>ERZ887849.3281-NODE-3281-length-12314-cov-10.013133_pt1 | contig 12314 bp, 6 predicted proteins | sample MGYA00521267_ERZ887849 | MGnify/ENA primary metagenome ERZ887849 (study PRJEB32303, sample SAMEA104408601) | aquatic metagenome | biome: Brackish water; feature: Pelagic; material: water | place: Baltic Sea | collected 2014-06-06T16:11:00 | depth 2,863 m ... | reverse complement strand
CTCGTTTTGTAGATAATGTGTCGCCGCGCCAATCAGCGGTGCCAGCGGGTTGACCAACAATCTGACGGGAATATCTTGCAAAAACTCGCCATTTGGCCAAAGCGAGGCAAAGTTATCCATGGTTTCCGGGGTTGATAGGAAATTGGCCAGATGGCGTGCCACGCCACCCGACAAAACAACGCCGCCACGCGCCCCGCCAATCAACGCCATATTGGCTAGGCTGGCGACAATAACATCAGCCCGCAACTGGCATATATCATGGCAAAAAGCGTCGCCAGCAAGAGCCTTTTCAATAATGTCTTGCGGCGTCAGGTTAGGCGGCTTTATGCCATGCACGTCAGCCATCGCGACAACCAAAGCCTCCAGATTACCGCCACCACAAATCCGTTCCACCGAGACATTCGGATTACTGCGTTGCAGAACCCGATTAACATCATGTTGCAACGGCGTGCGCGGGGCAAACAGGCTGTGGCCGCCTTCACAAGCAATGGCGATGCGTTTGTCTTCATTGCCAACCAACAGGCAGGAGCCAAAGCCTGTGCCCGGGCCAGCGACCAGTATCGGGGCGTTGGGGTCGGCTGTGCCTGATTTCAATTCGATGAAGCTATCATTGCTGACGTGGGTGACAGAATAGGCCATTGCTGTGAAATCGTTCATCAAACAGACTTCGCTGATTTGGCATTTCTCTCTAATTTCATCGGCTTGCAAATGCCAGGATCGATTGGTGAACTTCACTTCACCATCATTGATTGGCCCGGCCACGGCGAGAACAGCAAGCGATGGACGGTGGCCAATATTTTCAACAAACTGGTTCATTGTTTCGTCGAAACTTTTGAATTCATTGGCCGTGAATTTTTCAAAATCGGTCAGAACGATGCTTTCTTTGCCGGCCGTTCGGGCAATTGCAAACCGAGCATTGGTGCCGCCTATGTCACCTACTAAAAACATTTATTTCTCTCCAATGCCAAATAGGGATGCACCACTTTCGGCTGAGCTAATCTGCCCTTTCAAATTTTCGAATAATTGCCGTCCAAAGCCAGCTTGAACATTTGGCCGCGGCATGGGTGTGCTGGCGCGGGCCTTGAAATCGGGCGCTTCAATACTCAGCGTGCCAGCGATACTGTCCAGTCGAATAAGGTCGCCGTCTTGAACTTTAGCCAATGGTCCGCCACGTTTGGCTTCCGGCGTCATGTGGATGGCGGCTGGCACTTTGCCCGAAGCGCCCGACATACGCCCATCGGTAATCAACGCAACTTGAAACCCGCGGTCTTGCAGCACCGACAGTGTAGGAGTCAGCTTGTGCAATTCTGGCATGCCATTTGCGGCTGGCCCTTGAAAACGCAGGACAACAACACAATCACGCTCTAATTGACCGGCCTCAAAAGCCGCCAGAACCTCATCTTGATCATTGAAAACAGCGGCCGGTGCCGCAACGATACGATGCGCCTGTTTCACAGCTGAGGTTTTGATGACGCCGCGCCCTAAATCGCCGTTCAGCAGGCGTAAGCCACCTTCCGCGTCAAACGGTGCCTCACAATCTGTTACCACCTCTTTGTCACCGCTGACCTCCGGTGAGGGGCGCCATGTCAGCGCATCTTTTTCAAGCATCGGCTCGCTGGCATAGGCCTGTAAACCGTGGCCGTTAATTGTCGTTACATCGTCATGCAATAGGCCGCCTCTCAAAAGGGCGGCAATGACAAACCCAATGCCACCGGCGGCATGGAAATGGTTGACGTCAGCTTGGCCATTTGGATAAACCCGTGTCAACAACGGCACAATCTTCGATAGATCATCAAAGTCTTGCCAATTGATGATAATCCCCGCGGCGCGGGCAATGGCTGGTAAATGTAGCGTGTGATTGGTTGAGCCGCCGGTCGCCAATAGGCCGACCATGGCATTGACGATTGATTTTTCATCAATCACCTGCGCCAAAGGCGTATAGGTTTCTCCCATTTTCGAAATTGCCGCGGCGCGGCGCGTGGCTTCGCTGGTCAGCCGGTCGCGCAAGGGCGTGTCTGGTGGAATGAATGAAGCGCCGGGGATGTGCAGCCCCATAAATTCCATTAGCATTTGATTGGAGTTTGCTGTGCCGTAAAAGGTGCAAGTGCCGGCGCTATGATAGCTGTCGCATTCCGCTTGCAATAGTTCATCACGGCTGGCTTTGCCCTCGGCATAAAGCTGGCGGATGCGGGCTTTCTCGCTATTCGGAAGGCCCGAAGCCATTGGCCCAGATGGCACAAAAATAGCGGGTAAATGGCCGAATTGCAGGGCACCAATCAACATGCCCGGAACAATTTTATCGCAAATGCCGAGATATAGCGCCGCGTCGAAACTATTGTGCGACAAGGCGACGGCTGTGCCCATGGCAATCACATCGCGCGAGAACAATGATAACTCCATGCCCGGCTGGCCTTGCGTCACCCCATCACACATCGCCGGAACACCGCCAGCAACCTGTGCGGTGGCACCACATTCACGCGCTGCTTGGCGGATAAGCTCAGGATAACGTTGATAGGGCTGGTGAGCCGACAACATATCATTATAGGCGGTAACAATCGCAATATTCGGCCACTTACCGCCGAGTAGGGCCTGTTTATCATGCGCCGGACAGGCGGCGAAAGCGTGCGCTTTATTGCCAGCCGATAAGCTGTCGCGTGGCGCGGGGGTGCTTTGAGCTGCTGCGACGCCGTCGAGATAGCTACGGCGGGTGTCTTTTGATCGCTCAATAATACGTTGCGTGATGGCTTGAATACTAGGATGCATTATTGCTCTCCCGTCAGGGCGAAGACATGCAGGCGGTCACCAAGAATTTTTGCGGCGCGGCCAATCGGGGAGGCGCTTAAGTCTTGATTCATGCACTGCTCGAATAGCGACAAACGCGTGTCGCCTTTGAGAATTAAAAACACCTGAGCACTGCCGCCCAAAAAACTGCCGGTAATGGTGATGCGGTCGAGGTAAATGCCCGTCACGGAGGTTTCTGGTACCGTGATGCCAGCCACGCCCAATGGCGCGTCGGCGGCGCTGACAGCATCATATTCAGCGGCTTTTTCGAACCAAGACGCCGTATGTGCGTCAGGACCCATGCCCAAAATACTGAGGCCGATCGGCGGTAGTTTGGCGTAATCGGCAGCGACGAGGGGCGCCGCTTCTTGAGGCGTGGGGTGCAGGGTTTTCATCTCAACGAACGGCGCTGCACCAGCAGCTTGGGCACGCAAAGTGGTGTTGATTAAGCGGGTGTTGGAACCGTCATTGTCGGCGTCGACCCAGCGCTCATCAACCAAGGCCATGTGAATGTGTGACCAATCAAGGGGCGCCGCACCCAAGGCGGTGTAAAAGGCCACTGGTGATGACCCGCCCGATAATAACAGGCTCTGCGGCGTGCCATTTTGTGACATATCTAGGGCGTTGCAGCTGGCCACGACCAGCGCCTTGGTCATCGCCGCGTCATCTCTATACTTGGTCAGCCGAAAACTCACGCGCCATCCTCGATATCATCATTCCACCAGGCGCGTCCGTCACGATCTAGAAGCAAAGAGGCTTGCAATGGCCCGTCAGTACCGGCGGCATAATGCTCTAATTTCTGATCGGCTTTATCCCATGCGGACAGCAAATTATCTGTCCATGCCCAAGCCGCCATGACTTCCTCAAGTCCCATAAAGAGCGATAGGTTACCGCGCACGACATCCATCAATAAGCGCTCATAAGCGTCCGGATATTTTAGGCTTGAGAAACTGCGCGCATAAAACAAGTCAAGTGGAATGGACCGCAATGTCATATGGCCTGGGCCTGGTTCTTTCACTTGCATGAATAGCCGCATGGCTTCATCAGGCTGTAGGCGCAAGACCAAACGGTTGGGCTGGTTTTGCCCCTCGCCAAACACATTATGCGGGGTCGATTTGAATTGAATTACAATTTCAGACCGCCGCGCCTGCATGCGCTTACCTGTCCGCAGATAAAATGGCACGCCAGCCCATCGCCAGTTAGCAATCTCGGTTTTAATGACCGCGAAGGTCTCGGTTTCACTGTTCTTTATGTCATCGGGCAGGGTGTCGCGATAGCCGGCGACGCGGGTGTCGCCAATGTGGCCGCTGGTATATTGCCCACGCACTGTATTATTGTTCACTGTCGCCGCGTCAAACCCTTTAAGTGCGTTGAGCACTTTAATCTTCTCAGCCCGAACATTGCCGGCGTCCAGTGAATTGGGCGGCTCCATAGCAATCAGGCATAAAAGCTGCAGCAAATGGTTTTGCATAATGTCGCGCACGGCACCGGCTTTGTCATAATAATCATGGCGGCCTTCGACACCCAGCGTCTCGGCCACAGTAATTTGAATGTGATCTATGGTCTGGTTAGACCAAAGTGGCTCGAACAACATATTGGCAAAGCGCAAAATCAACAGATTCTGAACCGTCTCTTTGCCAAGATAATGATCCATGCGGAAAATACTGTTTTCTTCAAACACCGCCTCAACGCCGTCATTAATCCGCTGGGCTGATTGTAAATCCGAACCAATCGGCTTTTCCAAAACCACGCGCGATAGGGGAGACTTCAAATCGGCGCTTTCAATGGCCTGACAAATGGGGACGTAAAGCTGAGGGCCAACTGCCAAATAGAAAATCCTTGGCCGCTCTTCGCTGGCGAAACTATCGCGCAGTGGGCGCCAATCGGTCTGGGGGTCGGTGGCGTCAATTTCATTATAGCTGAGCAGTTTGACAAAGCCCTGCCACATATCTTCGGGCCAGGCGCCATCGGTTGCCGCTTGGCAGCATTCAAGCACCATGTCGATAAAGGCGGGCGCATCCATGACGCTTCGCGCGACGCCAATAATGTGGCTGCTCGCATCGATTTGACCGTCGCAATAACGGTGAAACAAGGCTGGCAATAGTTTTTGCCGCGAGAGATCTCCGGATACGCCGAATATCACAATATCAAATGGATCGACGGGTACAAATTCAGCCACGTTTCCCTCCTGTTAAAGGCGTACTCTAATTAGACGAATATTGACAACGTTGTCAAACGACTTAAGCGCGAGAATTTTTAAATCAAGAACCCTTACGCTTGTGGATCCTAACCGCGTATGTGCTTTTATTCCATCACGGACAGCTATCGCGCACCATAATTTCCGTTGGGAATTCAAAGTCGTTCTCAGCACGCTCTTTTGTGTCGATCCAATCAATGAGTTTTTTGGCCGATAGGCCGGCCATTTCGCCAATGGGTTGGGCCAACGAGGTAATCGGTGGCCACATGGATCGGGCAAAAGCGCTGTCATCAAAACCCACAAAGCTAATGTCCTCTGGCACTTTCATGCCGGCACGCAAGGCTGCGATGATGGTACCGATTGCCATTTCATCATTACCGGCAAAAACGCCGGTTACTCTTGTTTTTGATTTGGCGAGTTTCTCAAAGGCAGTAAAGCCTGACTGCATTGAAAAATCGCCGCCAATACGCACCATATCTTTACGTTTCAGCCCATGCGCCTCAATAGCCGACCAAAAGCCAGCCTCTCGCTGCGAACTCGCTGTATGTGTATCGAGCCCGCTGATGAAGGCCAATTTGGTGTGCCCGCGCGCAATCAAGAACTCGGTCATTTTGCGACCAGCGGTTTTTTCATCAATGAACACGTTAATGCAATGGCGCTTTTTAATACCCGGTGAAATCAGCGAGCAGGGGATGTTGCGTTTTTCGATTTCACGGATGACCGCTTTATCATCGCTAATCGGCGGCGACAAAATCACCCCGTCAACGGGTGAGCGAGTCAGATAATCCAGCAGCGAGTCTTTATAGCTGCGGTTATGCAAACTCAGTCGCTCGGCCACAGCGTAATAACCTTTTTCAGAGCATGCCGCGCGCATGCCATCATAAATACCCGACAGGTAATCCATATTTGGATTGTCGTAAAAATGTATAAGCACGAATGAACGTTTGCTTGCCAATTGGCGGGCCGAAATATTTGGGCGATAGCCCAGCTCACGGGCTACACCGAGCACCAAATCACGTTTCTGCTGGCGCACATTCGGCGCATTATTGAAAACCCGCGACACGGTTTTGATGGAGACGCCAGCTTTCTCGGCAATATCCTGAATCGTTAAATTTTTCATATCATTCATTGCGCTAACACTCCGCCAAACAAATTAAGCCTTATTCGCCTCCACTCAAGCCCTAATGGCTCGTGATGCGCATAACCATGATAGACCCACGCAAAGATTATGGGCAGGTTTTGCTTACCGTTTTGTGAAATTTGGCGGCGTGCAGGCTCATGGTCAGTGAACCAGCTGTTTCGATGCCCAATGGTGATTGAATGTTTTGCGGGTTCAAACCTGCGGCGACAAAACAGGCCATCGGAATATCCAAATTCTGCCATGTGTTAAGACCAGCTTTTTTGAGCGCTTTGCTAACATCGACATTAGCCGAACAGCCATCGCCGCACGCCATGCTGAGTTTGACAGGCCCGCTGGGAGCTTGGTCAAGGCGGTAGGTAAGGCGAAGGGCTAGTTCATCTGCGCCACCAATGGTCGACAGGTCGACCGAGCGCTGGGTGAGCAATTTAGCCACACCACGGCTTGAGCCTTGCCATGTGAGCTGCCGTGAGTCTTCTTGGGCTTGATAGTCGATGCCACGCGAGCGCACGACGCCGCCAAGGCTGGCTGTATTAAACGGTGCTGCTGGCGTTTTCAAATTTGAACTGTCCCCGAGATAAAAACTAAATGGCGCCTTGGCCGCGCCTTTGGCGATAAGCTGGCCATTAAAAACGCCGCCTGCTGATTGCACTTGGGCATCTTCAGGCAGGGTGGCGGTGTTTTGGAGGCTGGCATATGACAAGCCAAAGCCAAATGGGAACTGTACATTATCTGGGGTGATGGTCGAAAGGCTTTGACCACGCCCATTGGCTGGCCACGCGAAAGATAATTTGCCAACAAAATCATGGTTGATTTGATTGTCCGTTGTCTTCATTAAGACATCGGCTACGCCAGCCCCTTGTGTGCCCGGCAGCCAAGCTACCACGAATGCGTCTGAGCGATTAATGTGCGGGTTAACGAAAAGCGGCCGACCCGTAAGGAAAACAGATACCACAGGAACACCGCTGGCTTGTATTTGGTTCAAAATGGCAAGGTTTTCGCCATCAGCAAATTCAAAAACGGCATCGCTCATGTCGCCTTTGAATTCGGCGTAGGGGGTTTCGCCGAACACAAAAATAACCGCGTCGGGCTTGTCCCGTTTTTTCAGTCCGCTTGCATCAGCCGCCCAGCGAATGGTTCCACCCGCTTGTGCGACGGCGTCTTGCAGGCCGGTGAAAATAGTCTCGCCCGTTTCAAACTCACTATTGGCGTTATTGTCGCCTTGCCAAGATAGCGTCCATCCGCCGGTTTGCTGTTGCATAGAGTGCGCCGCTTTGCCGACAACAAGAATATGTTTGCTCGGGTCAATTGGCAGCAACGCGTCATTATTTTTCAGCAGCACGAGAGATTTGCGCACGGCTTCGCGTCCTATGGCTTGGTGGTCAGCTGTACCAATCATGGCAAGGTTGGTGCCGGGGCGTTGTGAGGGCAGACCAGCATCGAGCAGGCCTGCACGAATTTTCACTTTGAGGATGGCCAACACTGCCTCGTCCAGCCGCTCTAGCGGCACAGTGCCGTCTTTGACTTGCGCTAATAAGGTTTCATAAAGTCCCTTCCAACTATCGGGCGCCATATACATGTCGACACCAGCGAGCAGGGCGTCAGGGCAATTGGTGGCCGTGCAACCCGGTATTTCCGCATGGCCGTTCCAATCGCCAATGACGAACCCGTCAAACCCCATTTCATTTTTCAAAACATCGGTGAGCAGCATTTTTGAGCCATGCATTTTCTCGCCATTGACGCTGGAAAATGAGGCCATAACAGTCTGCACTTTATTGTCTATCGCGGCGCGGTAGGGGAAGGCGTGAACGCGCTTGATGTCACTAAGCTGGCCAATTGTGTCGCCCTTATCAATGCCAAATTCAGTGCCCCCGTCGCCGACAAAATGTTTCGCTGTTGCGACCACACGAGTGTCGTCCAAAAAGCTGTTGCTGTTTGGCAAGCCTTGCAGGCCTTGTAAAATTGCTTCGCCCAAATCAGAGACCAGCTCCGGGTCTTGCGCATAGCTCTCATAGGCACGTCCCCAGCGCATATCTCGAGCCACAGCCAACGTTGGCGCGAAGACCCAGTCGAGGCCAGTAGCTTTTACTTCCTTGGCCGTGACCATACCAATGCGTCGCAGCAGATCGCTGTCCTTGGTTGCGCCAAGCGCTGAGTTATGGGGAAAGATAACTGCCATTTGCAAATTATTATGGCCATGAACCGCATCAGTGCCCCATAGGGTAGGAATACCGACGCCGCCATCGGAAGTGTCCGTCGATGCTATCCAATAGGCATCGGCTAAATCAACCCAAGCTTGCCAGCTTGCGGTTTTCTTGCCGCCGGGCGCAGAATTGCCGCCATTGAGCACAGAGCCAAGATGGTAGTCCTTGGCATCTTGTGGGGTGACAGTAGAAATATCGCCTTGAATAACTTGCCCGACTTTTTCTTCTAACGTCATTCGATCGAGGAGGGCTTGGGCACGAAGCTGCACGTCATCTGTTGCGCTGCAGGCTACCATAAGGCTACCCAAAATTAATGAGACTAAAATTCGACCCATAGAGTTGCGAATTGGTTTTCCAGTCATTTTTGACGCACCTAATTGCGTATTCTTTGGCGTAAACATATCGGTCTGTCTCCCGTTGGATTTTTAGTTCGAGGTTGCCCATTTGAAGGGTGTGTTCTCGTTATCTTTTCTCAATTTAGCTTAATCAAAATCTGACAACGTTGTCAAATATACAGCAATTTGGTTTCAAAATTGTGCAATAAAGCTGTGACATATTTGTCGCAAAACAGAGAAATTAAATCTGGAAGACGAAGGTTGATTATCGGTGGTTGCTGGTCGGGGCACAAAAAAACATTTAAAAACAGTAGCCTAGGTTTGCGTGGACAGGGTTAACAAAAAGAGCCCCGCGAATGTCTTTCTTCAGCCTTTTATCCTTAATGGTAAAGTATTGACAGCGATAGACAACTTTTTGCTATATTGGCAGAGTATTTAAGAAGGTTCGCATAGGGTTACGTTTTATGCGCACACTCTGCGGAATGAGTAAATGTTTGGGAGGTATCAAACAATGTTGAGTAAAAATAGGTTTGCGTATGGTCGCAAGGCGCTTTTAGGGATGACCGTCGCGACAATGGCTTTGACGTCATCATTTGCACTGGCTCAAGAGGCTTCTGAAACCACCGATGAAGTTGTGGTAACCGGCATTCGGAAGGCTCTTGAGAATTCTGTCGATTTGAAAAGAAATGCTAAAGGTATTGTCGATTCAATCTCGGCCGAAGACATGGGGAAGTTTCCAGATTCTAACTTAGCGGAATCTTTGCAGCGGGTAACAGGTGTGTCGATTGACCGTGATCAAAACTCGGGTGAAGGTAGGTCAGTTACCGTGCGCGGATTTGGAGCCGACTATAATTTGGTCACTCTGAACGGTCGCATGATGCCAACTTCGACATTGGGTGATTTTGCTTCGGCGCCAAGTACACGTTCCTTTAACTTTGGCGACCTTGCGCCAGAAGCAGTAGCAGGCGTCGATATTTATAAGACTTCAAAAGCCTCAGTTTCATCGGGCGGCATGGGTTCAACGATCAACATTCGAACCTCGCGTCCTCTTGATGCGCCAGGATTTAACGCCACAGTGGCCGTTAAAGGGGTTAACGATAAATCGTCGGAAGAGTCATATGATACTGAAACATCATTGCTTATCTCGAACACGTTCTTCGATGATCGCTTTGGTATTGCTTTGACGGCAATTAATTCTTCTTTGAGCCATACGAATGCCTCTTTCCGTCATCAGTGGAGCCCATTTGAGAGCATTTCGGGCAACTCTCTTGATGCAAATAACGAAGCAACAGATCTTTTGAATGGTGTTAATCCTCTGACGGGCGACACAGGGATTGATGATGGAACCTTGATCGCTAATATCAATGGCGGAGCAGGGTACTATATTAATGACTTGGAACAGGACCGTGACAATTTCCAGATCACTTTCCAAGCCCGTCCGTTTGATAATCTGACCTTAACATACGATAACATCGTGGCTGAGTTAGAGCACCAAGTCCGTAGTCGAGATTTGACAGTTTATATTGCTGAAGGCACGGGTAATTCGCGCACAATGACTTCTGTTTACAGCGCGGATGGAAGTAATCCAGCATCAATAGAAAGCTTAGCATACAACCACGCCGATATTTTTGGCGCGTATAATAGTTCAATGGGGCTTCAGAGGAATACCACTGAGCTGGATGCGCATGGTTTCAATGCAGAGTGGGAAGTCGACGAAAATCTGACTCTGAGCCTCGACATCAGCACGGCAAGCTCTGAGACCAAGCCAGATAGCCCTTATGGGTCTATGGCTTACATCACGACGTCGGCCAAAGTGGCTCAATCAGTAGATATAGACTACTCATCCGAGCTTCCTGTTATCGCAATCGGCAACGATCAGCCGGACCTTGGCGGAACCTATGGCGCCGCTAATAATGGCCTTGATCTTTATAATGCCCATAGATGGCTTGGTGGCGCGGACAATGTATTTGCGTTCAACGAAAACGATTTAGACCAAATTCAAATCAACGGTAGCTATGATGCTTCTGGTTCTAAGTTCAGCAAATATGTTGATGTATTAGACTTTGGTGTCAGTTACTCAAAAAATGAGGTTGCAACCGGATTTTTCCAGCAACCAGCCAATAACACTGACGGTATTCAGCCCCCAGCATGGGATCAGTGGCCTAACTATGGTGTATATTTCTCTGTAGCGGACGGCCGTGATGCATTTTTCTATCAGGCGCATACCGAGGAGCTGCAACCTTACTTCAGTGATCTAGATGGCGCATCTAATATCCCGAACGCTATTTTGAATATTCCATATGAAGAGTTGTTCTCTATGTACCAAACTTATGGTGCGTTTGAATGGAATAATGCTCAAACTGACATTTGTCGCAACAATACATTGGCCGGATGTTCTGACTTCACATATACGCAGCAGCGTAAATTGGAAGAGAAAACCACTTCGGTTTATGTACAAGGGAGCAAGGAGTTTGAACTGTTCGAAAGGCCCGCTTCAGTCGTAGCTGGACTGCGTTTCGAGCGTACAGAGGTTGTGTCTCAGAACTATATTCCGACCTATAGCGGAACAAAAATCTCTGGCGACGATAGCGTCACCGCCCAAGCAACAGGTAATTCAGCGTTTTTCACCACAAAAGGTGACTACAACTATGTTTTGCCATCAATTGATTTCGATATGGACCTTCGTGACGATGTCAAATTGCGTGCTTCTGTAAGCCAAACAATTGCTCGTCAAACCTATGACAAATTGGCAGGCGGCGTTTCGATTAACCCAGCTATTCAAAACGCCAAAACCGGCCCCTTCGAGTATCAAGGGTCGGGTAGTGAAGGCAATCCAAACCTTGAGCCATTTGAATCCACCAACTTAGACCTATCTGCCGAGTGGTATTATGGTGCTTTGAGCTACGCTAGCATCGGTTATTTCTCGAAAGAGACACAGAACTGGGTCGGAACAGGTAACCGCTATGGTGCAGTTCAAGACATTCGCCACGCCGCCTATACAGATGGCGAATTGAATGGTGCTGCCAATGACACGCTGTCAACCGCCGACAATGATCTGGCCATTTTCAATATTTCCTTCAACGCTTCGTCAAATCGCAAGGAAACGATTGATGGTCTGGAACTAGCTATCCAGCATGACTTTGGTGATTACAATCCGGTGCCATTCATTGACCTGACTGGTTTCGGTTTCATTGCCAACATGACCATTGTCGACAGTGACGCAAGCTACAACAATCAGACTCCTAACTCGGATAATGAGGGGCAATTTGCTGTGGTCGGCATTAGCGATAGTCACAACCTAATTGCTTACTATGAGCGGTTTGGCTTGAGTGCGCGTGTTGCTTATAACTGGCGTGATCGCTTCCTAAACTATCAAGGTGCGTCTTCAGGTTACACTGAGGAGTATGAGCAGCTTGATGCTAACGTTACTTACTCAGTTCCAGGTACGGCATTCTCAATTAGTTATGATGGTCTGAACCTGACTGAAGAGGGGCGTTCAACTTTTGAGCGCAACAATCCTTCTTATAAAACTTGGGTGAGCCAGGGCCATGCGAAACACATTCTGGGCATGCGTTGGAAGTACTAATCATCAATCTATCATTTGCTAGATTATGAAGATTTTGGGGGCGGTGTCCTTATAGCCAATATGGTTATATGGG
>ERZ887849.3272-NODE-3272-length-12341-cov-8.846411_pt1 | contig 12341 bp, 12 predicted proteins | sample MGYA00521267_ERZ887849 | MGnify/ENA primary metagenome ERZ887849 (study PRJEB32303, sample SAMEA104408601) | aquatic metagenome | biome: Brackish water; feature: Pelagic; material: water | place: Baltic Sea | collected 2014-06-06T16:11:00 | depth 2,863 m ... | reverse complement strand
CTTACAAATATGGCGCGCCTGGCACGATTCGAACGTGCGACCGCCTGGTTCGTAGCCAGGTACTCTATCCAGCTGAGCTACAGGCGCGTTGAGGGGGCACATATTAGTTAGCGGAGGCCTTTGCGTCAAGTGCTTCGGGGTCAAAAACCTCTTAAAAGCAGGCAACCCGGTGACACAAGCATGCACCGGATAACGCAAGGGCGCATCACCGTATAAAGCCGGTATCGGATTCCATATACAGGCGTAACGGCAGGCTGCCATCGTCTTTGAGGTGAATAATCAGGCCGTAGTGGTCGTTATCGTAATCCGCCGCCCACTCGTAGCGAAAATCAGGAAGCAGATCGATAGGCTCTGGCCGGCGGCCAACGACAACGACTTCCTCCAAGGCACCCGGATCGAATGCCACACGTGCTTTCGGAATGACCAAGGTGATCTTACGTTCACCCTCAGTATCGCCCGGTTCAACGCTATCAACACTGATACCCGAATCAGTGTCTTGATGGCCTTTAACCAACTGCAACCAACCGCTCTCGGAAGTGATTTTTTCGGCCCATGCACCAGAAGAGGCGATGAATGCGCAAAACACAGCGGGGAAAAATATAGTGCGAATAAACATGTTCGCCTCCAGGCTCACATGGCAAACGAAACTGAAGCGGCGCCCAACCAAAAGCCTTTGACAAACAATAGGTCAAGCGCCGCTTTGGATTACTGCTTACTGCATGGCGTCCTGAACGGCTTTGTCGGCTTCGTCAGCCATGTCGTCAGCCTTATTCTCGGCATCGTCCATCGCTTGGCCAGCTTCGTGCTGCATATCCTCGGCAGCTTGGCCAGCATCATGCATTGCATCTTCCGCTGCTTGCTTGCTGCCATGCATCGCGTGACTCATTGCAGACGAAGCATCATCCATGGCGTCACCCGTTGCATCAGCCGCATCGTCCATAGCCTCGGCTGCTGCATCCATCGCGTTGCCAGCGGCTTCTGCTGCTGAATCACCAGCGGCTTCGGCCTTCTCTGCCATAGTACTCATGGTATCGGAAGCCGAATCGCTGACAGCTTCAGCGTCTTCCTTGCTACACGCCGAAAGGCCAAATACCAAAATGCTTGCCAGTAAGGCGCCTGCTACTTTTTGTGTTTTCATATATCCACCCCTCAGTATGCTTGCGTTATCGCGTCCGCACCGGACTTCCTGAGACTACACAGCTAGTGCGGCAGAGTAAAGCGGATCACACGGCGTGACTTATGCCTGCTCACTCTTCAGGCTCCTCTGCCACGCGACGAGAATATACCCGGTTATTACCCGAAGTTTCCGAATACCGCTGGTGGCGCTACACTGCTGCGTTTTAGCCTTTGCTTGGAGACATAACATGTACAGCTTCAACCCACAGTCCATCGCCTACCAGGAACAGCTGCAGGCCTTTATGGACGAGCACGTTTACCCCAATGAACAGCGTCATGCACACGAGCTGCACAGCTCATCCTCGCGCTTTGACTCGCTGCCGCTGATGGAAGAACTCAAGTCGAAAGCCAAAGAGGCGGGGCTGTGGAACCTGTTTATCTCGCCCCATGAGGCAGAATTCTGCGACCACGAGGGCTTCAGCAATTTTGACTATGCGCCACTGGCAGAGCTGATGGGACGCGTCCTCTGGTCTGCAGAGGTCTTTAACTGCAACGCACCGGACACCGGCAATATGGAAGTACTGATGCGCTATGGTAGCCCGCAGCAGCAAGAACGCTGGCTGCAGCCACTGCTTGCCGGCGAGATCCGTTCATCCTATGCCATGACCGAACCACAGGTCGCCTCTTCAGACGCCACCAATGTTGAACTGCGTATTGAAAAGGACGGCGACCACTGGGTTCTCAACGGCCGCAAGTGGTTTATCACCAGTGCCATGTATGAGCGCACAAAAATCTTTATCGTGATGGGTAAGTCCGACCCCGAAAACGCCAACCGGCACCTTCAACAAAGCCAGATACTGGTGCCGCGCGATACCCCCGGAATCACGCTGGTACGCCCTCTCACCACCCTGGGTTACGACGATGCACCGCTGGGCCACGCCGAGGTGCTGTTCGAAAACGTACGCGTGCCCGCCGAGAATATGCTGCTAGGGCCCGGGCGCGGCTTTGAGATTGCGCAGGGGCGCCTTGGGCCAGGCCGTATTCACCATTGCATGCGCTTGATTGGTGCTGCACAAAGATCCCTGGAGCTGGCCTGCGCGCGCGCAGAGAGCCGCACCACCTTTGGCCGCAAGCTCAGCCAGCACCAGTCGGTACGGGAAGACCTCTCACGTTGTTTTTCGGAAATCGAGATGGGTCGGCTGCTGCTGTTGAAAACCTGCTCGAAAATGGATGAGCTGACCCCGCAAGGTTCCCTGGACTACATTGCCGCAGCCAAGAGCACCGTGCCGCTACTGATGCAGAATGTGATTGATCGCTGCATGCAGATTCACGGCGCAGGTGGGCTCACCGAGGACTACTGCATGGCCGAAGCGTTTAACTACGCGCGCTGGTGCCGACAGGCCGACGGGCCAGACCAGGTCCACCAAATGGCCTTGGGGAAAATGGTGATCAAGCGTTACGTCGGTGCCTAAGCCCCATCTTCAGCTGCACCCGCAACTGCAGGCCGACTGCCACGACCTCGGCAGGCTGGCCTCCGGGCGGCTGTTGTTATCACGTAATGCCAGCCTGCACTGGTTCATTCTTGTGCCCGACACGCAGGCGGTTGACTTGTTGGACCTACCCGCTGATGCCCTCAAGCAGGCTATGCTCGATTGTCAGCAGGTGAGTGCCTGGTTAAAACAAGCCCGGGGCTACCCCAAGGTGAATTTTGGTGCTTTAGGAAATGTGGTGCCGCAGCTGCATTTGCATATCGTGGGCCGCCGCAGCAACGACGCCTGTTGGCCACAACCCGTGTGGGGCAACTTGCCTGCCGGGGGGCATTGGCCCGCCAAGGAACTCACCGCTGTGCAGGAGGCATTCAACCATGTCGGATAACAACAGCGCTCTGGTGATTGGCGCCAGCGGCGGCATCGGCACAGCACTCGTGCAGCGTTTGCTGGCTGACCCAAGCTATACCAGCGTCATCGGCATCAGCCGTTCGGCCACACCGCCAGCTGAGTGCAGCCCAGCCGAATGCAGCACTGCGCCGCGCCTGCGTTGGCTAGCCTGCGACGGATCCCCCGCTGCCATCTCCGCCACGGGTGTAGCGATCAGCGAAGCGGTTCCGCAGCTGTCGCGCATTATTATCTGCAGCGGCATTTTGCATGATGCTGAACATGGCCCGGAGAAAATGCTGGAGCAGCTTGACGCCGACTGGATGCAGGCGGTGTTGCAGGCCAACAGCATTACGCCTATGCTCTGGCTGCGCGCCGTGGCTGCCAAGCTTACCCGCAAGCAGCCCTGCCGGATTGCCGTTCTCAGCGCGCGCGTAGGCAGCATCAGTGATAACCAGCTCGGAGGCTGGTATAGCTACCGTGCATCGAAGGCGGCGCTGAACATGTTGCTGAAAACGGCCGCCGTGGAGTTGGCGCGTCGTGCGCCGGCCAGCAAGCTAATAGCGTTCCATCCCGGCACCACTGACACCCCGCTGTCGCGTCCCTTTCAATCCCGCGTGCCGTCAGACAAGCTGTTTACGCCAGACTTCGTCGCGGAGCGCTTACTGAAAATCATGCACGAGGCCAACGCCGACGGCACACTCGCCTATCTCGACTGGGACAACAAGCTCATCGACTGGTAGAGCACGTGTTACGCTGGCTTTTCGTTGTCACCCCATCGGGAGCACACTATGTTGCGCCGATGCTGCACAAGCTGGATGTTTGCCCCGGTCACGTCGAGGTGCGTCTTGCGCTTTCCTCGACCGCGCCCCGGCAAACCGCTATCCTCTTCGCCCATATCTTTTAGCGCCTCAGGGCAGGTTGGGCTGATTTTGGAACTCGTTGTATTTGATCTCGATGGCACGCTACTCAACAGTGAATCGCAGATCAGCCCATACACCCGCGACACCCTGGTGATGCTGGCCGAACGCGGCATTGCCTACACGGTCGCGACGGGACGCACACTGCACGCCGCACGCGACATTTTGCACGGGCACGGTTTTGGCCTGCCACAGATCTACAAAAACGGCGCCATGATCTGGTCCCCCGCCGCCACCGATTACAGCCACACCCGCTTTCTGACTCAGGCCGAAATACAGCATGTGCTTGAGGCGGTTATGGCGCAGAACCTAACGCCCTTCATTTTTACCCTGGCACCCGGCAACTACCACGCCATTTACCACACACCACTGCGCAACGATATCGAGAAGCGCCTGTCGCGCAGCTTTGCGGAACGCTCAGAAGTGGATGTACTGCCGGTAGAGCGCATGCCAGCCGATGCGGACATCACCAACATCAGCGCCTTGGGCGAACCCGCCAGCATTGAGGCCATCGCCGCGATGGTTGAGAACGACGCCAACCTGGTGGGCTACAGTGGGGACGCTTTAGAAGGCGCAGCCCTGAAATGGATTGACATCCACCACAGTGATGCCAGCAAAGGTAATGCCATCGAATCCCTGAAGCGCGAGCTCGGTGTGCAGCGCGTCGTCTGTTTTGGCGACAGCGACAACGACATGAGCATGTTCACTCTCGCCGATGAGTGTTATGCACCTGAGAATGCCAAGCCGTACGTCAAGGCGGCGGCAAGCGCCGTTATCGGCCACCACAACGAAGACGGTATAGCCCGCTTTTTACGCGAGCGCTTTAACCTGTCCGCCTAGCGACAGGCAAGCCTGACCAAACGGTAACCTTCAGGGATCGGCTGTGCCGGGTGGGAGCGAGCTGGTAACACTGCACCACACAGAGCGCTTGGCCTTTGGGTGGCGCCGAGGCTTCAAGATACGCCAACCCTCGCGGTACAATGCACGCCGCGATTGAGGGAAGCCATAATGACCAGAATCATCCCCGCCGTGCTGATGCTGCTATTATATGCAGCCCTTGGCCACGCTGCTGACAGCAAAGCCATCGATAGCCGCGTCATGGACAGCCACACCACAGAAATTCTCGTTACCGATAATCTCGGTAATACATTGCCCACTGCCATGGTCACTGCCAGCCCGCTTGTAGCGCCCAAAGCCGACCTCAGTGACAACGGCTACCCGCCCCACGGCGTCACTAACCAGGCTGCGGTCACCGTCACGCGGTTTACCGATGCACAGGGGCGAGTGAGCCTGCCCAGCCTGCAGGAACAGCACATCCGGGTTCGCGCGCAAGGCTACCGCGACGCCACCGTCACCCCTGCGGCCGGTGTCAGCACCCTAACCGTGGCCTTGGATGCCATGACCCCAGAACAATACATCGCCAGCTTTCCCTCCAATGTCTGGCTGTCGCAACTGACCTTCGGTGGCGACGCAGAGTTGAAGAAAACCTTTCAGCTCAACTGCGCATTCTGTCATCAACAAGCATCGCCCTTTATGCGCAACGAACGCACGGTAGAGCAATGGCTGGCCGTTTTTAGCCGCATGAACAGCTACGGTGCGCGACTGCCGGGCGATGACCATCAGCAGATCGCAGAGCATCTGCAGCGCGAGCTGCGCGAGTTGCGGGAGAATCCGCAAACCGTGCCCGAGCCGAAGCCCTGGGAGGCGTTTCTGTCAGAGATCGACATGACAGAATGGCACATCGGTGACGGCTTTTCGCAAATGCACGACTTTCTGCTGCATCCTAACGGCTTCATCTACGTCGGCGACAACCTGTTCGACCGCCTGTATGAGGTGGACCCTGCCACCGGCCAATACACGGTGTACAAAGTACCCCACCGCCCGGGCGACAAAATCGGCGGCATTTTAGGCAATCGCTTTACCGTGTTTCCGAAGATGGACAACGCCATGGGCGTGCACTCCTTTGCCGTGTCACCCCGCGATGGCAATATCTTCATCACGCCGTCAATGCAGCAGGCACTGCTCGAGTTCAACCCGCAGACCAAGGCTTTTACCCTCCACGAGATGGACGCCGGGTACTACCCACACACCATTCGCATCGATGAGCAAGACCGCGTGTGGTTCACCCTGGCACTGTCGTCCCAGGTGGCCAGGTTCGAACGCGATACAGCACAGTTCACGCTGTATGATCTGCCAGCACGCAGTGTAAAGGAATGGCTAATTCTGAAATCCCTACCGCTGCTATTCAGCATTGATCCTGAGAATCGCCCGCAACCCGCGCCAGACCGCGAAGGTACCGGGCTGCCTATGCCCTACGGCATCGATGTGGCACCCGATGGACGCATCTGGGTCGCCCGCCTATACGCCAACGACCTCGCGGTGATCGACCCGCAAACCGACCAGGTAAGCATGGTGGACTTCCCCTACGCAGGGCCGCGCCGCCTGCGTGCTGATGCGCAAGGCAAACTGTGGGTTGTGGCGTTCCAGGATTCGCTGCTGGTGAAGTACGACCCGGACAACGGCGAGTTCAGCGAATACCCCCTGCCCGTGCTCAACGAGATACCGTATGCACTCAATGTCGACCGGCAACGTGGCGTGGTATGGGTGAACGGCAACCAGTCCGATACGCTACTCAGCTTTGACATTGCCACCGAGCAGTGGCGCGTCTACCCGCTACCACGGCAGCGATTCTTTACCCGCGACGTGGAAGTAGACGAAGAGGATGGGGCCGTCTACACCAGCAATTCGCACTTCCCCAGCTGGCAAACCGAGGGCGGCCAACCCACGCTATTGCGAATTACCCCGCTGTCACCATGAGCAGCAGATTCATCCACTCCGTCAGCTGCAATCTGCTGCCTGGCCTTGTGCTCAGCCTGGTGGCCAGCGCAGTGCACGCTGCAGGCTGGCCTGTGTACGGCGGCGACCCCGGCGGGCGCCACTACAGTACGCTCGCGGACATCAACCGCAACAATGTTGACGACCTGCAAGTGGCCTGGGTGTTTCGCAGTGGCGACAGCGCTCGCGATGCTGCCGCAATGGACAACACCTCCACCCAGAGTACGCCCATTCTGCTGCCCGAGGCAGCCGGCAGCAGCCTCGTTTACTGCACACCGTTTAACCGCGTCATTGCCCTTGACCCGGGCAGCGGCGAACAGCGCTGGGACTTTGACCCGCAGATCAACCGCGGCGGCGATAGGCCGTTTCGCTGCCGTGGCGTGGCTTACGCGCAGGACGCACAAAGCGCGGCGGCTGAGCACTGCCAGCATCGTATCTATCTGTCTACGCATGACCGGCATCTGTGGGCGCTGGACGCGCTGGACGGCCGCCCTTGTGCCGGCTTTGGCAACAGTGGCAGCGTGGCGCTGTACGGTGCGGCTGAGTTCGCACCCGGTGATGTCAGCAACTCATCACCCCCGGTGATCGCCAACGGCGTGGTCATCAGCGGCTCCACCGTGATCGACTTCACTCGAGCGCAGACACCGCGCGGCACGGTACAGGCGTTCAATGCGCACAGCGGCAAGCCTATCTGGGAATTTGACCCCCTCGCCGGCCATGCGGGTAGCGGCAGCGCCAATGTGTGGGCACCGCTGTCGGTGGACGCCGAGCAAGGGCTGGTTTTTCTGCCCACCAGCGCGCCCTCCCCCGACTATTACGGCGCGGGCCGTGTGGGTGACAGCCGTTACGCCAATAGCGTTGTGGCGCTGGAACTGGCGACGGGCAAACTGCGCTGGCACTTCCAGCACGTACGCCACGACCTGTGGGATTACGACACGCCAGCACAGCCCATCCTGTTTGACTGGCAACGTGATGGCGTTAGCGTGCCGGCGCTGGTGCAGCTGACCAAGCAGGGGCTGGTATTTGCGCTGAACCGGCTCACCGGAGAATCGCTGTGGGAAATGACCGAGCAGCCCGTGCCACCCTCTCATGTACCCGGTGAAACCGCTGCACTCAGCCAGCCGAAACCAATCGCACCTCCGCCCTTGCTGGATTCATTTCTGATGCCGCACGACGCGTGGGGCCTCACTCCGGTGGACCGCGCCGACTGCCGCAAGCAGTTAGAAAGCCTGCACAACCTCGGCCTGTTTACCCCTATCAGCGAAGCACCCACGCTGATGTACCCCGGCAGCCTGGGTGGGCCCAACTGGGGCGGTGGCGCGTTGCTTGCCGAACGCGGCACGCTGCTGATTAATGTGAACAACATCGCTTTCAGTGGCCGGCTGGTGCCGCTGGCGGCCGAGGCGTTTAGTGGCAACGGCCCACCTACTGCGGGGAAGCGTTTCCGTGTGGTCATGCAGGGCACGCCCTATGCCGCGGAAATCGGCAGCTTGCAGTCCTTCCTGGGCCTGCCCTGCAACCCGCCACCCTGGGGCAAACTGATTGCCGTTGACCTCTATGGCGGCCGCATCATCTGGGAAACCGCATTAGGGTCCGTACACGAGATGGGGCCGGTGCCGGTGCCTTTTCATATCGAATGGGGCACGCCAAATCTGGGCGGCGGCATCGCCACCGCCGGCGGGCTGTTTTTTATCGCCGCCACCATGGACCGTCAGCTGCGCGCCTTCGACGTCGACAGCGGCGCAACCCTGTGGCGCTACACGCTGCCGGTGGACGCCACCGCCACGCCAATGACTTACCGCTATCAGGGACGCCAGTATGTGGTGGTCAACGCTGGCGGCCACCACATGTTCGGTCGCGGCAGCGGCGACTACCTCTACGCCTTTGGATTGCCCCCATGAGAAGACGTGTTCTATTGCCCTTGGTCGGTACTTTGGCAGCTACCGCGGCAGTGGTGTTCTGGCTCAGCGGCGAGGGCTTTTTTCACCACCCGCTGCAAAGCGCCGAAACGCTGGCCATGCGCCACGCCGATAAACTGCCACTAGCCTGGTATGGCGGGCGACTTTACCAAGCACACTGCGCCAGCTGCCACGACAATCCCGCAATGAAGGCTCCCACCAAGCAGGCTTTGGGCAACCAGTCTCGTGAAGCCCTGTTGGTCGCACTGGAGTTTGGCAAGATGCAACCCATGGCAGCCCACTTGAGCCAGCAAGAACGGCGCCTGATCGCGCTGCATCTCACCGACTCGGCAGAAGGCGTGTATGACTGGCTCGCCGGTGCCGCCTGTGAGGCGCCATCCGCCCCTGCAACGGCGAGTGACGTCAAAATCGGCAATTGGGGACTCGGGCTGCACAACCGACGCTTTCTCGATACCGACAGTGCGGGCATAGATCGCAATAATGTCGCTTCCCTGGAGCTCGCTTGGTCGCTTGCGCTACCGCGGGTCACAGATATGCGTTCGCAGCCGGCACTGATCGGGGACACGCTGTTCCTGGGTGATCGCGCCGGCATGCTTTACGCACTGGACCGGCGCAGCGGCTGTATTCATCGCCAGCGTGAAGTGATGGCAGGTGTACGCTCCGCAATTACCGTAGCCAGCGATGCCAGCGGCCAACCACTGCTGGTGTTCGCCGACTCATTGGCCAACGTGTTCGCATTGAATCCAAGCAGCCTGGAAACCGTTTGGCAACGGCCCGCAAAGTTATTCGAAAGCTCGGTCATCACCGGCTCAATCAGCTACCACGCCGGGCGCCTTTACGTGCCGGTTTCGTCCTACGAAGTTGCGGTAGCCGGCGGCACCGGCCACGCCTGCTGCCAGGCGCACGGCGGCGTGATTGCGCTGGATGCCACAAGCGGTGAACAACTCTGGGCGTGGCACGCAACGCCTGAGGCAACGCTGCAGGGCCACCACGCCGACGGCGGCGAGTGGTATGGCCCGTCCGGGGCTTCGGTGTGGACCACGCCCGCCATCGACACCCGGCGCAATCGGCTGTACGTGGGCACTGGGCAGAACCTCTCGCGCCCCGCCACCGACACCAGCGATGCCATTATCGCCCTTGATCTCAGCAGTGGTGAGATGCTCTGGCGCTACCAGGCCACAGTGGACGATGTATGGAATGCCGCCTGCCAGAACGAAGGCGCAAACTGCCCCAGCAACCCCGGGCCCGACTTCGACTTTGGTGCGTCAGTGATCATCGCCGACCACCCCGATGGCAGCCAAACCCTGCTGGCGGGGCAAAAATCCGGCGTTGTTCACGCACTGGACCCGGACGCAGACGGCGCGCTGTTGTGGCAACAGCGGGTGAGCCAGGGCACCACCAATGGCGGCATTCATTGGGGCATGGGATTGTCCGGCCAGCGGCTGCTGGTCCCGGTCGCCGATCCTGAACGCAACAGGCCCGGATATACGCCTGCTCCAGGCCTGTACGCACTCGATGCGAGCAGCGGCGAGCTGCTCTGGCAACAGCTCGTCAGCCGAGGCTGCGACTTCCCTGAAGAAAATACACCGCTGGTGGGACTGGCACAGGTGCGAGCGGGAGGCGGGCCACCCTTGGAAGAACAATACCGCTGTTCCTTTTACTATGGCCTTTCCGCTGCCACCACGGTCACCCCGGAGTTGGCCTTCAGCGGCGGCTTGGACGGGCGTGTTCGGGCTTACGATATCACCAACGGTGAGCTGCTCTGGCAGGCCGCTACCGCCCTGCCGATACAAAGCGAGAACGGCATCAAGGGCCATGGCGGGGCTATCGATGTCAGCGGGCAGGTGATCAACGATGGCTGGCTGTATGTGTTGTCGGGCTACAGCATGTTCGGCCAGCTGCCGGGCAATGTGCTGCTGGCCTATCGCGTTACGCGTTAGCCACCTTTTCCTTGGGAGAAAGCAACCAGGCCAGGGCGGGCAGGAAGAACAGCGCGCGGAAGTACGCGGTCTCCAGGGTTTCACTGCTATGCAGGTAGTTTTGTAGCGACGAGTAGATGTAAATGCCGTAGTCCACGCCAATGCCTGCGCCCAGTGCGATTACCGGCAAGGTGGCCACTTTTACCCCAATGCCTAAAGCGACCATCAGCGCCTGCCCCAGCACCGAGGTCAGCATCAGCGGCACGATAATGCAGACGGTGATGCGCAATGAACGGAAATTGCTCAGGCACAGCGCAATCACCACGCCATACACCCAAAGCAACATTTTGGTTTGCGCTTCACGAATCACGATGTTCGTGGCTGCTTCCACACCCGCGTTGCCCGCCGCCATTTTAAACTGCAGTGTCTCGTTCACCACAAATACATCGGTGCTGGTACTGTAATTGGAGGTCAGGAACGCGTTGTCCTGGTTGTAGCGAGAATCCGGCAACAACTCCAGCGAGCCCGAGTCCAACTCGCGCCGATGGAAATGTTCGAAGAGAAATTGCCTTCAAACGGTCCCAGCCTCACCTACCTCGATTGGAGGAACCTTGTTCCCGATCAATTTTTTACGCATCGCTTACGCTGATAACACGAATAGCCGACACAAGCATTCACGCAAGGGCTCGGGGCACCTATACTGACGCCTTACCTTTGAATGCAGACACCGATGCCACTCACAGTAAAAGGTCCATGGACCTTGGAAGACACCCAAAAGTACCTGCGCGATGCGGCCTTTCCGTTGCGCCTGGCCTGTACCGGCAATGACGGTTACCCCCGCGTTGTTGCCGTGTGGTATGCGTTTCGTGATGATGCCCTGCTGTGTGTTTCACACCGGGATTCAGCGCTGGTCAAGCTCCTGCAACGCGACCCGCGCGTCGGCTTTGAGGTGTCACCCAACGCACCGCCCTACCATGGCACGCGTGGCCAGGGCCAAGTAATTCTGGAGCCGCTGGGCGACAGTGATGTATTGGAAGTGCTGCTGGAACGTTACCTGGGGCAACAGGAATCCAGCGTGGGTAACTGGCTATTATCACGCAAGGCGGAGGAAATGCTGATCCGAGTCCTACCCGAGCGTGTTTTCACCTGGGACTACCGGGAGCGCATGGCGGACGTCAAAGCCGCTCAGGCGCCACAATAACTGGAATCGGTATGCTCGAACACCCGAGGCAGTTGGCCTCGGGTTGCGTGTGCGCAGTCGTAGATCAGATGGCCATTTCGAGCTTACGCGACAACCGGTCTTCGAGCTCTTCGTCCAGCTTGCGCGAAATCGCCTCGGCCGAGATAGCCAAGTCGCGCTTTACCGCGTCTGCCTGCGCCTGCTCTCCGGCTTGCGTCTTCGGCTGCCAATCGGCTGCCAAAGTGGCGTCGCTCATAGCCAGCATGAGACGGCTTTCTTGTTCCGCCGTCTGCGCAAAGGCGGTGCTGCTCAGGGCAGCAATTAGCACCAAGGTGCTGAGCCTGACTGTTGCAGCCAAAATTTTCATTTCACTCTCCTCCGTAACCGGCGACTGGCGCAGACCATCTGCAACCCCTCGTCTGCCGGTTTGTTACCACAATGCACACATGGTAACGATTTTACCGATTTAAAAGCTAACTGGATCATGAATTGTTTGTCATGTAGTGTAAATCACTTCAGATATTTCACAACTCTGCCGTAGATTTATTTTATAAATTATTGATTTTATTAACTAAAAC
>ERZ887849.3266-NODE-3266-length-12361-cov-8.897123_pt1 | contig 12361 bp, 9 predicted proteins | sample MGYA00521267_ERZ887849 | MGnify/ENA primary metagenome ERZ887849 (study PRJEB32303, sample SAMEA104408601) | aquatic metagenome | biome: Brackish water; feature: Pelagic; material: water | place: Baltic Sea | collected 2014-06-06T16:11:00 | depth 2,863 m ... | reverse complement strand
CTGTTCCGCAGGGACGCAGTTAATGTCGGTTGAAAATGATCCCTTTGTCCGTGTGCACGATCTTTCGATAGATATCCCAGTTGCAAACGGGATCCTCCACGCCGTTCGTGATGTTTCATTTGAGATCCAAAAAGGACAAACCCTTTGCATCGTGGGTGAATCTGGATCTGGTAAGTCGATGTTGGCTCTTGGCATCATTGGATTGCTTCCTCATCGCGCAACTCGAGTTGCGTCCGAGATTTCATTTGGTGGAGTCGATTTACAGAACCTCTCAAGGTCCGAGCTCTCGATGATCCGTGGTCGTCGCGTTGCGATGATTTTTCAAGAGCCCATGACGTCATTGAACCCCTGCTACACAATCGGCGATCAAATGATTGAGATGGCAGTACGACATCTAAAGATGGCTGTCACTGACGCACAAGATTGTGCTCGAATGTGGCTCGAGAAAGTTGGAATTCCCGCATCCTCTGAACGATTAAAACAATATCCCCACCAACTATCTGGAGGGTTACGTCAACGCGTCATGATTGCAATGATGTTGATGTGCGAGCCCGAGCTTATCATCGCTGATGAACCGACAACTGCTCTAGATGTCACGATCCAAGCGCAAGTGTTGCATGTTCTCTCTTCCCTGCAACATGAACTGGGCTTAACCATGCTATTCATTACGCATGATTTGGGAGTGGTCTCACGAATTGCTGACCAGATTGCTGTAATGTACGCTGGATCTTTTGTCGAAATTGGGTCAGCCCAAGCCGTGCTCGACACACCGCAACATCCATATACGCGAGGTCTACTCGACTGCATTCCCGGATTTTCAACACGTAGTCGTGACGGCAAACTCGGAACAATTTCAGGGGCAGTTCCTTCACTGATTGGCGTGGCCTCCGGATGTGCGTTTAGTAATCGGTGTCCTAATGCCGTGGCTGAGTGCACCCAGGGACAAAATCCTGAGCCTCGTGTTGTCGGCAATCAATACGTGCGCTGTCTGATGCCAAAATCTTCATTGATACTGGCGGATCACTAACATGAGCACGGGAAGTACAATGCCCATTCTTTCAATGTCCGATGTTGCCCATCGGTTTCGCATCGGTGGTGGGCTTTTCAAAAAGCCACAATTACTCCACGCCGTGCGTGGTATCTCGTTGCAGATTAATCCGGGTGAAGTACTGGCGATCGTTGGTGAATCGGGATGTGGCAAGACCACACTTGCGAAAATTTTGATGCATGTCATTGAGCCAACGTCAGGTGAAGTTCAATTCCAGGGTCGACCCTTGTCTTCATTCTCGCCCGCATCCCGCGCAGCGAACTTGCAAGCGATCTTTCAAGACCCTTACTCGTCCCTAAATCCAAGGAAAACTGTGGGTGAGATCATAGGTCTTCCGTTGCATGTACATCGTTCTCAACACCCTCTAGAAGTTCGGGGGGCGGTTCTTGAGATTATGGAGCGAGTTGGCTTGCCGGCTCGCTTTTACGATAGATATCCGAACCAATTATCCGGAGGACAACGTCAACGCGTTGCGATAGCAAGGGCACTGATTTTGAAACCAGCGGTCGTGATTTGTGATGAGCCAACATCAGCACTTGACGTTTCGGTGCAAGCGCAAATACTCAATCTGCTGCAAGATCTGCAGCACGAGTTAAATCTCACATATGTTTTGATCAGCCATAATTTGGCAGTGGTTCAGCACCTTGCAACGCGAGTGGCTGTGATGTACCTGGGGCAGATTGTCGAATTAACTGATGCTTCACAATTGTTTCGGCAGCCCGAGCATCCCTACACAGATGCATTGCTACGCTCAGTGATGACTCCGAAATTAGGTGGAGGCATTCCCAATGTTGGCTTGGGGTTGAATTACCCCAACGCGCTAGAGCCCCCATCAGGCTGCGCCTTTCATCCACGTTGTCCACATGCGACGTCACGTTGCGCAATTGAGTCGCCGCCTAGTGTGACGAATGTCGCTGAGCGGACGGCTTGTCATTTTCCTTTGCAAACGGCACTACCCAACGTCTCATGTTGAGCCAAGTGCCCTAGTCGATACCATCCATTGTGCTTGGAGATCTTCGATAAATTACAATCCGATATCGAATAATTCTAATTTCTTCACGGGTTTGCCGCTGTTAGCGTGAAATGAATAAAAAAACGAGTCCGTTCTAACTGATGAGGTAAGGAATACCAATGAAAGCGATGAAAGGCCTATCTGTTGCGACCATGAGAATGATCTTAGGGGTGGTTGGCATGCTGCCATCGGCTATGATCTACGCCGATCAAAAAAACGACACATTGCGAGCCGCATTGCAGTTAGAAATTGCGAACTTAGATGCTTACTACGACTCGGCAGGCTCCGTGGTGGTCATGAATCGCCATATTTGGGATGCCTTATTTTACATCGACCCAGCAACCAGTGAATTGGTTCCCGCGTTGGCGGCTAACTCTTCTTTTGTTGATGATAAAACACTTGATGTGACGATCCGCAAAGGGGTCGTATTCCATGATGGCAGCACCATGGACGCAAATGACGTTGCTTACACACTGAATTGGATCAAAGACCCTGCCAATAAGATCAAAAGTGTCTCCAATGCTAATTGGATCGATCGTGTCGAGATTCTCGATTCACATCAAATTCGCATTCACATGAAAAAAGCCAATGCTCTAGCCCTGCGGTTTTTGAGTTTATTTCCAATCCATCCCGAGGGGATCTACGAGAAACACGGGATTGCGGCCATGAATATCGAGCCGATCGGCACGGGACCTTATCGTGTGAAGTCGATGGATCTCGGAAAGAAGTATGTTCTTGAGCGGTTTGATAATCATTATGCAGAAAGTCCAAAAGGACAGGCCAAAATTGCGAATCTTGAGGTGTCGATCATTCCTGAGCCCACCACTCAAATTGCTGAAATTTTGAGCGGTAACTTAGATTGGATTTATAAAGTCCCTGCTGATCAATCCGGTCAAATGACGTCAATGAAATCCCTAATCGTTGAATCCAAGCCAACGTCTCGAATGATGTATATCGTCCTAGATGCTTCAGGCCGCACGGGACCAGATTCTCCGTTCAAGGAACTCAAAGTGCGTCAAGCGATTGCTCATGCGATTGATCGTCAGGGAATTGTGACTGCGTTAGTACAGGGTGGCGCCCAAGTTTTGCATGCATTTTGTTTTCCTCAGGACTTTGGCTGTCCGAAAGATGTTGTGCAGTACGACTACGATCCAGCCAAAGCACGGCAATTATTAAGCGAGGCGGGCTACCCAAACGGATTTGAAGCGACCTTTTCTGCGTGGCGAGACCGGCCTTATGTTGAAGCGATTATGAGTAACTTGGCGGATGTTGGTATTAAGGTCACCCTGAATTTCACTAAACTCGCCCCGTTACGTGGTCAATGGGAGAAAGGGGAGCTCCCGATGGTGTATGGTTCGATCGGGTCTCGTGTTGAGGATATTGGTAATTTTGTGCCAACATTCTTTGGTAAGTCGAAGCGCGATATCGCTCAGGATGACGAGGTTGCTGCGTTACTTTCACAGGCTGGATCATCGATGGATGAAGAAGTACGCCGACAGTTGAACTATCAAGCACTGCGCCGAATCGCAAAAGAAGCACTCGCAGTCCCAATGTTCTCCGACAACATGAACTTCGTAATGTCCTCGAAAGTTCAGGTGCCCTCTGACAGTGGTGGAACTCCTCATTTCTATCGCGCGGAATGGCGTTAAGCCAGTTAATCCCTCATTGGGCGCATAGCGCCTTATGAGGGATATTGGCTAGGAGTAGCTCCGCGTGGTCCTTCTTCAAGTGTCGCTGTCGGAAGATGTTGCAACGCCTATGCGTGATGGCGTTGTGTTGCGATCGGACATTTTCCAACCAGTGGCTCCCGGTCATTATCCTGTTCTAGTTTCTCGCACGCCCTACGACAAGCGCCGTGACGGGTACCGTCGAATTGCACGATTCATGGCGGAGCGAGGATACATCTGTGTTCTTCAGGATATTCGGGGTACCCATGCATCCGACGGGGTCTATTATCTGGCGCGCAATGGTCGACAGGATACAATGGATGCTGAGGATGGATACGATACGGTCGAGTGGGCAGCGCGACTCCCGCAGGCGAATCAGAAGGTCTGCCTTTGGGGGCATTCTTACTCCTCTTGGTCTGCGTGGGTAGCCGCAGGTGCGCAGCCGCCGTCTCTTGTGGGACTCTTTGGATCCGGTATGGCGGCCAATATTCTCAACAATACCCGAGGAATTTTTGAAACAGGTCGTCGACTTCACTGGATGTATCAGCAGGCGGCTGACTTGCGACAGCGTGCAGGTGGAATACCACTCACTAAGGCCGAGATTGATCGACGTTGGTATGAAGTTGAGCGTTTTAAGTGGATCTGGTTTCTGCCTTTAGGGGCGATCCCTGATCAGACATTTGGGACTCTTACTTCGCAGCTGAAGCACTATCTTAGGTCTCAAACTCGTGAGACCTGGGATTTTGAGACTTTGCATCCAGATGTTCAGGTTCCAACCTGCACGGTGACTGGTTGGTACGATCGGATTATTGGTGCGATTGAACATTTTGAGGGAATGAATGCGCACGGACCTGAGATTCTTCGAGGCCGCCATCGTCTGATCGTAGGGCCTTGGGGTCATGGTATGGATCATTTGGATCGCCACTTTGGACCTCTAGATTTTGGTCCAGAGGCCCAGACTGCCTATGAGGAACTCTTGTTTGACTGGTGTCAGAACCTGTTTAACACATGCGGCGTAACTGATCAGCAGCCAGTAAATGTGTTCCTGATGGGTGAGAATCGATGGAGGCGTTATCGTAAATGGCCTCCTGAGGAAGCTAACCGAATGACCTTTTATCTGACCAGTTACGGGGGCGCGAACACCCCGTCAGGCGACGGTTCTTTGCAGGTGGACACGAGTCCGACTGAGCGCGATGATCGGTATCGCTATGATCCAGCGGATCCAGTGATGAGCTTGATGGCGCCAAATATGCAAATGCAACCGTGCGAGCAGAGTCCTCTGGATGACCGGACTGATATTTTGGTCTATCAAACCGAGCCACTAAAAAAGGCGGTCATGGTGATGGGGCCTGTGAGTGTGCTTCTTTATGTCTCGACTGATGCGCCTGACACAGATTTCACTGTAAAGTTGGTGGATGTTCATGCCGATGGTTTTGCTGTCAATGTGACTTACGGAATTTTACGTTGTGCGTATCGAAATGGTTTTGACGCTGACACTTCTCCATTGACACGCGATACCGTGTACGAGATTGAAATCGCCCTTAACCCAACTGCAATCAGATTTGATATTGGACATCGTATCCGACTTGATATTTCGAGTAGCGACTTTCCGAATTTTGACCGAAATCACAATACAGCACGTGATTTTTGGGCAGATACAGAGTTACGTATCGCGAACCAGGCGCTGCATCACGGTGGCCGTTACCCATCTCAATTGCGCCTTTCTGTCATTGCGTGAGTGAAATAGTAGTATTTACGTACTAGCCTTTGGCTCATTGAAAAGCCACAGAAGAGGCTTTGGCAGGTACACGGTCCTGACACCTTGGAATTGAGACATTATGCGAAGATGTGCACTCCCATTTTGACCCATAGGAGTTGCATGGTCAGAGTCGGAACAGATCCGAACTATAGAGAAGAGCCAAGTGACTTTTCTGATCTGAACAGTTAACGATCGAGACTCTTCAATGCGCGGCTGACTGCGTGCTTCTCACTTTTTAGAAACAAATTGAACGATGGCTTCGATCTCCTCAGCAGAGAGGGTCTCACCATAGGCAGGCATGACGCCGACCCCATTTGTGACCGCAAGACGAACTGCTTGTGCCGTTGGTTGTAAATCATCAAGATTCGGTCCAACCATTCCATTGCTGCCAGCAGCTGAGTATGTGTGACAAATGGCGCATGGGGGAGCAGCTCCCTGCACAAATAAAGACTTTGCTTTCTCATCGCTATTGGCCTGTACCAGTACAGGTGAAAAAAATGAGACCCCAACGACTGTCGCGAGCACTGTTCTCAGATTCATAACTCGATCCTATGTATTAAAAACGGCCCCCGAGAGGGCCGTCAAACCGTTTACGTGATTAAACTTTAATTGTCACGCCGTGATCTTCCCATCCGTTGTGCAGGTAGCCGCGCTCGTTTTCAAAGCGTTCACGAGGCTGTGCTGTCCCATCGACGTCAGTTGCCCGAGATACGACACGATACTCACCAGCTTTCAGGTTCGTTTTAAATACGAATGGGCGCCATGCAAATGGGCCAAGATCCGGTCCAACAAACTGAGCAGCCTGCCAATTCTGACCATTATCAAGTGACACTTCGATTTTTTGGACAGATTTGCTTCCACCAAATGCCACACCGTAAATCAAATTTACACCAGTATTTGCGGTTTCAAGTGGTCCAGTGATCCATGATTTGACATTCATTTCCCACATGGATGGCTGCTCAGCAGAGCCTTTCACACCAATATCGCGAATGCGATAACCCGAAGACTGAATTTTTGCTTCAGTTTGGTTTTCTGTCATTGCGACGCGCTTTACATACTTCACGTTGTTAACGCCGTAGTACCCAGGGAATACCAGTCGTAATGGTCCACCGTGTGCAAGAGCCAATGGCTCGTCGTTCATCTGCCATGCCAGCATCGCATTCTCAAGGGCAGCCACCGGGACAGAACGTTCGACCATGATTGTCTTCGGATCGATGCCTGCAGGAATCTCTTCCCCACCGGTACCAGTGATGTATCGCATCCCACCGACGGATCCGCCCATGCTCTCGATGACGTCTTTGAGAGGAACACCCGTCCACATGACGCAGCCAGCTGCACCCACAGACCACTGTGTACCACCAGCACCGTGCGGGAAGAAGGCGCGGCCGTTACCGGAACATTGCAGGACGGATGCCACGGTGGTTGCACCCATTTTCTTCAAATCAGAAACCTTGAGGGAGCGCGGATTCTTCACCCCTTCAAAACTTACTTCCCAGTTATCCATATTCTCGGTAATGCTCGCGCTTGGCGCAGGAAGATTGTTCCGCACGAACAATGTTGGTGATGGGGTAATCACACCGCTACGAATCGCACCGCGGACAGTTTCCATCGTGTTGGCGCTGTGTATGATTAGGTCTTCAATACGCTTCCACTGAGCAAATTCAGGCACTTTTGAATGTGACGATGCGAGAGCTGCCGGTGACACTTGCATCAAACCCAAGGCGGCCATCGCGCCCGCCCCACCCTTCAACATCACACGACGTGCTGGATTATCCAACGTACTCTGTGGTTCAGGAATCATATCCATTGACATCAGGTATACCTCTAATTCTGTATTTTGTTAGTTGCAGCGTCGATCATCGAGGCTGTCTACGCAGGTAATACACTAAAGAACAGGCCCAAAGTCAACTTTTAATGAATAACCTTAGATGAAAAAAGCATATAAACCATGCCTATCCGTCTCTATCAGATCTACTCGAGGGCACTGATCAAAGCCAGCTCGCGCTGTCGAAGACGAGGCGAAGCAAAGCCGAAGAAATGGGGGGTCAATTTCCAATTGGCGTGAACCAGACGATTTGAGATGTGCTTATTCACCACGTTGACACATGGAAAGTATCTGAAGTTTCCCACCAAAACCTCGCATCAGACGACCACGGGAAAGCCCGTAGATCAAGATCAATCACATGAGAAACACAACGAATAGCGCAATAAAAATCGTTTCAACCAAGATTAACGCAAGAACACCAGAGCCTCTGGACCATAAGCCCTGAAAAGACGTTTTCATTCCTACGGCAGTAATGGCGATCAACAGTCCCCAGCTCGAGAGGCTGGTCAACACATCTTTAAGAATCGGTGGAATGAACTGTAAGGTATTCAATCCAGCGAGACACAGAAAGATAAGGATAAAACCAGGAACCAGGCGGCTCTTTTGATCGGTTGCGACAAATTGATGACCAAACCGTAACAGAAAAAGAGAAATACAGAGCACCACAGGCGCAAGTAACGATACCCGGAATAGCTTCACAAGCGTCGCCACTGTCCCAGCCTCATCCGAGACCATTAACCCCGCACCGACAACCTGTGCAACATCATGGATCGCAGCACCAAAGAAAACGCCTGCTTCGATATCCGAAAACGCCAACTGAGATGCGATCAGCGGATAAACAATCATCGCAATGGTGCTGAGAATCGTGACTCCAAATACCGCTGCAGCAAGCTCTTGCTCGGTCGTCTTCCGACTTGGTAACACTGCAGAAATGGCGACAGCGGCTGAAGCCCCACAGATGGCAACACTGCCTCCTGTTAAAATGCCAATTGAACGATCTAATCCCATGACTTTACTGAGTAGTAATCCAACAACAATCGTGCAGACAACCCCGGCAAAAGCGACAAGTAAGTAGTGCGTTCCGACCTGAAGAATTAAGTCATAACTCACACGCACCCCCAATAAACCCACGGAAAATCGGAGCAATGCTTTCGAAGAAAACACAATCCCAGGTTGCGCGCGCGTCATGCTCAACAATCGATTAAGAGATAGACCAAATACGAGAGCCAGTAACATCGTTGGCAGAGTGAATTGCGTACCGACAAATTGAGCAACACCAGCAACTAATCCCGCAAGCAATAAGCCTGGCAGGATACGAATCGCATATTCGAACCTTCGTCGATACTCAAGCTGAATCATTGGAATCGAAACAACGGAGGCGGCGAAGCAAGCTAGAACAGCAAGTACCTGATTGGATTCGCTGAACCAACACGTAATGCGCTAGCAAAAAAGTCGAACAAGTTTGGCAGAATCGCCATTGCACGAATTTGGTGTTCACGCTCAGCGAATGACGCACTGACTATACTTTTTTGAAAAAACAGATCGCAGCACCACTGGCTGTCAAAAAGCCAGCCATCGGCAAGATGGCCACGGCATACTTTTTCGGCATGTAGTTTTCCTTGAATTCAAAGCCTTGAGAGGTGAATTCGAAGTACCACATCTCCCAGTAACGACCCCTCATTGTGTCCACAAGTTCAAGACCATAAACGATCAAAACAATCCCCACTAAGAAGATCATCGCTTTCCAGAACTGACGGACATAGAGTGCAAAACGTGGTGGAAGTTTTTCGTAAATCAAATTTAACGCAATATGATCGTTATCCCGCGCTGTCAGTGAAAGCGCAATGAACATCAGCCAAATATTACTCAGTACGGTCAAGAGATCTCCCCAGACTGGAGGATTCTCAAATACATAACGCATCACGATGGTATAGATCGTGAATCCAACCATCAGCGCCAAAAACACAGAACATGCAAGCTCTAAGGAACGATGCACCAACCGATCAATCGTGTTCAGTAGCGTGATCATATTCCTCTCCTATCCCATCATTCCTGGAAGAAACATGGTTAATTCAGGTATTAAAATGATGCATAGTAATAAAACGAATAAGCCGGCGATGTACGGAATTAACGCAACCGCTACTTCCTCGAGTCGCACTTGCGCAATCGTAGCAGCGGTAAAGTATGCGACTCCAACAGGGGGTGTTACCGACCCGATTAAAAATCCAACAATCACCACCATTGCCGCTTGTATCTCAGGAAAACCGGCCTTTGCCATCACGCTTACTAACACGGGGCCCACAATGATGATGTTGACCGCAGAGTCCATCACAGTCCCCAACAAAAAAATGAATAACATCAGGGATATGATGAATAGCACTGGAGAGTCCGCCATGCCCAGCAACCAAGCCTCAAGATCACTGATGGCTCCAAGAGAGGTTAATAACCAACTGAACGGACCCGATGCTGCAATGATGATGAATACCATGGCGGAGTTTCGAAATGCTCGCCGAAAGGCAGTAGAGCATTGAGTCCATCGAATCGTTCGGTACACGAACACGCCAGAGAACAATGCGACCAGGGCAGTGATTGCGCCTGCTTCCACAACAGAGGCAATCCCCCCCATCACTGAGCCAACCAGTACAACTGGAATTAACAGTGCAAAGGAGGACCGATAGAGTTCTCGACCTGCCCTTCTAAATGAAAAAGATTCCTCACTACGCTCGAAGTTGAGTTTGACCGCAAAATAATGATTGATCAGCATAATCACAATGCCCACCAAAATACCTGGGATAATTCCAGCTGCGAAGAGCAATGCGATGGAGATCTCGGTCGAGTTTGCAAGGATAATCATCATGATACTAGGCGGGATAATACCGCCAATAGTCGAGCTCACCCCGGTAACAGCCGCCGAAAACGCGGGGGGATATCCAGCTTTATTCATCGCAGGAATCACCAGTGAACCGACCGTCGCGGTATCGGCGACCACGGAACCGTTCATGCCAGCAAAGAACATACTGACCAACACATTAATCTGAGCCAATCCACCGCGCATTCGTCCGATCAAGGCTCGACTCAATGACACCAGTCGGTCGGTAATTGTCGCGCTTGTCATGAGCTCGCCAGTCAGCATGAAAAATGCGATTGCGGTCAGCGGAACAGAGTCAATCGCATTGAACATTTGGCTCGGAATCAAAACCAGCGGGACAGCATCAGTGACTAAAATATAGAAAAATGGAATGAGGATGAGCGTAAAGCCAATCGGAGCACCAGCAAGGATCAAAATCAGCAATATGCTCAGTAATAACAGGCTTTCCATGATCACTCACTTATGGTCGCAGAATTAAAAAAGATCATCTAAAGTCAAACTGAATCTAGATGATCTTTCGGTTAAGCAAACGGTTAACGATTACAGAGCGCCGGCTTTTTCGAGCTGTGCAACAAAATCATCTAATCCTTGCTCGAGGAGTACCCGTCTAGCCACCGCTGGTTCAAAGGTTCCCTTCGCATCAAGCCACGCGCCAATCGCGCCTTTACGCCATTCGGAAAGCTCCGCCTCGGTGGGTGTGTACCACTCGTTGATTGACGCTTTTATCGCCTTTTCACCACTACTCACCCACAGATTATCGAGCTCATTCACGCGAGCCCCATAAGCATCCGCGGCAACATGTACCCATTTCTTTTCTTCAGCTGAAAGCGCGTTATATTGGCCAGAGTCCATCGCAATGATGTTTCCAGACCACATGCCACCAATTTCCGTGAAATACTTCGCGACTTCGTGCAGCTTAGCCACGTGTTGCCATGGGGTCGCAACGTATTGACCCTCGACAATTCCAGATTGAAGACCTTGATATAGCTGGCCCCAATCGTAAGGAACTGGCACAGCTCCCCAATTTTTAACCAACATATATTCAACTGGGCTCTTTGTGACTCGCCATTTTAAGCCCTTCATATCGTCAGGCACTTTCACCGACTTTGTCGCATTCCCGAGTTGCCTGAATCCGCCACTTGAATAGACGGATAAGCAAATATGTCCCGCATTTTCAAGTGCTAACTTGCACTGCCGTTCAGCCAACCAGCCATCTGAGATCCGCTTTGCATCGTCTAACGACTTAAAAATAAAAGGAAGGTCAAAAATCGCGAGCTCGGTACCAAAACTCCCGAAATTCGCGGTTGAGCTCGTCCACAGAGATAAGAGCCCCTGATTCGCTTGCTCCCCACACTTTTGCTCGGCGCACAAGCTCCCCTGATAGTGGGGTTCAATACGCATCTTGCCACCCGACGCTTTTTCCATTGCTGGAATCAGTGCTTGATCAATGGCATCACCGATGGGCATCCCCAACTGCCCAGTCGTTCCTATTTTAAGCACTTTCTCGGCCATAGCTGCCTGGGAGGCAACCAAGGCTGCACCCAATACAACACTTGTCATTATAGTTTTTAAAGGTTCCATAGTCCCTCCGCTTCCTGAGTAGTTCAGATGAAGATTCACCCTGATTCGCTGGATTCCCAAAGGACAGATCAACTATTTCCGCGTGACAGAAGCTCTGGTTCATTTTTTTCACAGACCATCGCCGGTTACTCAAGCTATCCTAGTGCAAATACGGTTTGACAGCCGCATAAGTCACTTTCGGACTGGAATGCGTGAAAAATCAATTATTGAGTTTGTTTGAACAGATCGCTTCTGAGAAAGACGAGCAGAAGCTGAATTTGCAAGACATGGTGTGCGAAGCGATCAGCCGAGTCATTGTTGAGGCAGACATTGAAGCCGATCAAAAATTACCCTCTTGCCGCGAATTATCAAAAACATTGAACGTCTCTCGAAACACCGTGAATGCCGCGTACATGCAACTGATCGATGCGGGCCTTATTGAATCCCGAGATCGCTCTGGTTATTTCATTAGTCTGTCATCTAAAAGGTCCACGCCCACAGCGGAGCCGTCTGATCACAAGAGCAACAGCAGTGGCTTCTCGATCGATTTGCTTGATGTCAATTTGTCGACCCTAGACAGTCCGGTAGATTGGCAAGACTACACGTACCCCTTTACGTACA
>ERZ887849.3265-NODE-3265-length-12362-cov-10.893882_pt1 | contig 12362 bp, 15 predicted proteins | sample MGYA00521267_ERZ887849 | MGnify/ENA primary metagenome ERZ887849 (study PRJEB32303, sample SAMEA104408601) | aquatic metagenome | biome: Brackish water; feature: Pelagic; material: water | place: Baltic Sea | collected 2014-06-06T16:11:00 | depth 2,863 m ... | reverse complement strand
TCAATCATTTTTCCAGAACCCTTATTCCAAACAGGATGAGAGAGCGGGTCAATTTCAAGTTTCATAGTATCTCCGGCTTTACCCCATGTAGAACGGGTTTTGTATGTAGAGCCATCAGTTCTTTGAACTGTTATTTCGTGGTAATCTGGGTGCAATTTTTCTTTCATTGTGTAAGGAAAATAGATTTTAGAGAGAAAAAATCAAGTAAATAGTTATAAATTATTAGCTAATTCTTGATAAATACTGGGATTGCTTGCAATAAGGCTCAAATCACTTGATAAATTAAAACTTTGACCTTTTTCATTTACGACTATTCCTCCAGCCTCTTGAACTAAAATGATGCCAGCAGCTATGTCCCACATATGGAGATTGTGCTCCCAAAAGCCATCAAATTTTCCGTTTGCAACATACGCTAAGTCCATTGCAGCTGAACCTAATCTGCGAATACCAGATTTTGATCCGATTGATTCAAATTCTTTAAAATAACTTGGAAGTGAACTTTGATTTTTAATTTGAAATCCAGTTGCAATCATACAATCTTCTAAGTGTCTTCTATTAGATACTCTAATTCTAGTCCCATTTAACCAAGTACCCATTCCCTTATGCGCCCAAAAAAATTCATTCAATATAGGATTATAAATTACTCCAGCTATAATTTCTTTTTTAACTACTAGACCTATTGAGATTGCAAAAAAAGGAATACCGTGCATGAAGTTTAAAGTCCCATCCAATGGATCTATAATAAATATAGGTGTATCTAAATTTAATTTTTCTTTGTCAGATATTTTAAAAGTTTCTTCATCGATTTGTAAAAAATCAGGCTTATCTTTGTTAAGACTATATGCGATAGATTTAGAAGATTTAATATCAGCAGAAGATACAAAATCATTCATATCTTTTCTCGAGATCTGAAGTTTTTCAAGTTCTCCAAAATCTCTAATGAGAGATTTAGAAGCATTTTTACAAGCCTTTTCCATTACTGTAACAATAGGAGGGATTAATGCCATTAAATCTATTATTTAGATTTTTCTATGTAAGTAAAATCTTTAGTATTTAATTTAATTTTATCGCCCACTTCAATATGGCCAGGTACAGTGGTTCTTATATTTTTTTCTAAGAGAGCTGGCTTGTAAGATGAAGATACTGTTTGACCTTTAATAACTGCTTCAGTTTCAACAATCTCCAATATGATTTGATCGGGAGGATTAACATTCATGGGTTTTTCGTCAAAAAATTCTATAATAACCGTCATCCCATCTTCTAAAATATTAGCGGTATTATCATCAATAATTTCTTTATTAAGAATAGTTTGCTCATAGTTGACACTATTCATAAAAGTAAATTCGTCACCACTTCTAAATAAAAACTGATGCTCTATTTGCTCTGATCTAACTCTTTCAATTGACTCAGAACTTCTAAATCTTTCATTCAACTTAGATTGATTAGAAATATTTTTTAACTCCGCTTGTACGTAAGCGCCTCCTTTACCAGGCTGTGTGTGAGAAAGTTTTCCTACTTTCCAAAGTGAGTTGTTGTGTAGAATAATATTACCAACCTTTAGTTCGTTCGCACCTATTTTCATTTAGATTTATATATATCAATCATCTGATTAAGCAACTTTAGCGAGTCTTCTCTTTTTCTTTGAAAGCAATTTCTACCAATAATGGAACCATTACCGCCGCCGTGATGAATGGCTTTAATTTCATCCATTAGGGCATTATCATCTTTTGTATCTCCACCAGAAAAAACAACTATACGCTTACCTGCAAAAGCAACTTTTTTGATATGCGCCACTCTATCTCTCAGAGATCCTATCTCGATTAATTTTTTCTCGAAAGCAACTTTAGTTGGATCATCTTCAATAAAGTCAGTAGGAAGTTTTACTTTAATAATATTAGCTCCTAATAACGCAGATATATGAGCTGCATATGAAATTATATTCATTGCAGTTTCACCTTGTTTAGAAATTTCTTTACCGCGAGCATAGGCCCATAAAACAACTGCCAAACCTTTATCTTTTGCTTCTTTGGATAGTTCTCTAAATTCTTCCATCAAATCAAAATTATGATCTGATCCTGGGTAGATAGTAAAACCAATAGCGCTACAGCCCATTTTAATAGCATCATCAACAGAACCTGTAACAGCTTGATCCATAGATTGTGCTAAAGTATTAGAGCTATTAATCTTTAAAATTGTTGGAATTTGTCCATAAAAACTCTCTACTCCCGCTTGAAGCATTCCTAATGGTGCTGCGTAAGCACTTAGACCAGCGTCTATTGCCAATTGGCAATGATATAAAGGGTCGTAAGCTGGTGTATTAACAGCGAAACTTCTATCAGGGCCGTGCTCAAAACCTTGATCAACAGGAAGTATAATTAATCTCCCTGTGCCAGCAAGTTTACCTTGCATTAATATTCTTGAGAGATTTGTTTTAACACCATAATTTTCGCTATCATAAGATGATAATATCTTCTTTACTGTTGATGTAACTTTCATGGTTATAATTTACACAATTGTTTTGTAGTCTCAAGCATTCTATTTGAAAAACCCCACTCATTATCATACCAAGTCATTATTCTCCCAAAAGTTGGAGAAATGACAGTCGTTTCAGTAAGATCTAGAATAGAACTTCTAGGATCATGATTGTAATCTGATGAAACTTTTGGGTCACTGTCTAAGCCTAAGATATTCTTTAGTGAAGAACTTTCATATTCTTTAAATTTTTCATTAAGCGCGTTAACAGTAATTTCTTTTTTTGTGTTAAATTTAAAGTCCACTAGTGAAACATTGGCAGTAGGGACTCTAATGGCAGTACCATCTAATTTCCCTTTCAAATTTGGTAATACTAGACCAACTGCTTTAGCAGCACCTGTGCTCGTGGGTATAATATTTTGAGAAGCACCTCTAGCTCTTCTTAAATCCTTATGGAATGTATCGACAGTACTTTGGTCTCCAGTAAAAGAGTGAATCGTAGTCATATATCCCGACTCAATACCAAACTCTTTGTCTATAACATGAGCTACTGGCGCTAGGCAATTTGTGGTGCAGGAGGCGTTAGATATTACTTGATGGTCAGATGATAAGAGATCATCATTAACCCCTTGAACAATTGTTATATCAGCATCTGTGCAAGGTGCAGAAACTAATACTTTAGAAGCTCCACTATTAATGTGAAAAAATGATTTTTCTTTGGAAGCAAATATTCCCGTGCACTCCAATACAATATCTATATCTTTTTCTGACCACTTTAAATTTTTAGGATCTCTCTCTGCAGATACACTAATATTTTTTCCGGCAATGTTGAATTGGTTATCATTAACTTTTGATATTTCATATGGCATTTTGCCATGTGAGGAGTCGTACTTGAGTAAGTGAATATTAGAGTCTATATCAGCTAAATCATTAATGTGAGTTATTTCATATTCATCGTGAAACTCTTTATGTCTTTCAATAAATGCTCTAAATACTAATCTTCCTATTCTCCCAAAGCCATTAATAGCTACTCTTTTTTTTGTCATTTTTTCTTAATACCTTTCATAATTTTCTTCGATATGGTTTTGGAATCCAATCCAAATTTTTTATAGACTTGATCTGCAGGAGCACTCGCTCCAAAATCATCAATGCCAAAAATGTTTTCTTCTTCGGTAAATTTATTCCAATACATTGTAGATCCAGCCTCAATAACAAATATTTGCCCTAAAGAAGACTTAAGTAAATTTTTCTGAAATGAAGTAGGCTGCTTTTCAAACAATGATGTAGATGGCATTGAGACAACCTTAGAAGAAATATTATTTTCTTTTAATAATCTTGCTGTTTCAAGAGCTAAGGACACCTCTGAACCAGTTGCTATGATTGTTATTTGATTATTTTTATCATTTTGATCAATTACATAAGCCCCATGAAATTTTTTTGTATTTGCAATTTTATTTGAGATTTGTGGTAAGTTTTGTCTTGATAGGCATAAAAACGAAGGGCCATTTTTAATATTAATTGCGGCTTCCCAACATAATGCTGTTTCAAATAAGTCCGCGGGTCGAAATACATTACCATTTGGAATAGATCTAAGCATATTAATTTGCTCAATTGGTTGGTGTGTAGGTCCGTCTTCGCCTAAACCAATTGAGTCATGTGTAAATACGAGGATGGGGTCAATTTTCATCAATGCTGCTAATCTTAAACTTGGTTTCATGTAGTCAGCAAAACTTAGAAAAGTACCTGAAAAAATTTTAAAGAAATTTGTTGATGCAATGCCATTCATAATTCCAGCCATACCGTGTTCTCTAACCCCAAAATGAATATATTGGCCACCAAAATTTTTACTATCAATAATACTTGTTATGTTTCCTTTTGTAAGATTTGATCCGGTTAAGTCTGCCGAACCACCAATGATTGCTTTTGATTTACTTAAATAGTTAATGATAACTTCTGATGATTTCCTAGTAGCTTGTTTATCCCTAAATTGAATAACATCTTTTTTTATTGAAACAAATAATTTACTTAAGTTATTTTCTGACTTAAATTTTTTAATCTTTAATTCATATTTTTTTGTAGTGTTGTAATGTGGCATACATCTTTTATGACTCCCTCTCCATACTTTTAAAAGAGGCTTGGGAATAATAAATTCAGCATGATTCCATTTTAATTGCGCTCTTGTTTTTACAATTTCTTCATCGCCAAGTGGAGATCCATGAGAGGATGCTTTAGAGGATTTATTAGGAGAGCCAAAACCTATAGTTGTTTTAAAGTTTATTAATGTTGGTTTTTTTGATTTGAGACTCTTATCAATATTTTTTTTAATATTTGAAAAATTATGCCCATCTCCATTGAGAACATTCCAATTAACTGATTCAAATCTTAAGTTTGTATTATCGGAAAAGGATAAATCGGTTGATCCGTCAATACTAATTTTATTATTATCATAAATAAGAATTAAATTGTCTAATTTTAGATGACCTGCAAGACTTATGGCTTCTTGACTTATTCCTTCTTGCAAACAGCCATCGCCACAGAAGACATAAACTTTAGGGTAAAATTTTAGTTTAAGTTTAGAGGCTAGATTTTTTTGCGCTATAGCAATACCAACTGCATTTGCAATTCCTTGCCCCAATGGACCTGTCGTAATTTCAATTCCAGCTTCTGGCTCATATTCGGGATGTCCGGCAGTTATAGAGCCTAACTGTCTAAAGTTTTTAATCTGCTCTAAAGTCATTTTTTTATATCCAGTAAGATGCAGCAATGAATAAAGCAACATAGAACCATGACCATTAGATAAAACGAATCTATCTCTAAAAGACCATTCAGGATCTATTGGATTAAAATTTATATAATCTTGGAATAAGACAGTGGCAATATCAGCCATACCCATTGGCATACCCGGGTGTCCTGATTTTGCTCTTTGAACAGCGTCTATAGATAAAAATCTTATGCAATTAGAAAGTTCTAAATAATTTTTCAATGGAATATCCTTCCGATATACTTATAAATTAAAGAATGGATGAAATTAAACAACAAATCACAAACAAAATAGACCAATTAGTTGATAAACTCAAATATTTTAAAAATTTATCTCAAGAAATTGAACAAAAATTTTCTGAGAGTAAATTAAAAGTTGAGTACCTAGAAAAAAGAGAATTAGAGCTAGAAGAAGAGCTCTCAGCAAATAAAAGGGAAATAGAACAAAAGAATTTATTAATTGAGGAAGCAACCAATAAGATTGAGGAAGTATTAGTTAATATAGATAATGATGCCTAGTCTAGAGCTCAATATAGCAGGACGACCTTTAAAGATACGGTGTACAGATGAAAATATTGATTTGGTAAAGGGAGTAGCCAGTAAAATTAGTCAGCTTATAGATGTTGAAAAAAAAGAAAATGTTCCTTTCTTGACATCAACGTTTATAGCTTTTTTAAAATCTATGGAAGAAAATTTAAATAAAGAAAAAATCCTTAAAGAGTCTCTTAATAAAAAATTACTTTATGAAAATACTATCGATCAACTAAAAGAAGAAGTTGTAAATTTAAAAAAAATTATAAATTCTATTGATCACAAACTTGATAATGAGTTACCAATTGAATAAATCAGATATTAGAAAAACTTTTCTTTCAAAAAGAAAAGAAATGACAGAGGATGTCATAAATCTTAAGTCAGAAAAAATTAATAAAAAAATATTAGAAATTGTAAATGAACATCCGGACGTTAAATCAGTGGGTCTTTTTTATCCATTTGATAATGAGGTGAAGGTATTGGGTCTTTGCGAAAGCTTAGAGGCTAAGAAAATACATATTACTTTGCCGGTAGTAAAAAAAAATTCAATGCCGTTAGATTATAAAATTTATAGCTATGAGGCTGATAACGTTGCTAGTGGCTATAAGGGAATATTAGAGCCGATACATTCACTATCTCTTGAACCCGACGTGATTGTTGTTTCCTGTGCCGCATTTAATACAAACAAATATAGAGTGGGGTATGGTGGTGGTTTTTTTGATAGAACTATTGAAAAATTTAAGAAAAAAAATAAGAATTTTTTCACTATTCTTGCTGCCTTTGATATGCAAGAATGTGAAATTGATTTTCAAGAAGAATTCGATCAAAAAATAGATTTTATTTGCACTGAAAACCGTAAAATATAATTATGAATTTCTTAATGATAGGCGACGTTGTTGGAAGAACTGGCAGAAATGCCCTTCAATCCCATCTTTCAGAAATAAAAAGAAAATTTGAAATTGATTTTACAATTGTGAATGCTGAAAACTCAGCTGCAGGATTTGGTATTACTCCTAAAATTTATGAAGAATTTATATCAATGGGAGTTGATGTAGTGACATTAGGAAATCATTCTTGGGATAAAAATGAAATAATTGATTACATGCAAGTGAACCCTAATCACTCTATAATAAGACCTCTTAATTTCTTAAATAACTCCCCTGGCAGGGGCTATAAAATTTTTGATCATTCTAACGGAAAAAAAATATTAGTTTGTCAAATTCATACAAAGTTATTTATTAATTTACCTTTGAATGATCCTTTTCAATGTTTGGATACAGAAATTATTTCTCTTTTAGAAGCTGGCAAAGCCGATTACTCTTTTTTAGAAGTTCATGGCGAAGCTACTTCCGAAAAAAATGGTATAGGTCAGCACTATGATGGTAAATTTACAGGTATTTATGGAACTCATACCCATATACCAACAGCTGATGCTAGAGTCCTTGCTAAAGGTACTGCATTTAAAACAGATATAGGTATGACTGGCGATTATGAATCGATAATTGGTATGAAAAAAGAAAGTGCTATAAAAAGGATGCGTACAGGGATGAACTCTAATAGACTTGAACCAGCTGATGGTGAGGCCACTATCTCTGGAATAATTATAAAAAAAGATATTGAAAATAGCAGTACGACAATTCAATCAATTTTAATAGGAGGAGTTCTCAATAGAGAAGTGTTTTAAAATGGCAGGTCATTCAAAATTTAAAAATATTCAATTTCGTAAGGGAGCCCAAGATAAAAAAAGGGCAAAGCAATTTGGAAAAATAGGAAGAGAAATTCAAATTGCCTCTAAACTTGGTGGTCCTGATCCAGAAACAAATCCAAGATTAAGACTAGCTATTAATAATGGGCGAAGTGTTAATATGCCAAAAGATAATATTGAGAGAGCAATTAATAAAAATAATACTGACACTGCTGATTATTCAGAAATAAGATACGAGGGGTACGGTCCATACGGTACGGCATTTATTGTTGAAGCTTTGACTGACAATAAAAATAGAACAGCAACAGAAATTAGGACAATCTTTTCAAGAAACGGAGGTAATTTAGGTGAAACAGGAAGCGTGAGTTACAATTTTGATAAAGTTGGAGAAGTTGTAATCAAAAGTATTTTAGAAGACGATATGATTGAAAATTTAATTGAAATAGGAGTGGAAGACTACTCATTGGATGGAGAGGAGACCTGTCTTTATTGTAAATTTGAGGACTTATTTTCAGTTGAGAAATTTGTCCGAGAAAAAGAGTTGCCTGTAGAGGCCGCTAAATTAATATGGAAACCTAATATTAGTGTTGAAATTACTAGTAAAGAGGATTTAGAAAAACTTTTAAAGCTATCTGACGACTTAGAGGATAATGATGACGTCCAAAACTGTTTCTCTAATTTAGATTTTGATAGTAGATTGATTGAGGAATCAGATGCCTGATAAAGCCTGGAAAAATAGAGAGCGTTTAGTGTCAAAGTTTTTTGGCGGAATTAGAAACGCCTTAAGTGGAATAAATTCAAAAGTTACTCACGCAGACGTAATTCATGAAGAACTTTTTATCGAATGTAAATTAAGAGCTAAGCACTCAGCTGTTAAGCTATGGGATGATACTAAAGTTTATGCTGATAAAGAAAAAAAAATACCTGTAATTGCTTTATGTGAAAAAAATAGACCTGGATTTTGGGTGATGGTTCACTCTGACGATTTAGAAGCAGTTTCAAAAATAACAAATGGTTTAAAGGAGATAGAATAAATGGAAAATGAAGTAGTTAATTTAGCATCTATGAAAGGTTCTGTTGATTTCTCAATGTTCTCTATGTTCTTTAAATCAGATTGGATTGTTAAATTTGTTATTCTTTTGCTTGTAGTATTTTCTATTCAATCATGGAAAATTATTATTCAAAAAATTCTTACAATTAGTAAAATGAAGAGAACTTCAAAAAAATTCGAAAATCACTTTTGGTCCGGAGTCACTTTAGATGAACTTCATGAGCAAATTGAAGATTTTGAAGAAGAGAGTTTCTCAACAACTTTTAAAAACATTATGGATGAATACGATAAATCAATAAAATCCAAAGCTAAGATGGACAGTTTCTTAGTTCAAAGGTTAGAAACAGTTTTAGAATTAAGTGTTAGTAATGAAGACTCAAAGTTAAATGGAGGTTTATCTTTTCTCGCTTCATCAGGTTCTGTCGCACCATTTATTGGATTATTTGGAACTGTTTGGGGAATAATGCATAGTTTTCAAGCAATAGCTATTGCGCAAAATACTAATCTAGCAGTGGTTGCTCCTGGCATAGCTGAAGCCCTCTTTGTAACTGCCCTTGGCCTGTTTGTTGCCATTCCATCAACTGCTTTTTATAATCTAATCACAGCACGAATTGATAGCTATCTATCTGAAGTAGAAAACTTTGGAAAAGATTTGGTAAATATTATCTCCAGACAAATGAGCTAATGAGAAGAAAGAATCGACCAGTATCAGCAATTAATGTTACTCCTATGGTTGATGTCATGCTTGTTTTACTGATTGTTTTTATGGTAACAGCGCCTCTACTCACAGTAGGAGTACCAATTAATCTTCCTAAAGTTGAGTCACAATCTTTAGACGCCCAAAGAGAGCCTCTCGAAATTACTCTCAATGAGAGTAATGAAATTTATATTGGTGATGAAATAATAGTTTTTGATGAATTGATATCTAAAGTTCGTGCTGTTGCTGGCAACAATAGTGATATTAGAATTTTTTTAAGAGCTGACTCAAATATCAATTATGGAGAAGTCATGCAAGTACTTGGAGCTTTAAATACTTCTGGTTTTTTAAAAATAGCTCTTGTTACAAAAAAACCTGATTAGATAATCTTGTATATTCAAAATATTTTTAATCCTCTTCATCAAATAAAGTCTTATCTTGAGGATCTTCTTTATAACAAAAGAGATAAGACTTTTACACTTATATCAGTTTTAGTTCATATACTTTTTTTGATACCGATGATCAGTTTTACCTTTAATGAAAATCAAATCACCGATGTTCCGCTTATACTCCCTGTTGAAATGTTTATTGTTGAAGAAAAAACTGCAGCACCAGAATTTGAACAGGAGGTAAATGAAATTATTCCAGATATGATTGAGGAAGTTCAAGAAATGGAAGAAGAACTAGTTGAAGAAGAAGTAGTTGAAGAAGTTGAACAAATAGAAGCAAAGGAAGAAATACTAGCTACGGAGTCTATAGAAGAAGAAAATGATTTTGTGATTGACCAAAAAGTTAAACCAGAAGAAATTATTGAGCAAAAACCTGAAGAGGTTAAAAATGATTTCGAAATCAAATTAAAAAATAAACCTGAACCAAAAGAAATTGTAGAAGAACCTGAAGTTGAAATCGTTTTAAAAACAAAACCTAAGAAAAAAACTTTTAACGTAAGTAAAGTGTTAAAAGATATTGAACAAGAAAGTGAAGATTTTAAAAAAGAACAAGAGACTACAGAAGACAAGCAATCAGATGTTTTCACAGACGAGGTTGGTGAAAAAATGACAATTTCTGAATTGGAAATGTTAAAACAACAACTTTACTCATGTTACACAGTTCCAGCTGGAGCTAAAGAGTTTCAAGATATGAAAGTTCAGGTGAAAATTATTGTTAATCCTGATAGAACTGTGAAGGAGGCAATTATTAAAAATACTGCTAAAATGACATCAGATCCCTTTTTTAGAACCGCGGGAGAAGCTGCGCTCAGAGCCTTTAATCACCCTAATTGCTCAGTTTTAATGCTACCAGAAGATAAATATGATGAATGGAACGAGATAAACTTCACTTTTGATTTTAGTTGGATGTTTGACAAAGTTTAAATTTTAAAAATATAATATAAATGTATGTTACTTTAGATCTCTTAAAATGAAGAAATATTATTATCTAACTATTCTGTTAATTTTTTTCGTCCCAAGCTCTTATGCGGCCTTGGATGTTACAATTTCCCAAGGTAAAGTTGAGCCAACTCCTATTGCTATAACAAATTTTTTTGGCAACAGTGACAAAACAATTAAAGGTGGAGAAGTACTAAGAGAAATTATCTCTAATAATCTTACAAATTCTGGACTTTTTTATACTGTAGATGATGATCTTTATATACAGTCTGATAATCTAGTAGACAAAGTTCCAAGGTTTGAGGATTGGAAAATTATTAAAGCACAATTCTTACTCAGCGGAGATATAAAATTCATAGATAACAAATATTCAGTAAGAATTAGACTCTACGATGTTTTTGCAGGTCAAGAAATCAAAGCTGTAAAAATGTCTATTCCTAATAAAGATCTTCTAAGACGATTAGGTCATAAAATTAGTGATCAAGTATATGAGCGTATAACTGGAGAGGGCGGATATTTTGACACTAGGATTGTTTATATTTCAGAAGTTGGTCCTCTAAATCAGAGAGTAAAAAGATTAGCAATTATGGATCAGGATGGCCACTCAGACAGTCATCAATTTTTAACAAATGGTAAAAATTTAGTTTTAACTCCAAGATTTGCTCCTAACAATCAAACAATTACATATATGGAATATGAAAATAATACTCCAAGAGTTTATATATATAATCTCAAAAATGGCGTCAGAGAAATAGTTGGTGATTTTCCAGGTATGACGTTCGCGCCTAGATTTTCTCCTGATAGTCAGAAAATTGTAATGTCTTTTTCAGATCCTAAAACGGCTAATACAGAAATTTATCTAATGGATTTAAATACAAGGACCATTAACAGATTAACCAATGATCCTGGAATAGATACCTCTCCCTCATTTTCACCAGATGGTAAAAAAATTGTATTTAATTCCGATAGAGCAGGCTACCCACAGTTATATGTAATGGACTCCAACGGCAAAAACATAAAAAGAATTAGCAGAGGTAAGGGCGTTTATGGAAATCCCGTCTGGTCCCCTAGAGGAGATCAAATAGCTTTTACAAAACTAACTCAAGGACTATTTCACATTGGGTTAATGGATACAAATGGCCTAAATGAGAGGGTTGTTGTTAAGGATTTCTCTTTAGAATCTCCCGCGTGGTCGCCAAATGGAAGGTATTTAATTTATTACAGACAGCAGAGATCTAATGAAGATGGAACAGGCGGTCAAACATCAATCCATTTTATAGATATTACTGGTTATAATGAGAGAAAAATTAATACTCCAAGAGACGCCTCAGATCCAGCCTGGTCACCATTATTATAGCTATTTACAAAAAAAGACTAATAAAATGGGTAATAAATATCTTGATTAAGGGACTAATTGATGATTAATCTATCTTAACTATAGTTTAAATACGCGGAGAATAACAAAATGTTAAAAAAACTTTTTATAATACTAGTTTCTGGCTTGATACTAACTTCTTGTGCAGGCACTCAAAAAAATGTCAATAGTGGTGGCAGTATAACTGCTGGATCACAAGAGGATTTAATAGTTAATGTAGGAGATAGAGTATTCTTCGAATTTGATAGTTTTGAACTTACTGTTGATGGTCAATCTACACTAGATGCCCAGGCAGCATGGTTAAAGCAATACTCAGAAGTTGATATTACTATTGAAGGTCACGCTGATGAAAGAGGAACTAGAGAATACAACATAGCTTTAGG
>ERZ887849.3264-NODE-3264-length-12365-cov-8.454509_pt1 | contig 12365 bp, 9 predicted proteins | sample MGYA00521267_ERZ887849 | MGnify/ENA primary metagenome ERZ887849 (study PRJEB32303, sample SAMEA104408601) | aquatic metagenome | biome: Brackish water; feature: Pelagic; material: water | place: Baltic Sea | collected 2014-06-06T16:11:00 | depth 2,863 m ... | reverse complement strand
TTCCTGCCTCGTTTGGCGGGAATTTTATGTTCTTCTGGCAGCTGACAAATTCGATCCATATGGGTAGTAGTGCCATCGCCATATTCCCACACTAACTGCTCTCCCTCCATATATCGTCTAACCACCACCGGGCCCCAACCGAAAACATTGAAATCCAATACCTTTTTGTTCCAGGTCATACTTGCAGAGGATCGACCACAGTACTCTTTATCACCAACGGTAAAGAGTACAGAGCCCTCGGTATCATTAGAATTTAAACCGACAACATCGACACTGCGATTGGGACCGCCGTCATGAATAACGCCCGATGCAGTAACCACTACCCGTGAGCCACATTGTTCAACCCGTTCCACATGTCCAGTATGCCCGCCTTTAACGCCAATCCATAAGCCGCGAATATCATCGGCGTCTTCTGGCAGCGGTTCAGTGCACTCAGACAAAATAGGTAAAGGAAAATGATTGTAGCCACAACCCGGCGTATTGCCCTTGGGAATTTCGGCAGCTATCTTTCCGCTACCGTCGAGCAAGGGTAATTCACAATAATTAATGGTGCTGCCATCGCCTGCCAATATGGTCGGATCCGTCATTAGTGGTGGGCGCGCTGAAAAATACATCTGCCAAAATGCACCTATAAATAGTACAGCTAGGACCGTGAAAATTCTCAGCAACCATTTTTTCATAAACTTACCTTTTATTGGGCATGGGCGGTATCCAGTCTTTCCTGAAGGTCGCGTTTAACAAACTTGCCGCTGGCGTTTTGGGGCAGTGGCTGCTCGACGACCCAGATATAGCGGGGTATCTTAAAGGCAGCCAGTTTCTCCCGTAAAAAGTCTCTTAATGTTTCCGGGCTGATTTCACTACCGGCGGCTGGGAAAATAGCGCATCCCACTTCTTCTCCAAGCCTTTCATCTGGTACAGAAAATACTGCGCACTCGGCAACAGCTGGATAGCTGAAAATAGCGGCTTCTACCTCGGAGCTGTAAATGTTTTCACCGCCGCGCAGCACCATATCTTTAGCGCGATCAACCAGATATACGAAGTTATCCTCATCAAGATAGCCAATGTCACCAGTGCGCAGCCAGCCGTCCACTATGGTTTCGGCGGTGGCTTCGGGACGATTGAGGTAACCCTTAATGATATGAGGGCCATAAATACAGATTTCGCCAATCTCACCGCGGGGCAGATCCGCACCCTGCTCGTCAACAGCCTTGATGTCACAAACCGGAACTATTAAACCCGCACTGTTGGGTTTGCTGGTTAAAAAGGCTCCGTAGCTGCCGGTTGCTAAGCCACAGGTCTCGGTCAGGCCGTAGCCTTGGGCGGGTATTGCTTGGCTACCGACGCTGTCGATTTTTTCGATTAGATCTGGCTGTACCGGGGCGCCACCACCACCCAGGGTGGTCAGCGATGAAATATCCCGGCTGTCGAAGTCGGGGTGATTAATCAGTTCCCGGCCCATAAGGGGCACCCCACTAAAGTTGGTGATTTTTTCCTGCTCGATTAGACGCAACGCTTCTCCTGCTTCCCACTTGTACATATGCACCAGCTTACCGCCGGAGGCAGTGACACTATGTGCCAAGCCATTCATGGCGGTAACGTGAAACAACGGAGTGGCCAGCAACCCTGTTGGGGGAACGGCGTTGGGATCCATAGGATTGGGAGGCTGCTCATCTTTGATCAGGGCATTTGCCGTGCCTTGACTGAGGCTGACAAACAGGGAGCTTAATAATTGGTTTACGCAACTGCGATGGGTCAGCTGGGCGCCTTTGGGGAAGCCGGTGGTGCCAGAGGTGTAAAAGATACAAACGTCGTCATCCGGGTCAATGGTAACCATGGGCATGTAGGGTTCTGTTTTCAGAACATCGCGCCAGGGGGTGGCCCATTGGGGGGGCTCGTCCACACGCACAGCCACGACAGGCAGCTTGGAGAATTGTTCTGCAATTTCGCTAAAGCGACTTAGCCGCTCAGCATCGCAAATCAGCATTTTAGCCTGGGAATCATTCAGGCCGTACTTTAATTCCTCCGCTACCCACCAGGCATTAACACCTACTGTTACTGCACCTATGGAGGCGATAGCCCAGTTGCAGAGCAACCACTCCGGGTAGTTGCGCATGGCGATAGCTACCCGATCGTGCTGAGTGATGCCTTGGGATGTGAGCCAGTTAGCGATACGGGCCACTTGTTCGTGGGCTTGGTTATAAGTCCAGCGCTCATCCCCATAAACTAAATAGTCCTTCTCGCCATGCACATCGGTACTCAGCCACAGTTCGCGCAGCGATCCAGGCGCATTTGCCCAGGTCTTCATCATATTGCCGCGGACTTCGGTTTCGATGATGGCAAACATCTGATCCGGTGCAGTCATGGCGGCAGTAGTTTGCTTCAAAACGTCTAACATTTTTAACCCCTTCGTATAATAAGTTACCTAGTCCATATCGTCAGCCATGGGGCGAAGCACTCTTTGGCGTAGCTAGAATCTTTTGATTTATAGTGACATACTTAATGCCAATAGACAAATAGAGCCGGCTCTGAGATATCAGTTGTATAAAGTTATCGGCCGTATGGGGCAGAGTTTTAGTGCTGAGGTCTGAGATCACTGAGTATCTGCTCCTCTGACCCTAGCGATATACTCCGATGGCGTTTCCCCAAACCATCGTTTGAAACTGCGCCTGAAGCTGGATACGTCATTAAAACCCATTAAATGCCCGACACTTTCGACAGATAAGCCTGCATTGGCTAGATAGTTGGCGACCTGTTTTTTGGCTAGTTCGTCGCGAATTATTTGGAATTGGGTTCCTTCCAAATCTAACTTTCGGATCAGTGTGCGTGAGCTCATACAGAGCTTTTTTGCCACCTCATTTATGGTCCATATCCTGCCTGGGTTTTCAATGATGAGTTTTGATACTCTCTGTTCAATCGACAAACCAAGAGTTCCTGCCTCATCAGCTGTTATTTCTTTTAGCTGCTGCTCGCAGATCGCCAAAGCTTGCTTGTGCAGCTCAGAATCGGCTGTCGGTGACGGCACCGATAATAAAGATGATGAAACAATGATTTCAGTGGCTGAATGATTGAACTGTATGTTGTCACCAAAGGCGTTGTGATACTTCTTCCAATAGCTTGGCTTTGGATAAGAAAAATAGATCTGGCCTTTGAACTGCCCAGCACCTATAAAAAAATCTATAGCTGAAAATAGTCCACTGAATACAGTTTCGGTTATAAATAATCGCAAATCCTCCAGGTCGAAAGTTTCAGCAAAACTGATCTTAAGGCCAGCTGCATTCTCACTGACTGAGGTATTAAAAAATTCCACTCGAGTTTGCCCGTATTTAGCGAGTAATGTCAGTGCGGTTCTAAGATCAGGACCACTAAAAGCAGCCACACCCAGAGGGCCATGGGTTGGCAAATTTAACTGAGTCCCAACCGACAGCCCTAAATCTTTTCGTCCGTAAATAGCCAGTGCATTTCTATAGACGATAAGCATATCGTCCCGAGGAATTGTCCCATCAAGAGTCATTAATTCTTCATAGGAAAGATTTGTGCCATCAAAATAGGTTTGACTGTTTTCTTCGCTGAGCCCCAAATATCGAAATAGGATGCGAGCATAGCTTGATGGAGAATGTTTGTGACTTCGCATGTGCAGACAACCTAAAAAATCTAGCCCAATTATTGTGGTATCAACCCATACCGCCGATCTGAGTTTAACCCTGCACTGCGTATAATGTCACTATTTGTCCCCCTAGTGTCATGTTTTGTTCTTCTCGACCAGGAGGATCTGTTAAATACTATAAGGCAATTTGGTGCTCAATAAAGGTAGGGGGCTTTACCATGAATGCACATCTCTCCACTTCTGATCAGGCTGATGATTTAGGGCTGTTTAAAGCCCTCATAAAAAAGCCCAAAATAGCTTGGCCTACAATCATTTTGCTTGTGGTCTCTTTTGTTATCTTTGGTTTATCAACCCTCGCCTATGTAGAGGGGGTGTTGCCGCTAGTTTGGGCGATTATAATTAATGCCATTGCGGCTTACTTGTCCTTCACGCCAGCCCATGATGCGTCTCACGGCTCAGTTAGTTCCAGCCGAGAATTGAACGATTGGGTTGGCCGAATTGCTACTATGTTGCAGTCACCCGTGCCTTTTTTCCGCGCCTTTCGTTACTTACATATGCAGCATCACAGGTTCACCAATGATAGAGCGAAAGATCCTGACGTGTATGTTGGTAGCGGACCAGGTTGGCTTCTACCACTGAAGTGGGCGACTCTAGATCTCAACTATCTGTATTGGTATTTAAGGCCCTCGGTGTTTATGCAAAGGCCAAAAAGTGAACGCATAGAAATGCTTTTAGCGCTTTTTTTTGGGGCAGTTGTATTTGTAACTGCCACCCTCAGTGGTTGGCTAAACTACTACCTACTGCTGTTTTTTGTTCCGAACCGTATCACAGCCGTATTTTTGGCAATTACTTTTGATTTTTTGCCCCACTATCCACATCAGGCACAGGCAAAAGACGAGCCTTTTCAATGCACATCAAATCGTATTGGTATGGAGTGGTTGTTAACACCGGTACTGCTCTCTCAGAATTATCACCTCGTACATCATCTGTATCCAACCGTTCCGTTTTATCGCTATCTTAAAATTTGGAATGCGCGAAAAAATTATCATCAGTCGAAAAATCCCGCTACAACTGATACCTTTGCACTAAGCGCAACAAATTCTGTAACTGTGTCGGTTCAGTTCGACGAGTAGGCTAGGTTTCAGGTTAAGCAGCGCATAAAAAATCATTGATTGAACACAGGCTTGCGTTTTTCCATAAACGCGCTCATCCCTTCTTTGGCATCCGGCGTATCACGATTGGCAACGACGGCTGTGGTTTCATCTGCCATGGATTCGTCAAGGGTTTTGGTTTCATGCCCAACAACAGCGTCAAGCATCGATTTCACTGCTTTTCGGGGTTGTGCCGCAAATTGCTCGCAGCCTATAAATGCCCAAGATCTGTGGACTGGACGACTGAGATTCCTCGCAACCCCTCGGGCAAAATTCTCAAAGTGAAATTGCGTAAACCATACTGGAAAGGGAGAGCGCGCCAAGTCTCCTGATTCTAAGTACTTTTTAGCCTTCTCAACGGGCCAAAGTACAGGTTAGACGAAACGCAAAAACGGCGTGAGTCTTTGCGGAAGGTCCATTTAAAAACCTAGATTTTAGTATGTTCCTTCAGACCTTCGGGATCTAAAATTTTTAACCGACCGTAGCCTACCTCTATAAATTTTTGTTGTTGTAGTTCTTGGAGATGCAGTGAAAGCGTCTGGCGGCTAATATTGAGTGTCTGGGCAAGACGTTCTTGGGTAACTTCAATGATTTTTGAGTCCTTAAAAGTACTAACGGCATTTTGATAAAGAATGGCTCGCCCAACTCTTTTAGCCCCTGTCAATAAATGATTGAACCACAATAACTCATGCATTAAATAAAACAAATAGTTTATCTCTTCAATTATCTGTACATAGAGTTGAGGCCATTCCTGGGAGGCCTCTCTGATCTTCGAACAGGGAATGGTGAGTAGTTGGCTATTTTCTGATACCCATATCTCTCGGCGAATTATATTTGCGGCAGGAGTACCAAAAACACCATTCCAGGAAACCCAGACGCCCTTTTGCACAGGAATTCCGTTTGCCTCTGCGCCGCTGGCGGTTCTCTGGCGAGCCTGAATAAATCCAGACATAACAAAACATAAATTTTCCCAGGGTTGGTTGGGTCGAACTAGCAGACATTCCTGATCATAATAATCACACCCTGCACTCTGGGCTAATTTATCTATGAGATTCGCAGGCATATTACGAAAAGTATCAGTAGATCTAATAATCTCTATAGCATCCTGCTTTTTCATTATGAGCCCTTTAAAAATGTCCAAAATTGGGAAAATGTAAGATTTCTGACAGTCTTACACTTATCAATTAGCATATCGTATGTCGAAACATAAAAACAAGGGGAGTAATACAATATGAAATTAAAAAGTAAAAACTGTTTTCACCAAAGCTTGATAGCGATGAGTCTTAGCGCAATATTTGTGGCGCCGGCGTTTGCCGAATTAGAGGAAATCGTTGTTACAGCGCAAAAACGCACTGAAAGTGTTCAAGATATCCCTATTTCCATTACTGCAATTACTGGTGAGGAGCTAACCAACCGCGGCCTTACTGACTTCACTCAGGTCGCTCAAACCGTCACCAACTTTGACCTGCCGGTTTCCAATATTTCACGAAATGTATCCGTACGTATTCGTGGAATCGGCTCTAGCGGCACTAACCCAGGTATTGAATCCAGTGTTGGTGTTTTTCTTGATGGTTTATACCAGCCCAGTGGCGCGCAGATTTTGGGTGAGCTCAGTGATATTGCAAGTGTAGAAATATTGCGTGGGCCCCAAGGCACGCTTTACGGAAGAAATACTCCTGTTGGGGCTGTTAACGCCACAACACGGGCGCCGCAACAAGAATTTGAATCTCTTTTTCGAGGTGGCTTTGGCAACTATGAGCAGCGTTGGCTAAATGGCTATGTAGGCGGCAGTTTGTCTGAGACTGTATCTGGCAGATTGTCGTTCTGGACGCGGGATCGTGACGGCTATGATATGAATCTATTCACCGGCAAAAGAATTAACTCTGCTGAGACCAGCGGAGCACGTACCAAACTGTTGTTCCAAGCGAATGATAATTTAGACCTTACTCTAGTCGCTGGTTACAGTGTTTCAGATAGTGAGTGCTGTATAGCTGAGCAGATCAATCCTAAAGGCCCTTTGGGGATAGCGACGCAAGGGTTTTTGGATGCCCAGGAGGCAGCTGGAACGCCATTTTTAAATTTTGATGACAGCGATCACGTAGTCAATGCTGATGAAACGCCTGATGACCACACAGAGACTAAGGTTCTGTCTCTCACTGCAGATTGGCAGCTATCTGGAGGTCATACGCTAACATCAATCTCAGGTTACCAGGATTGGGATAATCAGGTGGAAGTCGCCACAGATTCACATACTGCCGATATTATTAAGATCTGGCAAAATCAACGCAATGAGATCCTTAGCCAGGAATTCCGCATAGCCTCACCCGGAGGCGAAAAATTTGATTACCTCGCTGGTCTTTATCTCTACCAACAGGAAACCACCTTCACCGAGAAATTCTTGGTTACAGATAATAAGTCTTCACGTACCTTCGCTAATCCTAATGCTCCCTTTTGCTTGCCAGCAAACGGTGGTTGTTCGACGGTAGTCGGTGACAATGGTGGCTCCTTGTTTGAGCAGGATACGGATAGTGTAGCGGTCTATGCCAATGGTACCTACCACATCAATGATCAGTGGAATGTCACTGGGGGACTGCGTTGGAGTCAGGATGAAAAAGATTTTGATGTAAACCACTTCAATGACCCTACTAATGGCCCCGTGGTTAACATATTTTTATTCCCACCAATTGATCCTGATGCTGACTCGCGGAAAGAACAAAAGGTTACTTGGTCGGCTAATTCTCGCTATAACCTCAGTGATGATGTGATGTTGTTTGGCGCCATTTCTACCGGTTTTAAATCGGGAGGCTTTAACTCTCGCAGGCTGCCTACCGGATCCGCGCTTGAATTTAATGCAGAGTCAGCCACTTCCTACGAGGTTGGTTTTAAGGGGTTTTTCGCTGACCGAACAGTAATGTTGAATGCAACTGCCTACCATACAACTCTGGAAGACTTCCAGGAGACTGCGCTGGCACCTACAGGTACTGGATTTATCGTCTCCAACGCAGGTGAACAGCAAGTGCAAGGTATAGAGGCAGATTTCCGTTTTTCGCCCAATGATAATTTTTCCGTGGACGGCGGCATTGCTTTTCTGGACTCAGAGTACACTGACTTTGCGGGTGCACAATGTGGCTTAGGTGAGACACCAGATGATCCTGCCACTAAAACCTGTGATCGAACAGGCGAAACGCCCTCCAATTCACCGGAGTGGTCGCTTAACTTGGGCTTGCAATGGGACCAAGAGGTAAGTGATGGATTAGGCCTGCGATTGCGTGCAGATTACAACTGGCGCGATGATCAAAACATTACCCGCGTTACCCAGGATTCAACCGCTGATATTGACGCTTACGGTTTGCTGAATTTGCGGGCAGCATTGGGTTCAAGCGATGGACGCTGGGAAGTTGAAGCCTTCGTTAATAATGTTGCCGACGAAGCCTATTTCGTCCAAGCGGCAAAACAGCCATTAGGAGCTCTTATCAGTGCAGGGGGCTTTGCTGGCGCAGGTGGTTCGGTCGGCTGGTACGGTGCGCCTAGAACTTTTGGTCTCCAATTTACTCTCCGCCCCGGAATGTAATTATACATCCCCTCAGGATGTTTTTAAGCCGGGGCTCTTCCAACAGGAAAGCCCCGGCCTTTTTTTCAGGACTAATTAATGAAAAGCCAGCCTTGGCTCGAAATATATAACGAGCTAAATATCGAAATGCCCCGCTTTGCGGACCATACAATGGGTACTTATCTCGAGGCTCATGCGCAAGCAAAGAGCGACGCAATAGCGCTCACAATGTTTGACAAGTCGATGACATTTGCTGAGTGCAACGCCCACGCGAATCGATTGGCCAATGCTCTTAGTAAACGCAATATAGGCCAGGGTGATGTTGTCGGCCTGCATATGCTCAATATTCTGCAATATGTGATTGCTTTAGCGGCTATCAGCAAGCTGGGAGCAATCGGTACAGGAATTTCTCCGATCATGGCGCCTGTGGAGGTCGCCCATCAGATGTTGGATGCCAATGTAAAAGCGTTATTGAGTTTGGAAGATTTAGGCGCAACATTAGAAGGCATTGCCGAACTGCCATCCTGTTTAGAGCAAGTGATTATCTGTGGTATTCAAGATTACGATAGCTCTCGTACTGTCTCTAACCCTAAACTTAACGGTGTGGAGGTAACAGCGTTTAAAGAATTAATAAGTGATCAATCCGACCACTTTGAGCCGATTGATGTGAATCCCGATAGTATCTTTATGATTCAGTACACGGGCGGCACAACTGGTGCCCCCAAAGGCGCTCAGCTGTCTCATCGCGCATTAATCTGTAATGCGCAGATGGCTTTTGCGACAAATCATCAATCCAATACACAGGGTATGACACTGGGTTCAGCGTTTCCTTTGTTTCATGTTGCTGGTTTAACTAATGCCTTATCCTGCATGGTCTTTGGCGGGCAATATCTGCTATTTCCTGACCCCCGCGACACAGATCATATCTGTGCTGTTTTCAAAGCGATACCACCCACCCATATGGTTGCGGTGCCGGCGCTATATGAAATGCTGTTAGCCAATCCGGCCTTCAAGGAAATCGACTTTAGTCATCTCCTTGTTGCACATACTGGAGCAGCCCCAGTTACCCAAGCGACACTAAAAGCTCTGACTGCAGTGATCGGTAACAATAAAATCTCAGATGGGTTTGGTATGACTGAAACAGGACCAACCCATGTGGTACATCCCAACCGGCGGTATAAACTTGGCTCAGTAGGAATTCCTATTATTGGCTCAGATCTTCGCATTGTAGATACGGATACGGGTAGCCATGTTGTAGGTGTTGGCGAAGTGGGTGAAATCATTACCAGCGGCCCGCATTTGATGAGCGGCTACCTCAACCGACCAGATGCCACCGCCGAATCCATGCGAGAGATGGATGGCAAGCTGTGGATGTATACCGGAGATGTGGGCTATATAGATGAAGAGGGCTATCTATTTCTCTGTGATCGCGCCAAAGATATGCTTATTGTTGGCGGATACAAAGTATTTTCCGTTGAGCTTGAAGATAAGCTCTGCTCTCTACCTGAAATTGCATCCTGTGCCGTTATTGGTACTCCAGACGAACGTCGCCCAGGCAATGACGTTGTCAATCTATTTGTAGAGCTTGCCGAAGCCTATAAGCAGTCAAATCCGGATCAGCTGGCAGAACAAATAACGCTCTTTTGCCGCGCTAATATGGCGGCATTCAAAGTCCCTAAAAAGATTCATTTTATTGACAGCATCCCGCTAACTGCGGTGGGCAAGATCGATAAAAAGTCTCTGCGCAAATCAGAATAAAGTAGGAATCAGGCAAATGCATGTTGAAAATGAAGTCTATCCAAGCGATATGAAAAAATTCATGGCAGCTGGTCCCGAAGGTCCAGTTTTTATGGTCAATCTCCTTAAATTCAAGGATAAAGCTGAGTATAAAGATGGTCGTGAAACACAGCTTACGGGCAAACAGGCCTATGAGCTGTATTTAGATGCAGTAGTCAATTTGGTCACCGATTTTGGTGGCAAAGAGATATTTTGGGCTGATGTATCAGATATTGTATTGGGTCAGGCCAGCCCACTATGGGATACCATTGCAATCGTGATGTACCCAAATCGAGGTGCACTAGCAGCCATGAGTTCCAGTGAAGGGATGAAGAAAATTGCCCTGCACCGCCATGCAGGCCTGCAAGGGCAGCTCAATATTGAGACGATCAATCTACCAGCTCGTTTGGCTGACTTGTTACGTGAAGAGGAAATCGACTAATGATCTATAAAACTCTAGCCGCAGGAATTGCGGCTGTTTTGCTGGTCGCTCTGAACACCAGCGCAGCTGAAAGCGAAATAGCGCCTAATCATCCAATTGATTGGCAAAAGGGGCCGCATGTTGCAGCGCCCTTGTCAGAGCGCCCGCCAAACATTGTTTTTATTCTGGCTGATGATCTGGGTATCAATGATATTTCCACCTTTGGCGGCGGTGTAGCAGATGGTGCTGTACCCACCCCTAACATTGATCGCCTCGCTAAGCAGGGCGCCACCTTTACGCAAAGTTACGCGGGCAATGCAACCTGCGCACCTTCTCGGGCCATGTTAATGACCGGACGCTATTCCACTCGCACTGGGTTTGAGTACACGCCCACACGACCAAATTTCGGACGACTGGTCGCGAAGTGGGGCAATGAGATGGACAATAACTTACCCGAGTACAGTTATGATGCTGAATTGGATGCGACTAAGCCTCATTATAATGAGATGGGATTGGACCCAAGCGAAGTGACCATTGCCGAGTTGCTCAAACAGCGGGGTTACCATAACGTTCATATTGGTAAATGGCATCTGGGCAATGAGAATGGATCACACCCAGCTGACCAAGGCTTTGATGAAAGCTTGTTAATGGACGATCTTTTACACTTGCCAGAAGATGCGCCCAATGTTGTGAATGCTAAGCTCGAGTTCGACCCCATCGACAAAACTCTGTGGGCAATCTCTAAATATGCAACTACCTACCGCACCTCAGCCGATGGCCCTGACAAGCCACGCATCAAATTCAAACCTGGGGGTTATCTGGCAGATTATTGGACTGATGAAGCGCTCAAGGTCATTGAAAATAATAAAAATCGGCCATTCTTTCTCTATCTAGCCCATTGGGGTCCGCATACTCCCCTGCAGGCAACAAAACAAGATTTTGAAGCAGTGGGCGATATAAAACCTCATCGACTGAGAGTTTATGCGGCGATGATACGCTCAATTGATCGTTCGGTCGGTCGCGTAATGCAGAAGCTGGAGGAACAAGGACTCACCGAAAATACCATTCTGGTGTTTTCGTCAGACAATGGCGGCGCAGGCTATCTGGGACTGCCAGAGGTTAATTCCCCTTATCGCGGATGGAAAATAAGCTTTTTTGAAGGCGGCATTCGAGCACCTCTGTTTATTAAATGGCCCATTAATATTGAGCCTGAGACAAAAGTGGATACGCCGGTAGCCCATATTGATGTGATGCCGTCACTGGCCGCTGCGGCAGGTATAGAATTACCGCGTGACGTTATTATCGATGGCAAAAACCTGTTGCCTTTGGCTATGGGAAGTGGCGACATAACTCGAAAAAATGACGCTCTGTTTTGGCAAAGTGGTTATTTAAAAGTAGTTCGTGCAAAAAACTGGAAGCTTATCTATGAGGGCAAGCGTGACAAGCACTGGCTATTTGATTTAAAGGCTGATCCTACCGAACAAAATAATCTTGCCGACAAAAACCCCGAGAAGCTCAAAGAGCTCAAGACTATTTTGGCTGAGCATAACAGCGATGCGAGGAAGCCACTTTATCCGTCTACCACCAATTCCCCCACTATGATCGATAAAACCTTGGCCGAGCGCTATGAAGAGGGCGATGAGTTTGTATGGTGGCCCAATTGAGACAAGTTAAATTAAATCGTACCTCTGTCTTGTGGATACTCACGCTGGTTTATATGTTCAGTCTGGTGGACCGACAGATTATTGGCATTCTTTCGCCCATTATTAAAGCCGACCTAGGCTTTACAGATTCTCAATTGGGCTGGTTAAAAGGATTTGCGTTTGCCCTGTTGTATACCTCTGTCGGCATCCCGCTGGCTTG
>ERZ887849.3261-NODE-3261-length-12372-cov-8.270033_pt1 | contig 12372 bp, 9 predicted proteins | sample MGYA00521267_ERZ887849 | MGnify/ENA primary metagenome ERZ887849 (study PRJEB32303, sample SAMEA104408601) | aquatic metagenome | biome: Brackish water; feature: Pelagic; material: water | place: Baltic Sea | collected 2014-06-06T16:11:00 | depth 2,863 m ... | reverse complement strand
CCCAAGGTCCCCATGATCAGCCTCAGAGTATGTGTCCCGCGTTTGGATCCCTACGCGTTGGCTTGCGTATGCGGCGAACGGCTACTGTACTCAGCGGCTCAGCGTGCTGTGTTTACGGCTTAACATTTACGTCGCATTTCTATGGCGCCAAGCGAACCGTCGGCTATGTTCCCTTTGATTCGGAAACCCTGGTCACGGGAAAATTATTTGAAGATATTCGCGACGCTACCCACGATCTAGCAGATCCCGATAAATACGATGCGATCGTGGTCATCAACTTATGTGTACCAACAGCATCAGGCGTTCCACTCGACCTACTACCCAATGCCATTAACGGTGTCCGCGTTATCGGTATTGATGTTCCGGGTTTTGGTGTGCCAACACATGCTGAGGCCAAAGACATTCTTGCAGCGGCTATGTTGCGCTATGCACGCGGAGAGATCGAACAAGGGCCTGTAGCGCGACCTGCCAGTGCGAGCGACGAAAAAGCCATGCCCCGCGTTGCGCTTCTTGGAGAAATCTTCCCTGTCGACGCGATAACGATTAACTCATTACTCCAACCACTTGGTGCCAGTGCTGGACCCGTAGTGCCAACGCGCGAATGGCGCGAACTTTACGCAGCTCTGGACTGCGACCTCGTGGCTGCGCTGCATCCGCACTATACCGCTAGCCAACGAGAATTCTCTAAAGCAGGACGGCCCACCATCGGGAGCGCACCCGTAGGTGTTGAGGGCACAGTACGTTGGCTACAACAAGTTGCAGAGCAGCTTAATCTCGACCGCGAAGCGCTCGCCGCCCACTGCGACAAGCTCCGCGCAAGTATTAGTGCGGTTATTGCAGAGAACCCCATCGATGCGCGCATTACGCTGTCCGGCTATGAAGGGTCAGAGCTATTAGTTGCGCGATTACTCATAGAATGTGGTGCAGATGTGCCATACGTCGGCACTGCCTGTGCGAGCACCCCTTGGTCTGCAGAAGATAAAGCTTGGCTCGAAGCACGAGGCACAAAAGTTCAGTTTCGCGCATCACTAGAAAATGATGTGGCTGCAATCGACTATTTCAAGCCAGACCTCGCGATTGGCACGACGCCTGTCGTTCAACACGCGAAAGAGAACCACATTCCTGGCCTCTACTTCACAAATCTTATATCGGCTCGCCCACTCATGGGCCCTGCCGGTGCCGGCTCACTGGCGGGCATCGTCAACGGTGCGATTGAAAATAAGCATCGCTTTGAAGCGATGGAAGCGTTTTTCAGCGACACAGGTAAAGGCGATAGCGCGGGCATCTGGACGCCAGACACCGCTCTGAGCGCCGGGCTGTTATCGAGGGAGACACTGTAATGCTAGTCCTCGATCACGACAGAGCCGGTGGATACTGGGGATCTGTCTACGTATTCACCGCAGTCCGTGGCCTCCAAGTCATTATTGATGGGCCTGTTGGCTGCGAAAATCTACCCGTAACCTCAGTGCTTCATTATACGGATGGCCTTCCCCCTCACGAGCTTCCTATCGTCGTCACAGGGCTTGCGGAAGAGGAGCTTGGTCAACACGGTACCGAAGGCGCACTGCGACGCGCGCACAGCACCCTCGACACGAAAAAGCCTAGCGTGGTTGTGACCGGCTCCATTGCCGAGATGATCGGTGGTGGCGTGACACCCGAAGACACCAATATTAAGCGCTTCTTACCGAGGACCATTGACGAGGATCAATGGCAAAGTGCGGACCGTGCGCTAGTCTGGCTGTGGGATCAATACGGAGCGAAGAAAGCCGCCAAACGTAAGCCCGTGGTTAACGAGCGCCCTAAGGTCAATATCATCGGCCCTGCCTATGGTTATTTTAATACCTGGTCCGATCTCGCCGAAATCCAGCGACTCGTCGAAGGTATCGGACTGGATCTCAACCTCGTCTTCCCCCTCGGCTGCCATCTAGACGATATCCACACGCTCGCCGACGCGGACGTCAATGTTTGTATGTACAGAGAGCATGGTAGAAAACTCTGCGAAGCACTCGATAAGCCTTATCTACAGGCTCCATTTGGCCTGCATAGCACTACTCAATTCTTACAAAAACTGGGTGAGTTAACGGGTGTCGATCCAGAGCCATTCATCGCACAAGAAAAGCTCACCACCATAAAACCTATTTGGGATTTATGGCGGTCAGTAACACAAGATTTTTTTGGTACCGCGAGTTTCGGGGTAAGCGCAACTGAAACCTATACTCGAGGCCTGCGTCACTACCTCGAAGATGAGTTGGGATTGCCATGCGCGTTCCACTTCGAACGTAAAGCAGGGAAGAAAACCGATAATGCAGCCGTCCGCGCTGCTATCCACGATACAAAGCCGCTGATTATTTTCGGCGGCTACAACGAGCGTATGTACCTAAGTGAGAGCGGTGGACAATCAATTTACATCCCGGCCTCTCTACCTGGAACAATAATCAGGCGCCATACCGGAACACCATTTATGGGATACAGCGGTGCCGCGTACGTGTTGCAAGAAGTTTGTAACGCTCTTTTCGACGCCCTGTACAACATCCTACCGCTCGGCACGGAGCTCGATAACGTTGCAGCTACACCCGCGCAACGACAAATTAATTGGAGCGAGGAAGCGGAGCTTGAGTTGACGCGTCTAGTAGCGAAACAACCCGTGCTGGTTCGCATCTCTGCTGCAAAACATATGCGCGACACCGCTGAACAGCTCGCACGTGACAACCAGAAAGAAACGGTAGCGAGAGAACATGTTCGACGTGCCGTGATGGCCGTATCAGCCAACGATGCAATAAACAATGACCTCAGGAGGATCGAACCATGACGGGAAGATCGCACCAGAACAGTTCCAAAAGTCATGCTAACGAAACCATTCAGTTTCGGCTCTTAATTGCAGTCGCATTTCTGTGGTTCTTCTCACACGCCTTGCTATGTCGCTTGACCCTGCGTCAACCCGACTCTGCGATTGCGGGTGAAAGCTGCTTTCAGACGGCCAAACGGTCGGCGTATAGCGTGGTGCCCTACGCATTCATGCGCATTTGAAAAACGTCGTTGGGATGACGACGAAACATTAACAAGGCCATTTTCATGGACGAATGGCGCTGAAATACGAAGGGGATGGATGCAATGTCGCTGCTGAGTTTCGAAAAGAAATATCGGGTTCGAGGAGGAACACTGCTTGGCGGTGACCTGTTCGATTTTTGGATCGGGCCGTTCTACGTCGGCTTTTTTGGCGTAACAACAGCTTTTTTCTCAATACTGGGAACCTTGCTGATCATTTATGGCGCCTCTCTTGGTGACACCTGGAATATCTGGCAGATCAATATCGCGCCACCCGACCTCTCATATGGGCTGGGGCTTGCTCCACTCAAAGAGGGCGGGCTATGGCAAATCATTACCATGTGTGCGCTCGGGGCTTTCGGATCATGGATCCTAAGGCAAGCTGAAATTGCTCGTAAACTGGGCATGGGCATGCACGTCCCGTTTGCATTTGGTGTTGCCGTTTTTGCCTACTTTACGCTCGTCGTCATACGTCCCGTATTAATGGGAGCCTGGGGACACGGATTCCCCTACGGCATTCTCAGCCACCTCGATTGGGTGTCTAACGTGGGCTACCAATATCTGCATTTCCACTACAACCCTGCGCACATGATCGCGGTGACGTTCTTCTTCACAAACGCGATGGCCCTGTCCATGCACGGCTCCCTCATTCTTATGGCCACCGACCCCAGAGACGGTGAATCCGTGAAAACAGGCGAGCATGAAAATACATTTTTCCGCGATGACATCGGCTACTCCATCGGCGCCTTGGGTATCCACCGCTTGGGTCTATTCCTAGCTTTGAGTGCCGGCTTCTGGAGCGCTGTCTGTATCGTCTTGAGCGGCCCCTTCTGGACTAGGGGATGGCCGGAATGGTGGAACTGGTGGCTTGAATTGCCCATCTGGAATTAAGAGGGAGCTGACCCATGATCGAATATCAAAATATCTTTACACAAGTGCAGGTCGACGCCCCAGACTATCCGGGTGTCCCTATCGGCCGGGATGAATACAATCGCGTAGGCGGAATAACCCACTCATGGCTCGCTGGAAAACTCGGTGACGCTCAAATTGGCCCAATCTATTTAGGTCCGTTTGGTGTGCTCTCGATAATCTTTGGCTTCATGGCATTTGAAATTATTGGCCTCAACATGTGGGCCTCAGTCAACTGGGATCCAATAGAGTTTATTCGACAGCTACCTTGGCTGGCTCTCGAACCACCTCCCCCCCAGTATGGCTTGAGCATACCGCCTTTGAATGATGGTGGTTGGTGGCTACTCGCCGGTTTCTTCCTCACCGCATCAATTCTACTTTGGTGGTGGCGAACGTTTACATTGTCGCAACGCCTAGGTATGAGTAACTACCTTGCCTGGGCTTTTGGGGCAGCTATTTGGCTCTACCTGGTCCTCGGCTTCTTCCGTCCTATTTTAATGGGCAGCTGGAGCGAAGCGGTACCATTCGGGCTGTTCCCGCACCTTGATTGGACGGCGGCCTTCTCATTGCGGTACGGAAACCTCTTCTACAATCCCTTCCATATGCTGTCCATTGCGTTTCTGTATGGCTCCGCGATTCTATTCGCGATGCACGGCGCCACCATTCTTGCGGTTAGCCGCTACGGTGGCGATCGAGAGATCGACCAAGTCACCGACATCGGGACTGCGGGCGAGCGTTCAATGCTTTATTGGCGCTGGGTTATGGGCTTCAACGCCTCCATGGAATCGATTCACCGCTGGGCATGGTGGTTCGCTGTACTCACAGTGATCACGGGTGGCATCGGTATTTTGCTTACCGGGACAGTCGTAGAAAACTGGTACCTGTGGGGTGTTAAGCACGGTATCGCTCCCGCTTATCCTGCGATCGAAGCGGCACCGGTAATGGACCCACTCATGACGGAGGCTCAGTAATGACTATCAATAAAACACTAAAAGTAGCGGCCGTCGCTCTGTCGAGTGCCCTATTTCTAGCGGCATGTGACGCCCCGCCTCCAGAATCAGTCCAACGGGGGCCTGCTGGAACCGGAATGGTACTGATCTACAACGGCGATGACTTAGACAATGTTGTGGCAAATAACACCGTACCCGAGGCCTCACCGCAACTGCCAGCGGGTGGCCCGAAGGCCAGCGAAATTTATCAAAACGTTGAAGTATTAGGCGACTTGAGCATAGGCCAATTTACGCGTCTGATGACCTCTATCACTGAATGGGTGTCACCAGAAGAAGGCTGTAATTACTGCCACGTTGCCGAAGGCTTTCACTTAGACACAAAGTACACGAAGAAAGTGGCGCGGGTCATGCTGGCGATGACCCAGCGGGCTAACCAAGATTATGGCGATCACGTAGGCAATGCAGGGGTAACGTGCTACACCTGCCACCGCGGGAAAAACATCCCCGAGTACGTTTGGACGACAGATCCGGGCGGTCCTCATGCAGCAGGCATTACAACTGCAATGCAGAACATCGCCTCCGAAGCTGCGGGCAATACCTCGCTACCGTTTGACCCCTTCACGCCCTACTTCGAGCAAGCTCAATCAATTCGCGTCGCTGGTGATACTGCCTTACCCGAGGGCAACAATAGCTCGATCAAGCAAACGGAGTGGATCTACAGCTTGATGATGCACTTCTCAGACTCGCTGGGGGTCAACTGCACTCACTGCCATAACACGCGTGCGTTCTCCGACTGGGAGCAAAGCTCTCCGGAGCGCGTGAAAGCATGGCACGGCATCCAAATGGTTAGAGAAATGAATACGCAATTCATTAACCGCACAACTGACTGGCTACCTGAGCACCGTAAGGGACCACTCGGTGACCCGCTGAAAGTGAACTGCGGTACCTGTCACCAAGGTGCTTATCAGCCACTTCTCGGTGCCAACATGATAAATGATTACCCAACACTGAAAACCTACAACGAAGCCACGAAAGCGGCCTACGTAGATGATGCTGAGTAATCGCCAGAACTCTTCCGTTCAGAACGCTGCGGCGTTCCTGAACGGTACACAAATCTCCGTAATATCGGCTACCGCCGATGATTGCTGGGATCAGGGCGTAAGAAAGCAATTTTTTATGCTCTGCCTAACCGTCGCACCGACGCCCTCGGGCATCACTGCGGCATTCGCTTAAACGACATGGGAGGTAACACCATGAGTGATCAAGGCGGAAGCTCATCAGGGCTGACAAGCAATGAAGCCAAGGAATTCCACAGTGCCTATATGCAAGGATTCTTGGGTTTTGCGGCAATCGCAGTGGTAGCTCATATCCTCGTCTGGATGTGGCGGCCCTGGTTCTAAGAACCTAGCCAATCATTGTAAACCCGGTGTTTTGGCACAAATGCAAAACACTACATTATTAGGAGTAGCACTATGCATCGTATGTGGATGATCTTTGATCCTAGACGTGTACTTGTGGCTAATGCAGCATTCCTGTTTGTTTTGGCGCTGTTTATCCACTTCGTACTGCTAAGCTCGGCAACTTATAACTGGATTGATGGCCCCAACGCAGCAGCGTCTGCACAGGTAAGTCACAACTCAGCTCTGCCAGCCTCACGCAAGTGAAGCACTGCACGCCTGCTAGTTGTTTTTAGCAGGCTTGTTTTTCCACGACCTGTCGGTGCACTTCCGCCGATGCCAACCACAACTCGATACTTCGGATGTCACCCCCGACGCCGAATGCCATTCACAGGCTCAGTTGGAGTTGGCTATCCCTCCTCGGGACAGGTCTTTTTTTTTGGATTCTCCCACAATGAATCATCCCGCCAACGTCTTTACACCCGTTTCCAGTGACTCCGAGCGGCTTATCTTGGTGGACAGCTCCGATCAGCCACTAGGCACCATATCTAAAGTCGATGCTCACAAAGGAAATGGCGAGCTGCACCGCGCTTTTTCTATCTTTCTTTTCGCCGGCGAGTCCCACGTTCTTCTTCAAAAACGTGCAATGAAAAAGCTCCTGTGGCCCGGATTTTGGACCAATAGCTGCTGCAGTCACCCTCGCGAGGGCGAGACCTATGCACACGCGACCGAGCGCCGTTTAGAGCAAGAATTAGGCATCGTCGACTGCCCTCTTCACTACATCTACACCTTTGAATACAGCGCCCGTTATCGGGACCTCGGCAGCGAGCATGAACTCTGCTCAGTTTACATAGCGACCGTTAGTCAAAGTATCGAGGTATTGCCGCACCCTGATGAAGTCATGGACTGGCAGTGGTTTAGTTGCGAAGAAATCGACGAACGCGTAGCGAATCACCCTGACTCACTAACACCTTGGTTTGTACTGGAGTGGCAGGAGCTTCGTGGGAAACAATGGCCTCGAGTAAGAAGCCACATCTCCCAATCGGCTAGTTAGCCCCAAGCCGTTGATTACGGTCCCACTCGTGGACTTTTTCCCTTGGAGACACACCGTGGAAGCCACGCGTTTCCGGCACCTAACGCATGCTGTCGACTAGGTTAAGTCTAACTTTCTACAAGAATTCTACAAGCTGCTTCTCTCGAAAGGCACCTTCCTCGATCTAAATCATCCAACCTAAGCCTACCCCCGGGGGCCTGTTTCCGTATGGATAACCGATGGGGTGCTGCTGTCCCTTGAGAAAGGCAGCTTTTGACACCGTATCCTCGGACTGCGACTGACACATTACGGCATCATTCCAAAGACTTCCGCGTGTATTCATCCGCTCCTACGTCACTTTGCACATCGATGATCGACGGAAACTCATTGACGCAAGGTTATCTGATGACCGCAATCACAGGTCACCAAGACCCACCTATGCTCCGGCGATATACCCATCTTGACGCTGCTGATTTAGCGAGTCGGCTAGGATAAAAACAGGGGTGGGGGTCGAAGGGGGCGGGAGGGGGCTGTTGAGCTACTCGCTGGCACTGGGTGCCGCTGCCGTTTGCAAAAAGCAGCTTTGAGGCGACTCCAACCGTTCGCTGCGCGGCACGTAAACGAGGCAACTCCAAATGTCCGCTACCGGCCAGAAGCGGTCATGGCATTTTAATTCAAGGCAGAGCAGCTGATGTATATGTAGAGAGGTTCACCATCACGTAAATCACGCATCTCGTCAAGGGTAATCCGGCTAACACTTTTGAATACATTCAAATCGGAGCTTTGCTCTTTTATCTCATTGTTTGATTCCAGCGCCAATTTATTGAACGCCAAATTCTCGCGTTCTCCGGGCCTGTCGCAATCCAATTCCCGCCATGAGTAATGCCAGGGCAATGAGTGCCCAAGACTGCAATGTAGGGATGGACTGTGGTGCACTGTCTGTTGGCGCTGTGACGCTTGTAGGAACTTGACTGGATCCGAACTCATAGAGATCTGCTACCGCGATTACCACAATACCATTTGTTGCTGAGCCAGTTGGTGTTCCGCTTATGACGCCTGTCGCTGGATTCAGCGAAAGACCTGCTGGTAGGCTGCCGCTACTGATGGAGTAAGCGGCTGTGCCTTTCAGGCCTGTGACACTCGGTTGTATTGTGAGGGCTTGCCCAATCTCGCCCGCAATCGGCGGATACGACAAGTCGATAACATAAGGCTCGATGGTAATGGGTACTTGAGCCGACACACTTTGGAAATTCGTTGTGTACTCAACAGTGACTGTAGACAGTCCCTTCACTTCCGGGGTCCCTGTGATCGACCCGGTCGTTGGATCCAGATTTAATCCAGCGGGTAACACCTGGCCAGTTGGTAGTTGGTATGTACCCGGCGTTACCGCGGGCGATGTACTGGGGTTGACACTCAAAGCGTCCCCCAAAATACCCTGGCTTGCTGAGTAGAACAGCGTGGGAGTTATCTCGATATTAAATGGTTCATTGATTGTATTCAGGGAATCGGTTATTTCCATGTTCAGGGAATAGACTCTGCCAGTCGCCGTATCCGGTGTTCCCGAGATCTCTCCTGTAGTGGGGTTCAGTGCCAGTCCGGACGGCAGTGGATCACCACCGGCCAGAGTGAAGCTGAGTGTGCCGGTGCTGCCCGTTACATTGGGGCGCAGCGGTGAGCCCAGAGCACTCCCGGCCGGTCCTGCATAGTTGTCGTAGTTGGCCGTCAACGTGGCCGAGGCATTTGGTTGAATAGTCACAGTGAATGCGGACTGAACCGGTGTCGGAAATGAAGAATCAACAAGTTCGATCGTCAGTGGGTAGCTATTCGCCGTGGTTGGGGTGCCAGTGATTTCGCCCGTGGTGGTCGACAGTGTCATGCCCGGCGGCAGTGAGCCACTGACCAGGCTATACGCAGCCGTGCCATAAACGTTCGCAAAGGTGGGCAAAATCGTCAGGGCGTTATTCTCAAAGCCGGTGACATTGGCATAGGCCACATAAGACGCAGGCCTTGGTGTGGCCGTAACCAGCCCCCGGTTACTTGAGCCAATACCATTGGTGGCGGTGACAGAGAATTCGTAGCTAGTCAGGTCTGTTAGTCCGCCGACTGTAAAGTTAGTACCCAGACCCGTAAAGGATGTTACCTGCCAGCTAGTCGTTCCTGTCGGCCTGTACTCAACCACATAGCCAGTAAGAGCTGAGCCCTGATCGATTGGCTGCGTCCAACTGAGCTGCACGGATCCTGTCGCAGGTATTGCGCTCACAACGGGAGCGTCAGGAACGCCGGCAGGTACTGCAGTGACCTGATTGCTCCATGGCCCAGCGGCAGGATTGACGCCGCGTAGCTGGAACCAGTAGGTCGTGCCATTGGTTAAACCGTTAACCTGGGTGCTCAGCGTATCAGGGCCGCTGACGGCTATCTGGGTACCGCCAATACAGGTGGTCAGAGACGGATCAGGTAGTGGGCCCGAGCCATAGCAAAGGTCGTATCCGCTTATTGCACCGCTGACAGGGTCAAGGGGACGGGTCCAGGTAAGATCTACCAGTGCATCACCAGTAGCGGTTAAGATGAGCGTGGGTGCCAGACCCAGCTGAACGGCGCCGATGTTACGTACTGTTCCGCCGGCTTCCGTGCGGGGGTTGCCGAAGATGTCCTCGGTAATCGGATTCCCCGTAATCGGGCTAAGCAATTGGTTGGTGGTGCCGGCGCCTGTGACTGAGTCGATGAGAAGACCAGGCGTGCCGCCACCGTCATCAGCTAGCGGCGTGGCCGCTTCATAATAAAAGTTACGCGCAAATACATTGGGCAGCCCCGGAGCATCGGTCAGTAAGGCTGGTTGGTCGAGAATCGCCTTCAATGCGGTAGCGTCTTGTTGCATCACTGGCTGCAGCCAGTTCGGGTTTGGTCCAGCCGTTGCGGTGACGTTGCCGCCAGTGGCTTCCCTTATGAGCACATGAGGAGTGCCAGTGCCAGTGCCAGTGCCAGTGCCAAGGTCAAAGCCAACACTGACAGCGCTTGCCTTCAACTCAATAGTTGCATTATTGGTCGCAATAAATACACCAGGCCCCGTGGTATTTGGGCAAAGGAGATCGCAATCCAACAAAGCCAATGCGATGGTGCTGGCCTCCAGCGAGATGGAACCACGATTCGATGCCATAATCCTCTGTTGGGGTTTTTGATCAACATCATCGCCCATGAACAAAGAGTTGGTGATGGTTGCCGTTCCGCCGCGAATATTTATGAACCCCGTATCGTTAAGCTCGGTGGTTTCAATATTGACTGTTCCATCCCAGTCTGTGAGCGGAATACCGATGAAATCAAAAAAACCTGAATTTGAAATTGAAAGCGTTCCTGCGTTGCTAAACCCGGCAATAAATGCATTCCCCCAGAATTGGTTTCCATCCGGGCGACCCTGAAGCACCAGACCATCATTCCATGCTGCGGAGAACCGTGAATCATTGATTGTGACGTTTTGATTTGCGCCAGAGATCAGGTCGATTGCTCCAGTATCGCAGAAACGGTAGAAATCGAAGGTCTGATCAGCCCTGATTCTGTTGAGCGTCAGGTCTGTGTCAGACCGCAGACGGGCAATGGCCCTGAGGCTCTTCAATTTGAGGTCATTGACAGTAACCTGTGCACCAGCTTCCAAGCCTATAAGTCCGACAGGATTACTGAGGACTATAGCGTCTACATCTTTGTCCGATGGACAAAGCCCGGGTATGTTTTCACCTCCATCAGGTGTGAACCACTGGCTTCTACCGGTAATGGAATGGCCGTTGCCTTCAATAGTGAGCTCATCTGTAACAAGTGCCATGTATGCATTGCCGGGGTCAGCGCCGCTCAATCCACATGAGACATCCTGGACGCCGACAACATCAGTTTGAAAAGCGACGGTGTCTGGCCCTGCGTTGGCGTTAGCGGCAGCTACGGCCTCCTGGAATGAGCCAGGCCCACTGCATGAGGCAGAAGTGACATCAAATGTCGCTGCCGATGCTAAAGATGAGCCGAGCAATAACGCAAACAGAATGGTCGCTACAACAGTGTTTCTCATATGCTTTCTAACCGTAAGAATTTCGTAGATCAGGGCATCCGAAGACGTGCGGAGTTGCGGCCATAGTGCACCGTGATATTGATTATTAGTAGTTTTGCGGTGACTATAAACAGGCAGATCATTTTTGTACACTGTGTAAGGTTTTTGTTTTGTGTAAGGTTGTGGAATGACTCGAAGTAACACGCCTAAAAACAGGCCCAATGGAATTTCCTCCCGACTGAAGCGCGGCAAGGGCGCTCGATCAAAGTGGGTCGCCCCCAATGGACAGGTGTTACAACTACCGCTGGTGCTGGATATCCTCAATATCGATGAGGGCAGTGGGGAGGCAAGCTGGTTTGTGGAAGCTCAGGTGGATCTTGTCGCGGATCAGCCAGAACTGACAGACGTCCAACTAAAGGGCTATCCTCTTTTAGATGCCAATTATCTACAGGTGTTTTTTCGTTGGTCTACCCCGATTGATGTGGTGACGCGAACAGTACCTAATCTCCTTGAACAGGGTATTGACCCGTTCGAGCACGAGTATGCTACCTCCAGTTATCCCGACGATTTTGACTCTTCAAAAAAGGTTAACGCTCGACTTAGCGATGAATTTCTAGAAGAAATAGCGCAGCAGTATCTTGCTGTGGGTAGGGGTTATGCTGAAGTGATCGCGAGTGAGAGGGGAGTGGCGAGACGTACAGTGGTTAGCTGGGTAGAAAAGGCAAGGAAGCGCGGCATCCTGTCGGCTACGAAACCTGGAAGCTCAGGCGGGTCTCTTTTAGTGAAGAGAAAAATGAAGCGAGGCGTTGATCGAGGCGAAAAAAGCCATTCTTGAAGAAACCGCCGGTGCATTCGCTGGTCCCGAGGACGGCAAGGGCGGTGGAGAGTGGCGGTAGGGGCCTGCAGCGGCTCACCGGGTGCCAACCACTTGCACCGGAATCGAATGGTGAGGGGTGCCATAAGTATATGAAATATAAATAAAATGGTGGGCCCAGTAGGACTTGAACCTAC
>ERZ887849.3258-NODE-3258-length-12386-cov-7.372719_pt1 | contig 12386 bp, 8 predicted proteins | sample MGYA00521267_ERZ887849 | MGnify/ENA primary metagenome ERZ887849 (study PRJEB32303, sample SAMEA104408601) | aquatic metagenome | biome: Brackish water; feature: Pelagic; material: water | place: Baltic Sea | collected 2014-06-06T16:11:00 | depth 2,863 m ... | reverse complement strand
GCAGAACTAACAGTCACCGTTGGATCTTCTACAAAAATTATTTTTGTGATTGCATCACTGCATCCGCCGGGTGCATTGATCGTTAAGGTTACCGTTTGAGGTCCGACAGTATTAAAACCATTGAAAGGATTACTTTGTATAGAAGTCGATTGAATGCTTGCATTTGGACCGAATGTCCACTGCGGAAATCCTGCGGTGGACGTGTTAAAAAACTGAAAGACATCATTGATACAAATTGTATCAGGTGCTGTAAAAGAAGCTACTGGGCCGCCCAAAGAAACAGGTTTTGTCGTACTTTTCACACACCCATTGGTATCGATAATTGTTAATGAAACAGTATAACTTCCAAGAGTGGTGTAATCCTGATTTGGTGGATTAAGAGATGTGGAGGTGTTCCCATTTCCCATATCCCATGCATAGGTCATTGGAATGCCATTGTTGAATGTTGTATTGGTGAAGACAACTCCATTTAAAGGTGCCGTACAACTTACCGCTGGATTTGGATTCGTGGTGAAGTTGACAAATGGATTAGAAACACCAACAGAATTTGGGTAGGTAACGGTATTGTTGCACGATGGCGCATTGGTCACTATCCCGATTGACACTCCGAAAGTCCCTTGCGTATTATAAATAAAGTTTACATTCTGTCCATTTCCACTTGAACCTTCGCCATATGTCCAAGTATAGTTACTCACTGAGATTCCTCCTGGTAAACTGACATTGGCAGTGAAATTAACGGGTAGTGGCAAACAACCCTGAGTAACCGTATTAGCTGTTATAGTAGGAACAGGTTTGTCAAACACATTAATAGTTACCGTACCAACAACAGGACCAGTAGGCGTATTTTTAAATTCTACATTATACGTTCCAGCCGTAATGAAAGTATTGGAAGGATTTTGTAAACTTGAGCTAGCACCGTCTTGAAAATCCCAATAATAGGTTGTGGATCCAGCTGGTGAAGTAAAGTTAACCGCAAGTGGTACGCAACCTTGTGAGATATTTGACGTCTGTGAATAAAGACCTTTCGAAACAAAAAATGAGAACAACAACACTACATAAAACTGTAAATTCATACTTTGTAATGCAGTTTTAATTGTCATTGTCAGCTGATTTTTCTTAGGTTAACCGTTTTAAGTAATACGAATATGCGAAAAATAAATTTGAATTCTTTCTCTAAATACATCTACTTGACGTTGTTTGTATGTGGAATGGTTGCCTCGGTATCGGCACAAACGAAAAAGAGACTTCCGTGTATAGATAAAAAATTCTCCATTGTTGCGCACATATTCAAAGACAGCTTAGGTAACAACGCTGCTTCAGAAGCGGCTATAAACGCAGCCATTAACGGTGTAAACGGTTACTTTGACTCTATCTGTATTACGTTTCAAGTGTGTGAATTTCAATACCATGATAATTTCACCTATACAAAGCATAATTCAGATGAAGAATGGGCAGAAATGCAAACCCTTTATCATGTCAAAAACCGAATAAATATCTTTTATGTTGATTCAATCGAAGTTCCTGAAGGTGTGGCTGGATATGCTGGTCTCGGAGCTATAAATAATTTAAATAGCGGTGGTATTGTAATCATGGGAAGTGGAGGCGTTGGCGTTCATTCGCATGAAATGGGACACTACTTTGGACTTGAACATACTTTTATGGATAGCCAAACTACTGAATTGGTAAATGGGTCAAACTCCTTAACAACGGCAGATAATATTGCAGACACACCAGCAGATCCATATGTGTTTCCAAATCCTATGATTGATTATGTAAATGGTTGTCGATTTATCTCTATGTTGCAAGACGCCAACGGCGATTATTATGATCCTATCGTCGGTAACATCATGTCGTATTACCCTTGCAGATGCAGTTTTACATGTCAGCAATATTTAAAAATGGCGGAAGTAGCCTCAGCAATGCCGCAAATGTGGTAAAAAATTGAAAAAACTTCTACTCACATATCTACTATTCGCTTTTTCCACAATTGGAAATGCTCAAGATTTGCACTTGAGCCAGTTTTTTTCTTCCGATCAATTCTTAAATCCAGCTATGATGGGCGCACATACAGGTGATTTGCGCGTAATAGCCAACTACCGAAATCAGTGGAGACAGATTAATGGTGCCCCATTGACTACTGGCATGTTACAGGCTGACAAAGCGTTTCACTACTACTCCCACGAAATAGATGGTGGCATCATGTATGCGAGAGATCAATTCTCAGGTTTTCAGACGATTACAAATAAAATTTATCTTGCAGGTGCCTACGGATACGACTGGCTTTCAAGTCACTGGCGTGGGGGAATTCAGTTGGGCGTGGTATCGAACAGTACCGATTTATCCACCCAAACTTTTCCGACGCAATGGGATTATCCAAACGGAACATTTAGTCAAGACATTTACAATGGAGAAGAGAATATTCGCGCCTCACAAATGTATGTTGACCTGAACCTAGGGACTTCATGGAAGAAAAAATTCAACAAGTTCAATCTGTTAGCCGGGGTTGCCATTCATCACATCAATAGACCCAAAGACACTTATTTTAGCCAAGTTTTTGAAAGAAGAAAAATGCGCGGTGTTTTTCATACGGAAGCAGAAATCAAATTGAATGCGGACTGGCAGTTGGAGCCTAAAATCATGTGGATGTGGACCGCCAGAGCGCAAGAATATCTTTTCGGTTCTAATGTTCGATATTCAACGGCCAATAACCTCATCCCATTTGTGTATTTTGGTGTGTTTTATAGACACGGAATTAAAAGGACGTTTGATGCGGTTTACCCTGTGTTTGGAGTTATCTACAAAGAATTCGATTTAGGCTTGAGTTATGACATCAATTTATCACCGTTAAGCAAAGGTATAAAGCGTGTTAAAACCTTCGAAGCTTCTTTGAAATATACTGTTCCAACCAGTAAGGTTAAATACAAAATTATTCCGTGTGATCGCTACTAAGTTTCAATATCTTTTGGGTATTGGCCTAATGGCTTTTACTACCGTTACCTTTTCTCAAGAGGAAGTTGATCCGTCCGAATTAATTCAAAAAAAGACATCGAAAACATGGCGATTGGCCAACGAAGCGAAACGAACAAACAATACCTATCTCGCTATAAATTATTACGAGCAAATTTATCACAAAGACACAACGGATAGTCGATTGATACTAGAATTGGCAGATTTATACCGTAGAACAAACAATTACCTCTTTGCTGAGATCTTTTATACTAAAATTGTTGACTCTAAAAATGGCGATAAGTATCCTGATGCTCTTTTTTATTTAGGAAAAGCTCAAAAGAATAATGAAAAATATACCGAAGCATCAAAAACCTTCGGAGAGTTCAAGAAAGTATACAAAGACGCTAAAAACGAAAATCTTCAAAAACTTTACAAAGCTGAACTCGAAGGTTGTCAGTTAGCGATGGATTCTTCAGAGGCAAAAGTTCAATTTCAAAGTTTAGGTGAGAAAGTGAACAAACCGCATATTGAATTTTCACCTATTCCGATTTCAGATGACAAAATTATCTATGGAAGTTACAAGGAAGATCAAGTCCGAGTTTATGAATTAAATGAAACCGTTCCGTTTGAAATAAGCAAACGCAAGTTCTTTATTGCGGAGAAAGAAAATGACACTTGGTCGAGAAAAACAACTTTACCCGGCCCCTTTAATGACCCAACAATGGATGTTGCAAATGGTTGTTTCTCGCTAGATAGTTCACGATTTTATTTCTCAAAATGTGCACCAAACTGGCAGTACAAAATGGTTTGTGCAATATATGAATCTAAATTACACAATGGTAAATGGAGCGAGCCAGAAAAGCTAAATGAGCTAGTGAATATGCCCGATTACACCTCAAGTCATCCAACGATGGGTAGAGAATCGAGAAGAAACAATGAACTCATCTATTTTGTATCTGACCGACCAGGTAGTAAAGGAAGCACCGATATTTGGGTTACTGAATACGATGCAAGACGAAAGAAATTTAAAAAACCACGAAACGCAGGTTCCAGAATAAATACAGTGGGTACAGAAATGACCCCTTTTTATGATATTCAGTCGAAAACATTGTATTACTCGACGGATGGATTTCCAACAATTGGCGGATTAGACATCTATTCCAATATTGGCGGCGGAAGTAAATGGGAAACTTCTCTTTGGGCTGGCAAAGGACTCAATTCATCCGCTGATGATCTAGATTTCGCACTAAAACCTTCCAATCGAGGTGGTTTTTTTGTTAGTAATCGGCCGGGTGGCGAGTCTCTTTATCATTCCACGTGTTGTGATGATATCTATGAATTCGAGTACAATGAATTCATCGAAATTATTCTTGATTTATGTGTATATGGTAGGAATAAGGAGTTATTAAACGGAGATGCTATTGTCAATATTTTTATTCGTGATTCGACGGGCCAATTGCTGATAACGAAGAAAACGATGCAAGATATTTGCATGAAATTTCCGCTTCGACCCGGAAAAGAATATGTTTTTGAAGTGAAAAAAACAGGTTATTTCCCAGGTTCTGGAACCGTGAGCACAGAAGGAATTTTGAAGTCGACTAATTTGAAAAAGGATATTGAATTAGAGAAAATCCCGGAAGAACCGATGATTATTGGTAACATTCGATATGATTTCGATAGTCCCAATTTAACACAAGACTCGAAGAATATCTTGGATTCTACTCTACTCGTTTTATTCAAGAAATATCCAAATGTTCAAATTGAAATTCGCGCCCATACGGATAGCAAAGGAACGGATGAATACAATATGCGCCTTTCACAAAAAAGGGCAGAAAGCGTTGTTAGTTATCTAAAATCCAAAGGTATTCCCGAGATACAAATGATTGGAAAAGGATATGGAGAAACCATTCCTCTTGCGCCCAATGCGCATCCCGATGGAACAGATGATCCAAAAGGTCGTGAAAAAAATCGTCGAACCGAGTTTAAGATACTTGGTGAAATCGAACAAGAAATCATCAATATTGATTAGGACAACGAAGTAGAATACTAATTCGACTTTTCCTTTGTAATTCTCGCAAGCCGATTAAATTTGTTATAAAATCTATCTCATGGAGTGTATAAGCGTGTTTGATATGTTGAAAATTGGAGTTGGACCGTCGAGTTCCCATACTCTTGGGCCTTGGCGTGCTGCAATGCGATTCATTGACATCATTGCCTTGGAAGAGGATATTTCTCAATTGACGAATATTAAAATTGATTTGTATGGTTCTCTTTCTCTTACGGGAAAAGGGCACGCAACTGATATTGCCGTAGTTATGGGACTTTGCGGAAACGACCCGAAAACCTTCCCAGTGGAACAAATTCAGGGGGATATCGATTCCATTCAGAAAATGAAAAAAATACCCTTAACGGCCTTGCAATTCATTGACTTTGACTGGGATAAAGACATTGTTTTTCAAAAGAAATTCTTGCCTTTTCACCCCAACGGCATGACGATCACTGGAATTTTTAAAACAAAAAAACGCGTAGAAACCTTCTTTTCAATTGGAGGAGGATTCGTTGTACAAAAAGAAAGAAAACGCGCCAAAAAGAAACATGAAATATTTCAAACGTATCCATATCCTATAGAAAATGGAGCAGATCTTTTGAAAACATGTGCGGCGGAAAATAAAAGAATCAACGAAATAATTTTTGAGAATGAACTCTCCACGCATAGTGAAGACGAAGTAAATTCAGGAATCCGAAAAATATGGGACGTTATGCTCGACTCCATGTATCTGGGTTGTCATACCGAAGGCATCTTGCCAGGAGGACTAGAAGTTTCCCGTCGTGCATTCGGTATGCATGCCAAGCTTATTGGTGATAGAAAATATACCAATCATGATGAATGGATAACCAGTATACGAAATACAACGGTTGCATTTAGAGAAATCTTGAAGTGGGTTTCGTGCTACGCGCTTGCCGTAAACGAGGTAAATGCATCGCTTGGCAGAATAGTTACAGCTCCAACGAATGGCAGCGCTGGCGTTATACCAGCCGTTTTAATGTATTATTTGACCATTGAAAATCACAAAGGAGATTTCGAACACATCAAAGAGTTTTTATTGGTTGCTAGTGAAATTGGAAGCATTTTCAAAAAAGGGGCTACCATTTCCGCTGCTATGGGTGGCTGTCAAGCTGAAATTGGTGTTTCCTCGGCAATGGCAGCCGGAGCCCTGACATCTTTATTAGGTGGTTCACCTGAACAAATATTGATGGCTTCGGAAATAGCGATGGAACATCATCTGGGTTTGACGTGTGATCCAATACAAGGCTTGGTTCAAATTCCTTGCATTGAACGAAATGCAATGGGTGCCATCAAAGCAATTAATGCTGCAGAATTGGCTTTAGATGGTGATGCTTCAAAGGCTAAAGTTTCCTTGGATAATGTGGTTCAAACCATGTGGGAAACGGCTCAAGACATGAGCTCTCGCTATAAAGAAACTTCTGAAGGAGGTTTGGCGGTAAATGTCGGAATGTCGGACTGTTAGTTTAATAAATGCGTCAAATGGCGAAAATGCAACTTGACGAACATAGTAGACATTCATAGCCAGAGAAAGCCGAATTTTGTCCTGTTCAATTCTTTCTTGTCCATTAAAAGACCATTCGTCGTTTGTATTGAATATAGCTTGCTCAAATTTTGATCTGATTTCTTTTGCTGAAATATTATTAAACCGACCTTTAGACGCGAAGATTAAATTGGATGAATTAATTCGTCTATTTTTAAAACATGAAACCAAATATTCACCAACTTCAAACAGAAGTAACGTACAAAACCTCCCGAAGCAGCGGAAAAGGTGGACAAAACGTAAATAAAGTATCATCGAAAGTAGAATTGAACTTTGATGTATTGAAGTCTAAATTACTGACGGACGAACAGAAAGATCTCATTTCTTTAAAATTGGAAAATAGGATTAATTCGGAGGGTGTTTTGCAAATCGTTTCGCAGTCTGAACGCTCACAGCTTAAGAATAAGAAAGTAGTACTCATGAGATTTCATGAACTCTTGGAAATGGCTTTTCACGTTAGAAAAAAACGCAAACCTACAAAAGTTCCAAGGTCAGTTATAGAGAAACGTTTGAAAGCAAAAAAACGGAAGTCGGACAGAAAAAAATTGCGCCGAAACGAATAGCGCATTAACTTTTTAAGCTTCTAACTTATTCCCCAAAGCATTATCATAAATCTCTTTCGCTTTTTGAATGAATCCATAAGACTCACCATTCACGTTCAATTTACCTTTGGTAACGTGACCTAACAACGTGCAGTTCACACCTTTATCCAAAATGTACTCGATGAAATCTTCTTCGCTATCTTCGTTTACAGTAACTAGTGCTCTACCCTGACCTTCTCCGAACAAAAACGCATCCAAACGAATTTCTGCATCGGACTCTACATCGAATCCTAACTCACCAGGAGCAGCCATTTCAAATAAAGCGATGAACAATCCCCCATCAGCAACATCATGAACAGCGTTGACCAATTCTTCTTGAATCAATCCACTAATCATTCCGTGTAAAGCGAACTCTTTTTCCAAATCGAAATAAGGAGCAGGAGATTCTTTCACACCGTGATAACTTGCCAAATATTCTGAAGAAGAAATGTCATTTTTGTACTCACCCAAAAGGAAAATCAAATCGCCTTTTTCTTTAAAATTAAGCGACATTACTTTGTCTTTATCTTCCAAAATACCGATCATTCCTATTGTCGGTGTTGGGAAAACGGGGACCTCTACTCCATCAATTGAGGTTTGGTTGTAGAAAGAAACATTTCCTCCCGTTACTGGCGTTCCATATTTCAAACATGCCGCTGACATTCCTTTGATCGCACCAACAAACTGCCAGTAACTTTCCGGATTGTAAGGGTTTCCAAAATTCAAACAGTTTGTAATTGCAGAAGGCACTCCACCTGAACAAACTATATTTCTTGCCGCTTCAGAAACCGCAATCATAGTTCCTATTTCAGGATCTGCATGCACGTAACGCGAATTACAATCCACCGTCATCGCCAAAGCTTTGTTCGTTCCTTTGATATTCACGATCGCAGCATCCGACGGACGGTTAGTCGTCATCGTTCGAGTGCCCACCATTGAATCGTATTGCTCATAAACCCATCGTTTCGACGCAATATTCGGATGACCAAGCAAGGCTTTCGCCACTTTAACCATATCCGTTGGCTCATGAACTTGATCGATATTAAATTTCTTGTATTCTTGGTAATAAGCTGGCTCTGAATATTCTCTTTCATAAACAGGTGCACCACCTCCTAGTACTAGTGATTCTGCAGGAACATCTCCAACTAATTCTCCATTCATGAAATAACGAACTCGGTCAGAATCAGTAACTACACCAATTTCTTCGGCATGTAAATCCCATTTATCGAAAATGCGTTTTACAACTGCCTCTTCGCCTTTCTTTACTACCACCAACATACGTTCTTGTGATTCAGACAAAAGGATTTCATACGGCAACATATTCTCTTGACGTGTTGGCACTTTATCCAAATGAACATCCATTCCAACATTTCCACCAGCACTCATTTCACAAGATGAACACGTAATTCCTGCTGCACCCATGTCTTGCATTCCTGCAACGGCGTCGGTTGTCAATAATTCCATTGTCGCTTCAAGAAGTAGTTTTTCCATAAATGGATCTCCAACTTGAACAGAAGGTAAATCGTCTGCCGATTCTGCCGTAATATCTTTTGAGGCGAAAGCCGCTCCTGCAATTCCATCTTTCCCTGTCGATGAACCAACGATGAAAACTGGATTTCCTGGACCTTTTGATTTCGCTGAAATAATCTTTTTTGAATCTATGATACCTGCTGAAAAGGCATTTACCAGAGGATTCGTATTGTAGGAATCATCGAAGAATACTTCTCCACCTACGATCGGAATACCGAAAGCGTTTCCATAATCACCAATTCCTTTCACTACACCTTTCACCAACCATTTCGTACGGTCTCTTTCGATGTTTCCGAAACGAAGTGAATTCAATTGGGCAATCGGACGAGCACCCATGGTAAAGATATCACGGTTGATCCCCCCAACACCAGTTGCCGCACCTTGATATGGCTCCAAAGCACTGGGGTGATTGTGAGATTCTATTTTAAAAGCACATCCTAAACCATCGCCAATATCCACCAATCCAGCATTTTCTTCACCGGCTTTCACCAACATGTGAGGACCATCTTTTGGTAATTTTTTCAACCAATGAATGGAGTTTTTATACGAACAATGCTCCGACCACATTACTGAATAAACAGCTGTTTCTGTAAAATTCGGGGTTCTCCCCAATATCTTTTTTATCTCGCCAAATTCCTCCGGACGAAGTCCCAATTCAACTGCTTGTTCAAGTGTAGCTTCCGCTTGCAAAGTGCTTTCCATATAGATTGTGTAATGAATTACAAAATTAATCAAATTATTCGTGATGAGCCGGGTGCACTATTCACTATAAATGCAAGTTTTTCACATATTGGAAAGTGAATTTTCAACATGAAGAAATGAAGGGATTGAGAAAAATAAGCTGTAATCTATTGAACGTCGGGCCTTATATTTATTCGTAAAGTCCTTATTATCTTAATTTCTTAATGTTTCCTTTTTACAACGCTTAACCAAAAAACCATCTCTACTTTTCAAATCTTTCCTTAACTTTGCTCCTCAAATTTGATAGAAGAAATACTATGAATTACGATATTATTGTTGTTGGAAGTGGCCCTGGAGGATACGTTACAGCTATCCGTGCATCTCAATTGGGATTGAAAACGGCCGTTGTTGAAAAAGAAAACTTGGGCGGAGTTTGTTTGAATTGGGGATGTATCCCGACAAAAGCTCTTTTGAAAAGCGCCAATGTTTTTGAATACATCAACCATGCAGCGGACTATGGAATTTCTGTGAAAGATGCAAAAGTTGATTTCGACGGAATGGTATCGCGCAGCCGCGGTGTTGCTGACGGAATGAGTAAAGGCGTTCAATTCTTGATGAAGAAAAACAAGATCGACGTTCTTATGGGAACGGGTGTTGTTCAAAAAGGAAAGAAAGTTGCAGTTACAGATGCTGACGGTAAAACAACTGAATATACCGCTGACAAAGGATTGATTATTGCTACCGGTGCAAGAAGTCGTCAGTTGCCTAATCTTACTCAAGATGGTAAAAAAGTAATCGGTTACCGTGAAGCTATGACGATGAAAACGCAACCGAAGAAAATGGTTGTTGTTGGGTCAGGAGCTATTGGTGTTGAGTTTGCTTATTTCTACAATTCAATCGGAACAGAAGTAACTGTTGTTGAATACATGGATCGAATCGTTCCTGTTGAAGACACAGAGGTTTCAAAACAATTGGAAAAATCGTTCAAAAAATCAGGAATTTCTGTCATGACAAGTTCATCAGTTGAAAGTGTTGATACATCAGGAAAAGGATGTAAAGTGAAAGTGAAAACGGCAAAAGGTGAAGAAACTATCGAATGTGACATCGTACTTTCTGCTGTTGGAATTGAAGCAAATATTTCAAACATCGGATTGGAAGATGTTGGCATCGTTACAGATAAAGGAAGAATCTTAGTGAATGATTTTTACCAAACGAATATCCCAGGATATTATGCTATTGGTGATGTTATTCCTGGACCAGCTTTGGCACACGTTGCTTCTGCAGAAGGAATTATTTGTGTAGAAAAAATCGCTGGAACAAACCCAGATACTTTGGATTACGGTAACATCCCAGGATGTACGTACTGTTCTCCTGAAATTTCTTCCGTTGGAATGACAGAAGATCAAGCAAAAGAAAAAGGATTGAAAATTAAAATTGGTAAATTTCCTTTCTCTGCTTCTGGAAAAGCAAGTGCTGCTGGAGCGAAAGATGGATTTGTGAAATTAATTTTCGACGAACAATACGGAGAATTACTTGGAGCACACATGATTGGAGCCAACGTAACGGAAATGATTGCTGAAATCGTTGCCATCCGCAAACTAGAAACAACAGGTCACGAATTGATCAAAACAGTTCATCCTCACCCTACAATGTCTGAAGCTATTATGGAAGCGGCAGCAGCGGCGTATGGCGAAGTGATTCACCTATAGAAAAATTAAAGCTAATTTAAAACCGAGTTTCTTTATGTTACTCGGTTTTTTTATGAAAAAATCAATCATCAAGACGATGGAAGGAAAGGAAAAACAAAATTTTCTCGGTTACCTAAAATCGAATCCGCCGTTCGGGTATTTCTTGCTTCTTGTTCTTCTCTTTTTTGCAGCTCAAATGATTACCGAGTTGAGTATAGGTAAATTTGAGCTCAACGATTTTAGAGTATACTATTCGGCAGCAGATAATTTTTGGAAAAGTGAGCCTGTTTATGGTGTTCCCTTCGGTTTAGAAACGGGTTATTTTAAATATTCTCCTGTCGTGTTGCTCCTTTTTAGTCCTTTCACCCTATTCCCTTTTGAATTGGCTGGAGCGATCTACTATAGTCTTAACCTAGTTTTAATTGCTTTTCTCTTTTATCATTATTTTAAATTAATCCAAGAGAATTTTTCGTTGGCTCGAAAACACAATTTAGTTTTCCTCCTCCTACTTCAATACAGTTTTGTAGGCCATTTCTTACGCGAACTTCACCTGGGCAACACCAATTTACTGCTCTTGTTTTTTGTCGTCATACTGTTGCGTTTTACCCTTAAAAACAAGTTTGTAATTAGTGGGTTACTGTTGGCCATATTGATGCTTTTCAAACCGTATTTGGCCGTTCTGATTCTACCTCTTTTCCTAGCCAAACAATTTAAAGTCTTGCGTTACGGATTTATTTTCACTGTTGGATTAGTTTTATTTTCTCTCGTGTTTTTCGGGTTTTCGACAGGTTTCTATTTACATGTGGATTGGGTGAAATCGATGAAGGATCATTCGGATTTCTTGTCCAGTAACAATACTATTTTTCATATTTTTGATAGAATATTTCATACTGATTCGCCCAACCAAATTGGGCTTCCGATGTACGCTGTGTTTTCAGTTATTCTATTTTCCGTATTTCGTTTTACCCATTTCTTCAAAAAATTCAATCTCAATCAACAACTGCTCCTGTTCTCCTTTTTATTATTGGCCTTGTTGCCTAATTTTTTGGTCACAGACACCGAACACTTCTTGTTTTCATTTGGTCTGATTTCTTATTTATGCCTTTACTTGTTCGAAAAAAGAAAAATATGGCCCTGGTTCATTTACATCTTGCTCATCATTTTCTATTTGGGAGAAGCGAACCTTTTTCTGCCGAAAAACATCGCTGTAGAAATTAAACTCTTTGGCACTTTGGGTATTGCGAACCTTCTATTGGTAGGATGGGCCGTTTGGGCAATCCTTTCAACGCAGGATAAAAAAAGTAAACTTTTTTAAACATTTCAACTTACTAAATCTCACATAATTTGTT
>ERZ887849.3257-NODE-3257-length-12391-cov-4.935879_pt1 | contig 12391 bp, 8 predicted proteins | sample MGYA00521267_ERZ887849 | MGnify/ENA primary metagenome ERZ887849 (study PRJEB32303, sample SAMEA104408601) | aquatic metagenome | biome: Brackish water; feature: Pelagic; material: water | place: Baltic Sea | collected 2014-06-06T16:11:00 | depth 2,863 m ... | reverse complement strand
GCCATCCTGGGACTCGGTCCACGGGGGGCGATACTCCATCAGCGCACGGAACGCCGGCATCAGCCCCCGCGCTTGGAAGCGCCGCCGCCACCGGGCCAAGGCATCGAGCCAGCTGGTCCACCAGGACGCCTGGGGCTCATCGCCGGACGTGGGCAGGTCCGCGACGGTGCAGCCCAGCAGTGGATCTGTGGCGAGCAGCCGTGCGCTCGCTTCGTTGGCGGCGGGGTCGAGCGCCGCCAGCCAGCGGGCGAGACTCACCGCCTCGGCGGTCTCAAAGACGTTGCCTTGGCTGGCGATGACCCCGGGCACCCCGCGGGCGCCGAGCGCTTCCCACACGCGGCGCCCTTGTGCGTGACCCCGCACCAGCACAGCAATGTCGCCAGGGGCCACCGCCCGCTTGTCCCCGGAGGGGGTGCGAATCTCGGCGCCCGAGCGGAGCAGTCGCACCACATCTGCCGCGCAACGGCTGGCGAGGAGCTCGTGCAGTGGGCCGTTCCCGAGCAGCTCATCCCCGGACTCGCCCGCCAGCTTGTCGGTCGCCCAGACGAGCTGGAGCGGGGCTTGGTCGCCCGCTGGTGTCGATGCTGGCCACGTGATGCCGGGCGTCTTGTTGTGGGCGTCGACGTGCACATACCGGATGCTGCCCTCGTCACCCCCAGCGCCGAAGATGCCCTCGTGGTTGAGCATGTGGTTCATGGCGGCCACCAGCGGCTCGTCGGACCGAAAGTTGCGCCGCATCGTGAACTGTCGCTCGGCCGGGGCTGCGCTGCGCGCCTTGAGGTAGACATGCACGTTGGCGCCACGGAAGCCGTAGATGGCCTGCTTCGGGTCGCCGATCAGGTAGAGCAAGTGGTCGCTGGTGTCTTCGTCCGGCGCCCCGATGCCCCCAAAGACCCGGCCGAAGATGCGCCACTGCAGGGCATCGGTGTCTTGGAACTCGTCGATGAGGGCGGCCTTGAACCGGCCCCGGATGGCATTGGCGAGCACGGGCCCCCGGCTGGGGTCGGCCAGCGTGCGGTCCAGGTCCCGCAGCAGGTCGTGGAAGGTCTGGGAGTTGGCCGCGATGTGGTGGGCGGCCAAGGCCGCGCGCAAGTGAAGGACGGCTTCGCACCGCGCGGAGGCGATGAGGTCCTCGCCCGCGGCATGCACGTCCGCCCACTCGGCGAAGAGGGGGTCGGCGGCGAGGCTCTGGCCCACCGCCGAAGATGCCTTGTCGGTGAGCTGGGTGGGGGAGAACCAACGCACCCAGGTTGTTGCGGCACCCGGCAGTGCGACCGGCGCCGCCAGCCAGTGGGCGGCTTCCGTTGCACGTGTTTCTGCGTATCGGGCGCCATAGGTGCGGCCATCGAACGCCTTGCCCTTCTTGGCCACCAGCCGGGTGAGCTCTGCAACGGGACCGCCTGGCTCGGATGCCGTGGCCCACGCAGTCCTCAGCGCAGAGACCCGCTCCAGCCAAGCGGCCGCCGAGACCGTTGGCTTGGGGGCCACCAGCGGCAGATCGGGGTCACTCAACGCCAGCCGCGCCAGCGTGGTCAGCTTGTCTCGGGTCCAGCCGCAGGTGCTCTGGAGGAGCTGGGCTTGCGCTTCGGGGGCGCTGTGCAGGCGCTGGACGATGAAGTCATCCACCACGCTGCGGATGGCGTCGCTGTCGTCGGCCACCAAGTCTCGGCCAAACGACGTGCCCGACTCGAAGGCGTTGAGGCGCAGCATGCGCTGGCAGAAGCCATGGATGGTCGAGATGACCGCTTGGTCGAACTCTTCCCGGGCTCGACGGGTCCGGCGCCGCAGCACCTTGCCTTGCTCGGGATCGGCCTGCGCGGTGGCCACCAGAGCGGCCAACAACGTGTCGCCGGGGGGCGCTTGCCCTTGCTCCAGAGCCCGCTGGGCCGCACCAATGCGCTGGCGGATGCGCTCTTTGAGCTCGGCCGTCGCCGCATGGGTGAATGTGACCACCAGGATCTCCGGCAAGGAGATGTCCAGCTCCAGCACCATGCGCAGCACAAGGTTGGTGATCTGGTAGGTCTTTCCCGTGCCAGCGCTGGCTTCGAGCAGCGTGATGCCCCGGGCGAGCTCGGTCTGGTGGTCGAACACGGCGTGTTGGTGGGCACTCATGCTTGGCTCCTGGCCTGCAGCACCGGTCCCCAGAAGTCGAGGGCCAACGTGATGAATTCCGCTTCGGACGCGGAGTCTTCTGGGTAGGGCCAGTCCGTGCCCAAGACAGCCACCACTGCGGCATCTTGGGCTTCTCCGGTCAGTCGGTCCGAGCCGTACCAGTGTTCCCTGGCGGCCGTCAATCCGGCCTTGCGGGCTTCGGACGGCAAGTTGTCGTATCCCCACTGAAGTCCGATGGGTGGGGCACCTCGGCCCATCTTGCGGTTGGCCAGCGCCCAGGATGCACGGGCCAGAAAGGGCAGCGGGCGGCGCCGGCCCTCGTGGAAGCCCTGGACCCGCCGCAGCAGCCAAGCCTTTGCGTTTGCGGCATCACCACCGAACGGCAGCAACGTGGCGAGGTCCTCGCCCTTGGCGGGCTTGGTGGGGGCGACGTGGAGGGCACATGGACGACCACTCGCCGTCACCGCCGCCGCCAGGAACCAGGCCTCGACCAGCTTGCGGCCCTCGATGGCGCCGAGCACGAGGCGGACGACCCCGTCCGGACCGACCCCCGGCACTTGGCCCCGCAGCTCCCACTCGCCCAAGGTGAGCTGCACCGGCACGGGCTGTGGGTCGTGGAGGAAGGGCCGCAGCCGGGCCACAGCGGGGCGCACCTTCGACTCGGCGGCGTGGAGGCTCACCCGGCCGAGCGTGCCAGGGGGCAGATCACCGCGGGCCCACAGCTGCTGCATCAGCGTGGTGTCCAGCAGGTTGTCGTCGGCCATGATCAGGTCGCCGAGCTGGTTTTGGAGCAGCCAGTTCTCGAGGTGGTCCAGCTCGACCGGTTCTCGGTCCGCCAGCGTCGTGTGGCGGTCGCCCGGGTAGATGCTCAGCTCGGTCTGGAGCAGCCACCGGGTGGGGTGGCGCCAGAAGCGGATGAGGTCCCCAAGCTCAACAATCGCGTCGGGATCGACATCCAAGCGGATGTTGTCCGACCAGAAGCGCGGCAGCGGTGCGGGGGGGCGACGCAGTGCGGCCGCACCGCGACAGAGCCGAGGGTCGAAGCTCCATGTGCGGCCATCGAGGCGGTGGGTGCGAGGGGTGCCCAGGGGGTTGGCCGGCACCAGCCCGCCCACCGTGAAGTTCCGTGGAGAGAACGCTTGCAGGGGGTGCTGGATCTCCAGCCAGCTGCGCACGTCGTCCCAGCCCTCGGGAGGCAGGAAGCTGGCCTCGGCCACGTCCATCAGCTCACCGATGGGTGGCGCGGGCGCTCGCTCTTCTTTGGAGCGTTGGTCCCGGCCCGTGTAGAACACCAAGAAGTGCTCACGGGCGGCGAGGAGGGCCTCCAGCAGCAGGTAGCGGTCCTCGTCGCGGGGGTCGCGGTCTCCCACCCGGGGCGAGCGCGTCGTCGGGTCGAAGCCCAGCATCTCGGCTTGGCGGGGGTAGGCTGACTCGTCCATGCCCAGCAGGCAGACCACCGCGTAGGGAACCCCCCGCTCGGGCAGCATCGTGCAGAAGGTCACCGCGCCTGTCTGTTGGCCCAGGGGCCCCGCCGGTTGCTCAAACTGGCCCTCCAGCCAGGACTGAACCGCGCTGGCGCTGACCGGCCGGTCCCCCAGGTCACCGCCGCTGTGGGCACCCAGCAGCCCGATGGCCGAGCGCACTTGGCGCAGTCGGAACGCGGTCTCGGGCGTCGCGGTGACCAGGGCATCGAGGGCTTCGGTCAAGGCTTTTCGCCAGGCCTCTAGGCTGCGGGGTTCGGTGAGCACCGCGGTGTGGTGCAGCAAGGCCGACGTGAACTCGAGCAGGCTGCCGATGCGGTCCAGCCCCTCAGACCCCGCGGACTCGACCGGGCTGATGCCCTGCCACAGCCGGTTCTGGCCGGCGTTGTCGTCCATCAGGGCGCCCAGCGCCAGCCGGTCCATGGCAAACCGCCAGGTGCACATGGGATCAGCGGGTTGGTCGAAGGTGGTGCGGTGCTCGGCATCCCGGCCCCATCGAGCCCCCGCTTGGGACACCAGCGCCGAGATGGCGGGCAGATCTTCGCCGCGGATGCCAAAGCGGGCCCGGACCGGCTCGAGACCCAGGAGCTCCAGCACGGCCGGCGCCGTCAAGCGCCCCTGGGCGAGCTGCATCAGCTGCAACAGCGCCTCGGACACCGGGTTGAGCTCTCGCAGCGAGCGGTCCGCCAGCCGGAAGGGCACCGGCGGCGCGCCCCCCCAGCGGTCCGGCGAGCCGAACACCGCCGTGATGAGCGGCGCCCAGTCGGCCACCCGGGGGCACATCACCACCACATCTCGCGCCTGAAGACCTTCGTGGCGGTCAAACAGGTCCAGCAGGGCGTCTCTGAGGGCTTCGACTTGGCGCAGCGGACCGTAGCAGGCATGCACTTGGATCGAGTCGTCCATCGGGTCGATGCGACGGCGCTCAAAGTGCTCGAGCGCGTCCTTGTGGTCGGCGGGATGGCGCATGTGGAGAATGTCGGACTGGAGCCACTTCAGGGCGGGGGCGGACTCACCCTCGGGCTCGGCCGAGTCGGGCACCGGGTCTTGGAACACCTCGCCCTCGTTGGGGATGTCTCGGTATCCCTCGGGAACCCGCTCCAGCACGGCTTGGAAGTCCCGTGCGATGCGCCCGAAGGTGGCCAGCGTGGGGTTGGGGCGTGTGCGGCCTTCGCCGACGGGTTCATCCGCCGGAATCACGGCTTCGAGGCGGGCTTGCAGCTGATCTCGGGCCAGCCGCAGTGGCGACGGCAGGTCGACCGTGCCCCGCCGCACATCGGCCCAGTACTGGTTGGACGGCGACAGCAGGTACATGTCGATGTTGAGGTGACGGCCCGCGACCGCGAGCAGTTCCAGCCAGATGGGCGGCAGCGAGCTGATGCCGAAGATGTGGAGCGAGTGCAGCTCTTGGCAATCTTGGCGGGCGAGGGGGTCTTTGGGTTGGTGGAGTGTCGGCTGTCCGTCTGGGGACACGGACTGGCGCAAGCGGTCGCGGGCACGGATCATCCGGGCGGCGGAGGTCTCGGGCCCCAGGCGCTTGATCAAGCGGGTCCACAGCACCACTTGCCACTCGGGCACACCCTCGGGGCGCTCATGCTCAGGGTTGTGGGCCCAGTCTTGGGTCCACTCGGCGCGGAAAGTCTGGAGACGGTCATAGACATCGGCCAGCTTCATCGCCAGCCCCAGCAAGCGCCGGTCGACACTGCCCGTCACCGCGGGGGGCTCGACTTCCATCCAGCCCCTCAAGGGCGCCCACAAGGGCGTGGACGGCAGGCCCAGCAGCTCGTCGGCAATGGTCCAGGCGACGTTTTCTTTGTTCCACGCCGCTGCGGCCTTGGGCACGGGCTGGTTCGGCCCATCGACCGCCCACCCGACCAGGGACTCGATGATGCCCGCAGGGAATGGGAACTCCACATTGGCCGTGATGCCCAGCGTCTGGCCCAACATGTGCGCCAGCCAGCGCTCGCTGCCCCGGTTGCCCACCACCACATGCTCCGGGCGCATCGCGTCGGGGTTCGCCTTGTCCTTGAGGTTGTGGGCGAGCACCGTCGCGAGGAACTCGACACGGTTGCTGCGGTGCACCCGCAAGCCAGACGCGGCCGTGCCGTCCGGCGCATCGGTGCCCTCCTGAGCACCAGGGGATTGGGGACGGCCAGGGGATGCAGAAGCGATGGGTGTCATGCCCACTGTGTACGGTGTTGCGCAGACCCCGGCATCCTCAGAACCGGACAGTTTGCGTCCGGAAAACCGAATCTTTCCCCTTGACTTTGGGGGGATCCACTGAACAGTCCCACCCGGTGGCTCGGCAACCATTGGAGCCCTCGCGGTCCCGGGGATACCCGCCATCCCAGTCCCCACCCCTCCGGAGGCTGCGATGCCCGACTTCCTTGACCGTGTGCGGCAGCTGCCCACGCTGGGCCTCGGCGTGTCCACTGAGTACGGCGCCCGGTCCGCCGACACCCTCGACCCCCGCGCGCTTCGGTGCGAGAACGTCCACTGGGGCGGTTTTCTGGAGGTTGGGGTCGAGCTCGCCAAGGGCCTGGATGACGACACGCTGGCGTGGGTGGCCCAGGGCTGGCCGACCACCTACCACTTCCTCGACGTGAACCTCGATGACCCGCTGGACCTGCAGCGCGACTGGCTGGACCAGGTGGCCGCCGCGGTGGCGGTGCTCAAGCCGGCCTGGCTCTGTGGGGACGCGGGACTGTGGCACTTTGGCGCCCGAGAACGGGGCCACATGCTGCTGTTGCCGCCGGTGCTCATCCCCGAAGCCGTGGGGCCCATGGCGGCCGGCATCCGGACCCTCCGGCGGACCATTGGCCTTGAGGTGCTGCCCGAGAATCCGCCCGGTGCGGTCTTTGTGGGCTCGATGCACCTGCTCGACTTCTTCGCCTCCCTCTGCGAACAAGCCGACACTGGCATGCTGCTCGACTGTGCCCACCTCGCCATGGTCCAGCGGGTGACGGGCCGAAGCGCCCTCGATGGGCTCGATGGCTTTCCGATGGACCGGGTCGTGGAGCTGCACATCGCGGGGGGCACGGTCATGGACCACGATGGGCTGCCCTGGGTCGACGATGACCATGGCGCAGCGGTGCTTCCCGACACGTGGGCCATCGCCGAGTATGTGCTCGCTCGGGCCACCAACCTCAAGGCGGTGGTGGTCGAGTGTGAGCGCAACCCCCTCGACGTGGTCCGCCCCCTCTTTGCGGAGGTGGAGGCCCGCACCGCTGGCCACTTTGCCGCCACTGGAGCAACCCAGTGAAGGGCCCCACCCGCCGGGTCCAGCGCCTCCAACAATCTATGGTGCGGATGATGGTCGACAGCGTCTTTCGGGACGCCGTCTATCGCGACCAGGTGCCCGAGCTCAGCGCAGAAGATCGGGCGCTGCTCATCGCGCCAGACCCCCGGGCATGGTCCACCGACCGCTACCGCCGGGGTCGCTTGACCCGTGCTCTGCTCGACGAGTACCCCGTCACCGGGGCAGTTGTCGGGGTGTCCCGGGTGGACGCTTTCTTTGGCTCGGATGCCTTCGCCGCGGTCTTGGCGAGCCGGGGCTCCATCTCGCTTGCGTTCGCGGACTGGGCTGCCCCCCAAGCCGGCGATGTGGCCTTGCTGGAGGGGGCCATGTGCCGCGCCCGCCGGTGGGTGCCGGCGCGAGGCAAGGGCATCCAGTCCGGCCCTGGGGTGGTGGTGGTGGACCTGGGGGCGGGCACCCTGGACTTCCTCCAGCACGGGATGGAGCGGCTGGGCGCCCAGTCCCTCGATGCGCTGGCTCAGGGGCTTCGACTCTCTCGACCAACGGTGCAGAGTGCCCGTGAACACGTCATCATCACGTGCACTGCCGATGGCCAGGTCGGCGCATCTCTGGTGGGCGAGGCCATCGCGGCCCTCACCCGTCGGGCCGCCCGCCCCCTGTCGACAGGGGCCCTTCTGGCGGCCGCCCGTCGGCTGGGTGCGACGCCCTCCGAAGCGGCCGCGCTCATTCAAGATCTTCTAAACGACGGTGTTCTCGCGGAGTCCCCGCCACCGTGGCCATCGGCCCTGGACCGCGCACTGGCCTGACCCGTCCCCCGGGGGGCCAAGCTTTGACCGGCTCTGACAACAGCATTGCCTGCGCTGGCCGATGGGGAACACAGCACCGGCCCGAGCTGTCCGATGTGCAGGGAGTCTCCGGCTCGGAGCCCCCGGTCCCCCGTCCCGCGAGGCATCCATGGCCACGCCCCTCCTCTGGCCTGCGCCTGCTCGCGCACCGAGGGCCACTGCTGCTTGGCGCCCGCTGGCCATCGCGCTGCTTGGCGTGGGCTGTGCTCGGCCGTCCTGTTCGTCCACCGGATGTGTGCCGGCCATCGACGTGGCCATCGACTCTCCCCTTGTCGCTGCTGGTGTTTACCACCTGACGCTGCATGCCGACGGCAACACCGTTGAGTGCCACACCCGCTTGCCGGAGCCGAGCCCCCAGTCCGGATGCAATGCCGCGCTCGCGACCCTCATCTATGCCCCCGTCGCCGATGGTTGGGCGCTGGAGGGGGTGTCATTGCGCACTGCAAGCGTCTCGCAGCTCACGGTGGTGGTGCGCCGGGACCGCACCCAGCTCGCGTCCCAGCACTTCTCCCCCGACTACGAAGCGTGGTACCCCAACGGGCCCGTGTGCGACGATGCGCCCTGCCGGTACGCCGCACTCACGATGTCGATGGAACCCAGCACGGTGGCGCGCAACCGTCAGTAGACGTGGCCGGTGCCGTATTGGTAGGCCGAGCTGTAGTCGCCGTCGCTGTACGCGTTCTTGTAGCCCGAGGAGTAGGTCAGCACGCCGTCTTCATAGGTCGCTGCGGCGAATGGCTGCCAGTAGACATAGGTGTATCCATAGTAGCCATAGGAGAATGAGTAGAGCAGCGCGCCGGAACCATCATAGTATTCTGGGCTAAACGCCATCGTGTAGCTCAGGGTGCCACCGTCCTCGCAGCGACCCTCCGACAGCGTGGTGGCGTCTTCGTCGAGGGTCCACGTGGTCTCGAAGCCGAACTCGCAGTCCCGACACAGCTCGTCGGCGTTGAGAAACTCCCCCGAGCCATTCCATTCGTAGTAGCAGTCGAAGACGTCCGGTTCGTCAGCGTTCTCGGCAATGCCGGCCCTGATGTTGGACGTCCACCGACCGACCAGATCCAGCCAGCCATCGCAGTTGTTGTCGATGCCGTCGGTCAGGTCCTCCGCGGCACTGGGGTGGATGTTGCCGTCGAGGTCGTCGCAGTCTCCCCAGCGGGTTGTGGCGCCCTCGTGGGGGGCGTCGCAGCTGGTGGCAAACGGCCGGCCCGCCCCGTCTCCATCTCCGTCTTCGTCGTAGTACCACTGCATGGCGTTGCTGGGCGTGCCCTCGTCAACGTCGCCGTCGCAGTCATTGTCGCGGTCGTCGCACAGCTCCAGCGCCCCTGGGTGGGAGACCGAGGCCCCGTCATCGCAGTCGCCGCCCTGGGCGATCATTCGGTACGGCGCGGTGCACGCCTGGACTTGGGTGGCCTCATCGGCATCGCCGTAGCCGTCCCGGTCGATGTCGGCGTACCACACGGGCATGTCGGCGATGTTGTTGTCGACCACACCGTCGCAGTCGTCATCGGCGTTGTTGCAGTACTCTGGCGCCCCCGGGTAGCGCGCCGCGTTTCGGTCGTCGCAGTCTTCGCCGGCGGGAAAGCCGTCACCGTCGAGGTCTTTGACATCGCTGCCGCCGTCGGCTCCGTCGCTGCCGCCCGTGTCGCTGGCTTTGTTGCCCGCGCATGCCGTGGTGCCGACCAGCATCACCAGCAGCAAGGGGCGCAGGGCGGAGAGCGGGGGCAAGGTGCGAGGCATGGGGGCTCCGGCAGGAGAGCGATGCACCAAGCGGCGGACCCGGTGCGCTCAGTGGGCAAGCATAGCCGCCGCTTTGGTGCTTCGGTGGGGACCGTGCTGACTCCGGTCACGCCTGACCGTCGCTTCCCGTCATCTTTGATGCTTCAGACTGGCGGAACCGGGCGCCCGATCCGATTGTCTGAGGCAAGGACCCCCGGAGGAAGCATGTGCGTCGCAGGCCCAGCTCGAAGATCCAGCTCCGTCGTTGGACGGGTGCTGGCACCGTTGCTGGTGCTTCAGGCCTTGGTGGTCACGCCGGCCTTCGCCGATGGTGCACTGCCGGGTGTGGATCCTGGCCTGGCGCCGCCCAGTGCCGAGCCGGCCATTGAGACCGACGCGCTGCTGCCCCATGTCCGCTTGGGTGTCATTGAGCACTACGATGACCTTCGTGGTCAGGATGTGCGGCGGGTGATTCGCCAGAAGGTCGACCACGTCGTGCACTGCAGCGACCGCTTTGCCCAGTCTGGCATGCCCCTCCAGGGCACGCTGCACCTGCGCTTTGTGCTCTTCGAAGATGGGGAAGCCGACGAGATCCAGGTGGACTTGGGCAAGACCCGGCTGCCCGACATGGAAGACTGCCTCGCGCCGCTGGTCGCGCGGTGGCCCCTGCCGTCGGATGAGCGCCTCGGTGCGCTGGATGTCCAGGTCTCCTACAACATCGGCATGGCGGAGCTCTTCATCGACGACGGCCCGCACTTCACCGATGAGGCGTCGGTCAGCCCTGAGACGCTTCGCTGGTGATCTCCGCGTAGGCCGCCTCAACTTCTTCTCGCCGCCGCTGCGCCATGGTCCGAAGCTCCTCGCTCATGTTGGCGAGCTTCTCCGGGGCGTTCTCGTCCAGCAAGCGAGCACGGGTGGCGTCGACTTCCGCCGGGCTGGCGGTGCGCTTGAGGCCCAGCACCCGGTACGGGTCGCGCTTGAACGCCAGCACATTGCCGGGCTCAGGGTCGGGTGGGGGCACGACGGACATGGGCCGCTTCTGGGGCTGGCCGGGGTCGGCGGTCCACAAGTGGCGGTTGCGTCGCCAGATGTCCCAGGCCGCAAGCGCCAAGATGGACAAGCCAAGCAGCAGAAACAGCAGCCGATGCACCAAGTGTTCTCGCTCCGCACCACAGACGGGTCGGCGGAACTTCAGCGTGCCGCCGCTCGGACCCTAACCCGCGGCGCGGTCTTCGCGCTGGCCGGTTGCCGCCCGACCGTAGACCCGCTGGGTCAGCGCCCAGCAGTCCGCCCGTCGCATCCCCGAGAACTGGAGGCCCACAGACCAGCCGCCAGCGGCCTGAACGACGTGCTTGACGGTGGACTCGCACGCGATCGCCGACAGCTCCGGCACCGCAAGCCAGCCCGCTGTGGTCTGGCCGACCAGGGGCGGGGGGGCGTCCGCTGGCCAGAGCACCCGGGCGCCTTGGTTGGACAGGTCCAACACCATCAAGGTGGTTGATCCCGACGTCAGCGTGCACGCATCGGGCGTGGCCACCCGGGGCACGAGCCGCCGCTCTTGGCTGCCCAGGTTGAGCGGGCGCACCAGCCGCAGTCGGGCTTCGCTGGTCCGGCCGATCAATCGGGTGCCGAAGCGAAAGGACCGGTCCCCAAGCTCGTAGATGGCTTCGAGCGCCTGGCCGGTTCGCCAGCGGCCGATGCCCGTCCGTCCCACGTCCACGGCGTAGCCGACCTCTCCGAAGCCGTCCGCGAGGTCAAAGGCGCCACGGCAGACCAGCGACCCCCCATGCAGCTCGACGCAGACGCCTTCCAGCGCGGCCACCATCAGGTGGGCGTCGATTTCTTGGGGCAGTCGGGGTGTGGACGTGGTGTTCATGGGCGCTCCGTCGGGTGGCCCCAAGTGGGATACAGCCTCTGTTCGGCCCCACCCCCCATCGCCCTGAAGGTCATCCATGAGACTGCGGACGTTTTGCATGGGGTGCGGGGCCATGTCGCTCGTTCTCGGATGCAAAGACAAGGGCGACACGGGGCCTGCTGGCCGGTTTGCGGCGATGGGTCAACTGATCGACAATGACGGCGCAATGGCCATTGTCGGGGGTGCGGTGTCCACGACTGCCCAGGGTCCGCTGCGGGAGACTTGGCGGCTGTCCCTGCATGACTGGACCTGGTCCAAGGGGCCGACCCCACCCTTCGCCACGTGCCGGGGCATCACGGCCCGCATGGGTGATGAGCTGCACATCTTCGGCGGCAGCACCACCGGATGGGACGAGCACGCCGCCCACTGGCGCTGGCAGACGGCGGATGGTGAGATCAGCACCGAAGTGGACGATGGACCGGGGCCCCGCTTCAAGCACGCCAGCGCCGTGGACGACGACGGGGCGCGCTTCTTCGTGCTGGGCGGGCGCAACAATGACACGGGCGAAGACGTCTACTTTGCGGACTTGTGGTCCTGGACCGAAGCGCAGGGCTGGACGCTGCTGTCCACCACTGGCGGCCCCCATGGCCTGCACCGCCACGTGATGGTCTGGGACCCAGATCGCCGGTTGTTGTGGGTGCACGCCGGTTTTCAACCGCCCAGAGAAGACCCTGGGGGCGAGCCTGTGCGGAGTGACCGGCTGTGGACCCTGGATCCCGCGACTGGGGACTGGACGGAGCAAGCCTGGACCGGCGACGGCCCACCCATCCGGGCCAGCCACAGCGTGTCGTTGGTCGATGACCGGCTGGTGGTCTGGGGCGGCAGCGCGGGCGACGACAGCACGTGGACCTATGCCCTGGCCGACGGCACGTGGACCGAGCACCCCCACGACCTCGCCCCGCTGTCCAGAGATGCCATGGTCACCGACGTCACCGGCGACGGCCGCACACTGGTCTTCGTCGGTGGGGACCCGGTCAGCGAAGACGTTCCCAACTTCGTGATGGACGCGTGGACCCTCGATCTCGACACGCTGGAGTGGACCGAGCACATCCCCATCGGGGGG
>ERZ887849.3252-NODE-3252-length-12402-cov-9.500769_pt1 | contig 12402 bp, 10 predicted proteins | sample MGYA00521267_ERZ887849 | MGnify/ENA primary metagenome ERZ887849 (study PRJEB32303, sample SAMEA104408601) | aquatic metagenome | biome: Brackish water; feature: Pelagic; material: water | place: Baltic Sea | collected 2014-06-06T16:11:00 | depth 2,863 m ... | reverse complement strand
CTTATGAAAACCGTCATCGTTGCAACCACCCTTGCATTAGGCTTGTTATCTCAGACCGCATTTGCTGACACTTTAGTAGTATATAGCGCTGGCCCTAAACCACTGGCCATGGGCTTGGCGAAAGAATTTGAAGCCAAAACTGGCATTAAAGTGGACATGTTCCAATCCACCGCCGGAAAAATTATGGCGCGCTATCAAGCAGAGAAGGCGAACCCACAGGTTGACGTCATGATTTCTGCTGCCTGGGGTGATGCGATCACCTTGGACCAAGCGGGCGAGCTGGCTGCTTATGCGTCTCCAGAATCCGCAAACGTCCCTGCGTTTTTGAAGACGCCGACCTACGTGGCTCAAGGTGCCGCTGCTTTGACGATGGTGTACAACACGAAGTCGAAGATGCCTGCCCCGACATCCTGGGCGGATCTGACGAAGCCTGAGTACCGTGATCAAGTGACGATGCCTGATCCTGCCAGTTCTGGCTCTGCGCTGACGTTGATGCAAGGTCTTGTGACGAAAAACGGTGATGCGGCTTGGGATCTGTTCGCGAAGCTCAATGCAAATGGTATGTTGGTTGCGGGCGCAAACGCGGCTGCACTGAATCCAGTCTTACAGGGTGAGCGGTCAGTTGTATTTGGTGCCGTGGACTACATCGCGATGGGACAAAAGGCCAAAGGGGAGTCCATCGAGGTAATCTATCCGACAGATGGTACCGTGTTGGCTCCACGTCCAATCATGATTTTAAAGTCATCAAAGCGTCAGGATGCTGCCAAGCAATTCGTGGACTTTGTGATGAGTGAAGCGGGTCAAAAGCTGGTCGCAAATGTCTTATTGCTGCCAGGCCGTACCGACATTCCTGCGAAGCGCCCCGGGTTTAGTGAGCTCTCCATCATTGAGTTTGACGAAGTTGCTGGTGCTGCCAATGCGGCCGCTGATAAGGCGAAGTTCGCGACAATTATGGCGAAGTAATTTCGGCAAGACTCCGTGTACCATCGTTTGAACAAGAGCCGGCTCGCGCCGGCTCTTTGGTTCACAAGCCTTGTCACCTTGGTGATCATTGTTGGCCTTCCCATGATCGCCATCATACTGTTCGCCGTCTTTCCAAAGATTAATGAATTATCGCTGACTGCCCCATTCTCATTGCTTATTCCGAACCTGACCGATCCACGGCTGTCTGGAGCTATTGCAAATTCGTTGATGCTCTCAGCCAGCGTGACCGCGGTCGCCGCCCTCACTGCATTACCGCTGTCGTTGTTGCGAGCGCGAATGTCGAAACGCCAGGGGCAGTTTTGGGATGTGTGCTTTTTAATCCCATTCTTGATTCCACCTTACATTGGCTCGTTGGCGTGGATGCAGTTGTTACAACGCAATGGATTTATTGAGCAGTTGTTTGGGTTTCATGCAGGCGCGATGCTCTACTCCTTCACCGGTATCACGCTGGTCATGGCGCTGAATTTATTTCCGCTGATCTACTTTTCAGCATCACGAAGTCTCATGGTCATTGGTTCACGCTACGGGGATATTGCCCGCGTGTGCGGTGCCAACCCGCTCAGTACGTTTTTCCGCATTGATCTGCCGTTGGTCCTTCCAGCCCTGGTATCCAGTGGTCTGATTGTCTTTATTTTGACCATTGAAGAGTTTGGGACACCTGAGATTTTAGGGCGACGCTTCGGGTTTGAGGTGATGGTGACTGCGGTACACGATAAGTTCACCAATTGGCCAGTTGACTTGGCTGGTGCCTCGGTCTTGTGTTGCGTCCTAATCCTTTTAGCGTTTTTAGCGTATCGTGGACAGCAAATGATCGTTGCAGTCTACCAAACACAGGTCGATGCCAATGGTTTCGCAACTGCTGAGCCAAGTACTTCAGTGCTGTTACGATTGTTGACTGTGGGCGTCTTTGCGTTGGTGGCCATCATCGCAGTGGCCTTACCCTTGGCTTCTGTGACCGCCAGTGCGTTCATGGATACCATGTCCGGGGGGCTCGACCGGGACAACTTTAGTCTTCGCAATATGCAGACTGTTTTCGCGCCTGGCTCCGATGCAATCAACGCAATCCTAACCAGCTTATCGCTGGCCATTGCAGCTGCCTTGCTGACGGCCCTCATTGGCTTTCTCGTGGCCTTTACGCTTGTTCGATTACCGTCCCGAGGAACAGCAATGCTCGACTTCCTATCGATCTTGCCCAACTCAATCCCCGGCATGGCAGTGGCGGTGGGACTGATCCTGACCTGGAATCTCCCGTTTTGGCCTGTGACGCCATACAACACGTTGCTGATTCTGCTACTGGCGTATCTTTGCTTGATGCTTCCGTATCCTATTCGGATGTTGACGACGGCCCTTCGGCAGTTACCCACCTCCCTCGATCACGCAGCTTACGTGGCCGGTGCCAATGAGATCACGGTGGTTCGTCGGATTTTGGCCCCGTTACTAGCCCCGGTCGCCTTTGCAGCAGGGTTTATTGTGTTTGCGATCAGTACACGAGAGCTGGTGACCTCGCTGATGCTCTCGCCACCGGGCGTCGAGACGGTCGCGACCTTCGTATTTCGTCAGTTTGATCAGGGATCTATGAATGTGGGTATGGCAATGAGTCTGTTGACGATTCTGCTGTCAGCAGTGGTCATTGGCGCAGGCCAACGGCTCGCAGGACGGACTTTTCGATGAATTCGCTCAATCTTCACGGGATTCAAAAATCCTTTGGTCAGACCGATGTGCTTGTGGACATCGACTTGACCGTCGAAGCGGGAACCTTTGTGACCCTGCTCGGGCCATCGGGATGCGGCAAAACGACCTTACTGCGGATCATTGCTGGCCTTGATGCACCTGATTCTGGGACTGTGCATGGCCGTGGTATGACGTTTGTGGACACTCAGGCTGGGATTTTTATCCCACCCCAAGCGCGCGAACTCGGGTATGTGTTTCAGGACTATGGCCTGTGGCCCCATCTTACGGTGGCTGAAAACGTCGCGTTTCCGTTACAGATGCGCGCCATGGCGAAGGCTGATATCAGGGAGCGGGTGACCGAGGTCCTAGGTGCTGTGCAACTCCTAAATCATGCCGATAAGCGTCCCGAGAAACTCTCAGGGGGACAGAAGCAGCGTGTCTCCATCGCGCGTGCGTTGGCAGGCAAGCCGAGTCTGATGTTGTTTGATGAGCCCTTATCCAATCTTGATGCCAATTTACGAGAGGAACTGGGATACGAGATTCGGCGATTGACCCGGGAATTGGGGTTGACATGTATCAACGTGACCCATGACCGTCGCGAAGCGCAACTGCTGTCAGATTCGATTGCGTTAATGAAAGACGGACGGATTCATCAAGTGGGCCCACCTGATACCCTCTTTCAGAATCCAATCGATGTTTGGGCGGCCACCTTTTTGGACGCAGGTAATTTACTCCCAGGCGCACTATTTGGTCTGGATACACCCACAGTGCTTGTTGGCAGGAGTGCGGCGACGGTCGATCCAACGGGCACATTGCATGGACTCGTGACCGCGACCCTCTATATTGATGACAGGTATGAATCGCTCATTCAGGTTGAGGGCCATCAGCTGAAAGTGTTCACTGCGACTCGATTAAACCCTGGGGAATTAGTGTGTTTGATGATTGACACACGATCCGTCCGATCCCTCAGCGGCTAACCAAAAACTGCCATTCTTTGCGATAGAGAATGCTGTGGACATTGAGTGTCAGCGGGTTTGATTCTGGACTCTTGATGCGCGAGTGAGGGCATCACATCAAAGCTGATGGCAGAAACAGCGCGATCTGTGGAAGGATCGTGAGAATTAGGATGCCCGCCAGTAAGATCAACCAATAGGGGATGGTTGCTGTCGCGACTTCACCCAGAGACACCTTTTCTTTGGTCACAGAGACCAAGACCGACAGGTTGAGCCCGACTGGTGGCGTGACCTGACCGATTTCAATGAGGATGGTGATCACCACACCGAGCCAGATTGGGTCGTAGCCGAGTCCAACCATTAAGGGAACAACGATCGGTAATGTCATGATCATCAATGACAACCCATCAAAAAAACAACCCAATACAAGATAGATCAGTACCACCAACATTAGGACAAATACTGGCCCAAAATTGGCTGCACGGACTGCTTCGAGAATGGATTGTGGTATGCCAAGGAGACTGACGGCCTGGGCTAAAATAGTTGCGCCAACCACGACGAACAGGATGGACGCAAACAGCAGCGTTGCCGAATAAAAACAGAATGCGAGGGTCTTGGGGGTGAGCGTTCCCCAGAAGTAGCCGACCAAAATGGTCGCAATGACGCCGATCCCAGCAGCCTCCGTTGGTGTGGCGAAACCGAATGCGATACTGCCCATGATGGTCGCGATCAGGAGAATGAACGGCCACAGGCTGAATATCTTTAACACTGCCATCTTCTTTGACAGTGTGGGTGCATCCCTGGGAGCGAGCTCAGGATTGAAGACGCATCGCACGAACACGTAGATCATAAACGCGGCTGCAAACAATAGACCGGGTATGACGCCCGCGAGAAACAGTTTACCGATGGATGTTTCTGTTAACGCGCCGTAAATGAGCAGTGAGAGACTGGGGGGAATCAGTAGACCCAATGTGCCTCCACCGGCGAGCGATCCGACCACCATCCGACGGTCATAACCACGTGCGGTCATCTCTGGATAGGCCACTGACCCAACAGCCGCCGCAGTGGATAAGCTCGATCCACTGACTGCGCCAAATAGCGTGCAAACTGCGATGTTGGTGTGCAGTAGTCCCCCGGGAATCATCTGAAATAAGGGCATTAATGCGGCATAGATTTTCTGGCTGACTCCGCTACGGAGCATGATTTCGCCCAAAATAATAAAGAGTGGAATCGCGCTGAGCGTGAAGGAGTTGAGCACATTCCAAACTGCATCGAGTGCCACATAGGTGGATCCATGTACGAGAAACTGAAGGATCACGAGTCCGGTCAGACCCAGTGCCGCTCCGAGTGCTAGCCCAGAGCCTGCGAACACCGCCAATCCACTTATCAGGACTCCCCAAAAACTTAGCATGGTTAGCTGCTCACTTGGTCAGACAGATCCTGTGAGCCGATTTGTTCTAGGCTCCTCACAGCGAACGCAACGAGTGTCAGGAGTGTTGACAGCGGAAAAAGCGCCATCCAAGGATACATGAGCAGACGGCCGACCTCGGTTTTGATATTTCGTTGGATCGCAAACTCCAACCATGGGAGACACAGGATGAGGAGCCAGAGACAGAAAACCATCCCAAATAAGCCTGCAAGTTTTTGCGCTATCCGGCTGCACTTGTCAGGAATGACTGTGACGAGAGCCACAATGCGGACATGTTCGGCCCGTAAAGTGGCCAGTGGAAGCGCCAGGAAAAAGGCCGTGGTCATGAGCAGGCCGACGAGTTCCTCGGTGAAACGAAAGGGTGTCAATGCAAAATATCGCATTGACACGCTCGCTCCGATCAGTAAAACGATTCCGCAACTTGCCAACGCTGCCAGACACGTCATTCCAATAAATGCACGCTCCAGGGTTCTGTACGCGCGCGCACTCATTGGTTCCGATCGGACCTGGTCACCTCGATGCGGCGTCAATGTCAGCGGCCAAGAACCCGAAGAATACGTCCACGATATTCGGGTGCCTTACCGCCTGCATCTTCCGCTAGTTCAAGCCAAGTTGACGAGGCTGCCTCGAGAAATGCAGTCCGGTCTTCCTCTGAGAATGGCTCAAGAAACTCAATACCCTGTTCTGTCAGCTTAGACCGCGCTGCTTGTTCTTTTTCTTCTGCCTCGGAATATTCATTTGTACGCGCCCACACGCGTCCCGCGGCCACGCTGACTGCATCACGTTCGCGATCACTTAACGCATCCCATGCACCTCTCGATGCGCCGAGTACATAGGGCACACCTGCGACTGGATAGAGATAGGACGCAAACTTAGTGACCTCATGAAGTGAGATCGTGTGCGCGAACAACGCTGGGTAAACGGCACAATCCACGACACCAGTCTGTAATGCCACGTAGAGCTCGTTTTGCCCAACGATCTGGGCTGAGACCCCGAGTTTGGTGAATGTTTGGACTTGGTCATTACTCCAGACACGCAGTTTTTTCGTTCTCAGATCGGCAAGCGAACGTACTGGTTGTTCGCGGCAAAATATGGAGGCCTTCAACAGCGGTAGAGCCATGAACCCTGTCGGTACGATATCGAGTTCACTGAGAACTTCTGTATAGATTGCTTGAATCTCTGGCAAAGCCGAGATCAGCTCATCAGGACTTCCCACCGATCCTTGGATCATGACTGCATTGAGCGCAGGTACGTCACGGCCAAGGTAGTTCGCCCAGACCAACCCCATTTCGACGGCACCACGCGGGAGCCAGCGCGCCACGTCGTTATCTTTGAGATTCAGTGAACCCCCATGAAAAACATCAATCTTGAGGCTGCCGCCACTCAGTTCAGCCACATCTGCAGCAAATGTATCGAGTTGCTTCGATTCACCGCGACCTTCTGGGAGACCATTGTTGAATTTCCAGTCCTTCGCGTATCCGCCTAGAGACACCAGTACTAATACGATTGCTATCGAAGATTGTTGAACAATACGTTTGAACATGCGCTTTCTCCTTATCAGCATTTGAGTTTAGGGTGGACTCTGAATCGCTTCAATCTCTCAAGTAGATTGATTACTTCTTAGCTTGTGACATTTAGATGGGCGAAGAATCCGTACTGATGTCGAGTTACTAAAAACCTTCGATAGTGCCTCGGACAAAATATACGAAGTGGCAGACAAGTTCTGCACCCGAAGCGGCCCAAGGGCTTATGCTCTTGGGCCGATAGACCGTGTTTTTTTAGCCAATCGGCATCTGTCAGTTCTTCGCTGACCGCCTGCCGGGTCGCCTTTAGATCCAATGCTGATCCTGAGTCCGATCTCGGCAACACAGCGAGGTTGACTGATCTACCCAAGCATCAGTTCAAGAAAATAAGGGTTGAATCTTCACTTTTTTCTTGATGGTTAGATCAATGCAACGGTCGGCATATTCTGGTAGCACACTGGACGCAAAAACCGACGAATTGAGAGTGTTCCAACGGAGGTATGTCCAAAGTTTGTGGATGCGGGATATGGACCGCCGTGCACCATACTGTCAACGACTTCCACCCCAGTGGGGAAACCGTTCGCTAAGATACGGCCCGCTTTCCTTTCAAGAATCGGCAGAAGTCTCTGAATCAGAGGCTGATCATCTGAGTCAAAATGCAGCGTGCATGTGAGCTGGCCATCCAAATTGCGCGCAATCTCAACCATTTCATCTGTGCTATCGACTGTCACGATTAATCCAAAGGGACCAAAGATCTCGTGTTGAAGCGCCGCGTGAGTGACCCATCCCTGATAGTTAGTACGATAGAGCTGTGGGGACGCCTGGCGACCAGAGCAGACCGGAGTGAACAGAGGATCGATGTTGGAGAGATTGGCGATTTCTGCAATCCCATCTTGATACGCCTGAGCGATCGTCTCACTGAGCATGATCTGGGGCTGTATGGCAGACAATGTATCCATTGCCTTGGCATAGAACTGCTCGGCTGCATTCTCGTTCGGGAGAATTACAACGCCCGGGTTTGTGCAAAATTGACCGGCACCAAGGGTTAGGGACGTCACCCAGCCAGCTGCAATATCTTCCGCGCGAGTCTCGAGTGCACTCTTGCACACAAACATTGGATTCAAGGACCCTAACTCACCAAAGAAAGGAATGGGCTCCGCGCGCCGTGCACACCGATTGAAGAGTGCCCGCCCACCCGCGAGAGACCCTGTGAAACCCACAGCTTTAATCAGTGGGTGATCGACTAAACGTTCGCCAACATCTCGCTGACCGCCCTGAACAAGCGAAAACACGCCGGGATGCAGATCACAGGCTTGAATCGCCTCAAGTATTGCGCCAGCCACGAGCTCGCTCGTTCCAGGATGCCCCGAATGACCTTTAACAACCACTGGGCAGCCTGCCGCGAGCGCGGCGGCTGTATCACCGCCAGCAACAGAGAAGGCTAATGGAAAGTTTGATGCGCCGAAGACAGCCACAGGACCGATTGGACGCTGAATCATTTTAATTTCTGGACGAGGGACAGGCGTTCGCTCAGGAAGAGCCCCGTCGAATCGATAATCGAGGTAAGCCCCTTGGAGAATATGTTGAGCGAATAGCCGAAGTTGTCCGGTGGTACGGGATAATTCACCCTCCAATCGACCGGTTGGGAGACCGGTCTCATCAGATCCAAGTGCAACGATTGCCGGCCGTCGTGCTTCCAGTCGATCGGCAATGGTCGTTAGGAAAACGCTACGAACGTCGGAGGTGCTGTACCCGTATGACCAAAAGGCTGCCTCTGCCGCCTCTGCCGCTTGATCGACGGATTGAGGAGTCCCGATGAAGAAAGTCTGGCTCAATCCTGTGGCAGGGGAAGACTGGAAGGTCCGATCGGTTCCAATCCAATTTCCATTGATAAGGTGCTTACCACCAAGTTCGATCGTCACAAAGTCTCCTAGTGAGTGCCACCGCAGCGCTATGCTGCGGTATCGACACCTTCGATTGCATGTCGGTTGGATGCCATGTTGAGGCACATCGTAAAGGCGTTGTGTGTGGGCACGAGATTGGCAACTCCTTGGCCTGCAATGTCAAAGGCAGTCCCGTGGGCAGGAGTTGTTAAGGGTAGGGGTAAGCCCGCAAGAACAGATACGCCCTTCTCAAAGCCCAAAAGCTTGATCGCGATTTGACCTTGGTCGTGATACATCGTGACCACAGCATCATATTCGCCGGCACGAACCTTCAGCCATAATGTGTCTGCAGGGAATGGCCCTGTACACTGAATGCCACTTGCCTGCGCTTGTTTGACGGCGGGACCAATCACTCGGATTTCTTCATCCCCCATGAGTCCGTTATCGCCCGCGTGCGGGTTATAGGCTGCGACGACGATACGTGGTTGGGCATACCCGGCCATCTTGAGAGTTTGGTCGGTCAGCGCAATACCATCGACGATCGCTGGGATCGTGAGTAGTTTCGACACATCGCGCATCGCCACGTGACTGGTGATGCGACCATTCCACATCCCATTTGCGACATTGAATTCGCTTGCGCATGTACGGATTCCGAAGAATTCCTTGGCAAAGCCAAGCTCATCGGTGAAGTGATTACCACCGAGATGCATAGACTCCTTATTGAACGGCATAAACACAACGCCATCAACCAAACCCATTTTCGACAGAGTGAATGCACATTCAAGTCCGGCGATTGAGGATGCACCTCCCGCGGCTGACACCTGAGCAATCGCAGTCCGATCAATTGCCTCAATATCGAGATCAAGATGCAAAATCTCACCATCTTTGAACAGTGGTGTTTCGTTCTTGGCGATATGGCGTACGTTGGGGATTGTAATACCGGTCTGTGCTTCGCCTCGCGCGAAGATCGAGGGTGCTCCGATCACCAGTATATTGGCTGCTTCACGGACGCCCGATTGATCCAACAACTTGATCATCAGTTCAGGGCCTATTCCACCTGGATCCCCTTGAACTAAGGCTATGGTTTTATTTGTCATATCACTTCCCCTTATCGATGATCAAAGCCTGAGTCGCGGCAATGTTAGTGATCGCTGTTTCCAAATGACGTCGCATGTGTTTGCCACACTCTTTGGCATTTCTAGCGACCAGTGCTTCCGTAATATCTTCGTGTTGTCCGAGGGTACTATCACGGCCAGTACGCATCTTTGATGAAATAAACCGGGCCCTCCAGAGTCTCGCATTTAGTGTTTTATGGATCTCCAGCAGAGGGCCATTTCTCGACACATGGACAATCGCTTTATGGAAATCCATATCCCATTGGAAAAATTGTAATGGCTCAGTGTCTTCACTGGCTGATTCCATCAGACGCTCCAGCCGAACTGCTTCATCGATTTCATTGTCAGTGGCATGTCGGCACGCAAGTTCACCGGCCAGCGCCTCCAATGATCCTAAGACAAGCAGGTTCTGCGCCAGCTCTTGTAAGGAAGGATCCGCAACTCGGGGTCGTCGGGTTTTTCCATACACCACGAGTCCTTCGTTTTCCAAAATCCGCAGCGCTTCTTTGAGTGGGGTCCGACTGATGCCAAGCGCATCAGCAAGATCGCGTTCAGACATTGGGAGACCAGGCTCGAGATTACCCAGCAAAATGAACTCGCGAAGTGTATCAGCGGCCTCGTCGGCAAGACTTTTTCGTGGCGAAATTCCACTGAACTCGCGGAGTTCGGTTGCCCAATTCAATTGATTCACCTTATTTCCCCCATCGTAATGCCACCGGATCAAGTGGCCGGATAAGCTCCATTAACGCCGCGCGCGCTGCCGATCCAAGTGGTTGAATCGGGTGTCGACAAAATGCTGACTGAATGACACCTCCTTCAACCATTGTCTCTTTCGCTGCGCGAAACCCGCACTGACGGTTTTCATGGTTAATTGCCGGAAGTACCCGGCCATAGGCGGCAATAGCAGCATCGCGTTGACCCTCCGCGTGTAACTGAATCACTGGTCTGATCTGATCAGGAATCGTCGCAGACGTCATTGATCCTGTCGCGCCAGCATCAAGATCAGCAAGGAGAGTAATCCCCTCCTCACCGTCAAAAGGCCCATCAATATAGGCACTGGCTTCAGTTAATAGAGCCCGGAGTTTGGCAGCGGTTCCGACCGACTCAATCTTTAGCAGCTTGAGCATGTCAATCTCTTTTACCATTTTGACCAGCAGAGGGACATCGAGTTCGACCCCAGATAACGGGGCGTCTTGCAGCATGATTGGAATCCCCACCTCGCCAACACGCGCAAATTGTTCAAATGTTTGTGTCGGGGAGCCTTTCATGAGCGCGCCGTGATAAGGCGCCATCATCATCACGATGTTGGCGCCAAGCTCTTTGGCATGTTGTGCGCGAGCGACCACAATATCGGATGCAAAATGACTGATGGTGACGATGACAGGCACGCGCCCAGCGACATGTTCTAAGCTGAGTCGCGTCAGGGTCTCACGTTCCGTATCCGATAATAGAAATTGCTCAGAATAGTTCGCAAGAATGCACAGGCCATCGACTCCTTGGTCGACCATGCAATCAAGGATGCGACGGTTTCCTTCGAGGTCCAATGTACCGTCCGGGTGAAATGCAGTGGGTGCTACCGGCCAGATGCCCCGATACTGAGTCATTCGATCACCTCAAAATGCTGGATGTGTTTGTCTGAAAGCTGAATACCGAGGCCTGGAGTATGTTCATCGAGATGCAAATATCCATCAATAGGCTCGGGATCACCGTCAAAAATGTAATAGAACAATTCGTTACCCACTTCAACATCGAAGACGGGGAAGTACTCAGCGATTGGGCAGTTCGCGTTTGCCATTGTCAGGTGATAGTTATGCATTTGCCCAGCATGGGGAATTACAGGAATCTGATAACTTTCCGCGATGGCATTAATTTTCTGAGCAGCCGTAATTCCTCCCACCCGATTGGTGTCATACTGCAGTACGCTTACGGCTCCTCTGCGGAGCAGGTCTGCGCATCCCATTACTGAGAATTCGTGCTCTCCTCCAGAAATTGGAATGATATTCATCTGGTTCAGTTCAACGTAGCCCTGAATGTCATCAGCGATCACCGGTTCTTCAAGCCATCGAGGTTCAAATCGTGCAAGTAATGGGAGCATCCGTTTGGTGTAGTCGAGATTCCATCCCATATAGCATTCAAGCATTAAATCGACGTCATACCCGAGTACTTCGCGCATCGCCTCGACGCGCTTAATATTTTCCCGCATGCCAGCTTTGCCATCGGTTGGGCCATAACCGAATCGGGTTTTATACCCTTGATACCCGAATTGTTTTGCTTGCTCGGCCTCTGCTTGCATGACATCTATCGGACCGGCATAGAGCTTTGAATAGTACACGGGGATTTTATCTTTGGTACGGCCACCCAAGAGCTTGAACACTGGTTTACCAACGAGTTTCCCCATCAGGTCCCAGAGTGCGATATCGATGGCTGAGATGGCCACCATGCCAATCCCTTTTCTGCCCCAAGCGTGACTGCGTCGATACATCTTTTCCCAGAGATATGACACGTCGAATGGATCCTCTCCGAGGATCAATGGCGCAAACCATTCGTCAATGGCCTTCTTCGTCAGTCCAGGCGCGAGGGCGGCATCTCCGAGTCCGATCGTTCCGTCAGAGGTCTCGATTTCGCATGTGAGCCATTGATGAAACCGAAAAGACGCCATGGCATCTCCTCGATCGCCAAGGAGGTCAGAGGCATTGGTGCAAAAGTTACCGGTCGGCGGGACAGTTGGTCCGGTCCAAGTCCATACTTTGGTACGGATTGAGGCGATCTTAGTCATTGAATAAATCCAGCACGTTCCATGAGAAACAATCCATATATAGATCTCGAAGTTAGCAATTGCAGACC
>ERZ887849.3251-NODE-3251-length-12403-cov-5.124069_pt1 | contig 12403 bp, 10 predicted proteins | sample MGYA00521267_ERZ887849 | MGnify/ENA primary metagenome ERZ887849 (study PRJEB32303, sample SAMEA104408601) | aquatic metagenome | biome: Brackish water; feature: Pelagic; material: water | place: Baltic Sea | collected 2014-06-06T16:11:00 | depth 2,863 m ... | reverse complement strand
TTCAAGCTTGTCGGGTGTGACCACAACCTGCGTGGCATCCTTCTTGACGATGGTTGTCACGGCCTTGCGGCACAGCTTGGCGATCTCGCGCTCCAGATTGCGCACGCCCGCCTCGCGCGTGTAGTAGCGGATCATGTCGGTCAGGGCGGCATCCGAGAGGTCGAATTCACGCGCCCGCAGGCCGTGGTTCTTCATCTGTTTGGCCACCAGATGCTGCTTGGCGATTTCGCGCTTTTCATCCTCGGTGTAGCCGGCCAGCGGGATGATCTCCATCCGGTCAAGCAACGGTCCGGGCATGTTATAGGAATTGGCCGTGGTCAGGAACATCACGTTGGACAGGTCGTATTCAACCTCAAGATAGTGATCCATGAAGGTGGCGTTTTGTTCGGGGTCGAGAACCTCAAGCATGGCCGATGCCGGATCGCCACGGAAATCCTGACCCATCTTGTCAATTTCATCAAGCAAGATCAGAGGATTGGTGGTTTTTGCCTTTTTGAGCGCCTGAATGATCTTGCCCGGCATCGACCCGATATAGGTCCGCCTGTGGCCACGGATCTCGCTTTCGTCGCGCACGCCGCCCAGAGAAATGCGGATGAATTCGCGGCCCGTGGCCCTGGCCACTGATTTGCCCAAGCTGGTCTTGCCCACGCCCGGAGGTCCGACCAGACACAGGATCGGGCCCTTGAGCTTCTGGCTGCGGCTTTGCACGGCCAGATATTCGACGATGCGTTCCTTGACCTTTTCCAGCCCGTAATGGTCATTGTCGAGGATCGACTGGGCATGGCCCAGATCCTTTTTCACGCGGCTTTTCACGCCCCATGGGATCGACAACATCCAGTCAAGATAGTTGCGCACCACGGTGGCCTCGGCCGACATGGGCGACATGTTGCGCAGCTTTTTCAGCTCGGCCTCGGCCTTTTCGCGGGCCTCTTTCGACAGTTTGGTGGCGTTGATGCGCTCTTCCAGCTCGGCCACTTCGCCGCCTTCTTCGCCATCCCCCAGCTCACGCTGGATCGCCTTCATCTGTTCATTGAGGTAGTATTCGCGCTGGGTGCGCTCCATCTGGCTTTTCACGCGGCTCTTGATCTTTTTCTCGACCTGCAGAACCGACATCTCGCCCTGCATCAGCCCATAGACCTTTTCCAGCCGTTCGGCCACGTCGAGGGTTTCCAAAAGCTCCTGCTTCTGGCTGACGGGGATGCCCAGATGCCCCGACACCAGATCGGCCAGCTTGGCGGGATCGGCCGCTTCACTGACCGATGTCAGCGCATCCTCGGGGATGTTCTTCTTGACCTTGGCGTATTTCTCGAACTCTTCGGCCACAGCCCCCGTCAAGGCCCGGATGGTGGCCGGATCGCCTGCGGTTTCGTCCAGCGGGGCCACGCGCGCCTCGAAATAGGCATCGGTCGAGGTGAATTCGGTGATGGTGACGCGGCGACGCCCCTCGACCAGAACCTTGACGGTGCCATCGGGCAGCTTGAGCAATTGCAGCACATTGGCCAACACGCCCATGCGATAGATGCCATCGCTGTCGGGATCGTCTACCGAAGGGTCGATCTGCGAACTCAGCAGGATCTGCTTGTCGTCTTGCATCACCTCTTCGAGGGCGCGCACCGATTTTTCGCGGCCGACAAACAACGGCACGATCATGTGGGGAAACACCACGATGTCGCGCAATGGGAGGACGGGAAAGGTATCTTGGGTCACTGGCTCTTGCCTTCTATGGTCTTGGCACCGTGCCCGGCTCTGTCTGTGCAGCCGCGCGGGACCGATCCGGTAGGAGTTTAATCTGGGGCGCTTGCGCGTGGGTTTCAACCACCGCCGACCTTGCATGCTGGGGCCTACCCTGCGCCCAGCCTTGGGGCGGCGCAAGGGAGCTTTGGGGCATAATCCCCCATTTACCACAAAATGCTGTGAACGTGGATCCAAGGCGCAGGGCGGGCGACGCGCCACGCCTGGCGCCTTTGGTCACGCCGCGACACTGGGTTGGGCAATGGGTTTGGTCGACGACATGCTCAGCACCGCATAACGGCGGCCATCACTGGGGTTGAGATAGGGCTCGCCGATGCGTTCGGTGTCCCAGCCCAACTGGCGCAAAGCTCGCTCAAGCGTCAGGGGCGACAGGGAAATCAAGCGCTGCGCTCCCCCGTGATGTGCCGTGCGCGCCAAGCCATCGACGATCAGCTCCAGACATCGCCCCCGATCTTGCCGCGCCGTCACGTCGTGCGACATGACCAGCCGCGTGCATTCCCAGATCCGCGCGCTGCAAGGCGCCTCGGGCAGAATCGTGCGCGGAATTCCGGGCAACAGCCCCGCGACCGCATCGCCCAGCATATAGCCGTTCTGGCCCCATCGGGCCGTTGTCGGCATGGTGCGCGCGCCGCCGATGACCATCCCGTCCTGAATGACCACCGAATACCGCGCCAGGGGCGTGTCGTATTGATCCATCTCGACATGGTTGTCATGGGGGATGTCCCAGCCCAATTCATCCACGAAGAACCGTTTGCGCAACCCCAGAAAATCATAAAAGGCCCGACCATGTCGGTGCAGGTCGGAGAAGTCGAAAGTCGCATTATGCATGAGATGTCCTCCGTCAAGGTTAACGAAGTTCAAGCATCCGACCAGGTTGTTAATAACATGTTTACGAAGACCGCTGGCGGCCGCGGATCGGCCAGATTTTTCTTTGACGGATCGGCAGGGCATAACGGCCTGTCAGATCAGACCTGCTTTGACCGCGATGGAAACTGCATGGCTACCGGTCCGGGCATGAAGCTTGAGCCGGGCGTTCTTGAGCCGCTGCTTGACTGCCGTCTCCGAAATTCCCAGTTCGATGGCGATTTCCTTGAGCAAGCGGCCGTCTCGGACCAGCCCCAAGGCCTCACGCTCGGCAGCCGTCAACCGGCTGGTGGGCTGGCTGCTTTGATGGACGCCTTGCAACAGACCGCGCAAATCCATCGCTTCGTCATCGCGAAATTCACGGTCCCGGCGGGCGAAACTCCCAAAGCTTCGAAAGGCACCGTCGGCATCGCGGTGAGAAACGCTCAGGCCATAGCGCAACCCATGAGCGGCTGCCCGCACCAGGACACCCGACAGATCGGCATCCGAAAGCGTGCTCCAGCGCACGGCGCCTTCGTTGCGATAGACCCACCGCATCACGGGATCCTCGATCAGCAGGCCATCGCGGGTGTATTCCGCAACCCAGGCTTCAGGAAACTGGTTGTATTCGGTCTGCGGGAACCCAAAGCCGACCCGGATCGCCAGGAAATAGCCAGCCGTCGCAGAGGCCAGCACATCTTGCCATTTCGCGATGTGATCCAAAACCCGGTCCGTCCCAGTGGAGGCAAGCATAAAACCAAACACATGCACTTTACGGCAGCATGGTGGCAAATCAAACCTCTTGTGCTACACATGGGGCCTGATCAGTGGATGTGCGTAGCGTATGACAACAGAATTCACCAGCCTGCTTGCGGAGTTGAAGGGCGCCTTTCCGGCGGGTTTCGCCATCGCGCTGCATATCCGCTTTACCTCGCCTGCGTTGCTGTTTCAGGCCTATGATCCGCGATGGATCGAGACCTACAGCCGCGAGGGCATGGTGATGCATGACCCGACCGTGCGCTGGGGCTTGCGGAATTTCGGCTCCATTCGATGGGAAGATCTGCCTGACACAGACGCGGCGGGAATGCAGGTTCTGCAAGCCGCGCGCGCGCATGGGATGGTTCATGGCCTGACGGTGGCCACGGGCGATACGGCCGCGCGCAGCGTCGCCAGCTTTGCCAGATCGGACCGCCCCGCCACGGCCAAAGAGATGGCGCTGGCCTTTGACAGTGTCGCGGCACTGCATCAGATGACCGCCCGAGGCAAAGGGCTTGGCGCACAAGACCGGGCCGCCTTGGCAGGGCTGTCGATCTTGCTGACCACGGATTAAGCCCGGCCGCTAGATCGGGGCGATATCCCCCCGGGCCCGGCGGGCGTGGAAATCGGCCTCAAAGGCGGCAAAGCGGTCTTCGGCGATCGCCGCGCGCAGACCGGCCATCAACCCCTGATAATAATGCAGGTTGTGCCATGTCAGCAGCATGCCCGAGATCATCTCGCCCGCGCGAAACACATGGTGCAGATAGGCCCGGCTGTAGCCGCGACAGGCGGGGCATGTGCAATCCTCGTCCAAGGGGCGCGGGTCGTCGGCGTGGCGAGCGTTCTTGATGTTGATCTGGCCCATGCGCGTCCATGCCTGCCCGGTCCGCCCCGAACGCGACGGCAGCACGCAATCCATCATGTCGATACCGCGCGCCACCGCGCCCACGATGTCGTCGGGCTTGCCCACCCCCATCAGATAGCGGGGCTTGTCGGCGGGCAGCATGTCGGGGGCGTAATCGAGCACCCCGAACATCGCCTCCTGCCCCTCGCCCACGGCAAGGCCACCCACGGCATAGCCATCAAAACCGATGGCCGTGAGGGCCTTGGCCGATTGCTCGCGCAGATCGCGCTCAAGCCCACCTTGCTGGATGCCAAACAGCGCATGGCCCGGGGCGATCGCCAAAGGCATCCTTTGATCGTGCGGCCCACCGCATCGACAATTCCATGCTGCCTGCAATGCGCGCGCGATCGGCGGGCAAAGCCGGGCATTCATCAAAACACATCACGATGTCCGACCCCAACAGCCGCTGAATTTCCATCGAGCGCTCGGGGCTGAGCATGTGGCGTGAACCGTCGATATGGCTGCGGAATTCCACCCCCATCCTCGGTCAGCTTGCGCAATTCGGACAAGCTCATCACCTGAAACCCACCCGAGTCGGTCAAGATCGGGCCGGACCAGTTCATGAAGCGGTGCAAGCCCCCCAGCCGTGCGATGCGTTCGGCCGTGGGCCGCAGCATCAGGTGATAGGTATTGCCCAGCAAGATATCGGCCCCCGTCGCCGCCACGCTGTCGGGCAGCATCGCCTTGACGGTCGCGGCCGTGCCAACCGGCATGAAGGCCGGCGTGCGGATCGCGCCTCGCGGGGTCGTGATGACACCCGTTCGTGCCTTGCCCGATATGGCATCGAGCCGGAATTGCACCCTTGCGGTCATGGCTTGCGCCCCCCTTGCCTTGCAGGGGCCCCTCATAGCCGAATTGCGCGGCGTGAAAAGGGGGGCGGGCCGCCCGTTTGGGAACAGCATGTGGCACACATGCCCCGAACGGGCAGCGGATGGCCGGCCCGCGGCCAGCCGCTTTCTTGCGCGACCTGCGCGCTGCGATGGGTCTTGCGGAGCTTGCGCCATAAAGCGCCCCGCCCCGGCGTTGGATGCGGCAGGCCCCGGCCATCCGCCGCCCTTGGCACCGATCGGCCGCTGCCCCTCACAACCTGCGGAATGCCTGTTCCTGACGGTCGGTCCAGTTCACGCGCACCAGCGTCGCATCCTCGTCCGCGTCTTCGGCATCGACAACGCCCTGTTCGTAAAGCCATGCCCGGCGGCGGCCATCCTCATGCGTCAGGCGCAGCTCTGAGCGGTGGCGCGGCGGCGACAGCCGCTCGGCAATTGCCGCCAGAAGCGGCTCAAGCCCCTCACCCGTCACCGCCGACAGCGCAAAAACCCCCTCGCGCCGCCCGGCCATCGCCCCGACGGCGGCGGCGGTTTCGGGGTCAAGCCGGTCGATCTTGTTCCAGATTTCCACCATCGGCGCGGTCTCTGGCACCCCCAGGCCGCGCAGGATTGCAGCCACATCGGCGGCCTGTTCTTCGGTCTCGGCATGGCTGATGTCGCGCACATGGCAAATCAGATCGGCATCCAGCACCTCTTCCAAGGTCGCGCGAAAGGCCGCGACCAGCTGGGTCGGCAGATCCGAGATAAAGCCCACCGTATCGGACAAGATGATCTCGGTCCCATCGGGCAAGGCCACGGCGCGCATCGTGGGGTCGAGCGTGGCAAAGAGCATGTCCTTGGCCAAGACCTCGGCGCCGGTCAGCCTGTTGAACAAGGTGGATTTTCCGGCATTGGTGTACCCCACCAGCGCCACGATCGGATATGGCACCTTTTTGCGGGCCTTGCGGTGCAATTCGCGCGTCTTGACCACGCTGGCCAGTTGCCGGCGGATGCGCAGCACGGCATCGTCGATGGCGCGCCGGTCGGCCTCGATCTGGGTCTCGCCGGGGCCACCCACAAAGCCCAGGCCACCGCGCTGGCGTTCCAGATGGGTCCAGGCACGCACCAACCGCGTGCGCTGATAGCTGAGTGCGGCCAGTTCCACCTGCAACACGCCCTCGCGCGTGGCGGCGCGATCTGCGAAGATCTCAAGGATCAGCCCGGTCCGATCCAGCAGCTTGACGCCCCATTCCTTTTCAAGATTGCGCTGTTGCACGGGCGTGACCGGCCCGTCGATCAAGACCAGACCAACCGCGAGCGCGGCAATGCGGTCTTTCAATTCGGCGATCTTTCCAGACCCGAACAGCAGCCCCGGCTGGGCCCGCGGCAGGCGCACGATTTCGGCCCCCACGACCTGAAGATCGGGCAGCGCCGCAGCCAGCGCCACAGCTTCGTCCAGCGCGGGGCCGGGATCACGGCGCGCACGGTCGGATTTCAGATCGGGATGCAAGACCAGCGCACGCATCGGGCCCTTGCCCGTCGCACCATCCTCAGCTTCGGTCACGGGCTGGCGGGTCACTCTTCCCCATCATAAAGGCTGATGGGCTGGGCGGGCATCACGGTTGAAATCGCATGCTTGTAGACAAGCTGGCTTTGCCCGTCGCGACGCAAGAGCACGCAGAAATTGTCAAACCAGGTGATGACGCCCTGCAACTTGACCCCGTTGATCAAAAAGATCGTGACCGGGACCTTGGACTTGCGGACGTGATTGAGGAACGCATCCTGAAGGTTTTGTTTCGTATCGGCCATATTGTTGTGCGCCTTCTTGGCTTTGGGCTGGCAATGACGGTGCGATTGTGCCGCCGCACGCGCGTGATGTCGACCCTTTGTGCGGCGATTTCAACGCAATTTTCAAACCATGGCTGATCGGTGCTACCCTTTTGCGCATCTGTCCATCATGCGCGCCAGAAGGCGGGATTGAAAACGGCCAGAAACACCAGCGTTTCCACACGCCCGATGATCATGGCGACAACCAGCACCAGCTTGGCCGCATCGCCCAACGCGCCATAGCTGAGCGGCACCTGCCCCGCCACCTCGACCAGCGGACCAGCGGTGGCAAGACCCGCTATGGCAAAGACCAACGCCGCCTCGAACCCAAGCCCCGTGGCCGACAGCGCCAAGGTCACGACCCCGATCGTGACCAAAAGCAACATGAAAAAGATCCAAGCGATATAGGCGCCTTCCTGGCGGATGCGCCGCCCCATGCGGCCTGCCCCCGCCACGAAATGGGGATGGACCAATCGGTCGATCTCGCGCGTGCCATGCTTGTACAGCGCATAGACCCGCAACAGCTTCAGCCCGCCTGCGGTGGTCGCGACCCCGCCCCCGATGATGACCATCGCCACCAGCACCAGACCCGGCATGGGCAAACCCGACCAGGTTCCGGCCAGCGCCCAGCTGTCGGATACAAAGCCCGTCGTGGTCAGAAAGGACAAGACCGTGAACAACGCCCCCCAGAACGCCGCAACGGCCGCCGGGCCATCCTCCAACGCATCGAGGCGATAGGCGCCGACCCCGTGGCGCACGAACAAGAACGCCGACAGCGCGGCCACGATGATCAGCGCCAGACGCAATTCGCGGTCGCGCGCCATGATGCCCGGCCAACGGGGGCCAAACCCGCCCGAGAAACTGCGCCGCGTCAGGGCAAAGACGAAAAACAACACGATCAGCAGTTCACCGATGACACCGGCACTGCCATCCTTGGGGCCGCCCACCGCGCTGATGCCCGATGTCGACAGGGTCGACATTGCGTGAATGACCGCGTGCAGCGGACGTTCGCCCGCAAGTGTCAGCGCAATCGCCAGCACGATGGTCAGCCCCAGATAGACCGGGAACAACACCACCACATGGCGGTAAAGCCGCCCCGATGCCGTCACCGCGCCAATCTGGCCCCGATGCGATGACCCGGCCCCCTGTGGGCCGGAACCGGCCTCGGCGGTCACTTCGAAGCCACCCAGATTGAGCGGCGCCAACACCGCAAGCGCCGTCAGCCAGATCAAGGCGCCCCCGAACCAGCCCACCGTCGCGCGCCACAGATGCGCGGTATCGGTCAGCCGCTCGGGCGCAAAGACGGCCGCCCCGGTGGTGGTCAGCGCCGAAACCATATCGAAATAGACATCGATCAGCGCCAGATCGGCCCGCAACTGGATCATCGGCACCGCCAGGATCCCCGGCAGCCACAGATAGGACAACAGCAAGGTCAGCAGATAGCGTTGCTCGGTCCCCGAGCGCGCCGTGGGCGCCACCGCCAGCCACAACAACCCGGCCGCAATGGCAAACAGCAAACCACAATAGAAAAACACCCGCGCGCTGTCGTAATCGCGCACCGCCGCCCCGTAAAACGACGGCACCAATGTGGCAAAAGCCGCCCCGAAGATCAGGACCACGAAAATCGGCAAGCTGCGGTCGGGGCGCGCCATGGGATCAGAAGAAATCGATCGAGACCTGAAGCAGCGTCTCGACAGCGGGCACATCGGCGGCAAGCACGAACAAGACGATCACATCGCCCTCCTCGATCCGGGTTGAGCCCGAGGGTGAGACCACCTTGCCGCCCTTCTGGACCGCACCCACCAGCACGCCTTCGGGAAAGTCGATCTCGCGGATCTGGCGACCCGCGATGGCCGATGTGGACAGCACCTGTGCCTCGATCACCTCGGCCTCGCTGTCGCCCACCGAATAGACACCGCGCACCCGCCCGTGCCGGATATGGCGCAAGATCGAACTGACCGTCGTGGCGCGGGGGTTGATGTAGGCATCGATGCCCAAGGGTGCCATCAGCGGCACCAGCGTCGGGTCGTTGATCAGCGCGATGGACAACATCGCGCCCGCTGTCTTGGCGCGCACCGAGGCCAGCAGATTGGTCTTGTCGTCATCGGTCACACACAGCACCGCATCGACCCGGTCGACGCCCGCTTCGCGCAAGATATCCATGTCAAGCCCGTCACCATGCAGCACGATGGTGCGTTCCAGGGCATCGGCCGCGATCTCGGCCTTGACGCGGGATTTCTCGATCACCCGCACCCGCATGCGATCGGGCCCGCTTTCAAGCGCCCGCGCCACCGTAAGCCCGACATTGCCGCCCCCCACGATCAGCACGCGTTCGGGCTGGCGGGCGCTTTTGCCGAAAATCTCCAGCGTGCGACCGGCATCGACCGTGTGGGAAAAGACATAGATCTGATCGCCCGCAAACAGCTGGTCGCCCGGTTCGGGCACAAACAGCGTGCCCGCACGGCGGATGCCCACAACTATGGCGCGCAAGGTCGAAAACAGCTCTGCCAATTGCCTGAGCGGGGTTTCCAGAACCGGGCATTCGGCATCAAGCTGAATACCCATCAGGCGCGCATCGCCCGACAGAAAGCTTTCAGTGTCAAAGGTGGCGGGCGACCGGATGCGCGCCAGCGCGGCCTGGGCCACCTCCTCCTCGGGGGAAATGACCACATCAATGGGCAGATGGTCGCGCCGGTACAGATCGGAATAGATCGCATCGAGATAGCTGCGCGCGCGCAACCGCGCGATCTTGCGCGGCACGGAAAACACCGAATGCGCCACCTGACAGGTGACCATGTTCACCTCATCCGAAAAGGTGGCGGCAATGATCATGTCGGCATCGCGCGCGCCCGCGCGTTCCAGCACATCAGGATAAGAGGCAAAGCCCGTCAGCCCCCGCACATCCAGCGTGTCGGTCGCCCGGCGCACCAGATCGGGGTTGCTGTCGACAACCGTCACATCGTTCTTTTCACCGGAAAGATGGCGCGCGATCTGCCAGCCGACCTGGCCCGCGCCACAGATGATGACCTTCATGAACCTTCCGTCCCTGCGGCCGCAACAGCCCCATCAGTCGCACGCAAGACCGGCAAAGGTCAATCCACCTTGCCCCAGGCCCGCCCGCTTGGTCCTGGCAGGCTTAGGCAGGCCGGGCCAAGCGGTGCGCCGGTCAGCTTTCGTCTTCCTCGGCCTGCTGGCGCGCCCACATGCTGGCATAGCGCCCGCCCTTGGCAATCAGCGCCTCATGGGTGCCGCGCTCGACGATCTCGCCGGCCTCAAGCACAAGGATCTGATCTGCCTCCACCACGGTGGACAGCCGGTGCGCGATGATGATGACCGACCGCCCCTCGCCCATCATCTTCAATTCGCTCTGGATGTCGCGCTCGGTTTCGCTGTCAAGCGCGCTGGTCGCCTCGTCGAGCAACAGGATCGGCGGATCCTTGAGCAGCGTGCGCGCGATGCCCACCCGCTGCTTTTCGCCCCCTGACAGCTTCAGCCCCCGCTCGCCCACAGGCGTGTCATAGCCTTCGGGCAGGGCCGCGATGAAATCATGGATGCGCGCAGCCCGTGCGGCGGCCACGATGTCGGCTTGGGTCGCACCAGCGCGGCCATAGGCGATGTTGTAGCGGATCGTGTCGTTGAACAGCACCGTGTCTTGCGGCACCACGCCGATCCGGTCATGCAAGCTGGTCTGCGTCACATCGCGCAGATCCTGCCCATCAATGCGGATGGCGCCACCCGTGACATCATAGAACCGGAACAACAGCCGCCCGATGGTCGATTTCCCCGACCCCGAAGGCCCGACCAGCGCCACCGTTTCGCCGGGGGCAAGCGTGAAGCTCAACCCTTTCAGGATCGCGCGGGCGGGGTCATAGGCAAAGCGCACATCCTCGAAAACCACCGCGCCGCCCGTGACGACCAGCGCGCGCGCGTCGGGCTTGTCCGACACTTCTTGCGGCTGGTCCAGAAGATCGAACATCTCGCCCATGTCGACCAGAGCCTGCCGGATCTCGCGATAGACGGTGCCCAGAAAATTCAGCGGTATGGTGATCTGGATCATGAAGGCGTTGACCATCACGAAATCGCCGGTGGTCAATTCACCCGCCTGCACGCCGATGGCCGCCATCACCATGACGATCACAAGCCCGGCCGTGATGATCACCGCTTGCCCGAAATTCAGAAACGACAAGGACAGCGTGGTCTTGATCGCCGCTTTTTCATAGCGCGCCATGGCGCTGTCGTAGCGGGCGGCTTCCCGCGCCTCGGCGCCGAAATATTTCACCGTCTCGTAGTTCAACAGGCTGTCGATCGCCTTTTGGTTGGCGTCGGTGTCTTGTTCGTTCATTTCCTTGCGGATCTTGACCCGCCATTCGGTGACGGCAAAGGTGAACCAGACATAGAGCACGATGGTGGCGCTCAGCACGATGAGATAGCTGATATCAAAGACAACGGCCAGAATGATGCCGGTCAGCAGCAGCTCCAGCACCAGGGGGCCGATCGAGAACAGCAAGAACCGCAAAAGGAAATCCACACCCTTCACGCCGCGCTCGATGATCCGCGACAGGCCGCCGGTCTTGCGGGTGATGTGATAGCGCAGCGACAGCGCATGAATGTGCTGAAAGGTCTCCAACGCCAATTGCCTGAGCGCCGATTGCGCCACGCGGGCAAATACCGCGTCACGCAATTGCTGAAAGCCCACATTGGCCGCGCGCGCCACGCCATAGGCGACCGTGATGCCCACAGCCCCCATTCCCAAAAGCCAGGCCGGGCTTGGCGCCTCGCCCGTCAGCACATCAACGGCGGCCTTGTAGACAAAAGGGGTGCCCACCCCCACCAGCTTGGCCAAAAGCAAAAAGGCCAGCGCCGCCAGCACCCGATTTTTCACCCAAGGCGCGTCAGCGGGCCACAGATAAGGCGCGACCTTGCGGATGGTCCGCCTGCCCGAGCGACGTTGCCGTGTGGCTTCGCTTTCGGCACGATCTGCCGGCATATGGGCCACAGGCGCGGGGCCTGCGGGGCGGGTCTTGGCGTGCATGGAGCGATCCTAGCGGGCTGTCCGGGACCCTACCTAAGCCTCGGCCACAGGAATGGCCAGAGCGCTCAAGGCGCCGCGCCTGTGCGCGGCAGGTCGGGAAGCGCAAAGATCTGTCCGGGATAGATCAGATCGGGATCCCGGATCGCATCGCGATTTTCCTGAAAGATCTGCACATATAGAATGCCGCTTCCGAAATTCGCCCTGGCGATGCCCCACAGGGTAAAGCCGCGCTGGACCGTGATCACCGAACTGCCCGGATCGACCAACATCGGGTTGTCGCGGATGCGGGCGGGGTCCTCACGCAAGAACGGCGTCTCAAGCGCCCCGATCACCTGACCGGCCGCATCCAGATGCTCGATCCGCAGCGCATAGGTGCCGGGTGCGACATCGGAGAGATCGAGGCTCCACTGCCCGGAGGCATCGGTGCCGCCGCGCTCGATGACCTGATCATCCAGCGTGACGCGCAGCGCCGACGCGACAGGG
>ERZ887849.3249-NODE-3249-length-12407-cov-7.887144_pt1 | contig 12407 bp, 12 predicted proteins | sample MGYA00521267_ERZ887849 | MGnify/ENA primary metagenome ERZ887849 (study PRJEB32303, sample SAMEA104408601) | aquatic metagenome | biome: Brackish water; feature: Pelagic; material: water | place: Baltic Sea | collected 2014-06-06T16:11:00 | depth 2,863 m ... | reverse complement strand
AGGTTCGCCAGAATCAGCAGCGCGCGAGCAGACGTTCCCCATACCGTATCATGCGTCAATCGAAAATGAGGCACCGGCAGCGAACGGCCCGTACCGGGTTCCAACAGGTGCTGCACGTGCCAACCTGCAGCATCGGCAAAACCCGCCAGCGGCGGTAAGAGCAGCTCCGCCACTTCACTCGGGTCGGCACGCAAGGGCAAATCGGCGGGAATCACAGCCACACAGGGGTGAATAGTGTAACCACTGCGCGTCAGCAGCGTAGGCAGCTCACCCAGCGGACACACGCGCTCCGGCGGGCAGCCCACTTCCTCAAAGGCTTCGCGCAACGCGGTATCCCAGGGCCCAACATCCGTAGGCTCGCGCTTACCACCCGGAAACGCCACCTCGCCTGGATGTAATGACAAATGTAGCGCGCGCCGGCCGAGCAGCACGCGCGGCCTGGGCTCATCGGTGAGCGCCACCAACACGCCCGCCTGACGACCGCTACCAGACCACTCTGGGCGCTGCAAGGGTAAACCCTTGCGCAGGCGCTCAAACAACAAGTCTGTACTAGTCACCGGCTATACACCCTCTGCCTGCGCTGCATAAAACTGTGCCGCGAAAACAGCCAGCGTGCCTTGCTCAATCGCCGCACGAATCCCAGCCATATGGTTTTGGTAGTAGCGCAGGTTGTGAATCGTGTTCAGCTGCGACCCAAGTATCTCGTTACACTTATCCAGGTGATGCAGATAAGCACGAGAGAAATTCTGACAGGTATAACAATCGCAACACTCATCCAGTGGCAACGTGCTTGTTTTGTGTCGCGCATTGCGCAGCTTGAGCACACCACGAGAGGTAAAGATAAATCCATTGCGGGCGTTGCGTGTGGGCATGACGCAGTCGAACATATCAATTCCCCTGAGCACGCCCTGCAACAAGTCGGACGGTGTACCCACACCCATCAGGTATCGAGGCTTGTTCTCCGGCAGCCGGTGCTGCAGCGCCTCAAGCACCGTAATCATGTCTTCCTTGGGCTCACCAACAGACAAGCCGCCCACCGCGTAGCCGTCAAACCCGATTGCCTCAAGGCCGGCCAGAGACTCCGCGCGCAGGTCTTCATACATGCCACCCTGCACAATCCCAAACAGCGCCGCTGCGCTATCCCCGTGCGCCGCTCGGCTACGCTGGGCCCACCGCAAAGAAAGCTCCATGGACGCTCGCGCCTCGTGCTGCGTTGCCGGGTACGGAGTGCATTCGTCAAAGATCATCACGATATCAGAGCCTAGGCTGCGCTGAATCACCATGGACTTCTCGGGGTCGAGAAACACCTTGGACCCGTCCACCGGCGACTGGAAGTGCACGCCCTGCTCAGAAATCTTGCGCATCGCACCCAGGCTGAATACCTGAAAGCCGCCGGAATCAGTGAGAATAGGGCCGCCCCAGCCCATAAAATCATGCAGGTCGCCGTGCTGCTCAATAATCGAGGTGCCGGGCCGCAGCCAAAGGTGAAAGGTATTACCCAGAATAATTTCGGCGCCAATCGCCCGAATATCTCGCGGCAGCATCCCCTTGACCGTGCCGTAGGTACCCACCGGCATAAAGGCCGGCGTTTCAACCGTGCCGCGGGGAAAGGTCAGGCGCCCGCGACGAGCGCCGCCATCACTCGCCAGGTGCTCAAATTGCAGGTGACAGTGGCGGCTCATCGCGGCCCCAACGCGGATACCGCGGGCGTCAGGAACATGGCATCGCCGTAGCTGAAGAAACGGTAGCGCTCGGCAATCGCGGCACGGTAAGCAGCGAAAATGGACTCGCGGCCGGAAAATGCGCTGACCAGCATAAGCAATGTCGACTCCGACAAGTGAAAATTGGTAATCATGGCATCAACCACCTGAAAGCGATAACCCGGGTAAATAAAGATAGCGGTGTCTCCGGTTAGCGGCGCTACCCGCCCCTCGCCACAGGCTGCGGATTCTAGCGAGCGCACAGCGGTCGTTCCCACAGCGACCACGCGGCCGCCGCGCGCTCGGGCGGCGTCCACCGCGGCACACAGCGCCGCATCGACTTCCAAATACTCGGAGTGCATGTGGTGATCCTGGATATTATCAACCCGCACTGGCTGAAAAGTACCGGCACCCACGTGCAGGGTAACCACCGCACTCTCAATGCCTGCAGCCGCCACCTGCTCCAGCAGCGCTTGCGTGAAATGCAGGCCGGCGGTAGGCGCGGCCACGGCGCCGTCACGCTGCGCATACACCGTTTGGTAACGGTCTTGATCCGCCGCGTCATCACTGCGCTCAATATACGGCGGCAACGGCATATGGCCTATGGCGACAAGAATGCTATGCAGTGCGACACCGGGCGGAGATTCCAGCTGAAACAGTGCGCCTTCCCGGCCTGTCACGGTAAGCTGAAACGCCTCTGGCTCAAGCCCGGCCGCCGCATCAGGTGCAGCGTTTGAACCCGCGCTTGAGCCAGCATAAGGCTCAGAACCAGGCTCCGGAGTGAGGCGAATCACACTGCCCGGCTTGGGCGACTTACTGCTGCGGATGTGCGCCAACGCGGTCTGTTCACCGGTGACGCGCTCGATAAGAATTTCCACCCGTCCACCGGTTGCCTTCTGGCCCCACAACCGGGCCGGAATCACCCGCGTGTTATTGAATACCAGCAGGTCGCCGGGCCGCAGGCAACCGAGTAAGCCGGTGAAAGCGAGGTGTTGAACACCCCCGGTCACGCCGTCAAGCGCCAGCAAACGACTCGCACTGCGCTCCGCCAAGGGGTACTGAGCAATCAGCTCAGGCGGGAGGTCATACTGAAATTCACTAAGTTTCATCGCAAAAAAAACCGGCCCGAAGCCGGCTCCTTATCCTGTTGCCAAGGCTCAGGCCTCAGCATCTCCTTCGGCCGCAGCTTCAGCAGGTACTTCCTCAGGGGCGGCTTCTTCAACCGGGGCTTCTACCGGCTTGGACGCAGGTGCCTTAACCAAGCCCTCAGCAGACAAAATCGCCACTTTTTCGTCGCCATTAACCGCTTTGCGGTTGGCATCCGTTACCGCATAACGCTGGTCGCCACGCTGGAAAATACTGTATTCGCTAGTCTTCTTAACTAATTTCATTGCCATGCTCTTTTCTCCTTCGATACTCAGAATATTGACCCCATAGGCGCCACTCGTACCTGCGCAGCGGACCGCGCAAGCCGGGCGCAGTTTACTGCCAAATGACACCAAGGTTAAGGAAAATCATTGCGTAGAAGCCGCGGGTTGCTATAATCGCGCCCTCTCCACGGGCAGCCAAGGCTTCCCGACCCTCTGCCGGAGTGGTGAAATTGGTAGACACAGGGGATTCAAAATCCCCCGCCCTTAAAAGCGTGCCGGTTCGAGTCCGGCCTCCGGTACCAAGACATCAATAAAATCAATGCGTTACGCAATAAATAGGATTATCACAACATAACACCGAAACTAGCCAGATCTCCCGGTCTTAGTGCGGCTTTTATGCCCAATAATTGGGGCAAAGAACAACCCCAAATGGCACCAACATAAGGTCCTGCAGCCGCAGGCAAAACCAAGCAGGCAGCTCGGAAAGCTTGCATACAGACAGTTGCCATCCTCAGCACTGCAGCCTACCCACCACCTCCTAGCACTGACAATACGACCCAAAGCTGACACAATTTTCGCTGGTGCCCTCAAGTCACTATGGCTTACACTCCAACGCACTGGCAATCCTGCAAACATCCAAGAGAAAAAAAATATGTTGTTTCGATCTATCTTCATCCGTTCAGCTGCCGTTACCAGTTTGCTAGTTGCGCCTTCTCTCGCACAAGCCGGGGCGCCAGCAGCATTCGTCAACTTCACGCCTGTGGCCGCAAACCCAGTCCCTGCGCTCAGTGGATATCTACTCATCGCGCTCGGCCTGCTGCTGGCTGTGATTGCTGTCAGAACTCTGCGGAACAACGAGGGCGCGCAAAAAATTCTTTCCATAATGGTTTTGGGGGGTGGACTAATCATTAGTGGGGTTGGGGCAGATCGCACACTAGCCGGCTTAACACCGATCATAGAGACTATCCCCGTTGATGAGTGTGCTGGCGGCAGCGTACGTTACGGTCCGAACGAAGGTGCCACAGACCTTAAAAACAGCTGTAGTAACTCGATTGAGATAACGGGCTTTGAAACTCAATTCTGTACGCTGGATACAGCGTCAGCAGCATGCAAAGTCAACGGTGTGCTACTTGCAGGTGACTCATGCTCTCTGCCACTGTGCTTGGATGTCTGAACCAAAATCGGACCTGATCGAAAGCTCTGCAAAGCCCTCCTCGTGGGGGCATTACGGAGATACAGGTAGCACAGGCCAAGGCCCCAGCGCTTGCTGGCCATGGTCAGGCGCAGCTGCCAATCGCCATCTCCCGGCGCTTAGATGGCGTTGCAGCTCGGCCTGCCCCTCTTGACTGGCATTCCCTCGACGGCGTCCTGGCGAATCTCTGCCTGTCGTTGTATCTGGACTTGCGTATAGAAAACTCCCTTGCACCATTTTAAAAGAAGTTCCTACAAATAACCGCTTCGGGCTTTCGGGGGGATTACAAGGGCGGTTGCTTAAAGCTAGACAGCCACATACCTTGGTACCGAGAAGTTAATTTATCAAACACCACCAAATAACTGTTTTGCTTCACCCACACCAAGATCACCCAGCTCGTAGCCACCTACGGCGAAACGATGGATGCTGAGCACCTTGTTGCCAAAGCGCCCAAACATGCGTTTGATCTGATGGTAACGCCCCTCGGTCAAGCCGACTTCGGCAACGCGATCGCCAAGGATGGTCAGCTGCGCTGGAAGCGTGGTGATATCCTCGTATTCAAAAAACATGCCCCGCTCGAATGCCTCAATGCAATCACCAGTGATTGGGTGTTCTGTGGTCACACGGTAGCGCTTGAGGCACCCGCTTCCCGGCGCCGACAGCTGTCGAGACCACTCACCATCGTTAGTGAGCAAGACCAGGCCGGTAGAATTGAAGTCTAAGCGCCCGGCAATGTGGAGCTGATCCTTCCACGGCTGATTGAGCAAGTCGATCACCGTGCGGTGGCGATTATCCTTGGTGGCACAGACCACCCCTTGCGGCTTGTGCAGCATAAGGTAGCGCGCAACGCGCGCTTGGGTCGGTACGCCGTCGAGCACAACGCGGCTGAATTTACCGATCAGCTGCCCAGCGTCTCTAGCGACAACACCATCAACGGTAATGCGGGCTTGAGCCAACATCAGCTTGACCGCTTTACAGGGCACGCCTGTATGGGCACTGATATGTCGATCAAGACGTGGCAATGGCTGCTCCACTACCCACTCTAGTCAGCCTGCGTCCTGCCCCTGCCACACATACTCGTGCGGCGCCGAGCGCCCCTGCGCATCGAGATTCACGAACACAATGCGATCGATAGAAATAATGGTCTGCTTGGTGATTTTGTTGCGCACTTCTGCCCGCAGGGTGATGGAGGAGCGGCCGCAGGCGGTTATATCCACACCCATTTCGAGAATGTCGCCTTGCCGTGCAGAACTCACAAAGTTGATTTCAGACATGAACTTGGTCACCAAGTGGCGATTTTTCCCCAGTTTACACATCGCATAAATAACCGCCTCTTCGTCAATCCAGCTCAGCAGTTGCCCGCCAAACAAGGTGCCGTAGGGGTTGAGGTTTTCGGGTTTAACCCATTTTCGCGAATAAAACTCCATCGATTAACCTCCATAATTTGGTGGCAACAGCCTGCGCATATCCTTGAAATGGCGAACCGGAGCATTTTGACTCACAACGGTCCATACCCTTTAGGACCGTCAACAGCATGTTCCCGCAGTATCCAGATGCCATCAAGCCTGATAACAATATCGTAATAACAACCCTGCTGGCACAGCATTCTGGGAGCAAACTCGGACATTGAGATAGCCACAGCTGTACAATACCATTCGCGTTTCCCGAATAGCACAGGCCGCGAATACAACTAACTGCGGAGAACACATGTGACCACACCTCCTTTTGGCGCACAGGCACTGGTGGCATCTGTTACCGCCCTGCTGCCGGCTTGGCAAGCAGCTGACTTCATTCAGGCCACTCTTGATTCGCTGTCTGCGCAAACCTACACAAACTTCCGGGTGATTATCTCAGTAGACGTGTGTGAGGACGGCACACGCGAAATTTGTGAGGCGCACGCGGCCAAGGACCCGCGATTTCATGTCGTCCAACAAGCTAGCCGGCAAGGGTACGTGGGAAACTGCAACGCCTTACTCGCTCTGGCAGATAGCGACTATGCCTTCTTCGCCTTCCACGACGACCTGATTGCGCCAAGCTATGTGCAAGCCCTGACGAGCGCGCTTGATAGCGACCCCGATGCCGTGGTCAGCTTCTCTGATGTGCATCTAACGAACACCGATGGCAGTGAAGAACATTGGCAGTTGAGTGAACTGGAAGGCATCCGCGACCCAGCTCTTCGCGGGCACCTGGTTCTCGCCGGCGGGATTAAATGGTGGGTCCCCAATCGCGGCCTATTCCGGCTGTCAATGGTGCGACGGATCGGTGGCCTGAAGTTGCATGGCGCAGGCGAGTTTTCTACCGACTGGCCGTGGATATTCCACATGAGCTTGTTGGGCAACTTCTTGCGAGTGCCCGAAACCCTATGCTTCAAATACTATATGCCTGGTAGCCTTTCGCGCAGTTGGGCCTTCACTGCCGAACAACGCTTTGAGGTGCTCTGCGCCTGCTTAAGAGAATTATGGAGTTCGAATCTCCGTAGCACAGCGAAACTGGATATTTCCACGCCTCTGATGCACTACCTCAACCAAAATCGCGCTGAAAACAGCACCATGCAATGACTGTGGCCAACGCGAAAGAGCGCTGTTGGTTCGATGGCAGAGCGCAACTCTTGGAGCTGTCGAGATACTGCGACGCGCGCGGCAGCTTGCTACCTATTGACCTTACTCAGCTGCCGTTCGCACCACAACGCTCGTTTACCGTTACTCACGTTCCCACAGGCACGCAACGTGGAGGCCACGGCCACCGTCAAGGACAGCAGCTATTGATCTGCTTGTCCGGTCAGATTGGCGTATTGCTCAGGTGCGGTAGCGCACAAGCCAACGTAGTGCTTGATGCGCGTGGACCCGCATTGCGCATAGGCGCCGGCATCTGGGGCCAACAAACATACCTTCAGCAGGACAGCGCCCTGCTGGTGCTGGCCAGCGAACCTTACGACCCCTCCTCTTACTTTCAAAATCCGGAGGAATCCAAATGAACACACATGCACGCGTGGCCGTGCTGGGCGCTGGAATTATGGGCTGTTCGGTAGCGCTTTATCTGGCGCGTCGTGGTGTGTCCGTCACGCTGTTCGATGAGGCCGAGGCACCGTTCTGCGGAGCCAGCCGCTGGAACGAAGGCAAGATTCACCTGGGCTACATCTACAGCGCCGACCCCACGCTGCGCTCTGCCTTGCATGTGCTTGAGGGCAGCCTGCAGTTCCGCCCACTGCTTGAAGACCTGTTGGGAACATCACTGCAGGCGGTAATATCAGAGCAAGACGACATCTACTTGTGCCACCGTAATTCGGTGGTGCCCGTCGATGCCATGGCACATTATTTAGACAATGTGAGCGACAAAGTGCGTGATCATCCGGCCGCATCGCACTATTTGGCTGACGTAAGCCAAGCGCGCGCCCGCCGTCTACCCAGCGAGGCGTTGGGCGCAGTCAGCGATTCAGAACACATTGTCGCCGGGTTCCATGTGCCGGAACGCTCGGTGGAAACCAACTGGATTGCAAACCGCTTCGTCGCAGCGGTACATGCTAACCCAAAAATCACCCTGCGCTGCGAAGAACGTGTGCTGGGCGCTATCCCTGCCACTGCCGGCAATCCGCAAGGGCCATGGCGTATCCAAACCGCACAAGGCACCACGGAATCCTTCAGCCACGTTATCAACGCGCTGTGGCAGGGGCGCATGGCCATAGACCAGACAGTTGGCATAGAACCTTCCGGTGTATGGTCCAACCGCTACCGACAATCCTTGTTTCTACGCACCAGTGAGCCGGTGCAAACGCCTTGCGCTATTGTGGCCACCGGCCCATTTGGAGATATCAAAAATTACAATGGGCGCGACTTCTACCTATCGTGGTATCCAGACGGCTTACGTCTCGACAGCGCAGCCGTGGAGCCGCCGGCAGCGCACACACTGAACATGCCCAACCCAGCGGCCTTGAGCATGGATATTCTGAACCACTTGGAGGAACTGCTCCCCTGGGTGCGCAAGATCCGCAGCCGCATCGAGCACGCGCGGATTGAGGGAGGATGGGTTTTTGCAGCAGGTCGAGGAGAGCTTTCGGATCCTGTGTCATCTTTGCACAAGCGGTGTGATTACGGCGTACAACGCGTCGGCAACTACCTGAGCATTGACACTGGCAAATACTCCACCGCGCCATGGACCGCGCAGCAGCTTGTTTACAAGCTATTCGGCGACACCTGAGCACGCCCTCTCAGGCATGACTTACGTGATTAGGGCAAGACTTCTACTGGCGGCGGCGTATAAGCACCCGATAGCACCGCAGCTTCAGGCTCGAAGAAACGCAGCGTGACAAACAGCGGGCCGTCATTCACAGGCAGCCAGTTGACGCCGGGGTCGCTCGGGGGGTTCTGTTGCAGCCGCACCACGACCGAGCCATCCTCGCGCCGCTTCAAATCCGGCATCCTATCGGTAATCGCGTAGCGGCCAAGCGCATTCGGAATAAGATCGACGGTCTGCGCGTCGTACACATTTAGCGCCCAGAACGCGGCCGCAGGCGGCAATGCATCCGCTGTAAACACCAGCTCGTAGCGCTGGCTACCGTGCAGCGGTGCGCCTGCGCTGTCGGTTAACGCCGATAAATAGACAGTCTCGTCAGGCTGGTTCCCGAGAAAACCGTGGTACTCCACGGTGGCGCGGCGCAGGTAGTCGAAACCGTAGCTTCCGTAGGTTTCATTCGACAACTTGCTCCAGCCGATGTGCAGGGGTGCGGCGCGGGCCGAGTCGGCGAGAATACGGTGGCCATCAGCCACCGCGCGCTCCAGGCCCCGGCGCAAACCGGGTGGCAGAAGCTCTGCGTTAAAGTCCGTCGCAGGCCCAAGGCCCAGCTGATTCATTTGCGCCATCAACTGGGCCTCTTCCGGCAGGCGCGGATTACTGCGCAAAAACGTATTCAGGTGCTCAAAGAACTCCAGTGACGTGAGGTCAGCGGCATCGGGAAAACGTGTTACATCAACCTTTTCGCTGCCGCCGCTCACGCCAATGCGCTGCATTAACCCACTGGCGGTGGCCAGGTCCTCCTCGCTTTCTACCAAGATACGCCCCAGAAGGTACCCCTGATGTGTCGCCAGCCTCACCAGGTGAACACCCTCCGGCACGCTGCCCTGCCAGTCTGGGCCGGCCACCAGCAAGCGTTGCGCTGCAGTGCCGGTTGTTCTGCGCCCGGTATGCTGAACTTCCGAGTACAAATCGGCCCAGGTAAGCACGTAATAGCGGCCATCGGTAGCGGGCACATCAACGTGTAATGGTTTGGTGGACACGTCAAGCCACGCGGTAAAGTACAAGGTGCTACTGTTAGGCCCGCGGCCAGCGTAGAGCCCACCCGGCGTTGCCAGGCCTTCCTGAAAGACAATCTGGTTCAGCGGCGCATAAACATTTTTAGCGTCGCGCCCCGGTGTAGTCTGGTCGCGCATAACACGCAGATAATCGACGACGGGATAGCCGTAGAAGTAAGCCTGCAAACCAATCGCGTAGGCCAATGACTCCTGCCGGTGCTCTATAATTGCAGCGGCATCGGGCCCCGCGGCGTGCACGGAGTGCACCATGGCACTTGCCAGGGCATAGCTGCCCAGCAACCAACCCATCCATTGTCGAACCGTACGTGCTTGCATCGCAGAATCCTTGTTATCGCTAGCAGTGTGAAAAACCTGCATCATGTTGCTTTTGACAGCTTGAATAGTCGGGCAAGCACAAGCCAGTAACCAGCCACGCCCACATTAAAAAACGACACTCAATTTGTCCCTCACACTGCTAGCCTCCAACTTCAGGTACTAAGAACAGGCCTCGCCCGCGTGACGCAACAAGCCGATCTAGTCATTTACAATGAACAAGTCATCGGTGGCAGCGGGCAGCCCGCGTTTCAAGCCGATATCGCAACCCGGATTCCCCATGCTGCTCTGCGCGTGTTTGCCATCAGTGAGCGCGCATTGAAGCGTGAAACTGCGAATGCGGAGGACCGTGCAGGCATGTCGGCTGATGCTAGTGGGCATCCCGCCAAAGAGGCCTAACGCATCAATGCCCCGCCGTTGACATTGTAGACCTGCCCATTAATCCAGCGCCCCTGATCCGACAAAAGGTGCGCCACAACGCCCGCAATATCCTCCACCTTGCCCAAGCGCGTTGCAGGCATGGAGCCAAGAAAGCCGTCTAGCATTGACTGCGGCACCTGGCCTCCGGCCTCCATTTCGGGCGTGTAAACAAACCCGGGCGCCACGCAGTTCGCGGTAATCCCCTCCCGGCCCCAGCGGGAGGCGACATGGCGCATCAGGGCATTCAGCCCACTCTTCGCCACAGCATAGGCAGGCCGAGAGCTGTCCCCTGCATCCGCTGCACCGGAACTGGTATACACAATCGACCCGGCGCCGCGCTGCAGCAGTGCCGGCAAAACAGCCCGGGTACACAAAAAATGACCTCGCACGTTCACCTGCAACGTGCGATCAAATACGGCGACGTCTTCCGCCAGTAGATCTGTGTCTTCAAAGATGACCCGCAAGTCCGCAGCATTGATATGCGCGCCATCCAAGCCACCCAGTGTTTCCACCGCTGCCGCCACTGCAGCATTCACCGCAGCCTCTTCGGCAATATCAATAAACTCGGCAAAAGCTTCACCGCCAGCTGCTGCAATCGATTCTGCAACCGACTGCGCCGCTGCAAGATTGATGTCGGCTACGCACACTCGGGCGCCCTCAGCCGCAAGCTGCCGAGCCGTTGCCGCGCCAATTCCGCTGCCGGCTCCAATGACCATCAAGGCCTTACCGCTAAGCCTGTTGTGCAGAGTTTGCATAACCACCCCCAAAAAAAAGGGGCAAGCCGTTCACACGCGCTTGCCCGGCAACCAACTTACAAGGTTCAGAAGGTAACGTTAAAGTCGATACCATAGCTGCGCGGCACGCTGTACTGCGCAGTCATGTTGATCACCTCGTTACCGAACACGTTGATCTCGTCCTCATCGAGCAGGTTCTTGACCCATAATGACACGCTGCTCACCGCTGAGCCCATGGGAATCTGCATGATCCCGGCGCGTGCATTCAGCAACCAGTAGGCATCGCGCTGAGACAGGCGGTCTGCTTCGGGGAAACCACTGGCAAATGCGGTGTTCTCTCCATCTGACAAATAGCGGCTATCCAGACGCATAAACGGTGCACCACCCAACATCTGCTCGCCAAAATCATACTGCAGAGAGGTTCTGGCATTGAGGTCAGGCGCGCGGATTGGGCGCACCTGGTCAGCTACGTTAACGCCGCCGCGGATGTATTCCTTGTACTCGTAATCATAGGTACCCAGGGTTGTGCTCAGGGTTAAGCCTTCACCCAGAATCGCGTCCATCTCAATTTCGAGGCCGGTGATTTCCACTTGGCCCGCGTTCTCAAAGCTCTGCACACCGTTTTGAAACAACTGCACCTGCAGGTCTTCATAGTCCATATAGAACGCCGCCGCGTTCAGGCGCAGCCGGTTATCCAAAAACTGCGACTTCAGGCCGAGCTCATAGTTGGTGATCGACTCAGGCTCATACGAAATACCGTTCAGAATACCCCCCGCGACGAAGCCGGTGCTGACCTTGGCGTAGGTCATCACGTCATCCGCCCAGTTGTAGTTCAACACAACGTTGTAGTTGGTTTCGCCGTAACTCAGCTTGTACAGCCCTTCACCCAAGCTGCCGCCGCCCGAAGTGGCGCTGATGTCAAGCAGATTGATTTCCCGATCATCTTCAGTGCGACGCAATCCAACCGTAATATCGAGCTTATCGGTGGCATGGAACGTACCTTCGGCAAACACCGCGATAGAGCTGTTATCGGTATCGGTCGAATTTACGCCACTGCCGAAGATTGCATCGAACGGCGTGGGAATGGCTACCCCATTGGCTACAGGCTGGAATACCCCCAGCACGTTGCGCGCCTCAGCCTCTTCACGAAAGTAAAACAAACCGCCCACAAGCGTGTACTGATCGGTCGTCCACGTTAACTGAAGCTCTTCGCTGAACTGTTCCTGGCTCAATGCACGCGCGGTTAAGAGTGAGAAAAACGAGTCATTGGGGCCGGGAGGGTTGGCGAGAATTCCACCTACGTCACCTTGCAACAGTGCGCCCAACCACCCGTGGCACCCAGGTCGTAGACCGCTGGACGCTGATCCATTTCG
>ERZ887849.3245-NODE-3245-length-12416-cov-5.568158_pt1 | contig 12416 bp, 10 predicted proteins | sample MGYA00521267_ERZ887849 | MGnify/ENA primary metagenome ERZ887849 (study PRJEB32303, sample SAMEA104408601) | aquatic metagenome | biome: Brackish water; feature: Pelagic; material: water | place: Baltic Sea | collected 2014-06-06T16:11:00 | depth 2,863 m ... | reverse complement strand
GGAGAAACCCTGCCAGCACTTCGGGGGTGTCGTGATCTTCAACCAGCGCGGCATCGACCACGATGATCCCACCGGGAAGCGACAGCGTGTCGGGAATGGACGCAGGCAGAATGGCAACCCGCGGTGCGGTTTCGCCCAATGCGCGCCGCGCCAGCCGCGTCAAGGCCGCCGACCCGCGCGGCGCGGTGCAGATGGGGCCTGCCAGGCGGCCGATTTCCTGCAAAAGCTGGGTTCCGATCGCCTCTCGGCTGGCGGCAGGCAACAGCGACACGGTCTGACGGATCAGCGCATCGGGCATCCACAACAGGGCCAGCGCCAGCATCCCCGCCCCAAGGCTTGCGCCGATCCAGAGCCTGAGCCGCCCCGGATGCGGACGCCGCCGCTCGATCGAGATGCGCAGTTTTTCGATCGCCTCGACCATGAGGGCATCGTCGATTTCCAGCTCTTCGTCGGTCTGTGGACTTGGGGCATAGATCGCGGGGTGTTTGCCCGGGTTCAGCCGGATCAGCGCGGGAAGCGACCAATGCGTGCGCACCACCTCGGCCGGGGTGGCGATGACCAGCGTTGCCTTGCCCAGCGACACGAGAACCTCGGATCGCTGGGCATCAGGCCCTTCGCGCCAGAGACCCGTGGCCTCCAGTCGGCTATATTGCTCAAGCGCTGTCATGCGGCCGCACTGCTCGGTCCCTTTTGAGCGCCACCATAGACCGCGGGCGGTAACATCTCAACGACCCATGCGGGTCACAAACCCGCCGCGACCTTGCGCAATTCGAATTTCTGGATCTTGCCGGTCGAGGTCTTGGGCAAATCGCAAAACACCACCCGCTTGGGCGTCTTGAAGCCCGCCAGACGTTGCCGCACAAAACCGATGATCTCGTCCTCGGTGGCACTGGTGCCGTCCTTGAGTTCCACAAAGGCACAAGGCACTTCGCCCCATGTGGTATCGGGTTTGGCCACCACCGCCGCCAGAAGCACGGCGGGATGGTGCATCAACACGCCCTCCACCTCGACCGAACTGACATTTTCCCCGCCCGAGATGATGATGTCCTTGGCGCGGTCGGCGATCTGCACATAGCTGTCGGGATGCTGGCGCGCGATGTCGCCGGAATGGAAATACCCACCCGAAAAGGCCTCCTGGGTGGCAGAGGGGTTCTTGTAATACCCTTTCATCACGGAATTGCCGCGCATCATGATCTCGCCCAGGGCCACGCCGTCCATGGGGATCTGCGCCATGCTGTCGGGATCCATCACGGTGATATGGTCCATGTTGGGCATCGGCACGCCTTGGCGCGCCTTGACGGCGGCGCGCCCATCCCCTGACAGCGCGCCCCAGTCGTCATCCTTGAAGGTGCATTCGGTCGCAGGCCCATAGGTTTCGGTCAGGCCATAGACCTGCGTGACGTTGAAACCCATGGTCTCGATCGCGGCCAGGGTCGCGGGGGCAGGGGGGGCGCCGGCGGTAAAGACCTCGACCGTGTGGGGGAAATCGCGCCGATCGGCGGGCTTGGCATTGACCAGCATGTTGAGCAAGATGGGTGCGCCGCCAAAATGGGTGACGCCCTCGTCGGCGATGGCGTCATAGATGGCTTTCGCGGTGATGTCGCGGCAACACACGGTCGTGCCGCCCACGGCGGGCATGGTCCAGACATGGCACCAGTTGTTGCAGTGAAACAGCGGCACGATGGTCAGATATCTGGGATAAAGCGTCATCCGCCACGAAATCGGCGTGCCCATGGTGATGAGGTAGGCCCCGCGGTGGTGATAGACCACGCCCTTGGGCCGCCCCGTGGTGCCCGAGGTGTAATTCAGCGCAAGGCTTTCCCATTCATCGACCGGCATGATCCAGTCGAAGCCCGGATCGCCTTCGGCCAAAAGCGCCTCATAGGTCAGATGCCGCCCCGAGGCGGTGTAGCCCGCTGCCGCATCCGCCACCTCGACGATCAGCGGGGCGGGCCCGTCTTGCGCCTTGATCGCTGCTTCGACCACGCCCAGAAACTGCGTGTCGACCAGCACCACCCTGGCCTCGCCATGGTCAAGAATGTAGGAAATCGTGCCGATGTCGAGCCGGATGTTGATCGAGTTCAACACAGCGCCACAGGCGGGCACGCCCCAATGCGCCTCGACATGGGGGGCGGTGTTGGGCAGGACGGCGGCCACCACATCGCCGGGCATCACCCCGCGCCCGGCCAGGGCTGAGGCCAGCCGCGTCACGCGGGCATGCAATTGCCCATAGCTGGCACGAACCCCCCGGTCGATCAGCGCCGTGCGATGCGTGAAAATGCGGTTGGCCCGGATCAGATGGCTGAGCGGGCTGAGCGCCACGTAATTGGCCGCGCGCTTGTCCAGCCCGGCCTCATCCTTCATCCATCCCATCCGACACCCCCGATCTTGCGCAAGAATATGAGCCATCACATGGGGCACCGCGCAAGAAAAGGAAAGGGGCCGCGGCAGCGCTTGCCACGCCTTTTCCCGCCGCCCGCGCGCGGGTAGGGTCGCCCGAGTAGCGCGCGCGGGAGGGATGCGATGATCGAGATTGAGGGGCCTTTGCGGGTCCAGGCCGATGTGCATCGGGCAACGGCCGCGCCGGGCGATCCGGCCCCCTATGCGGGCGAGGACAGCTTTACCTTTTTGCGGTTGCGCATCACGGATGCCGATGGCGTCACCGGCGACGGCTTTACCGGCCGTTTCTGCGTGGCCGAGGTGGCCCATCTGCTCAATGGTGCCGTTGCCCAGGCGCTGGCCCGTCCCGGAGCCTTGCCGGATCTTGCGCGCCAATTGAACCCGCGCGCGATGACAGGTGTCGTGGTCTCGGCGCTGTCGGCGCTGGATGTGGCGCTGTGGGATCTGGCGGGCAAGCGGGCGGGCAAAGCCGTGGCGGCGATGTTGGGCGCAACGCGGCCCGCCGCGCCCGTGCATGTGACGTGCGGCTTTCCCGCGTTGGAGATCGACGCGCTGATCCGGGCCTGTGCCGATGAGGTCGTGAATGGTGCGCAAGGGGTCAAGGTGCTGGTCGCGGCCAAGGGGCGCGGCGTGGCCGAGGATCTGGTCCGCCTGCGTGCCGTGCGTGCCGCCATCGGCCCCAGGGCTGAACTGATCGCTGATGCCAATTGCGGTTGGGATCTCGACAGCGCGATGGAATTCGTGCGCGGGGCCGCAGCGCTGGATCTGGCCTGGTTGGAGGAACCGGTGAAAGCCAATGACCGCCACGCGCTGGCCGCACTGTCACAGATGGCCCCCATGCCGCTTGGGGCAGGCCAGATGGAGCAATCCGCCGACCGCTTCGATCTGTTGGCCGAGGCGGGGGTGAGCGTGATCCAGCCCAACGCCGTTTTTGCGGGTGGCATCGGGGCTGCGGTCAGCGCAGCGCGCGCCGCGCTTCAGGCGGGCTGCACGGTGTCGCCCGCGGGTGGCTGGGATCTGGTCAACCTGCACTGGATGTGCGGGGCGCTGGGGGCGGGTGCGGTCGAATTGCACCGGGCACAGGCCCGTATCGTGCGGCTTTTGACCCAAACCCCCCCGCAGATGGCGGGGGGAATGCTGCGGGTGCCTGATGCGCCGGGCCTGGGGCTTTCGCCCGACGAGGGCGCGCTTGCCGCGTGCCGGGCAGGGTAGCGTTTTCCTGTCGGAAAACGCACCGAAAAACCCGGGTTTTTCGGGTGGGAAAACTCGAGTTTTCCCACCCCTCTGTGTCAGGCCGCTTGCGGCTTGACCCCAAAGCGTCCGTAGAAGCTCTGGCCCTTGTCGGCCATATCGCGCAAGAGCGCAGGGCAGGCAAAGCGCGCGCCATGATGTGCTGCCAGTTGCTCGCAGCGGTCCGCCGCATAGGGCGTGCCCAGCATGTCGAGCCATGAGAACGGCCCGCCCGACCAAGGCGCAAAGCCCCAGCCCAGGATCGCGCCCACATCGCCCTCGCGGATATCGGTCAGGACACCTTGTTCCAGCGCGCGCACCGCTTCCAGCGTCTGGATGAACATCAGCCGATGCTGCACCTCAATCAGGTCGGGTTGTTTGTCGGCCACATGGTAGCGTGTGGCCAAACCTTCCCACAGCCCTTCGCGCTTGCCCGCCGCGTCATAGGCATAGAAGCCGGACTTGGATTTGCGCCCCAACCGGCCTTGATCCGCCATCCAGAACAGCACCGCATCGACCGCATCATCGGGGTAATCGGCCCCCATCGCCGCCTTGGTTGCCCGCGCGATCTTGACCCCCAGATCGATCGAGGTCTCATCAACCAGTTGCAACGGCCCCAAGGGCATGCCCAACAGCTTGGCCGCATTTTCGATCAGCGCGGGCGCCACGCCTTCGGCAACCATGCGGATGCCCTCGTTGATGTAGGGAATGATGCAGCGGTTGGCGTAGAAGAACCGCGCGTCATTGACCACGATGGGGGTCTTGCGGATCTGGCGCACGTAATCGAGCGCCTTGGCCACCGCCCGATCGCCTGTCTTTGCGCCCCGGATGATCTCGACCAGCGCCATCTTGTCGACGGGGCTGAAGAAATGGATGCCGATGAACTGATCGGGCCGGTCGCTGGCCTTGGCCAGGTCGCCGATGGGCAGGGTGGAGGTGTTGGTGGCAAAGATGCAGTCGGGGCCGACCGAGGCCAGCACCTTGCGCGTGACCTCGGCCTTGACACGCGGGTCCTCGAACACCGCCTCCACGATCAGATCGCACCCGCCAAGGGCCGCGTAATCGGTGGTGGCATGGATGCGGCCCAGCACCCCGGCCTTTTTCTCGGGCGTGACATTGCCGCGTTTCAGCCCCTTGTCGAGCAGCCCCTCGGCATGGGCCCGGCCCCTGTCGGCCGCGTCTTGCGTGGCGTCGATCAGCACCACCTCGATGCCGGCATTGGCGCTGACATAGGCGATGCCCGCCCCCATCATGCCCGCGCCGATCACGCCCAGCTTCGTGACCTTTTCATCGGGCAGGGCCGGGCGGTTGGCGCCTTTCTCCAGCGCTTCCTTGTTCAAGAACAGCGACCTGATCATCGCGCTTGAGGAGGGGTGCATCAGGATATGGGTGAACCAGCGCGCCTCGATCCTGAGCGCTGTGTCGAAATCGACCAGCGCGCCCTCATAGACCGCCGACAACAGCGCCCGGGCGGCCGGATAGACCCCTTTGGTCTTGCCACCCACCATGGCGGAGGCGCCGACAAAGGTCATGAAGCCCGCCGGATGATAGGGTGCGCCGCCGGGCATCTTCCAGCCCTTCTGGTCCCAGGGCTTGACGATATCGGCATCGGTCGCCGACAGAACCCATTCCCTGGCGCGGGCCAGCAACGCATCGGGTGCCACCACCTCGTCGATCAATTGCGCCGCGCGGGCCGCCTTGGGATCGAGCATCTTGCCCTCGAGCAGCACGGGGGCGGCTGCCATTGCACCCACCATGCGGGAATAGCGCGTCGTGCCCCCGCCGCCGGGGAACAGCCCCACCAGAATTTCCGGCAGGCCGATGCGTGCCTTGGGATTGTCGGCCATGAAGCGGCGGTGACAGGCCAGCGCGATCTCGGTGCCGATGCCCGCACAGGTGCCGGTGATCGCAACGGCCACAGGCTTGCCGCCCGTGTTCGTCCGGGCGTCCATCCCCGCGCGCTCAAGCTTGCGCAAGACGCGGTGGCCGCCCATGGTGAAATCGAACAGCGCCTGCGCCGGATCATCGCCCGCTTCGGCCGAGATGCTGGCCAGCGTGTTCAGATCCATGCCGCCCGCGAATGTCTCCTTGCCCGAGGTCAGCACGATGCCCTTGACGGCGGGATCTGCCAGCGCGTCATCGATCAGCGCATCGACCAGCGCATAGGCTTCGCGCGTAAGCACATTCATCGACCGCGCCGCGACGTTCCAGGTGATGACAGCGACGCCATCGGCGCCTTTTTCCATGGTGAAATCAGCCATTGTTCCAGTCTCCCCTTACAGCCGCTCGATGATGGTGGCGGCCCCCATGCCCGAGGCGACGCACAGCGTGGCAAGGCCCGTGCCCTTGCCCGTCCGCTCCAGCTCGTCAAGCAGCGTGCCGAGGATCATCGCGCCGGTCGCCCCAAGCGGGTGACCCATGGCAATCGCGCCGCCATTGACGTTGACGCGGGCCGGATCGACCCCGAAGGCCTGCAAGAAGCGCAGCACCACGGCCGAAAACGCTTCGTTCACCTCGAACAGGTCGATGTCGGCAATCGCCATGCCGCTGTCGGCAAGGATCTTTTCGGTCACGGGCACGGGTCCGGTCAGCATGATGGTGGGATCGGTGCCGATCTTGGCCGTGGCGCGGATGCGGGCGCGGGGTTTCAGGCCATGCGCCTGACCAAAAGCGGCGTTGCCGATCAGGAGCGCCGCCGCCCCATCGACGATACCGCTGGAATTGCCGGCATGGTGGATATGCGCGATGCGTTCCAGATGGGGGTATTTCATCAGCGCGATCTGGTCGAAGCCGGGCATCATCTCGCCCATCTCCCTGAAGGCGGGCTTGAGGGCCGACAGCGTCGCCATGTCGGTGCCGGGGCGCATGTATTCGTCATGGTCCAGAATGGTCAGCCCGTTGATGTCGGTCACCGGCACGATGGATTTCGCAAAGCGCCCCTCGGCCCAGGCCCGTGCCGCGCGGGATTGGCTTTCGACGGCCAAGGCATCGGCTTGCGCCCGCGAAAACCCGTACTCGGTCGCGATGATATCGGCGCTGATGCCCTGGGGCACGAAATGGGTCTCCATCGCGATGGCGGGATCGACGGCGATGGCGGCCCCGTCGCTGCCCATGGCGACGCGGCTCATCATCTCGACGCCGCCCGCGATATAGGCCGCGCCAGCACCGCCCCGGATCTGATTGGCGGCAAGGTTCACCGCCTCAAGCCCGCTGGCGCAAAAGCGGTTGATCGCCAGCCCGGGGATGCGCTGGTCAAGCTCCGAGGCCAGCACGGCGGTGCGCGCCAGACAGCCGCCCTGTTCCATCACTTGTGTGACATTGCCCCAGATCACATCCTCAACCGCGTGGCCGGACAGATCATTGCGCGCCTTGAGCGCGTTCAGCATCACCGCCGAGAGCCGCGCCGCCGTCACCTCATGGAGCGCGCCATCGCGGCGGCCCTTGCCACGTGGCGTTCGGATCGCGTCATAGATATAGGCATCGGTCATCTTGCGTCTCCGGTCAGGCGGCACGAAAGGCGCGCGTCATCAGATCATAGGGATGGGCCCAGCCGGGCTGGGCAGCGATACGGTCAAGCCAGGCATCGATGGCGGGGTATTCGGCCCGCGCAAAGCCAAAGGGTTCAGGGTAGAACAGATAGCCGCAGCACGACAGATCTGCGCATGTCAGGCTGTCGCCCACCAGCCAGTCCCGCGTGGACAACTCTGCCTCCAGCACCGAAAGCGCGCCCTTGACCCGACCCGCCAGATACTCGATCGCGCCCGCCGGGCGTTTGTCTTCGGGCAGGAAGTTCATCAGGAAACGCAAGGGCCCCGCCTGACCCGAGACCTTTTGGTTGTCGAAGATCGTCCAGCGCAGGATCTCGCGGCGCGTGGCGCGCGCGCCGTCGCCACACAGCAGGCCTGTCTCATCCATCACCCAATCCTGAATGACGCCTGATTGCGTCAGGATCAGCCCGTCCGCATCCAGAACGGGCACCTCGCCCATCGGGTTGAGCGCACGGAATTCCGGGCTGCGCGCTTCGCCGGCGAAGAAATCCACATGACGCGCGGTCCAAGGCAGGCCCGCCAATTGCAGCGCAATGGCCGCCTTGTAGGCGTTGCCGGACTCTCCGAAGCAGTAAAGTGTGTTGGTCATGCTGGGCATCCCTTGGTCGTTGCGCGTGGTGTGGCCTTGTTATGCGTATTTTCGGAAAGATGAAGGCTCATAACGTTTTGTTAAGGATATCGCGCCAGTCTGATCCCACGGTACAGGCTGGCGAGCCGATGACCGTGAAAGGTGAAGGCGCCCTGTCGGCACGTGCAGCGCCCCTCGGTGTCCGGACGCCGTTGGGGAACACTCGGCCCGACAGGGCGTCGGACCCCCTTTCATCTTTCCACAAATACGCATGGCAACGCCCGCCACCAAGACCGTCGATGGGCAGCGTCGCGCCGCCCCTGATTGCTTGCGGACGGCCTGCTAGGCATGGAACACCCTGCGCCGCGCCATCCGTTTTTCGCCGTCGATCATGCCTGCCCGGCTTTCGAAGAGGACGGACAGGGATGCGCCATGGCGGCCCCAAGCCGCCCGCGACAGGGCGCGCGGCGTGCGAAAAGCCATCCTTGCGTGTCGCGATCGTGGGGCGGCGCGTCTGTCGCCTGTGTCCGGGCATGGCTTTCCTTTCTCCAAGGTGTTGGAACACTTCAGAAATTCGCAGCCTCAAGCGCCATGACCGGATCGGCGCCCGACTGGATGCGTGCCAGATGCGTCGCTGTCATGGGCAATTGCCGGCTCATGTAGAACCGCGCCGTGGCCAGTTTGGTCTGATGAAACACCGGATCATCGGTGCCATGGGCCAGCGCATCGCGTGAGGCCCGCGCCATCCGCCCCCACATCAGGCCAAGGCAGACATGGCCGAACAGATGCATGAAATCATAGCTGCCCGCCAGCGCCGCATTGGGGTTCTTGCCGGCTTCGGACAGGAAATACATCGCCGCCGTCTGCAGGTCCCTCGACGCGCGCTTGAGCGGTTCGACAAAGCCATCCATGCCGTCGGTATCGGCATTGTCTTTGCAAAACCCTTTGACCAGATCGAAAAAGGCCATGATGTGCTTGCCGCCGTCCTGAGCAAGCTTGCGGCCGACCAGATCCAGGGCTTGCACGCCATTGGCGCCCTCGTAGATCATGGCGATGCGGGCATCGCGGGTGTATTGCGACATGCCCCATTCCTCGATGTAGCCATGCCCGCCATAAATCTGTTGGGCCTGAACCGTCATGTCGTAGCCCTTGTCGGTGACAAAGCCCTTGATGACCGGGGTCAGCAGCGACACCAACCCGTCGGCATCCTTGTCGCCTTTGCGATGGGCGGCATCGATCAGCGTGGCACCCCACAGCAAAAAGGCCCGCGCCCCTTCGGTAAAGCTTTTCTGTTCCATCAGGTTGCGGCGGATGTCGGGATGCACGATCAGCGGATCGGCCGGACCGTCGGGGTTCTTGACGCCTGTCACATCGCGGCCCTGCAGCCTGTCGCGGGCATAGGCGCGCGCATTCTGAAAGGCGATCTCGGCCTGTGCCAGACCTTGCATGCCCACGCCCAACCGCGCCTCGTTCATCATGGTGAACATGGCGCGCATGCCCTTGTGTGGCTCGCCCAGCAGGTAACCGGTGGCGCCATCGTAATTCATCACGCAGGTGGCATTGCCATGAATGCCCATCTTGTCCTCGATCTTGCCGCAACTCACGCCGTTGCGCGCACCCAGGCTGCCATCGGCCTTCACGAGGATTTTCGGCACGATGAAGAGCGACACACCCTTGATCCCCTCGGGGCCGCCGGGGATCTTGGCCAAGACCAGATGGATGATGTTCTCGGCCAGATCATGTTCGCCCGCCGAGATGAAGATTTTCTGGCCGGTCACCTTGTAGCTGCCATCGGCCTGCGGTTCGGCGCGGGTGCGCATCAGACCCAGATCGGTGCCGCAATGAGGTTCGGTCAGGTTCATGGTGCCTGTCCACTCACAGGCCACCATCTTGTGCAGATAGGTCGCCTTTTGGTCGTCGGTGCCATGGGCAAAGATGGTTGAAGCTGCCCCGTGGGTCAGGCCTTGATACATGGTAAAGGCCTGATTGGCCGATGAGAAGAATTCGCCCACCGCCGTGCCCATGACATAGGGCATGCCCTGGCCACCGAATTCTTCGGGCATGTCGATGCCCGGCCAGCCGCCAGCCTTCATCTGCGCAAAGGCCTGCTTGAACCCGGGCGGGGTATAGACCACGCCATTTTCCATCCGGCAGCCCAGCCTGTCGCCCACGGGGTTGAGCGGCGCCAGGACCTCAGCCGCGATTTTTCCTGCCTCGTCCAGAACGGCCGCGGTGAACCCCGGTTCCAGATCGCCATAGCCCGGAACATCGGTCCCGGAGATATCAAGCACATCATGCAAGATATACTGAATGTCCTTTGTGGGGGCGGTGTAGCTGGGCATCGGGCAAGCTCCGGTATCGGCGGTTCGGGTCGGCGCGGGTGGTCACTCGGTCGGATTATGGGCGTTGCTGCGGCTGGTCAGCATTTCCTCGACAAGGTCCATCTGTGATCTGAGGTCATAGATGGCCACATCCAGTTCGGCGCGCTGGCGTTCCATGTCGGTCAGCCGATCGCGCGCGATATCGAGCGTGCGGCTGAGCTGGGTGGCCTGTTGGTCGCCCACATAATACAGGTTCAAGAGTTGGCGGATTTCCTCGAGGCTGAAGCCGAAGCGCTTGCCGCGCAAGATCAGCTTGAGCCGCGCCCGGTCACGCCGGGTGAACAGGCGCCTTTGCCCCATGCGGATCGGAAAGAGCAGTTCCTTTTGTTCATAAAAGCGCAGCGTGCGCGGCGTCACGTCAAAGGCGGCGCACATATCGCGGATCGTCATCACATCGGCGGTCATCTGGGGATCGTCCATATCGAACATGTCAGGGCCTGCCGCTCGGTTGAGTGAGTCGGCGTTAGGTTTACACGATAGCATGACGTTGACGTAAAGGCGACGTCACGTCACCTTATCGGGTGACCAAGCGTCAATAGGATTTTCCTTTCGCGCAAGGCGGGGGGACAGGGCGCGGTTTGCCAATCAAGCCCTTGCCCAGCCGCCACGGCTTGGGCAGGATCGCGCCATGAGTGATGCGTATCCCAGTGCCCCTGCTTTCCTGCCCCTGCCTTTGGCATGTGCTCAGATGGCCGCCCATCAACGCGCCCGGCCACCTCGTATCTTGCATCAGTATTGGGATCGCGACCCGCCACGGCAGATCCACGAGCTCATGGCGCACTGTGGCAGGGTCTGTCGTTCGGCGGGGGTGGAGCATCGGGTGTGGGATGCAATCTCGGGCGCGCAGCTTCTGGAGCGGGGCTTTCCCGATATCGTGCGCCGCGCCTTTGACGTCGCGCCGCACGCGGCCATGAAATGCGATATCCTGCGCATGGCGATCTTGTATCGGCATGGCGGTGTTTATCTGGATGCCGATATGGCGCTGCGTGCGCAAACAGGGGCGCATCTGTGGCTGTCCTTCACCGATGCGCTGCTGTTCAAATGGAACCTGCAAGAACGCCACAACACGCCAAACTGGTGTCTTGGCTTTCGGCCGGGCCATGATCTGGCGTGGAATGCGCTCTTGCACATGTCGGAGCGGATGGTCGCCGCGGTGGCGGCAGATGGCGATGGGGCGATCAAACGCGCGCTGGCTTTGGGGCCGGGGGCCTTGACCGAGGCCTTGGGCGGCTGGATCGCGGCGCGCGGGTCCGAGGGGATCACGATCCTCGACGTGGATGAGGCCTACAAGATGGTGCAAAACGGCCCCGAGTTGCTGAAGGCACCGCTGGACTACAAGAAGACGGCGTTGCATTGGCTGTTGGCGGGTCGGCGCCGGTGAGCGCGCCGTCCTTGCCTTTGCTGCCCTTGGCCGAGGCGGTTGCAGCGATTGCGCCGCATCAGCGGGCCAAGCCCCCCGCCATGGCAAACGGACGGACCCCTGTCATCGTGCATCAGTATTGGGACCGCGATCCCCCCGCCGAGGTCTTGGCCCTGCTGCGGCACAACGCGCGCCTGGTGCGGGGATGCGGGGCCAGCTACAGGCTTTGGACCGCGCGCCGGGCCGAGGTCTTTCTCGCCGCCCGTGCCCCCGATCTCTTGCCGTTGTTCAAGCGCGCGCCGCATCCGGCCATGGCCTGCGATCTGCTGCGTCTGTGTCTTCTGCACGCCTATGGCGGGATCTATCTGGATGCCGACATGAGCCTTCGCGCGCGATGGGCGGGCCGAGGGCATGAAGTTCTGCGGTGGATGCAAGATGGGCTGGTGTTTCGTTGGAACCGCAAGGACCGTGGCAATCTGCTCAATTGGTGCTTTGGCTTTCGCGCGGGCGACCCGTTGTGCGCGGCGCTGATCGCGGCGACGGCGGCCAGCATGACCCATGCGCTGGACAGGGACGCAAAGGCGGCATTGCGCAACACGCTGACGGTGTCGGGGCCAGCCTTGTTCACCCGCGTGGTCGGAACTTGGATCGCCGCGCAGGGCTGTCCGCCGGGTCTGGTCATCCTTGACGCGCGTCAGGCCTATGCCCGCATCCAGTATGGCCACGACAGCATCGTGCCACTGGCCTTGCGGCGCGAACCCTTGGCCTACAAGGCGACCACGCGCCATTGGTTCCGCGCGGCGCAGGATTAGCCCGACGCGGCGATGAGCTGACGGCTGTTTTGGCCCATGATGACAAGCTGATCGGCAATCCGCTTTTGCCTGCCCTGCAGGGCGGGGCTATCGCGTCGTTTCTCGAGGTGACGGCAA
>ERZ887849.3237-NODE-3237-length-12434-cov-8.984651_pt1 | contig 12434 bp, 13 predicted proteins | sample MGYA00521267_ERZ887849 | MGnify/ENA primary metagenome ERZ887849 (study PRJEB32303, sample SAMEA104408601) | aquatic metagenome | biome: Brackish water; feature: Pelagic; material: water | place: Baltic Sea | collected 2014-06-06T16:11:00 | depth 2,863 m ... | reverse complement strand
ATCTAGATGTAGATGGAGGAGATAATGCTCCTAGCTCTGTCTTAAATGGAGCCGAACTGTACTTGAAGAGCAATCAAGATGTGAGATTTAATCTTTTTGGTAGGAGGAGTATCATTGATATTCACATAAAAAATCTACCTTTACTTTTAAATTCATCCAATACAATAGAGTGTGAGGGTATAATTGATGGAAATCTCAAACCAACAGAAGCTATGAGAAAAGAATTTCGTCATTCCTCACTTGCAAAATCTATCTTTTCTCTAAAAAACCAACCACTTGAAGCAACGGTATCTTCAGGTAACACGGGAGCTATGATGGCTTATTCAAAAGTATTTTTAAGAACAGTTGAAAATATTTCGAGGCCTGCCATCGCATCATTATTCCCATCTAAAAATCACCCTGTATGTTTTTTAGATTTAGGTGCGAATTCCGAATGTGATGAAAATAACTTATATGATTTTGCGATAATGGGTTCAATTTATTATCAAATTTTATTTCCCAAGAGTACTTGTAAAGTGAGTCTACTAAATATTGGTTCCGAAGAACTTAAGGGTAATGCCGTAATTCAAAAAACACATGAATTATTGAAGAACTCTAAATCAATTAATTATAATGGTTTTATTGAAGCTAATAACATAACTGATACTGAAAATCATATCATAGTCACAGATGGCTTTACGGGCAATATTGCTCTTAAAACGGCAGAGGGAATTTCAAAGTTTATTACCGACTCATTAAAAAAACATTTACTTTCAAACCCATTTTCAAAAATTCTAACTTTTTTTATTAAGCCAAATTTAAAATCTTTTAAAAATGCCATTGATCCTAGAAATTTTAATGGAGGTATTCTTTTGGGGATAGACGGGGTCGTTATTAAAAGTCATGGTAATGCAGATGAATACGCTTTTTGCAATGCAATAGGTTTTGCTGTGAAATGTCTTGAGTCTAACTTACTTAATAAAATTAAAGACAATGCCCAATAAAATTACAAGAAATGAAATAGCGAAACAAATAAGTGAAGAGTTTGGAATTCCTTATACACTTGCCTACAAAAAAATTGAAAAAATAATCTCTCTTATGTCTAATTCTCTTAAAGATAATTTATCAATTCCATCTTTGGGTACATTTTCCCTTAAGCAAAAAAAATCTAGAATTGGTAGAAATCCTAAATCAAAAAAAGAATATGTTATTTCGTCAAGAAAAGTTATCTCATTTAAAAAGTCTAAAAATGTGACTTTCTCATGAAAAAAAAATATTTTAACATAGATGAAATTTCTAATTTAACTGGTGAAAAAAAACACACAATTAGATTCTGGGAAGAAAGAATTGATAGTCTTATTGTCTTGAGAACCAATACAGGTCATAGGCTTTATAACTACGATAATTTACTTAAAATAAAAAAAATTCAATTTTTAACTAGTGATAAAAAATGGACCTTAGAAGGTATTAATAAGTATTTTGAAACAAAAGGAGATAAAGGTGATTTTAGGAGAAATATTTCTTTAGAACTTAAAAAAATACTAGACAAACTTAAATCACCTACTTGAGTACTAAAATAGTCCAAATTTCACTTAATATTATGATTTTTATGATCTAATAAACTTGATTTTTTGTCTAATTTACTTATATTCCCCTCTATCGTGAAAACTTCAGTATTAAAAAAATCACAGTTTGAAAAGAAATGGCATTTAATTGATGCCGAAAATATCTCTGTTGGAAGACTGGCCTCTAGAATTACTTTGATATTAAAAGGCAAGAACAAGCCCCAATTCTCTCCTAATTTACCTGTTGGAGATGGTGTTATTGTTATAAACTCTGATAAAATTAAATTCACTGGTAAAAAAAATGAAGAAAAAATGTATTACAGACACACAGGTCATCCTGGTGGCTTAAAAGAAACTACACCAAACCTTCTCAAAGATAGAAAAAAATCAGAAGATATCATTAAAAAAGCAATTAAAGGAATGTTACCTAATACACCGCTATTTAGAGATCTGATGAAAAATAGTTTAAAGGTATATAAGAATGCTGATCATCCTCATGAATCTCAAAACCCTAATACAATTGACTTCAAATCCATTAGTAGAAAGAACTTAGTCAATGTCTGAAATGGTTTATAGTACTGGAAGAAGAAAAGAGTCCATAGCAAAGGTTTGGGTGTCCAGTGGAACGGGCCTTATAACAGTTAATAAAAAAAAGTTTGAAGATTACTTTAAAGATAACGCTCTAAGAATGATAATAAACCAACCATTAGAAGCAGCTAAAAAAACTGACTCTATAGATATTAAAATCACAGTATTAGGTGGAGGTATGTCCGGCCAAGCTGGTGCGGTCAAACATGGTGTAAGTAGAGCTATTGTCAAAATTGACCCTAATACAAAAGATGTTTTAAAAAAAGGTGGCTTTCTAACTAGAGATTCTAGAACTGTTGAGAGAAAAAAATATGGTAGAGCAAAAGCCAGAAGAAGCTTCCAATTCTCTAAGAGATAAACTCCCGCTCTATATTACAATCTTATTCATTACAATTGGGTGCGAAAGCTCGTTTAAAAATTTTGACGACGATTTAATTAATAAGCAAATTGAATTGCAAGACTTTAGTGAAAAAAGTATTGTACGTAAGGAAGAAATTTTAGAAAATTAATATGAATAAAGTCAATATTGCTGTTTTTGGACTTGGCGTTGTAGGAAGCTCTCTAATTAAAATTATTGAAAATAATAAGTGTATTATTAAAGACTCTAAAATAAATATCGTTGGCATTAAGGCAAATAACAAAAATAAAAAAAGAATAATAAATACTAAGAAATATAATTGGATTGATAATTTATCTTCCTTAAAAGATTTAAAAATTGATATAATTATAGAAGCGGTTGGAGGAACAGACAAATTTGTAAATTCTCTCTATCAATACGCCATTAAAAACAAAATATCCCTTATTACTGCCAATAAAGCCCAATTAGCTGAAAAAGGGCCAAGGTATTTTGATCAATTTGACAAGGAAAATTTATTTTTGGGTTTTGAAGCTGCTGTTTTAGGAGCTGTGCCAGTTGTAAAGTCTATTTCAGACACAATTCTGCCAAAAAAAATTAAGTCTATTTATGGAATATTTAATGGAACAACAAATTATATATTGTCTCAAATGTATAAAAACAAAATTAGCTTTAAAGATTCTTTAAATTTAGCTATTAAAAATGGATTTGCTGAGCAAAATTCATCAAGTGATTTATCTGGAAAAGATGCAACTCATAAATTGACTTTATTATCAAATTTATCATTTCAACAAAAATTTCAATTCAAGGACATTTCTTACAGTGGTATCGAAAATATTAAATTAATTGATTTAGATTATGGCCTGCAACTAGGTTATAAACTCAAGTTACTTTCTATTTCGGAAAAAATAGGATCTAAGTTTTATTCTTCTGTAGCTCCATGTTTTGTTAATAAAGATAGCGTGATGGCTAATACTGAGTTTGAAGACAATCTTTGCATTATAGAAGGCGATGATTTTGTAAAGACTAGTTTAATTGGTAAGGGTGCTGGTGGGTTTCCAACTGCAACATCAATTATATCAGACTTGGCAACCTACATAACCACTAATAATCATAAGGTGTTTAACTCAAATTATAGTTCGATGCCTCTTGCTAGTTATGTTAATCAAAATGCAAGAAATAGATCATACTATATTAGACTTTCTGTTGCTAATAAAGTAGGTGTATTAAAAACTATTGCACAGTTCTTTGCTAAAAAATCTATCTCCATCAAATCAATTATTCAATTAAATCCAGACGACTCAAACACAGTCCCTATTGTCATTATATCTAATGTCGTTAGTCAAAAAAAAATAAAAGAAATAACTAAACTTCTTAGAAAAAATAGCTACATTAAAAATGATATATCAACAATCAGATTAGAGGACAATATTGGATAGAAATTTAGCAATAGAGCTTGTAAGAGTTACTGAGTTTGCCGCTCTAGCAGCAGCAAAACATATAGGAAGAGGTGATGAAAAAATCGCTGATCAAGCTGCAGTTGATGCGATGCGAACTTCTCTTAACGCCATGACAATTGATGGCACAGTTGTAATTGGCGAAGGTGAAAGAGATGAAGCGCCCATGCTCTATATTGGTGAAAAAGTTGGACAGGGCGGTCCTAAAGTAGACATTGCGCTTGATCCCTTAGAGGGCACTACTATTACTGCAAAGGGTGGAGAAAATGCTATGGCAGTTATAGCTCTAGCTCAAGATGGAGGATTTCTTAATGCGCCTGATGTCTATATGGAAAAAATTTCATCAAATATTAAAAATAATGAAAATATAATTTCAATTCAGCAAGATTTAAAATCAAATATTAAAGATTTAGCCAAATATAAAAATATAAATGTTGAGGATATGATTATTTGTATTTTGGATAGGGAAAGACATCAAAATTCAATCGAAGATATTAGAAGTTTGGGTTCTAGAATAAAAATGATTGACGATGGAGACGTAAGTGCTGTGATTTCATCTGCATTGCCTAATAATATTATTGATATGTATTATGGTATAGGTGGGGCACCCGAGGGAGTTTTAGCGGCTGCTGCATTACAATGTATTGGTGGCTTTATGGAGGGTAAATTATTATTTAGAAATGATGATGAAAAAGCAAGAGCTGTAAAAGTAAATATCAAGGATTTAAATAAAATTTATTCGTTAAAAGAATTAGCACAAGGTGACGTCATGTTTTCTGCAACTGGTGTAACTGATGGTACAATGTTACCTGGTGTAAAGACTAATAAATTTATGGGTGAGACACATTCAATAGTCATGAGGTCTAAAACAGGAACAGTACGTCATATTGTAGGTAATCATAATTTTAATATAAAAAAGCTTGAATACTAAAAATAGCTTTCTTGAAACTACATGGAAGCAAACATCACAAAATAATAACTCTGATGTATTTAATTTAGCACAAAAAAATAACGTCTCCATAACATTAGCAGAGCTTTTATTATCGAGAAAAGTTGACTCTATTAAATCTTTTTTATCATCAAAATTAAAAGATAATTTATCACTTAGTAAAATTGAAAAACTATCTCACATAGATAAATCAAAAACTTTCTTTGAGCAAATCAAGGAAACTAAAAAAGTAGGTATTTTTTCTGATTATGACGTCGATGGTGCATGTTCGGCAGCAATATTAAAAAATGTTTTAACTCATTATGGTGTGGAGGTACAATTATATATACCAAATAGACTTTCGGAAGGATATGGGCCAAATCCTTTAGCTGTAAAAAAATTGTTAGAAAATAATTCCCATATTATCTTCCTTGATTGTGGAAGTAATAACATAGAAGAACAGAAATTAATTAAAGATAAAAATGCACAATTACTAATAATTGATCATCATGAATGTAGAGATATTGAAGAGGGAATAGTTTTAATTAATCCTAAATATGCAAAAGATCAATCCGTGTTAAATGATCTCTGTACCACTTCTCTTGTTTTTCTTCTTGTTTTTTATTTAACAAAAAAAGAAATTCTTACTAACAACGATGTTCTTCAGTATTTAGATCTTGTCGCTTTGGCTACAATTTGTGATCTAGTTCCTTTAAATGATATTAATAGATCTTTTGTTAAGCAGGGGTTAAAAATTCTGAATTCTGAATCAAAAAATAAAGGCCTAACAACCTTAATTAATGAAGCAAAGATAAAACAAGAAATATCAGAATATCATCTTGGATATGTTTTAGGTCCTAGAATTAATGCTGGAGGAAGAATGGGCGAATCTTACTTAAGTTTTAATTTATTATCATCTCCTAATATCCATATAGCTGCTCAATACTCCTCAGTCATTAATGGAAAAAATCAAGAAAGACAAAAAATTCAAACATCAATTATTAATACAATTAATAGCGGTGTTGATGATAATCAAAATTTAATTAATTTTTTCTACGATCCTACTTGGCATATTGGCGTTCTAGGAATTATTGCTGGTAGATTGATGAGAGCAAACAAAAGGCCATCATTTGTTATGACCGACTCAGAAAATTTTATTGTTGGATCTGGTAGGTCGATGGGTGGTTTAAATATAGGAACTTTAATGATGGAAGCTGCAGATAATGGAATTATTATTAAAGGTGGAGGCCATACAAAAGCATGTGGTTTTACTTTAGAAAAAAAATCTTGGGAACCGTTTAAATTATTTCTATTAGATAAATTTACAGGTTCTACAGTTATCCAAGAAAATTATTATGAATTACTTTTAGATTTAACTCTAATTAATAATAATCTTCTAAACGACCTAGATTTATTAAGTCCTTTCGGGCAGAGTAATCCAGAGCCAATATTTAAGTCTGAGAATGTTAAAATAGAAATTGTGAATGTTTTCAAAGACAAACATATGAAATGCAAATTATCTGATCAACTTGGTAATTCAGTAATTGGGATGATGTTTGACTCTGATGTAGAGTCATTTAAGTCTTATATTTCCTTAAAAAATGATTTTGACTGTTATTATAAAGTGAAAAGGGATACTTATAGTTCTCAAGTAATAGTTCATATTGAAGATATTCATTGATTGATTTTTAATTAAATCTAGCTATTTTATTTCCGTGTAGTTGTCTCCTTCGTCTAGCGGTTAGGACATCACCCTTTCACGGTGAAGACACGGGTTCGATTCCCGTAGGAGATGCCAAATACTAATAATAATTAAATCTTATCATACGATCATGCATTATTCTTTGTTTCACCTAATGAAATAATGTATGTTTTTGATCTTATAAATAGTTAATAAATATTAAGGAGTAAATAAAGCAATGCCAGGTAAGATTTCACTTTTCGTCCCAGGACCAACAAACATGCCAGATAGAGTTCGTCAGGCAATGGATATATCAAATGAAGATCACAGAGCTCCAGGTATGGATAAATTTTGGCACCCTTTAATTGCTGATTTAAAAAAAGTTTTTGGAACGACAGATGCCCAGCCTTTTATTTTTCCTGGAACAGGTAGTAGCGGATGGGAAGCGGCATTAACAAACCTTTTAAATGAAGGTGATAAAGTTTTATCAGGTCGTTTTGGACAATTTTCACATCTTTGGATCGAGATGTGTAAAAAATTAAAAGTTGATGTTGAAGTGGTTGATGTAGATTGGGGTCTAGGAACACCTCATGATGATTTTGAAAAAATTCTCAAAGCAGACACTAGTCACTCTATAAAAGCAGTTTTAGTAACTCATAATGAAACATCTACAGGAGTTACAAATAATGTAGCAATTACTAGAGAATTATTAGACAGTATTAATCATCCAGCACTTCTTTTTGTAGATGGTGTTAGTTCTATTGGGTCTGTAGATTTTCAAATGGATAAATGGGGAGTAGACGCAGCAATATCTGGTTCACAAAAAGGATTTATGTTACCTGCAGGACTTGCAATTTCATGTATAAGTCAAAAAGCATTAGAGATTGCAAAATCAACAACTATGAGAAGAGCTTACTTCGACTTACATGATATGCTCGCTATAAATAATACAGGTTACTGGCCTTACACAAATCCAATGCCCTTACTAAGAGGACTCAGAGAAGCTTTAAATATGATGAACGAAGAAGGCTTAGATAATATTTATGCAAGACACGCTCATTTGGCAACTGCTGTGAGAAAAGCAACTGAAGCTTGGGGATTAAAACTTTGTGCTCGAGATCCTTCTCTCTACTCTAATACCGTAACAGCAATTATGGTTCCAGAGGGTATTGACTCAATGGATGTTGTTAAGACAGCCTATAATAAATATAATACATCTTTTGGTGGAGGGCTTAGTAAAGTTGCAGGAAAATTATTTAGAATTGGTCACTTAGGAGATTTAAATAGTACTATGATACTTGGTGCTATATCCACAGCTGAACTTGCCATGTACGATGTAGGAATTAAATTTGAACTAGGTAGTGGCGTAGCAGCGGCTATCAAACATTTAAAGGTTTAATCATGAAAATTTGTATCTATGGTGCTGGTGCTATAGGAGGATATCTGGGAGCCAAATTAACTGAATTAGGAGCTGACGTCACTTTAATAGCTAGGGGCCCTCATTATAATGCAATAAAGCAAGACGGCTTAAGGTTAAGAAAGGATGGCAAGGAACTTGTAGTTTACCCTCGTTGTGTTGACACAGCAGAGAAGGCTGGAAAACAAGATTATATATTTGTTACTCTTAAAGCTCATTCCGTTCCCGGTTGTCTTGATGCTTTTAAAGTATTGATGAAAGACGATACCTCTTTTGTTTGGGGAGTGAATGGTATTCCTTGGTGGTATTTCTATAATCACACTAATAGTGAATACAAAGATAAAAAAATATTATCTGTCGATCCTGATAATGCTCAGTGGAATGATATTGGCCCAGAAAAAATAATAGGATGCATTGTTAATCCCGCTTCAGAAGTTATTAAGCCAGGTGTCATTCAACATTTAGAAGGTGATAAATTCCAATTAGGAGAAATTAACGGTGAAGAAACAGATAGAATCAAAAATTTATCTAAAGTTTTAGAGGAAGCTGGTTTTAAGGCACCTATTAGACCCAATATTAAGGGTGATATATGGTTAAAACTTTTCGGAAACCTGTCTTTAAATCCTATCAGCGCATTAACAACTTCTACTTTGGTGAAAATATGTAGTGATGCTGATGTAAGAAATATTATAAAAAATATGATGAATGAGGCACACGCAATTGCGACTAAACTTGGCATCGATAAACCTTTTGATGTTGAAAGAAGAATAGAGGCAGCTAAAGCTGTAGGAGAACATAAAACATCAATGCTACAGGATCTAGAGAGAGATCGTCCAATGGAAATAGATGCGTTGATTGGATCTGTTCAAGAGTTAGGAAGAATTACTTCTATTGATACTCCTACAATTGACACCGTTCTAGCCCTTACAAAATTAAGAGCTAGAGAAGCTAAATTATATTAATCTAAAGCAGACTTAATAATCTCTCCAAGCTTTGATGGAGATTTAGAGATATGCACACCTGCCTCTTCAAGAGCATTGAATTTTGACTCAGCGGTTCCTTTTCCACCTGAGATAATTGCTCCTGCGTGACCCATTCTTTTTCCAGCGGGAGCGCTTGCTCCTGCAATGAAAGACGCTACAGGTTTTTTGATAGGTGAATTTTTAATAAATTCTGCAGCTTCCTCTTCTGCAGTTCCTCCAATTTCACCAATCATGATTATACCTTCAGTTTCAGGGTCCTTTAAAAATAAGTCTAAGCAGTCTATAAAATTAGTTCCGTTAATAGGGTCACCACCAATTCCAATACAGGTTGTTTGACCTAAACCTACAGCTGTGGTTTGAGCGACAGCTTCATAAGTTAGAGTTCCAGATCTACTAACAATACCAATCTTGCCTTTTTGATGAATATGTCCAGGCATAATTCCTATTTTGCATTCGCCAGGTGTTATTATTCCAGGACAATTAGGTCCTATTAACCTCGACTTAGAATTAGATAATTTATTTTTAACTTGAAGCATATCTAAAACGGGTACGCCTTCTGTTATACAAACTATTAATTCAATTTCTGACTCAATAGCTTCTATAATTGCACCTGCCGCAAATGGGGGTGGCACATAAATAACAGAAGCATTGGCTTGTGTTTCTTCTTTAGCTTCTTTAACAGAATTAAAAACCGGAAGATCTAAATGCAGTTGACCTCCCTTTTTTGGTGTCACACCGCCAACCATTTTAGTTCCATATGCAATCGCTTGTTCTGAATGAAAAGTTCCTTGAGCTCCTGTGAACCCTTGGCAAATAACTTTTGTTTCTTTATTTATTAATACAGACATTGATCCTCCTCTTATTGTAATGACGCAATAGCTTTTTGAGCCGCGTCTTCTAAATTGTCAGCTGAAATAATAGCTAAATCAGATTTACTTAAAATATCCTTACCTAAATCAACATTTGTACCCTCTAGTCTAACTATAAGAGGGACCTTAATAGATAATTCTTTTGCTGCAGCAACAATGCCCTCAGCAATAATATCACATTTCATTATTCCACCAAAAATATTTACCAATATTGCTTTGACATTAGTATCTTGAAGAATAATTGAAAAAGCTTTTGCCACTCTTTCCTTTGTAGCTCCACCGCCAACATCCAAAAAGTTTGCAGGACTGGAACCGTGCAATTGAATAATATCCATAGTGCCCATAGCGAGCCCAGCTCCATTTACCATACAACCAATACTACCATCAAGTTTGATATAATTTAGTTCATGCTTTGAAGCTTCAATTTCTGCAGGGTCTTCTTCAGTCTCATCTCTCATTGCAGCAATATCTTTATGTTTATATAAAGCGTTATCATCAATTGAAATTTTAGCATCGAGTGCAAGGAAATTATTATCACCAGTTAAGACAAAAGGATTAACTTCTATCATAGAAGCGTCCATTCCTAAAAAAGCATTATAAATATTTTGTATTTGTTTTATAAAATCTTCAGATTGATCTTGAGAAATTTCTAATCCTTTTATTAAACTATCGAATGCTGATTGAGGTATTTCTTTTTCACCCTTTACATTTACTGTAATAATTTTTTCAGGTTGTTGTTCTGCAACTTCTTCAATTTCCATACCACCTTCTGTTGAGGCTATTATAGATAGTGAGGATGAAGAACGATCAACAAGAATACTGATATAATATTCTTTTTTTATATCACAGCCTTCTTCAATATAGAGTCTATTTACAACTTTTCCTGTTGGACCAGTCTGTTTAGTAACAAGAGTTTTACCTAGCATTTTAGAAGCGTTTTCTTTTGCTTCTTCTTTGGACATGGAAACTCTCACACCTCCTTTGTCGTCACCACTGTCTTTAAATTTGCCAGCTCCTCTGCCGCCGGCATGAATTTGTGATTTTACAACCATCACTGGGGTTGATATAGACTCAACTGAAGTTTCGATATCTGAACTTTGCAGTACAGGACTTCCACCTAGAACTCTTACATCAAAACCTTTTAATAATTGTTTCGCTTGATATTCATGTAGATTCATTACTTTTCTCCTTTAATTGTTAGTAATATTTTTCCTATATGTTTGGAACTCTCCATTAGCTCATGAGCTGTATTGACTTCTTTCATTGGAAACTTTTTAAAAATATTGATACCTATTTTTTCTTCTTCTATTAGTGGCCATATCTCTTTTAATACTTGTTGAACTATTTCACCTTTTAATTCTGGAGATCTAGCTCTTAAAGTTGACCCTGATATTCTTAATTGCTTATTCATTATGTGTAAAATATTAACTTCACCTTTAATTCCACCGATGGCAGCTATATAAGTCAGCCTACCTTTAAAGTTTAATATTTTTAAATTTTTTTTAAAATAATTACCGCCAACCATATCTAAAATAATATCTACTTTAATATTTTCTTTTGTTAGCACTTCTTCAAAATCTTCTTCATTATAGTTAATAGCCTTAGTGGCTCCTAAATTAAGACAGGCATCACATTTCTCTTTACTGCCAGCTGTGATGTAAATTTTATCTGTATAATTTTTTAAAATTGATATGGCTGTCGTTCCAATTCCACTACTACCTCCATGAATTAAAATAGATTCATTTTTTTTAAATTCAGAAATATTAAAAATATTTTCATAAACAGTAAGTATGGTTTCTGGAAGAGAGGCTGCATCATGAATATTTATATTTTTTGGTATAGGCATTACTTGCTTAAAATCTACATTCACAAATTCAGCATAACCTCCACCTCCTAAAATTGCACAAACAGAATCATCAATCTTAAAATTTTTTACAGACGTTCCTAATTTTGAAATTTTTCCTGAAACTTCTAGGCCTATAATTTCACTCTCACCATTGGGAGGAGGATAGTGACCTTTCTTCTGAAGAATGTCAGCTCTGTTTACTCCAGATGAGTAAATCTCTATTTGAACTTCATTTTCAAGAGGTAATTCAATGTCTTTTTCTTTAATAAAAAGTTGATTATCTATGTTATCCACATACTTCATATATACTTGTATACAATATACCAATTAATCTTCAAGAATTTCATATTATGGAACGTTGCATTTGCTTTATTGATTTAGATATACTAACATTCAAATATATAATTACTTAATATAAGGAGGAATAACTATATGAATTTACTAAAAAAAATAGCAATTCTTTTTGTATCATTTTCTTTAGTAGCTGTAAGTACAGCTTCAGCTAAAGATTTTAAACCTAAAAAGCCTATTGAACTTATCATTATGGCCGGCCAAGGTGGTGGTGCAGATGAGATTGCAAGATTAGTTCAAGGTATTGCTGAAAAGAATGACTTTACTTCAAAGCCTTTAATTCCAATCAATAAGCCAGGTGGATCTGGTGGAGAAGCTTTAACTTATGTTAAAGGCAAGAGTGGCGATCAGCATACTATTATGATCACACTTAACAGCTTTTTTACAACTCCTCAAAACCAAACAGAACTAGGTA
>ERZ887849.3236-NODE-3236-length-12437-cov-57.748587_pt1 | contig 12437 bp, 6 predicted proteins | sample MGYA00521267_ERZ887849 | MGnify/ENA primary metagenome ERZ887849 (study PRJEB32303, sample SAMEA104408601) | aquatic metagenome | biome: Brackish water; feature: Pelagic; material: water | place: Baltic Sea | collected 2014-06-06T16:11:00 | depth 2,863 m ... | reverse complement strand
ACGGCTGAGAGTGCGATTTGATCGTTCTTCTGACATTCATCATGCATTTCTCACAGTCGCTGAATCAATCATTTGCCTCAGAACAATGCAACATCGGTTTTGTTAGGCGTTCTTAGTCGCTGAATGCTTCGATGCAAAGGCGACAGCACGCGATGCTCCGGCAGCTTGGCGGTTCGCCTGGTGCGGCCTGCTTGCTGTTTGCTACTTGCCTGATGGTTAACGACGACTTAAAGTCTTACTCAAAATGATGCGCGCACGGTGCGCGCGTGTTGGTCGCAGCGACAACGGAGCGGCTCGGCGATTCGAACGTTCCATGTCTTCCAGCCAACCACGCCACTGGGTCAAGGGCGAAGCCCTTGTTAAGGTTGTTGTCCCGAACGCAGATAGAACGCTTTCGTCAGTTCACGAAATTCTGCCGAATAATTGTGTCGGCTTAATTCCACAACAAGCTGACTGCGTTCAGGTGCTTCGACGGTGTTTCGCTGGAAAGACAACAACGTTCGGTGAGCCGACTTTTGGGGAGTTGGCTGGACGCTGCAGATCTTCGCGACATGCAGATTATGTTTTGCAGCGAGATGTATTACGGCGGAATGCTGCTGCCACGGAACGATCGCACAAAACGTTCCTTGGTCTGCCAGCAGGCAATCAACGCTGCGCAGCAGTTGTTGTGAGGTGAGCGTTTCGGTGTGCCGGGCTGCATTTCTGGCCGCGTCAGGGCCATGCAGCGATTCGACAAAGAATGGCGGATTGGCAACCACCAGATCAAACAGTTCCGCTGATCGAAACTTGCCAATGTCGCCGTGATAAAGCGACAGGCGATTCGCCCACGGGCTTTCGGAAAAGTTCAAAGCCGCTTCTTCTGCGGCTGCGGCATCAAGTTCAACGGCGGCAATTGTTGCGGTTGGAAATCGTTGAGCCAGCATCAGGGCGATCAGACCTGTTCCGCTGCCGATGTCCAGAATTTGGCAGTGTTCGGAAGCCTGCCCTGAATTGTGCAGCTCAGCCCACGCACCCAAAAGCACTCCATCGGTTCCCACCTTCATCGCGCTGCGATGCTGACTGACTTTGAATTGCCGGAACTGAAACGCGGATGTCACTGGTTGGAGTCTTAAAGCAGGGAACTTGTTCACGTTGAGTGAAGTTTTCAGAGCGACGTAGTCGCGTTTCTGAGCGGTAGCTCAAATGGTCTGAGGCACTGCCTCGCTGGAGTCTTACTCAAAATGATGCGTGCACGGTGCGCAGGTTGGTCGTAGCGACAACGGAGCGGCTCGGCGATTCCAGCGTTCTATGTCTTCCAGCTAACCACGCCACTGGGTCAAGGGCGAAGCCCTTGTCGGAACGGTTTCTAATTCAATTGCTGGTTTTTCTCGTTTTCGCCGATTCGTTGAATCAACGTGTCCCATTCCGGATGATCGTGAAACACGTTCAGGTCGGGGTCGTCGTTGATGTGTTCGACGTCATCAAAGCCAAGTTCGCGAAACGTACATTGCTTCAGCAAATCCATTCCTCTAGTTGTATAGAGTTCTCGCTTCTTTGGCTCCGTTTCCACTTCAATCGCTCGCCCATAAACGCAGGCGAGGTTGTAGAGCGAATCACGGCGAATATTGGTTTGCAGATCGGGAATTCCGGCCAAAATGTTTTCCATCATAGCAATTCCTTCTTCAACTTTATCCAGCCTGACTTTCGCCAAAGCCACCATGCTTTCAGTCATCGCATCTGCGGGGTCCAGTCCCAGTGCTCGTTCAATATCGGCCAATGCTTCCTGTGCTTTTCCTTCTCGAAGATACAGCGAAGATCGAGACACCAGGGCTCTGGCATAGAACGGATCGTCTTTGATAAGTTGGGTGTAAATCGCCATCGCTTCAGCATGCTTTTTGCCGCGTTTTAACTGATAGGCTTCCACGACGGCCTGTCGATGCGGGTCAGAACCGAAAGCCTGGATTCGACGTTGATGAACAAGATCCGACAGTTGTTTGGAGCTTGATCGTTCGCATTGATTGATGGCTTTACGAGCGACCGGATCAATGCTGATCATCAGGTTCATGATCAGACGATCCGCAAGGCGATACGATTTCACGTCCAGGTCTTTTCCTGGATTGGCGTCGATGTCGGCAAGAACCTGATCCAGTTTGCCGGCCATCACAGCGGTTGCTTCAGGAGTTCCCTTGTCTCGCAAACTGGTCAACGCTGTGTTCCACGATGCTTCGTCACCATCCATTGCCTGTTCTGTCAGTTCCAGCCATGCAGGATGATCAATCGCGCTTAGCTGATTCAGAAACTGAGGTCTGTTGTACCGATCAAGCGAATCGAAGTCCTTAATCATGTCCGTTAGCTGAGCGTCTGTGGCACAACGCATGATGGCAGGAAACGTCTGACGGGACAAAGTGGAATTTGCGCCGGATTCCTGCACGTACTGACGCAGCAAATCCGTGTAGGAGGAGTCCGGAAAACGTCGAACGGTATTCAGCAGAGTCGTTGTGAGTCGCTTTGATCGATACCTGGAATCGTCTTTGGCATTGGGCAATGCGTCGCCAGAAACAGCGGGTGTGGCAGACTGATCGTCGTCGGCAATTTCCAGGCGTTGCCGAATGTAATCGGCAGCCAGTTCAGAAGATTCGTGATTTGTTGATGCCTGCAGAATGAAATCGACAATCACATCCTGAATGGCGATATCGTGAACATTCAGCACTTCCGATTTCGCCGTATCCAGCGCACCTAGTTCAGACTGGTCTGCCAGAAAGGCCAGGATCTTTCGCAACGTCTGAGCCTCCGCTGAGGAAGACTGGTTGAAGCGACTTCCGACAGAATCAGTCGTATCTGGCAGCACAGAGAACACTTGCGGTGTCGAACTTCCCGGTGGAACATCGGTTTCGTCGCCGCCGATGGTGATTGGCCCGGGAGCATCCGCTGTGGCGTCAATAATCAACCCGCTGGCAAAATCCGTTAACAGGTCGCAATGGCGATAATCGTTCACAGACATAATCGCAGCCACAATGTCGCGTCTTATGGCCGAATGCTTGTCGGCGGAATTCCAGATTTCCTTCAACGCCGTCGCTGCCTGTGACGACGAAGTTTTCACCAGTGACTTGTACGCAGCTTGCGACACTTCATGAATATCGCTGTTAGCGAAGTTTCGCAAAGCAGCCACTGCAGTTGGGTGAGCCACACGATACAGGTTTTCCGCAATCAACGATTGGTAGTTGGCGGATTGCGATTGCGATTCGTCGATCACTTGCTGAAGTTGCGTTTCCGTAAGTCGATCGATGTTTTTTTCGATCGCAGCGCGGCGGATGCCCGGTTCGGCATGATGTATGTCAACGATGGCTTCGTTCAGCGGAATGCGATCGTAAACGTCGGCCAGACAGGCAGCGATCGCAAGGTCTCGATCATTTTCATAGATGCTTCCCGCAGCTCCATAGTTGACTCCCGTTGCATCGCGACTTCCCATTCCGGCCACTTTGAATCGCGAAAACTGGACAGGACATTTCACCTGATTCGCGAACCCAAAACGCTGAGGAACGTCACCGGCCTGAACGGAGCCCAGCCACGCCGCCAGAGCTGTTCTGGTAACGTAACTGGACTGAACGGTTTTCTGCTGATCATCCGCTTGAACGTGCAGGACAACGTTGCGAATGTTTTGTGCCTGCAACTTTTTGAATTCATCGGTCAAAGCCCAGGTCGCCAGTTGGTCGACGGGACGATGCAACTCGACCACCGCCAGGCAGTTGTCTGGCCCCATTAACGTTGTTTTAAGCTTAGATGAGTCGCGCAGGGCTTTGTTGAGATTGATTTCAATGGAACCGACTGGATCCTGTTCATTGGCCCAGGTCATTGTCAGCACGGGTTCCGACACAAATGCGTACGTTAGATTAATTCCCATCCAGCCTTGTTTGGATTCTCCGGCTGCCAATTCAAAAGTCGATGACAATAAGGGATCGACAACGGCTGAGTTGCATGCACTGGTTTTACCCGCACAACTGAAGGAAAACTGTTTCTGGTCAAGTTTGATTGGCTTGTCGGAATTATTTTTCACCAGCAGGCGGACGATGATTTGTCCTTCTAAAGCGTCCAGCCCGGTGATTGTATTCAGTCGCATTTCAGTGACAGAAATGTCAACCGCCGCAGCTGTGGTGGAGCTGGCTGCCTGATCGGTGCCTGCGTCCTGCGCGTACGCTTGCGCGGTCAGCGAATCTTGAGCGACTAAGGTGGTCAGCAGTAAGACTGCGACGCGTAACAACCTGCCTGAAGCGGCCGTTGGTCTTGTGGTATGGCGGCCATTTGAGGTTCGGGTGAATACCATCATGTGTGCTCCAATTCCTTTGAGCTGCTTCACTGAATGCTTCTCTCGGCGTTGACAGCGAAAGGGACAGCAAAGCCCGTCGTCAATTGTACGCGGAATGGAGGCTAATCGTCCAGAAGATCGTCAATGCCAGGACCAGGCTGGAGTTCGCCGGAGTCGTCGATGGGTGTATCCGGCAGAGCCAGAATTTCGTCAGAATCACCGAAGAAGTCCGGTTCGTCCTCAGCAGGTTTCGGCTTGCTGGCGGGCATTGCTACCGGCGGTTTGGTAGTTGGCGGTTTGTTGGGGAGTGGCGTTGCAGTCAGGACCTCTTCCGGATCAAAATCCTGCGACGGCGTCGGTGTTTTTTTAGCAGCCGTTGGCTTGGCCGTTTGCTTGCCGGCAACCGCTGCTGTTCGCTTTGGCTTTGCCTTGGCTGAACCCACTGCTGCTGCCGTTGGCGCAGATTTGCCAGACTTCTGCGCCCTGGACGCTTCTACTTTTGCGACGGCTTTTTGTTTTTCTCGAATTTTCGCATCGTTATTGGCTTTTACCAGGCGTTCTTCCACCTGCCGAAATTCGGCCACCATGTCCGACACGGTTTGCCATCGATCGCCAGGATTTGTTTCCAGGCCTCGCATAATTGTCTCAGCGATCTGGCTGTCGATTCTGGGGACGAGAGTGCGAATATCCAGCGGCGGCTGATTGATATGCTGCAGCACGGCATCAATCGTCATGGCCGCATCCCACGGATGACGCTTGGTGTAGAGTTCAAAGCAGGTAACGGCGTACGAAAAGACGTCGATGCGTTGATCTGTCGGTTGTCGCTTGATCAGTTCGGGAGCCATATAGTTGGCAGTTCCCGTTCGGTTGCCTGGTTTGCGAAAATCGGGAGTATTGGGCACCGTCAGGCCGAAGTCGATCAGCTGAATTTTATCATCTTCCGTCACCATGATGTTACGTGGACAGATGTCGCGATGGATGTAGCCCTTCGTGTGGAAATAATCCAAAGCCTCACCCAGTTGAATCATATAGCTGATGCGATGCTGACGCAGCTGGTCTGTTTGCAGGTCAACAAGAAGGCTCAGGCCCGAACCTTCCACGTAGTCCATAATCAGAAACATCTCGTCTTCCAGCGTCATTCCGATCAGCTGAGTTTTTACGATGTACGGGTGCTTAAACGAAATTGCAATTTCACCTTCGCTCGGCTTGTGCAAACCGGGAAACCGAGCTTCGTAGCGTTTGGTTTTTTCCTTGTCCAGAACCTTTACGGCGATCATCTGGCCGGTCATAGGATCTTCGGCACGCCAGACTTTCGACATGCTGCCCTGACCGACACGTCCAATCAGGTTGTACCGTTTGGCGATATCAACTTTTTCCATCTTCGGTTTACTGTCACCGAAGATATTTCCAAGCAGACTCATGCAATGCTCCAACGGCCGCAACTGTTAGGAATTGGCACTCAATAAAAAATTGTTTTTGCTATTCCGGCAATCCTGGACAATGACAATTCACAACAAAGCGTCTCAGGCCCTGACATGGCAAGCAGGTGATTCGACCACGGAATGCCAACAGCACCTCACAGCAGCGGGAGCCGACCGAAGTAGAATTCGTCTTGTAGTGTGTTCCGGAAGGCAGCAGCAAGTCAAGCCCCGACCGGTCGCCACGGCGAAGCAAACAGAATTCGAGCAATTTACCTTTTGTTGTGGACGGTTCTGGCTTGTGGAAACCAGCCCACATCGTCCGGTTCGAGTTTTCCGCAGCCACAGGTTGGCCCCCCTTCGTCATTCCCGCGCCCTTTCGTCATTCCCGCGCAGGCGGGAACCCAGAGGTGATGTGGCAGGCGGCTGGCACAACGCCGTGCTGGCCCAATGCCTTTGTAACACACGGACGCCTTCAATCTCGAAAAGGAAACCGGACCTCAATGGTCGCCCCTTTGCCGGCGGCACTATGCAGGCTGACATCGGCGTGCATGGCCTGGCACAGGTGCTTCACAATGGAAAGCCCCAATCCGGTGCCGCCACGCTCTCTGTTGCGATCTCGTTCAACTCGATAGAAGCGTTCGAAGATCCGTTTCTGATCCTTTTCTGAAATCCCCACCCCGGTATCTTTCACAATCAGCGAATTACTGGCGTCATCAGATTTCAGCTCAACCGATACGCTGCCTCCATCCGGAGTATATTTCAGAGCGTTGTCGATCAGGTTTCCGGCCACCGTGCGAACGGCCTGAAAATCGGCCAGCACAAACAGTTCCTGTTCGCCAACAAGAGTCAGCGAAATCTGTTTGCCGGCGGCCACTGGCAACATCGCTTTAATGACCTGATCCGCAACGGAATACAGATCCACCGGTTCTTCGTCAAACACTTGTTCGCCGGATTCCAGCCGAGCAAGTTGCAGCATCCCCAGAATGAGCTGCAACAACCGTTCTGACTGTTCTTCAATTTGCCGCAGAAAACGTTTGGCGGCGTCTTCATCCGCAAGTGCTCCATCCAGCAACGTTTCTGTGCACGCTTGAATGACCGTCAAAGGAGTTTTCAGTTCGTGAGAAACGCCGCTTACGAAATCGCGTCGCATTGATTCCAGTTTGCGAACTTCGGTTACGTCCGCCAGTACCAAAACAGCTCCACCACTGGAAATTGGTGACACCAAAAGAGTGACCTGAATTTCGTTTCGCGAAAGTTTCAGCTCCACAGAATTCGGACTGCGATCTCTTAAAGCGGCTCGCACCGCGTCCTGAAGATGCGGATTTCTGGCAACTTCAAACAACATGCGGCCGTCCAGATTTTTGCCGCGATGTTCCAGCATCAAGCACGCTTTGCTGTTGGCAAACAGAATCCGTTCGTCGTCATCAACGGCCACAACACCTTCGGCCATCGCCTGAAGAATGGCGGCCAGTTGAGTACCAGAAGACCGCATTTCGTGTTCCTGCAACTGGACGTGTTGCAGCCTACCGTTCTTTTCTTTGTCGCTTTGAAGTATGGAATTTGCGATATCAGCGACTTCATCATTGCGGTCGGAAAGTCGCAGCAGCAGGTCGTGTCGGCTGCTGGCTGTTTCTGAAGATTTAACGGCCTGCTTCAGCAATCTTACTGGCCCCACAACAAAAGCAGTCACCACAGCCAGGCATGCCGCTCCACAAAGCCCCGCCACAATGGCAACGCTATAGGCAGCCTGACGAATTCGGGCTGCTTCTTCAGCTCGCACATTCAACGAGTGCGTCAGCAGCAGGTATTCTGCGTTGGGCGAAATCTGCTGCATGCAGAACAGTGTGCTGGAATCCACTTTGCCCCAGCGAAAATGAACCGTGCCATCAACGGCTGCTTTTCGCAGTTCGTTAAAGCGAACTTCCGAAAGTCCCAGCTGCTTTATAACGTCAAGAGTCTGCGGCAGGCCATCTTTAGTTTCGACGCCAATGGTTCCATCCGCCTGCACGATCAACAAAGCCTGCCCACGCGAAGCCAGCCCGCGCGAAGCCAGCACAGACGTGAGTCCCACTGGCCGTTGAGAAACCTCATTCGCCTGACGAAACGCATCGCCAATGGAAGACAATAACTCTGTTGCATCCGTTTCTGTCAGTCGTCGAGCGTTTCGCTGTAGTTGAGAGCCTAAACTGACCAGCAGTCCGCTAAGCGCAAGTGCGCACAGCAACGTATACACGCTTAAAATCAGCCAAAATGATTTGGAACGCAGTAAATCCAAGTGGCACTTTCCTCACAAGGGCTTCGCCCTTGACCCCATGGCGTGGCACGCCGGAAGACGTGGAACGTTCAAATCGCCGAGCCGCTCCGTTGTCGCCAGGGCCAGGATGCGAGCACCGCGCTCGCATCAATTTAAGTTAGACACTAACGAACCAGGACAAATGAGTTCCCACACACCAGAAACAAGCGTTGAAGTGAAGACCAACGGCAAAAGAGCTAAAACCTTCTTCAGCCAGCCGGAGATATTGCAACATACGTTCGATTAAGTGTTGAAGTGTTCAATATGACGTTGAATATATTAAGTCTGTGAAGATTCAGTTAAGGCCGCAAACCGGATTTGCTTTTCGAAGCTTGTGTCCAACCGCTGGCGAATACTTAAGTTCCACATGGCCACCGCAATCAAACTTACCGCAATCACGAATTCAAAAAAAAACGCAGCAGGCACAATGCCTGCTGCGTTCTAAACATTGTTGGCGTCAAAGACGCTCCCCCACGGCACAGCACCGGTTTGATAGACCGTTAGTTTTCTGCCAGCTACCTGAGTCGCAGGGCGACAGGTCAACTAACGAAATCGAATCAGACTTCGATTTCGGGTACGACATATGGTGCTCTGTACTGTCGCTTCAGAAACGAATTGGCGACGTCGGCGTGGTCACCAACGAAGGCTTCCGTTTTCGTATCCAGAGTCAACATTGGGCTAAGCTTAATGTCATCGCTTTCCAGCTTCACTCCGTGAGCAGCCACATGCTTGTCCATTTCGGCCACAAGCTGCCCGAAGATTCCGTGGTCGCCAGTGACCCGGCTGACATCCGCAGCTCGGAATGACGAACCTGTCTGGAAAGCAATATTTGCCAGGTTGCACCAGCCCGTGGAATGGTGCCCAACCTGCACGTCTGCCTTCAGACTGCTGGCGTTGCGAGTACGACAGGCATCAATAAAGTTCTGCTGGTGAGTTCTACCGGCGTCGCCTTTGAATTCACGAATAACTTTACCGTCCTTATCAAAAGCAGTCCCTCGACCACGCTGACCTTCAAACCGGCCGCCTTCGCAATAAGCGATATAGCCGCTGCCCGGGCCAGGGTGTTGAGGAGACTTTTTGGAAGTTCCGCCAGCCGTCAGGTTACTAAGAGCAATCACAACGGGAATCGAACCGGTGTCGAAGTACACGAAGTGTACGTTCGGAGTATCTCCCGCATCGTTAAACGCGATGCGACCACCACCGCCGAAAATTCGCTTCGGCAAGGTGACGCTATCCTGAAACACGTTGTTACGCAGGTCGTCCAATACGTGAACGCCCCAGTTACCCATTTCACCGGACCCCGTGTTGAAATCCCAGTGCCAATCGTACTGAAGCTTGTCGCGGAAGATTGGTTTATCCTGAGCTGGTCCCAGCCACAGGTCGTAGTTCACAGAACTGTCAACTTCCAGAGGCGTGTCGCGTTTGCCAATCGGCGGTCGAACGCCAAACCGGTTTACTCGAGCCGTCACGATTTCTCCAAGCCCCTTTTCTTCGTGCAGGAACTTTTTAATTTCTTCCTGCATTGGGTCAGAACGCTGCTGAGTTCCAACCTGACAGATGCGGTTATAGTGGCGAGCAGCGTTGATGGTCTGCTGACCTTCCCACTGGCTGTGTGACAGCGGCTTTTCAACGTAAACATCTTTGCCAGCCTGCATGGCCCAAATCGCGGCCAGACAATGCCAGTGATTTGTGGTGGCCACAACAACGGCATCAATGCTGTCGTCGTCAATCAGTTTGCGAAGATCGGTAAAGCCTTTGCCTTTGGGAAATTTCTTCAAGGCCTGGCCCAGACGGTTTTCGTCGGGATCGCAAAGCCCCACCACGTTTACGCCATCGATTGCGCTGAAGGCCCGCATGTGCTCGCCCGCTCGACCGCCGCAGGAAATAAACCCAATGCTGATTTCGTCGACCGCCATAGCAGCCCTGGAAACAGACGGAAACGTAATCGCAGCACTGGCGGCTGCGGCTGATGCCATAAACTGACGACGTGAAACAGATGTCATTTATAATGCCAATTTTCTGGATGAGTTAAATCAAGCAAAACCCGCTGTTTTGCATTGGGCTGGTATCGACCAGTATCAGCGCAATTCTTAGACAGTTCAAGCATACAGGCCAAGTCGTCACGTGCTGTGTACACTTATGGACGCTTCTAAAACGCGTTCGAGGCCGCACGCAACCGATAAACGATGACGGCCCCTTCTGCTGCATTACACCGCAAAGCGAACCAAATCAGCCTGATAATCAGCATCAGGCAATAAAAAAGGCGATGTCATTCGTGATGAATGACATCGCCTGACAGCGTTTTGCACTGACTTGTCGCCGCGAAGTCCGCTTTTAAGGCCTGCTATGCATGCTGGCCGTAAGCCAGAACCGTCCCGAACGTTTCGTAAGCTGTTCCAGCAGGTCCGATTATCAGCGTTTTCTAAAGTTCAAAGTATTCATCTTCAACCTCAGCCGGTTTGACCGTCTTGGCGGGCTCAATAATTTCCGGAACTTCAGGAAACTCAGCTTTGGACTTACTGCCCACGGGTTCTGCTACAGAAGCTCCGGATTGTGTGGCGTTTTCTGCAACGTGATTTTCCGGAGCCGGTGAAAGATCAAGACTTGCCGATGGTCTCACGACTTCTGCAGGGCGAACTCCAGGAACAGACACGCTGCCATCCTGGTTAGCTCCCTTGGTTAGCGAAACCTTCGTTCCTTTGACTTTTCTGTTAATCAGATTCATTCGATACACCAGTTCAGCACCCGACGCGGCTGTGGCCGCAATCAGCAACCAAATCGGCAAGCCAAACGGCACCACCTTCATAAACGCGGCGCCCACCAAAGCGACGGTTACAAGGCACAACGCCCCAAACACCGTGCTGCGAGCTGTAATGCCACCTTTTTCCTGTCGCTTGGCATGACTCGCCAAAGCATTTTCCACAGATCGAGTGGACAGTTCTCGGAAGGAATCCATGTTGCTTCGCAGCGATTCCAGGTCAATCCTTGCTCGCGGTGCAGCCTTCACGGGTTCGGCATGCATTCCGCCAGTTTCGTCCATCGCTTGTGGGGGCTGCGTTTTGGTTGAGTTTCCATCACCGCTGTCGTATTCCCCCGCCATGTACGAATCAATAAACGATTTTTGCACGGATGGCTTCTTCTCCGGAACTTTCGCGGGTTCTGGCTTGCTGGCAGGCTTTGCCGCAGACGGTGCACTTCCGCCCTTCGTCAATTCCTGAGGAAGCGTGCCACCCGCTTTGTCTCGGTTGCGGGCCAGCAGCTGTTCCATATAGCTGGCCACAAAATCGTCACCATCGCTGACAGGTTCTTCTTCGTGTGTCTCATCAACAGATGCAGCCTCCAGCAGTACACCGTCTGCTCGCCCAAAGCTCATGGAAACAGCAGCCGAAAGTTCCTGGCTGTATTCATCCACTGCAGGCAACAACGATTCAATCTTGTCTACCGGATCGTCCTTTTTGGCGTCACCAACCTTAATCCCAAACAGCTCGGCAATTTCTGAACGTACTGCCGGCACGCTGTCGCCACTGGACCGTGATACGCTGTGATTTCCGGACAAGCCGTCACGCTTCAGCACACTGTCGTGACGTTGCATACTGTCGCTGCGTCCCACCGAATCGTAGTCAAAGTCATCAACGTCCGGTGGCACTGGTGCGGCCTGCATCGCCACCTGAATTTCTGCGCGAGCAAGTTCCAGTTGCTGACGTGCTTCCAGCAGTTGACGTCGTTGCGTTTCAATTTCGCCTTCAGACTGTTCCAGCGCCCGCTTGCGTTCCAGAAGCTCGTTTTCTCGAGTGTCCAGAACGACGGCTCGATCGTCGAGTTCCCTGTGCAGCGTACGCAGTTCGTCTGAGCTATGTTCTGGCGAATTTGATCCACCAGCGTCAGCATTGGCATTTGTCAGTTCAGTAATTTGCTGATCCTGCTGCTGCAGGCGTTCCTTCAGTTCCGCAACAATTTCCAGCAATGGAGAGCCGTCGCCGTCAGCTGCCGCGGCTTTGTCGGCTGCTGCCTGAGCTGCTTCCAGCTGAACCTGAAGTTCTTTAATCGTTTGTTCGTACGCTTCAACCTGCTGAGTGAAGGCTTCAGGAGAATGATTGGAGCCTTTTGCAGATGATGCCAGCTCGGCCTTCAGTTGTTCAACCTGCTGCATCAGTTCCATCTCGTCACCAACGACGTATGGTTCTGTATCGGCAAAGGCGGCGGCATCCAGCTTTTCCTGAGCCGCGGCTTGTTCCTGTTCCAGACGTTCAGCAAGTGTCAGCAGCTTCGCTTCTATCGCAGCACCATGTTCAGTGGCCGCCACAAGGTCAGCTTTTGTCGTTTCAATTTCGGCTTCACGTTCAGCCAGCAGTTTTTGATATTCCGCCAGCTGAGCCGCAGCAGCACCGGCTTCGTTCACGTTGCCAGTGTTCAAGTTATCGCTGTTCAAGTTATCGCTGTT
>ERZ887849.3225-NODE-3225-length-12477-cov-12.269119_pt1 | contig 12477 bp, 8 predicted proteins | sample MGYA00521267_ERZ887849 | MGnify/ENA primary metagenome ERZ887849 (study PRJEB32303, sample SAMEA104408601) | aquatic metagenome | biome: Brackish water; feature: Pelagic; material: water | place: Baltic Sea | collected 2014-06-06T16:11:00 | depth 2,863 m ... | reverse complement strand
GGCCAAAGTGCCCATAGGCTGCCGTTCGCTGAGAACGTTGTTCCGACGGCCACGAGAACTGTGGATATCAAATGAACTCGCTCAGACACCCTGTCTTTACCAAATAGCATAATGCCCAGAAATGAGGCTTCCATAAAGAAAGCGGTCAGTACCTCATAGCCCAGCAGCGGACCGGCAATGTTGCCAACCTTTTCCATAAATCCTGGCCAATTGGTACCAAACTGAAAACTCATGGTGATACCTGAGACCACTCCCAGAGCGAAGGTTAAGGCAAAAATTTTCACCCAGGAAAAATAGGCATATTCCCACGACTTATCATTGGTGCGTAAATACTGAATTCGAAAATAAACTAAAAACCAACAGAGTCCAATCGTGATACTTGGGAAAAGAATATGGAAACTGATGTTAGCGGCAAATTGAATTCGCGATAAAACAAATGGATCAAACTCCATTATCTGTATAGCTCCTGTAAAAAATGCTACTTGTTAGCAATGGCCCTTAGATGCTGAAATGCATCAAACTGGGTTAAATAAATACTTCCGCTCAACTGTTCGGCCAAGCCGGAATAACGCAACGCATCCATTACCGGGCCCTTCACCTCTGACAGATTCAGACTTACACCCTGCTCTGCAAGTCGCTGGTTAACCCGCTCAAGCATCTCATGGGCACTGTAATCAATCTCATTTACCGCCGAGCAAATCAGTACCACGTGAGCAATCAGATCATTCGCGTAGACCTTCTGATAAATAAGATTTTCCAGTACTGATGCATTGGCAAAAAACAGACTCTCGTCGACACGTAAATTTAGAACTGATGGCTCTGTGGTCACTTGGTAACGCTGAATATTGCGAAAATGCTGGGTACCCTCCACCAATCCTACTTCAGCTACATGAGGCACTGATGTGCGATACAGGTAGAGTAAAATTGACAGCACAACGCCACAGAGGACACCCACTTCCACGCCAAATAGCAGCGTCCCTCCTAATGTGATAGCCACGGCACGAAAATCATTCGCCGAGAAGCGCAGGGTTTTTCCCAATATTGAAAAATCGATAACGGTTAACACGGCAACAATGATTGTGGCTGCCAATGTAACCTTGGGCAGGAAATACAATGCGGGAGTCAAAAACATCGCTGCCACTGCTATACCCACGGCAGCAAAAATGCTGGCTGCCTGAGTTCTTGCGCCAGCATCAAAGTTCACTACAGTTCTGGAAATACCACCGGTGACGGGAAAGCCTGCGGAAAATGCAGAGGCGATATTGGCAGACCCCAGCGCTATCAGTTCCTGATTTGGGTTTATATTTTCTCGGCGTTTTGCCGCCAGAGTTTTGCCCACGGATACAGACTCCACATAGCCAATAATGGCGATACTCAACGCAGGCAACCACAGCTGCTGCAATAGCGAAAAGGAAAGCTGGGGCCAGGCCAGCCTCGGCAGACCACTTGGAATACTGCCAACAACGGCAACTCCAGCTCGTTCAAGGTCGACCATCCAAGCTAGCAACAATGTGGTGATCACCGCTAACACTGGCGCCAACTTGGCCATAAGGTGGGCATTGCTGTCTGTCACGCCCATACGCTTACAGATAGGCACCACAGCAGTTCTTGCCCAAACCAGAAAAGCCAGCACCGCAACCCCGAGCACTGCAGTGTAAGTGTGAATGCTATCGCTACTGTTAAGCAGGGATAGCGCGATGGTCGGCAATGTATCTCCAGCACCAGAGATGCCCAGCAAATGCCTGACCTGACTCAGGGCGATAATAATGCCCGAGGCAGTAATAAAGCCTGAGACAACTGTGTGAGATAAAAAGTTGGCCACAAAGCCCAACTTAAAAAGACCCATAATCAGGAGGAATACCCCTGACAAAAATGCCAGAGCAATGGCAGCGCTCAGATAGTCTGCAGTGCCTTGGGTGACAATATTGCTGAGGCTGACCACCGTCATTAATGACACGACAGCGACCGGGCCAACCGACAATGTGCGACTACTGCCAAATAAACTATAAGCAATTAGCGGCAGGATACTGGCATAGAGTCCAACCTCGGCTGGCACACCAGCCAAGAGCGCATAGGCCAATGACTGGGGAATCAACATCATGGTGACAACCAGTCCGGCGACCATATCCGCTTTTAGGTCATCCCCACTGTAACTGCGCATCCACTTCAACGCAGGCAGGTAGTCGCTGGCTTTGTCCATTTAGGTTTTTTCCTCGGGACAGTGAGTCATCCACTCTCGGCCCTTTAACATCATGTGCCAATAGACAAAGGGAAGAGCCAGGCTTTTGAGCCACCAGGCTAGTCTAGTTGGCTTGGTTCCGGCATTGACCCAATTGGGGAAGCTGGGAGCTACGCGACCGCCATAGCAAAACTCGGCCAGGACAATCTTGCCGCGCTCTACCGTCAGTGGACATGAGCCGTAGCCATCATATTTTGCACTTGGTGCCTGACCTGCTTGAACAGAGATGATATTTTTCGCCACCACTGGTACCTGCTTGCGCACCGCGGCCATCGTCTTAGCGTTGGTGGTATTCATCACATCGCCAAGGCCCCAGATATTTGCGTACTCTGTGTGGCAAAGACTATGTGGATCTACTGCCAACCAACCCCCTTGATCGGCCAGACCACTGTCGGCTATAAATGCAGGGGCCTGCTGTACTGGGCAGACATGCAACATATCGAAGTCTTTACATATCTGCGATTTATTCCCCTCAGCATCGGTAACATCAAACCAAGCCTTGCGCTGGTCGCCATCAACTTTGACCAGGTTGTGGTTATAGCTCGGGCTAACGCCGTACTTATCCATATAGGACTGCAGTGTGCCAACATAGGCAGGAACTCCAAACAGCACGCCACCGGCATTGCAAAAGTCTATATTTATATTGTCTAGACGCTTGGTTTTCAGCCAGTGATCGGCGGAAAGATACAGTGCCTTTTGCGGCGCGCCCGCGCACTTGATAGGCATAGGCGGCTGAGTGAAGATTGCTCTGCCACGCTGGGTTTTTTGCACCAGTTCCCAGGTGTAGGGAGCTAAGTCATAGCGATAGTTTGAGGTTACGCCATTTTTACCCAGCGTCTCTTCAAGACCTTCTATAGCGCCCCAGTTAATCGTTAATCCAGGAGCGACCACAAGCTGCTCATAGTGCACCTGAGCACCATCGTGCAAAATCACAGTATTGATATCGGGCTTAACTTTTGTAACCGCCTGCTGCAGCAAGCTAACACGCTTATCCACTAATTTAGTGGTTTCACGTTCAGTGGACTTAGCCTTAAACACACCGCCACCGACCATGGTCCATCCGGGCTGATAATAATGCTTAGTAGAAGGGTCAACTAATGCAATGCGTAGCTTGCTGTCTCGCTTTAGCAGGCTGGCGGATACGGCTATACCACTGGCGCCGGCACCTATAACCACAACGTCGAAATGCTGGGTCGCCTGACTTGGGTTTTGCGCTGCAGAAAGTTTTTTTTCAAGCTGCTCCGAAGAGATGCTGTGCCATAACTGCAAAGAGCGATTGCCAGTGCGGCAATAGGCATGAGTTTTCAAATTGCTCGCCATCAGCTCGCGGAAACGCGCTGTAGTATCATCCGTGAGCCCACCTGCAACGAAGGGCATATGGATCAACTCTATATTTTTGGCCGCCGCCGCCTCGGCAATATGATTGACACTGGGTTGATCCGCCGCTTCGCCATCCGGTCGATTACAAATAATAAGCTGCACACCCTGCTCAGCTAGCTGGGCAATGTCTTCAATACGAATTTGATCGGAAACCGAAAATGTCTCGCTGACTGTTATTATTTTCACTGTTTGTCCCTTTTGTTATTTTGTTATTTTGTTATTTTGTTATTTTGTTATTTTTACAGACTATTAATGGGAATTTTTAAATAGACCGCCGCGTTGTCTTGAGCCGGGGGGAAATGGCCAGCACGCATATTTACCTGGATAGCTGGAATCATCAGTCGAGGAATGCCAAGGCCGCTATCACGCTTTTCACGCAGAGCGACAAACTGGGCCTCTGTAGCGCTGTTGCCTAGATGCACATTGTGCAGCTGCTGTTCGGCGACTGTAGTTTGGTAGTTGACTTCGCGGCCCTCGGCACCATAGTCATGGCACAGATAGAGTTTGGTATCTGGCGCTAAATTTAAAATTTTCTGTGCAGACTGATAAAGCGCTTGAGCACTGCCGCCGGGGAAATCTGCTCGAGCAGTACCACTGTCTGGCATAAAGATAGTATCGCCAACAAAGGCGCACTTACCGATAACATGTACCATACAGGCGGGAGTATGACCCGGCGTATGAAGAGCTGTAGCCTCTAGGTTACCTATGGCATAGGTTTCGCCGTCTTTAAAGAGGCGGTCAAACTGGCTGGCATCGCGCTGAAAGTCAGTACCCTCATTGAAGATTTTGCCAAAGGTTTCCTGCACAGTGATAATATGCTCACCAATCGCCAACTTACCGCCCAAGTGCTTTTGTAAATAGGGGCCAGCGGACAGATGGTCTGCATGGACATGGGTTTCAATATGCCACTCCACTTGCAGGCTGCGTTCTTGAATATATTTCATAATGGCATCAGCACTGCTGTGGCTGATACTGGCAGACGGATAGTCGAAGTCGAGCACTGAATCGATTACCGCACAGGCTTGAGATTGCGGATCTCTGACCACATAAGAAAAGGTGTTGCTGTCCTGATCAAAAAAAACCGCCACGTCCGCCTCAACAGCTGAGCTGTCATCAACTGCTCTTTGCAAATTTTCCACGTACTCTCCATTAATATCCAATTGACATGTCGTGCTGAGCCATGGCCTTAGCCTGTTGCACTTAAATTGTTAGTTTAAGTGCCACTCTCCCAGCTATTAGCTATTAGCACTTAGCGTGCCAACTTCGGTTATCGCGGATCTGCTGGGCTTCAGACAGGTTTATCTTGACCCCGAGGCAATCCATAGCCAAAATTGGCAAAACTTAAACCAATTTTGGCAAAAACATGGATATCATCCAGTCTGATTCAGGATCTCAGCGCAATCTAAGCGCCATGCTCGAGGGCTATGACTGCCCTGCCATACTGGTCTCGGCCAATTATGAAATCCTCGCTTACAACTCTGAATACCGCGACGCATTTGGCGCGCTAGAATTGGACCAGCAGCCCAGTTGCTTCAGCGTTTCACACGGCTATGATGTCCCCTGCGACCAGGCGGGAGAATCCTGCCCCCTCAGCGCAGCTCTGCTATCAAAGCGCAAAGAGCGAGTTTTGCATATTCACCAAACTCCCCACGGCAAAGAACATGTGGATGTCGAGATGCTGCCTATCTTTGACGACCAGCAACAACTGTTATTCTTTGTTGAGCTTTTGCGGCCTATTCCTCTCGCCAGCGGGAATGTCACCGACCAGAAAATGATCGGTAGAAGCCCGGCATTTTTAAAGATGCTGGAAGTGATTAGCCGCGTAGGGCAGAGCGATGTATCTGTGGTGCTTAAAGGGGAGTCTGGCACAGGCAAGGAACTAGCGGCCAGAGCTATTCATATGGCCAGCGCTCGCAGCGGCAATCCCATGGTAACTCTGGAGTGCTCTGGACTTACAGACTCTCTTTTTGAAAGTGAACTTTTCGGCCATGTGAAGGGCGCATTTACAGGCGCACAATTTAATAAGCCAGGACTTATAGAGCAGGCTGACGGCGGCACATTATTTTTAGATGAAGTGGCCGATATTCCAATGCCTATGCAAGTCAAATTATTGCGACTGTTAGAGACCGGCACCTACAGGCCAGTGGGCAGCGCCGAGATTAAAAACAGTAACTTTCGACTTATCTGCGCCTCACATAAAAACCTCGCGGAAATGGTAGATCAGGCCAGCTTCCGTCAGGATTTATTCTATCGTATCAATGTATTTCCGATTCATCTGCCTTCTCTGGCCGAGCGGCGCGACGATATTCCCGCTATCGCCAAGTCGCTCATCCATCGCATCTCGCCAGATCAAACCTGGCAGCTTACGCAGCCTGCAATGAAGCGCCTCAGCAGCTGGAACTACAAAGGTAATATTCGCGAATTGCGCAATGTTCTGGCCCGCGCCACCGTCCTGGCAGAGACTGGGGTTATAGATCAGGACATAATTGACAAATGTTTTGATATTGATTTTCAAGCCAACATAAATATTGAATTGGACAAAGTGGACCTAAAAACGTCTGAACTGGCCTATTTGCAGAATCTAATGACCACCTATGGTGATAAAGTGAAAGCAGCTGAGGTAGCTGGCATTAGTGTGCGATCTCTGTACAGAAAGTTAAATCAGAGATGAATGCTCTGCCACTTAATAATTAGGCTCCCGCCAAACAATGCAGCTTCTTTGCCTGCATAGGAGCATTGGAATCGGTTTTGTCAGCAGCTAGTAGAGACTCATCTGGCTTTATATCCCATGGTGATTTTGAACCTGCCAGATCGCCATAAGCAAAGCATTGATTATCGGGTGGCGGTCATCACTATGCTTATCCATCGCCCAACCTACAGTCCGTCGCGAGAACAAATCTAAGCTGCGGCTTTTTCCGTCTGAACACCCGAAACGATTAATAGTGCAGTGATTGGAACTAATGCTTGATATAAATTTGTGCATTTAATGGCACATCTCCAAACAGGGTTACGCGACGAGAGTAAAGAGGCGCATCACATTTACGGGGCATTAAGGGTAGAGTTTTATGACAAAGTAGCGCCATAACCTTTGAGAGATAGTCATAAAAATTAAATATTTCTGTCATAGACTGTTTAGAATAAAAGTTAGCAGTCGGAAACTATTATGAAACGTAAAAAAATCCGAATAATTGAGAATCCTTACCAAAATGTTAGTGAAAGCGAATACCAGGTTGAAAAACGTCGACTACAGGTTGAGCTATTAAAGATCCAGCAATGGTTGGTCCACCAAAAGCTCTCTCTTGTCGTGGTTTTTGAGGGAAGGGACGCAGCTGGCAAAGGTTCAACCATCAAACGTTTCACAGAAAATCTTATCCCCGCGCATTTTTCAATCCATGCACTGGGCGTGCCCACTGAGTCAGAATCCAAGTATTGGTTTAGACGATACGAGTCAATTTTCCCTAAACCGGGCAACATCGCCTTTTTTGATCGATCTTGGTATTCAAGGGCACTGATAGAGCCCACCATGGGTTACTGCTCAGAAAAGAGATATAAACGTTTTATGAGAAAAGTGCTTAACTGGGAGCACAGTCATATAAATAAAGGCCTACTAATGGTCAAATTCTATCTCTCTGTAGATCAGGATACCCAGCTAATAAGGTTTGAGAGTCGATTAAACAACCCACTGACCTACTGGAAATTTTCGGAAAATGATCTCAATGCCCGAAAAAAATGGGCACTGTTCACCAAGTATAAAAACCAAATGTTTGATCATACCTCATCAACAAAATCACCCTGGGTGGTCGTGAATGCCAATTCAAAGAAGCAAGCCAGATTAACCAGTATGTTATACTTGGTGCGGTTTTTTGGTCGACGAAAGTTTGAGCCACTGACGGGGCAAGATGTGCGAGTCAGCCATAGCATTTCTGTCGGCGGTGTAAAGTTTGGTGACCTTACACTCCAACAATTAGCCGTACTAAAAGAACTAAAAGATCAGGAGTAGCAGACTGTTTATGGAACCCGCCATGTCAAAAAATCAGAATAACTCGAGTTATCCAGACTCATTGCGTCAAACCATCGATTTGCCCGTCATCGAATCTGCAGGCGGACTGGTGTGTAATCATCAGAACCATATACTGCTGATGTTTAAACGTGGACGATGGGATATGCCTAAAGGACGTGTTGATGACGACGGGAAAAAGCTGTCTGCTATTCGGGAAGTCAATGAGGAAACTGGACTCGAGGCCTCCAAACTATGCATAGAGGGAAAGCTGGTCTCAACCTGGCACACCACGCGACATCAAAATATTAAATACATGAAGAAAACACATTGGTATTTAATGCGTTATGACGGGTTTGATGCAGATACTATTCCCCAGGTCGAAGAAGGCATTATCGAATGCAGATGGATTCACTTGAGTGAGCTGCCTAAATACAGAGATTTAATGAGAGCTCGCATTGAGTATGTGGTCGACTTTTGGCATGAGAATCTCGCCTATACCGCGCGGCCCTAATGTAATCCCCTCATTAAACGGCTCAAAAAGATGTATACCGAGGAGAAGCTAGTCGGCGAGATTGCCCGCGAGGCGCTGGCAAAAAAGTGGTAAAGCCATCTCTCCACCGACAACTTGGAGATAGCCGACGGGCTGCTTCGTATAACCACCGCAAACAAACGCTAGGGGTTCGGCTTAAGCTTTTTGTATTTGCGTAATCTCAAGGGGTTTAGCTGGAACCACAAGCGTGTCTATCGTATTTATCGCGAGCTGGAGCTAAACCTTCGTATTAAACCGCGACGTAGGCTCAAGCCAGACAAGCCTGAGGCCCTAGGCAATACGACAGCGATCAACCAAACATGGTCGATGGATATTATGAGCGACTCAGTGGCTATGGCAATACAATAACGAGGAGCCTGATACTGCTATTGGCGGTGTGCCGCCAAGGAAAACGCCCAAAAAAGCATTTATATTGCTTATACTCTATTTACGAAACACACATTTTCCTGAACCTATATTCCCCAGACCCTTATGTTTTTACTGATTACCTATGTATTGATTGCTCTTGGCTTCTCGTTTTTGTGCTCTATTGCCGAGGCAGTATTGTTAAGCGTCACCAATACCCATATTGCCCTAATGAAAAAGGAACACAAATCTGCCGGCCGTTTGTTGCAAAGATTAAAGGATGATGTCAACAAGCCGTTGGCAGCCATCCTGACCTTGAATACCATCGCCCATACTATTGGCGCCGCCGGAGCCGGTGCCCAGGCAGTCGCTGTTTTTGGCAGCGCCTATGTTGGTATCGCTTCCGCAGTGTTGACGCTGTTGATCCTGATATTCTCTGAGATTATTCCCAAAACCTTAGGAGCTCATTACTGGCGACAGTTGGCGCCTGTTACAGCCTACGTGCTTAAATATCTGATTATCTTACTCTACCCCTTTGTGAAATTATCGGACTGGTTAACGGGTGGTTTACATGGGCCGACCCTCAGCGGTTTTAGTCGCGAAGAGTTTTCGGTAATGGCCGACCTGAGTTCAAAAGAAGGGCAAATTGCCGAGCAAGAATCACATATATTAAAGAACCTTTTACTACTGCGAGAAACCCGCGCCACCGATGCCATGACACCGCGCACCGTAATTTTTTCGTTGTCGAAGATGGTTACCGTGGAAGAGTTTTTCCACAAATACGACCATGTGTCTTTTTCTCGCATCCCTATTTACAGCGATGAACAGGAGAACATTTCCGGCTATGTTTTCAGAAGCGACTTGTTGCTGGCCAAGGCTCGAGGTAATGGCGATAGTATTTTAAGCAACTATCGGCACGACATTACTGCTGTGCCTGGCTCTTTGTCACTGTCACAGGTGTTCAATGAATTGTTAAAGTTGCGTGTGCACATGATGCTGGTCGTGGACGAATACGGCGGTGTTGAAGGTATTATTACCCTGGAAGATGTTCTCGAAACCCTATTGGGCCTAGAGATCGTTGATGAAAAAGACGATGCGGTCGATATGCAAAAAGAAGCGCGCCGACAGTGGAAGCGACGTGCGGGAAAAATGGGGCTTAAAATAGACGGGGAAAAATAATAGGTCGCCTCGCTAACTTAGTGTAATTTTCTACTTGTCCGCCTTTGATTTATTGAGGGGATTACAATCCCGTCTGCAACAGCCAATAAAAAAACCCCAACCCTTTCGGGTTGAGGTTTTGTTATTGGTGGAGGCGGCGGGAACTGTACTTAGACGGTAACCTATTGATTAATATAGGTTTGATGAGTTCAAAAATCTGCTTTTGTTACATCCTTTGTTACAAAGAAAGAAGTCCTGAGCGATGCTATCTGACATTAAAATATTGAGTAATGGCGTTATGGTTGAATTATCGTGCCGGTTTGAAAAAACATTAAGTATAGAGGGAATGCCGCCAAGCCTGACGATCACTGTTTCGGTCTGGGGATTAACTATAATCAGCTGCAGGCCCATCCCTTCAATCCAGAACACTTCAGGTGTGTTGGGTAACCCACGGTAAATGTGATAGCCATAAGTATTGCCTACTGATTTGCCAGTTGCCTGAACGAAAAACCACTCTGGAATAACTGAGTCTTTAACCATTTTTTCTAGCCAGAGTGAAGAGACTATGTCATTTTTTGGATCGAGAAATAAGTCGCCTATTTCGAGCCATGATCTTGCCGTGGCAAACATACAGCAATAACCAGCCGTATTGATAACAGAGGCTTCCTCAAGTGTTAGTGGCTGCCAGAGCTTATTCTCAATTAATTGGTTAAGAGGCTGTTTATAGATATTCATCAGTACAAGACTCAGCAGATGGTAATTAATATTGTCATAGCGGAATAAACGATCACCATTAAAGGAGATTTCAGATAAGGGTGTTATTAATGGATTACCTTTCAAGGTCGCTGTAATGTCCTTTGATGCTGATTCTATACCCGAGGTATGTCTCAGCAAATCTCGAAGAGTAACCAGATTCTCAGACGATTGTGTTATTTGAGGGAGATACTGAGAAATAGAGTCTGTCTCAGAATTAATGAGGCCCTCATCAATGGCGATACCAATAAGTATGGCAACAATAGCTTTGGTCATAGACATAGCGTTTATAGCGCGCCCATCATCAGCATCTGGACTATAACGCTGATAAATAATGCGACCTTTTTTTTGAACGATTAGTGCCTGAGTTTGACTGCGGTCAAACCATGAATCTAATGACTCATTGACGACGGAGGTTTTTCTAAATATATCTTCTCCGCTCTCTTCGGACGTCCGTCCTGCAATCGCGACAGGCGCAGATAATAGAAATGAGTCAGATGATTTTATTAAGTTATTCAGATGAGCGTTAGCCTCGAGTGAAGCATTGTCTAGAATTGCTGTTTTAAATGGACTCGCCATTAGCAGAACTACCGTTAGTGCAATCCCGATAATTATTTTTAACCGGAGGATTTTGGATGACATGTGACTCGATGCTCTGTTGGGTAGATCTCATCTTAAATCGTTTGGAGAAGATATACTAAAAGCTAAATGAAGAAAAACCCCTGAAAAACAGGGGGTTATTCTTAAGCGGTGGAGGAGGCGGGAATTATTCGGGCCTCACCCTCCCCCCTTCGGGGCCACCGTCGCTGCGCTCCCGCGTTGTCTCGCCACTCGAAGTACTGTCCCACTTCAAACTCACCACAAGATAAGCTTAAGCCTCATCCACTGAAATTAACTGCCGGAAAATCAGGAGGGGAACTTTCCTGCACCGTCCGCGATTCCCACCCCAGCTTCCATCACAACTCTCATCAACGACTTATATTAATGACATGTTTTACCAGGGCAAGGCTACTAGGTCTTTTTAGCCCTGATCCTTTGCCGCCCAGAGCGCTTCCATCTCTTCGAGTGTCTTACCCTTGGTCTCAGGGACCAGCTTCCAGACAAAAATCATCGCGACCACACAGAAAGAGGCAAAGATAAAGTATGCCAGCGCACCGTTAAAACCCTCCTGATTAAAGGTACTTTGGTTTACTAGAGGGAAGCTATTGGCAACCAGGGCATTAAATAGCCACTGTGCCGCAACGGCGATCGACATAGCGACACTGCGCACATTATTTGGGAACATCTCCGACAACATCACCCACACCACTGGACCCATGGACATGGCGAATGAGGCGATAAAGACCAACACAGCGATCAGGGAAACAACCCCCATCTGCTGGGTATAAATAGTCAGACCCAGCACCGTTAAACCGGCACACATACCTATACTACCGGCAATAAACAGCGGCTTGCGACCCCAGCTATCAACCTTATAAATAGCCAGAAAAGTAAAGATCAGATTGACCGCACCCAACCATAACTGCTGCTTCAGCGCATCCTCGGGACCATAGCCGAGGGCGTTACTAAAGATTTCCGCGCCGTAATAGAGAATCGCATTGATACCAGTGACCTGCTGGAATATCGACAACATAACGCCAAGAAATAGAGCAAAGCCAATACCTTTGCCAAACAGCACAGTCAGATTGGGGGCTGGGCTATTGGCCAGTGAAGCCTCTATATCAGCAAACTCAGAGGCCGCCTCCTGCTCGCTCGAGGTTATCTGAGCCAAAACAGATTTAGCCTCTTTAGTGCGGCCCTGGGAGATCAACCATCGGGGGCTGTGAGGCACAGTAAAAAGCAGCGCCAAGAAAGCCAGTGCCGGCAAGAGCTCAGACCAGAGCATAATGCGCCAGCCCCGATTAACATTGTGCTCATGAAGCTGCTCAAGCGCTTCTGGGGTCATATTCTGCGTGTCGCCACCGCCGATAAAATAGGTCGCTAAAAACACCACAAAAAAACCAATAACCACGGCCAACTGATAGTAAGAAACCATGCGACCACGGTATTTCG
>ERZ887849.3221-NODE-3221-length-12484-cov-16.281841_pt1 | contig 12484 bp, 4 predicted proteins | sample MGYA00521267_ERZ887849 | MGnify/ENA primary metagenome ERZ887849 (study PRJEB32303, sample SAMEA104408601) | aquatic metagenome | biome: Brackish water; feature: Pelagic; material: water | place: Baltic Sea | collected 2014-06-06T16:11:00 | depth 2,863 m ... | reverse complement strand
GGAGAAGGAGCGCGCCACCACCGATCCAGGTGCAGTGCGGTCCAGCATCGACCCTCCCACGAGCGTACAAGGCTCGCCAAAGAGACACAAATCAGAAGTCACAACCAGCCCCGACAGCGACCCCGAGTCAGCTCACGACCGGCAGGCGATCGACAACATGACGTCGAGAGTGGCTGCAGCCATGGGCAGAGTTGGCGGAAAGCCGGGCCTCGACAGTCCCAACGCCTGCATCGACCTCGACGCCTTCCCAGAGTTTAAGTGGGGGGACATAGACGACTTCGGCAGAGGCGTAGACATACTGGTTTCGTCGGGTTTCGACGTGCTGATCGAATGTCACGATTTTCGTTCTTATTATGAGATGTACGGTCGAACCAACACAGAGCAGTGGATGCAGCATCAATTTGTCTCAACGAAAGGTATTGCAGTTGACCCCAGGGCAATTTTTGGGTGGTCTGATCTGTGCGCGACCTTAAATCAAGCGGCAATGGCGGTCATGGATATTATCATAGACGAGCTCCGCCGAGCCCAGTCCAGTTTTGACATCGCATCGCTCGACACCGACGATCAGCGCAAGCTCCGCGACTGGCAACATGCCAGACGCCAGTGCAATGGCTCCGGCGACATGTTCAAGGTCCTGGTCTTCTTCGACGACTCGAGCATCGCCACCTTGGCAATCGGAGAATGGCCAAACATCGTCAGCAAAATCACCACCGATGTCTGGAAGCGCTACAACGTCGAGCTGTCTCCTGAGAAAACTGTTCGCATAAATTTCGGCGAACCTTGCCCCGAGTCAATTCTAGGCAGGGCCATTTTCGTTCACGAGAGATGCAGACGGCTGCCGGCAGTGAAGGTTGCACACTACGTTCAGTGCATCGACGACCTGATACAGTCGCGAACTACAGGCCGCCAGCTAGTGCGCATCAACGAGTTACAGTCCGTTATGGGCAGGGTGCTGTTCTCAGCAGCCGCCGGCTGCCCAACAGTCTGGCCAGTGTTCCTTACTCTCATCTCAGCGGTCGCCGCAGGGTGGAGCTCCACGTGGGTTAGACTGCACGACAAAGCAGTAGACATACTTCGTCACATATCCTGGATAATCCAGAACGAGAACGGGACGGCTCTGTCTCCATACGTGCCCCGCCCGGTTGCCGACGGCTTGCCATGCATAGTCACGTACACAGACGCATCACTCAAAGAGGACGGCCAGTCGGGTTGGGGCGGATGGATCTGGCTCCACGGCTCGTCAACAGTCCACTACTTTTACGGCAGCTGGGATCCGAACCTGATCAACAGCGCAGAGTTCGAGATAAATTCGCTCGAAGGAAAAGTGTGCAACATGGCAGAGTCCATCGCAAACGACATTGGGGACACAATGCAGCTCGGCACACGATACGTCTTTCAAATAGGCGATTCGCAAGTGTATTTCGAGAACGTGGCGTCGGCAGGTCACGCTAAAAATTCCCGCCTGCGTCAGCTGCACAGAGAGAAGGCGGAAGCAGCAGCGAAGTACGATGTGATATCGTGTACCTGGGCAGTACGGCGCGAGTACAATCAGCCAGCAGACTCTCTGTCGAATGGAGAGGTGGAGAAATTTCAGGCAGAAATCAAGGAGCTACTGGGGTCTCACATACAGATGTTGCTGGTGCCAACGCCGGCAGCGCTGTCCTCGCTAGCTAACCTTGCTGCTATCTCCCCCCGTCTGTGACAGGTGCAGTCGACCCGAGCTCTTTCACGATGGCAGCGGCGAACCCGGCGATCCGCCTGCCATCGGCCGCCCAAGGCGACAAGGCACCGCCACCATCACCCGCCACGGCTCAGTTGATCGACCCGGAGGCAGAGATCGCCGCCGACACCGACGCAACTGCCTCAGACAGCACAGTTCTGTCCCAGTTCCAAGAGATCGTGCAACAGGCCCAGAACGCTCAGTTCTACGACGTATCTCAAATTATTGGGCAGATCGTCGGCATGATCGAGAGAGGCGGCGCACCCCTCCTTGACACCCTGTCCGAGTATGAGCACAACGGCCTGATTTTCAGCACAAATGAAGTGTCGCAGTCACCGACGATCGGCACACTCGAGAGACGAGCACTGGTCGAACGTCACTTCCCGTTACTGCGACTCGATGTGCAATCTGGTATTCGAAGCTCAGACAATCTCCCGCAGTCAGTGCACGAGTCCGCCGCATCTAGCTGCGAACGAGAGCGGCTGGGAAAGCTACTGCCTTTTCCGTACCATCGCCACGACGGCAATTATTCCGAGGCTCAGCTCCGAGTGCTAGCAAGTGATACACCCGCCCAGTACATGCAGGCTCTGAGCCACCGCCTCAACCACGTTCTCAATGACCTGTCTCCTGGCTACATAAACGCGAGAGTGGGCACGTTACGGCGTTGGATCTTCTACTGCATCGAAGCCAGAGGCGTCACCCCCTGGCGAGAGTGGCCGGGCCCAGACGACGGCACAGAAGACGAGCACATGCTTTATTTTTTAGTGGAAGCCAGTATTCGCTTCAAAAATCCAGGCTCAGTTGCAGCCGCAAAAACGCACGTGACAGAATTCATGCTCCACCACGGCGGAGCCACGACGCTGCCTGACTTCACTCGCTCCGACGCATTCATCAGAAAATGCACGAAGACGCTCGCCAAGGAGAACCCGCTCGGCAGGAAAGTCGCCGCCACATGGACTCCGCATCAAATGACCTCGTTGTGCACAGAGCTGCGCAGAATTCGCGACGCAGCCGGCGCCGGATCCAGAGACGCCGCCCATTACGCAGTCCTCCTAGCGGCGATCACCACCACGTACTACTTCGCCAACCGTACAGGTGCTTTCTGCCCAGAGCCCAGCAATTTTCGCCCCGAGCTCGGCAGCTGGACGAAGCAAGCTTTCCGCCACCTGCTCCTCCAATCCGAACTGTTGGACGACCAAGAGCTGCTGGCCATGCACCAGCCGCCAGACAAGATGACTTTTGCATCGGCCGCTTCGAGACAGCGGGCACAAGTCCCCGTCCTCTTCCCACTGGAAGACATGTCCGAAATCAGCCCGACCCGAGCAATCAGGGAGATGGAGACATTCGCTCCAACCAACTGGGACACCGGAGCTCAACTCCCGCTCTTCCACCTGCCGGGCACGAACCGCAGTGTCCAAGTGGCTGAAATCACCATGTGCCTCCGACGAGTAGAAGAGCGCCTCCACCTTCTTCCACCCGGGGCAAACGTGACAGCACACTGCCTCCGCCGCAGCCGCATCCGAGCGCTGTCGGAAGCAGCAAAGGTGCTGGCAGCACAAGGCACCCCAGTCGATTTGGGAGGCCCAGACAACGGAGCCGGAGGCGCTGGCATGATGATACTGCGACTGATATCCGGCCACGCCAGCGCCCAGTCCCACATGCTCTACGATGCTGCGAACGTCGCCAGAGTCCGCGCACTGCACGAAGCAGCCGCCACCGTCGACTATGACACGGTTGATTTCCTCGGCGCCGCCCTGGCGTCGGAAGTGGGCGACCACGCCCCGATCACGCTTAACAGACAGCAGTCCGGCAAGTACACGGCCAGCGGCACAGGACGCGCCGCAGGAGGTGCACAGACACAGTACCAGTCCCCGACTGGCAGTCCAGCCCGGAAGAAGCAGAACAGCAAATCAACGCCCCTCATCACAGACAGAGCGGCAGTCACGGCGCATACCTCCGGCCAGGCGCCAGCATCTGCCTCCCGGACTCGCACGGTCACAACTCCCGTCGGGGCGACCAGCGTGAGTAAAGGCAATCAGCAGCAGAAGTTGTCAGATGCGTTCGCCCGACAGGCGAATGCCAGCGCAGACGACGTTTCAATCCGCCGTCAACGCGAGCAACTCGCTTTCTATAAATCGACGCATGCGGCGTCGTCACCCAGCCCGGCACCAGCAACGCCAGCAGGCAGCGACAGCCACAACCCTTCGCTGACCTGCCTTAGCTGCGGCAAACAATGGACGTGCAACCTCTCTCCGCCCCGCTCGCCAGCGCCGTCACTGTGCCGAGAGTGCGCCGACAAAGGCGAATTGCTACACTCCCCGAAGGCTATCGATGTTGCATCCGCCGGCCTGTACAGATGCAACCGATGCAACAAACAATGTTTCGACGGTTTTCAGTCACACTCAGACGGATTGGCTTCCACTCACTGCAACCACTGCATCCGTCACATGGAAGCGCTGCAAGCCAAGCAAGCAGCCCGAGACGAGGAGACAGTTCGCGACTGCATGCGTGCGACAGCCGACCCCCTCCCGTTGGCAGGCGCCGACGGCAGGCTCGAGTGGCAAAACGACACGCAAACGAACAAGACAACTGCGTCCTCACAGTTGGTCAGCATCGGTGGCCTGGGAGGGTTTCGCCAGGTCCCGGCGTCCGAGCCGAGCACTCAGAGCCAAGCACCTTCCGAGGCGGCGGTCACAGTCTCCGGTACAAGCCGCGACGGCAATCATGCCGCCAGCGCAGCCTCGCCTGCGGCCGAGGCCAGCCGCCTCCAGGCAGCAGGAGACCCGAATGACGACCCACCGTCGGACGGCGAATGGGCACCGTCCGACGACGACAGCTCGGCAGTCGATTCCTCCGAAGACGAGGACGACGAAACCACTGCCGCACTACAGCGCATGCTCACGGCAGCCCTGGACGCCGGCGACGACGACTTCCTCGACCAAGTGTCGCAGCTGGCAGAGGCCGAGGAGCACCGTCGACAGGTTGGCGTCACATCGTGGAAAATCGGCCGAGAAGGCACAACCACATTCTCGCAACGACCGACGTCGATGTCGTCGCGGGGGTCGGAAGGCAGCACCGAAGCCGCCTGCCTCGAACGATACGTGCGCGATTACGGGGTCGTCCAGACCCTCACAGAGGCGCTGAACCACGGTCACAGAGACTTCGCCCCGCTGGTCATCTCCCTCGTTGCCGCAGAACGCAGCAAGCGGGCCAACTCAAGAGCAGCGGCAATGAGCCGCCCGGACACTGCGCGCTCGGCAGCGGCGGTAGCCGCAGTCTCGCTCGCCCACGCCGGTGCAACACCAAATGCCGGAGCACAGAGCCCGTGGCGCACAGACGTGCCGCAGCTGGCGCGCCAACTGGCTCAGCTCGCCGCCAGCGCACCGATCATCCCGACCGTCGAAATCGCGGAACGCAGCGTCACGGCGAGCGACGAAGCTGTCTCGTTCGGCGAAGGCAGCGCGCGAGTTCAAGTAGTCTTCTTCGTGGACTCGATCCTCCGCAAACGCGGATCCGGAGACAATGTCGAGTACAAAGTGCGTTGGAAAGGTTACGACGTCCGAAATGATACCTGGGAGCCGGCATCAAACATGCGCAAATCCAGCCCCGACAGCATCGTGGAATTCGAACAGCGCTCTGCATCGACAGGCCCCCCAGAGCGAGGCATCTGCACATCCTGCTACCAGCCGATCACGAATGACGGCAAACCAGTCCTGTTCCTCGCGTTGTGCCACCGCTGCGAACCACCAGAGGAGGGCGACGGAGCAACAGTCGATGGACGATGGACGCGAGCAGTCGACGGTGCAACAGTCGATGGCGCAGTCGTCGATGGCGGCGCAGCTACCGGCGGTGCAACAGCGGGCAGTGCAGCCGTCGACGCTTGGGGCCTGCCAATACGTTCCACCGCAGCCACCGACGGCTGGGGCCGCGAGGCCGCCGTCTGTGCCGAGGCAGCATCAGACGATGGATGGGGACCCGCTCCTGCGCCCACCGCACGGCCAAACTGGTCACGTACAAATTGGCCAGACGTCGGTCAGACGACGGTCTCCTCCTGGCCAGACGACGGCCGGGGCGTCGTGACTGTCACGTACAACGGAATCGGCCGAAACATGCGTGGCAAGGTGACAGATTACAGTCACACCGGCCCAGCCCCATACCCGGAGTATGCCAAACGCTTCGGTGGGCCAATCGCTCCGAACGCGCAAGCGAGCGCCGTTGAGGCAGCCCAGGAGGAGAGCGCCCAAATGGCAGCCCCAACCAGTGCCGTGACCGTGCCGGCTCGCGAGGCGAGACCGCACGCTTTCACAGAAGGGCACACAGCGTCTGAGTCGACTCAGTCGAGCTCCGAGGAGACGCCCGACCCAGCTTCGCTGGGCGGACCAAAAGACGCGCCGCAGAGCGCGCATCCCTCTCAAAGTGAAGGATTTTCTGCCGTGACCGTGCCAGCTCTCGTTTCGAGCCCGCACGCCTTCACAGAAGAGCAGAGCGACGCCACCACCGGCAGTGTGGTGGTACTCGCCGGCCAGAGTGGCGCGGCCGTCGCAAGCGTCACGAATGCCCCCGGATCGGCAGCATCCGATGCCGGTGTCAGCGGCGTCACGTTCGACAGTGTCGCAGCCTCCTTCAGGCAGAAGACAGCAGGCACACGTGCAGGCGACATCGAACGGGTGATCCGAAACACTCCGCACTTTTTCGAGACAGACTGGTCCGTCCTACAGTCGGACCCGGATTTTCTCACAGTTCGCGGGCAACTGTGGAGCGCCGGCGTGCACACAATCGCCGCGCTGGCCCAAGTGACGGTCCCGCTGCTCAAGCAAATCCTGCTCCAGCCCCGGTCAGAGTCTGCCCGGGCGCGTCTGCGTGATCTGCCCGACCAGATCCGCACCAGAGCGGCGGAGCACATTATCTGGAACGAGAATGAGTACGAGCTGCGACGGTCGCACGAGGACGCAGCAGCGAGGAAACGAGCGGCAGTGTCAAGCAGGCTGTCCAGCGCCAAGCAGGCACGACAGCACACAGACCAGTCGCCGGCGACTGCGACCAGCGCAGCTCGCCCACCCGCTGGATTCTCCGCCTCCGCCAGGCCGGATCTCGAAGCGGCCGCAGCCGACTGCTTATTCGGAGTCGCTGCCAGCGTCGCCAAGACCGAAGAGTCGACACCAGCGTCGCGGCGCAAACAATCGGAGCCCCGCCGTTTCCAGAGCGACACCAACGCTCCGCTCGGCTGGGCCAAAGCAGAAAAGCGTTTTTGGACGGCCCAGCTGCAGTCTGCAGAGGCCAAGATGCAGTCTGCGGAGGCCAAGTCACGTCCGACGGTCGACTCCGGGCCCCAGCGTAGCGACGCCGCGGCCGCCGACGCCAACATCGAAGCTCGCTGCCTGGAAGCCGAACGACGGCGGATCATGGACAAGCAAGCCAATCTGCGCAAGCGGCGTGCCGCCCTCGAGAGCCGCACCGAAGAGCTGCAGAGTCAAATGGACAGCATGGACGCCGAGTCCTCGTCCGGCAGCGACGCGTCGGCGGAACTGCCTCGCCCACCGTTGAAGACGGTCTGTGTCAGCGCCGCTGCGACGCAGCGTGCACAGACACCGTCGTTTGGGTTCGCGCCCACTCGGCAGGCGTCGGTGTCACCGACGTCGGTGATGGCGGACGGTGACGCCGACACCGACGATCGCCGTGACGGCGACTTCCGTCCCGAGGGAGCGACGTCGTCGTCGGGCGACGATAACGACGACGCCGACGCGGGCCGCGGCTTAGGACGCAAGCCTCGTGGCCCGACGCCGAAGAACAAACAGTGGGAGGGCACCAAGACAGCCGGCCGTTGGGTGGACGCACCCACGGCCGCACGCCCTTCCCACACTTGCACAGCCTGCGGTGAGACAATTGCGGCAATGTTTGCCGCTGTCCACCGTCGGACGTGCACAGGATGCCCGCCGGGCAGCTCCTGATACACAAATTAGAATGACAGGCCACTCGTGGCCAATGTCTCTCGTCAGCCAAAGCAGTGACGAGAGGTAAAGAAAAGTTGGCAATGTTGTTGCCAAGCAATAAACATGTGCTTTCACTGTGCAAAAAACCTCCGCGGTTAGCGCAATCAGGCAGTGGCCGGCGTCGAGCGCTTGGACCTGTGCCTCGTTTCCCACGCCCACATAGTATGGCGCGGTCGCGACCCACAGGGGACGTGTTGGGAGACAGCGCACGACGTTAGGGGGACAGCGCTCGAAGGTGAGGTTGCGAGATGCATCGACTACTGCAACGGTAGTGTCAGTAGTCGTCAGAAACGGCTGACCGTTTGGAAACGGTCGACCGTTGAGAAACGGCTGCCTTCTCCAGTAAGTGGAGAAACGGCTGCCGTCATTGCATATCGCGCCGATCCTTTGCGCCGTCCACCGCCATTGTTGTATTGCGGCTAGCCGCACGCATGTGCGTATAGCTGGGAGTGGTAATTGGAAAATTGATTTCATTATTACACTTCCTGGCTATCCATGAAACTAGCACCGGATAGACCGCAGTCAAGCGGTTATATGCGAGAAACGCGTAGCGTTTCGTTCGTATAAGCGTGTACTTCGGTCCCACTCAATTGCTACAACATTTGAGAAGTCCGAATCGTGCAAGTAAATATGGAGTTTTAGTCAGATCGATATGCATGCCTGTTTGGGCATGCATGCTCTCGATCGGGAATCCCAGAGAATCTGAGGTGCATGCCGGTTCGTGCATGCATGCTCTCGATTTGAAATCTCAGAGAATTCAATTTATGCCGGGTCATGCATTATAGTCTGCATGGTACGGCATCAGTCGGTATCGCAGTACTTGCGAATACTATTATTTCGATACTACTGAGTATTGCATTTGCCATGGCACTTGCTGATCGGTGAGTCACCGCTGATAATTAATACTACCGTGATAGTATTAATTTTGGATAGTACTTTCAAGTACCATGCAGTAGTACCGCAGGATCAGTAACTGTGGCATGGTTCGAATCATGACATTCATTTGTAAACTGAATGTATGTTTTCTTAATATGATCCAAGTACTTAGAGGTACCGATCGCGAGTCCATCGCGCGGAGTGCTAACGTCTGTACTGTACAGTATACAACAGTGTGTTGGCACTGCCACGCCACGCTCCTTACAGTCCACTGGGGGCGCGGCGACAGACTGTGTACACCCGGTTGGAAAGCAACCGGGACTGGGAATTCCAGGACTCAAGTAGGAGTTCCATACTAAGGAGTGTGTACCAACCTCCATTCACAGCACGGCCTTGCGGGCAAGAATTTTGACCGGCTTTCGGGCTTCGCTTTCTGCAGATCGCTGCAGCTGACTTCTTCAAGCCAGCTAACAAGAACTGCAGCAACAGGCTCTGCTTGTTGTCGGTGCACTTCCTTGAGCAAGGAAGGTGTGTTTCTTTTTTCCCGCCCTCCACTTCCCTACTGATGAAGGCATCGAAGATGCCTAGGTGACAAATGTCGGGGACAGCGCTCGAAGGTGAGGTTGCGAGATGCATCGACTACTGCAACGGTAGTGTCAGTAGTCGTCAGAAACGGCTGACCGTTTGGAAACGGTCGACCGTTGAGAAACGGCTGCCTTCTCCAGTAAGTGGAGAAACGGCTGCCGTCATTGCATATCGCGCCGATCCTTTGCGCCGTCCACCGCCATTGTTGTATTGCGGCTAGCCGCACGCATGTGCGTATAGCTGGGAGTGGTAATTGGAAAATTGATTTCATTATTACACTTCCTGGCTATCCATGAAACTAGCACCGGATAGACCGCAGTCAAGCGGTTATATGCGAGAAACGCGTAGCGTTTCGTTCGTATAAGCGTGTACTTCGGTCCCACTCAATTGCTACAACATTTGAGAAGTCCGAATCGTGCAAGTAAATATGGAGTTTTAGTCAGATCGATATGCATGCCTGTTTGGGCATGCATGCTCTCGATCGGGAATCCCAGAGAATCTGAGGTGCATGCCGGTTCGTGCATGCATGCTCTCGATTTGAAATCTCAGAGAATTCAATTTATGCCGGGTCATGCATTATAGTCTGCATGGTACGGCATCAGTCGGTATCGCAGTACTTGCGAATACTATTATTTCGATACTACTGAGTATTGCATTTGCCATGGCACTTGCTGATCGGTGAGTCACCGCTGATAATTAATACTACCGTGATAGTATTAATTTTGGATAGTACTTTCAAGTACCATGCAGTAGTACCGCAGGATCAGTAACTGTGGCATGGTTCGAATCATGACATTCATTTGTAAACTGAATGTATGTTTTCTTAATATGATCCAAGTACTTAGAGGTACCGATCGCGAGTCCATCGCGCGGAGTGCTAACGTCTGTACTGTACAGTATACAACAGTGTGTTGGCACTGCCACGCCACGCTCCTTACAGTCCACTGGGGGCGCGGCGACAGACTGTGTACACCCGGTTGGAAAGCAACCGGGACTGGGAATTCCAGGACTCAAGTAGGAGTTCCATACTAAGGAGTGTGTACCAACCTCCATTCACAGCACGGCCTTGCGGGCAAGAATTTTGACCGGCTTTCGGGCTTCGCTTTCTGCAGATCGCTGCAGCTGACTTCTTCAAGCCAGCTAACAAGAACTGCAGCAACAGGCTCTGCTTGTTGTCGGTGCACTTCCTTGAGCAAGGAAGGTGTGTTTCTTTTTCGACAAGCAAGAGGAGCCCAGGACCACTTCCACCAATGGCGGGTGGAGTGGATCCAGGTTACCTGCAGTTCGTCACGGCCGTCGAGGCGCTCCATTTGACCGACTTCTGGCACACCGTCGGAGTCCGTCTGAAGTTGATGAAGTGCATCTCCGCCTTCAACAACACGCAAGGACGCGCACAAGACATGTACATCAAGCAGCTGCTCTTGACCAAGTACATCGACACCGATGACATCGCGTCGGTCAACATCGCGGGCCAGGAGCTGTGGAACTCCTCCGACGCTCGACAAGACGAATGGTGGTCGCTACACGGCGAGAAAATGTTCCAGCGATGGCTTCCACTCCTCCGCGCTGACGTTGTTGAGACCGGCGTCTCTTCGTCTAAGATCGCCGCGCAGCAGATGCTCAACACCGGCGAGTGCGTGAAGGTCCACCGTTCCGCTTCCTGGCAAAGAGTCAAGGCGCGGCTTGACGCGAACGACCCGAGCGGGGCAATGCGCGAGGCCAACGGCGCCGGTGACATCGGCACCCTCATCATGCGCGCGAAGCTGCGCGCGCCTGATGCAAAAGGCGCCGCTACTTCGGACCAGGAAGAGCGCAGTGAAATCGACAAGCGCGTTTTCGAATGGGTCCAAATGGAGGATGCCATCATCGAACGTAAGTTGCGCGCAACCTATGTCAACCGTCGCACTTTCGCAGTTGGCATGGCAACATCTGTGCGTGAGGCCTTGGTCAGTTTCGAAGATGTATCTGCGGGCATCAGAGCTGCCATGGTCATTATTACGGAGAGCAAGAAATTAGACCAGGTGTCATCAGTTGTGTTTTCGAGAGCCCTGCGTACAGTCATCGAGATCTACAGGGAGATCATCGGCTGCCTCATCGGCAATGACGCGGCCGCCAAGATCGACGGCATTATCGATCAGTGGGCTTCGAAAGACCAAACTTTTTCTATGTGGAACTCAGTCCCCGCTTACAACGCGGACACACCATGCGTCTTCTCCATGTACCGGCGCATCGTCGAGGTCCCGCTACAGAACTGGTTCCAACGGTACTGGGACTGGCTACGCGGAGTGTCTGAGCTCCCAGAGACACTCGCCCACGACCTGGACCACAGTTTCCTCCGTGCTAGCGACGACACGTACGCAGCATACGTCTCGAACGTGGCCCAACTGCCATCTGTGTCGGCGACCGGCGCAGTGCTGCCGGCCGCCGGCCAGCTGCCACCACTGTCATGCCCGATCTGCACGCAGCTGAACGTACCGTTCCAACTTCGTGCACACATCGCGGAGCAATGCCCTAACCTCCAGTCGATCAACGGCGGCAAGTCTGGCCGCCAGAACCGCGGCGCACGAGGCGCTCGCGGCGGACGAGGCGGTCAAGGAGGCGGCGGCAAAGGCAAAAGTGGCGGAAAGGGAGTGCAAAAGAAGAAGAAGGGGAAAGGTCGCGGTGGCAACTCGGCGAACGACGGGCAGAGGCTATGCTACACCTGCGGACTCCCAGGTCACGAAGCCCGGAACTGTCCGGGTGCTCCAGGATAGGACCAGCCGGGGCCGGCAGAGGTGTCATTCCCTCTGCCGGTCCCGGAGGAAGTGGACTTTCCAATTCCACTTCCTCCGAATGTGTGTGTATCAGGAGCTTGCGACGGCAAGCATCCTGTTGTTCTCGGCGCAGTGCATAGCACGTGCCCGAGAGTCGGCGAGTCGAGCCGACCATCTGCAGAGCGATACGGACCATCGTCACTGCAGCACGACGCTTCTCAACGGAGCGATCAACGCGAGCACCCAGCCCTTCGATCCGATTTCTGGCCAGCGCCCAAGTGGCTGGGACCGTCAGACGCCAGGACTTTTAAGCTAGGACCTTGCGGCCTCGGCTACTACGTTGACTGGCACGGACTCGGTTTCCCGTTTCAAGTACACGGCGGATCACAACAGCGTCGTCCACAGTCGAAGCAAGCTGACTTCGAACCTACTCTTCTACCATGGCTTCTCCCCCCCACCGTCACCGTCGGCAGGTGGCACCATAATGTGAGGCGTACAATGCCGCTAGCCGAGTGTGCGTGCCAACCGGACGTGTGGGCGTACGATCCCCCCACCACAGG
>ERZ887849.3219-NODE-3219-length-12487-cov-6.184926_pt1 | contig 12487 bp, 14 predicted proteins | sample MGYA00521267_ERZ887849 | MGnify/ENA primary metagenome ERZ887849 (study PRJEB32303, sample SAMEA104408601) | aquatic metagenome | biome: Brackish water; feature: Pelagic; material: water | place: Baltic Sea | collected 2014-06-06T16:11:00 | depth 2,863 m ... | reverse complement strand
CCAGCAGCTGTTGGCGTTCTTCTTGCAGGATGAAATCAACCCGGTGAAAAACGTTTATCTGACGTTTGGTTTACGTCGTGATGATTTCGATACATTCGGCCAAACGACGACTGGCCGCGCAACGGCGGCCTGGTTGATGGCAGATCAGAAATTGAAGCTTCGCGCGAGCTACGGCACCGGATTCCGCTCGCCGAGCTTCCTCGATCTCTTTGGCGCGAGTGCTTTCTACCAAGGTAATCCAAATCTCCGCGCTGAGGAGTCTCGAGGATGGGATGCGGGGATGGATTACTACTTCGCTAATCAACAGGGAAGCCTGAGCGCGACCTGGTTTGAGAATAAGTTCAGCAATTTAATCGCATACGATTTCAGTGCGTTTCCTGGAACGACGAAGAATATTGAAGAAGCCCGCACGCGGGGCGTCGAATTGAAGGCCGACTTACGATTTGATCAGACCACACGGGCGGAGGTCGCTTACACCTATCTCGAAGCGGAAAATAAGACTCAAAACATCCGCCTGCTTCGTCGCCCCCGCCACAGCGCGGCCGCGAATCTCTGGCACGATTTTGGCCGAGGTCTGCGCGCTGGAACCGGGGCGAGTTGGGTGGCTGGTCGTGAAGATGTGCACGCGAGCACTTTCGGCACGATCGACGGCGAAGATTATTTCGTCGCTCGACTTTACGGCGCTTGGGAAATCAATGAGCAACTGACGTTCACCGCCCGAATCGAAAATCTTTTCGATGAAAGCTACGAGCAAGTCCACGGCTATCCACAGCCAGGTGTCGGGGTGTTCGGAGGCGTGCGTTGGAAGTTTTAGTCAGGCTCATCTGAACGATGCAAATTTGCGATACGAAGTCTTACGTGGTTATCCCTCGCTTCCAATGGCGGTTCACGGTGGCATCGAATGAACCCAAAGCTTAACCATGAAATCGGCCAATCATATGATTCAAGTTGCCTTGAGATTGCTCAAGACGAGCGGAGCATTTTTGGTTTTATTGGCTGCGGTTCTGCCGTCGATTCGCGCGGATGAGATACGGATCGTTTCTCAGACGGTAGGCACGGATGAGCTTTTGCTCGCGTTGGCCGAACCGGAGCAGATCGCGGCGTTGAGTCACTTGGCGCGAGATGAGGTTTACTCAGCGGTGGCCGATCAGGCGAAGGCCTATCCGCAACTGATATCGGGGGATTCGGAAACGATTCTTAAATATCGTCCGACCCTGGTTTTGGGCGCGGATTTTAGTCGGGTGGAATTACTGCAGCAGGTGGAAAACGCGGGCGTGCGGGTGATCAGGTTCACGCGATATGAATCGTTCGAGGATGCGTATGCTAATCTGCGGCTGCTGGCGCGGGAGTTGGGCCCGCGAGCTGAGCGCAAAGCGGAAGTCATCATTATGGCTTGCGAGAAACGAGTGACAGAACTCAAGCAACGACTCGCGGGCCGCGACCTGGTGCGGGTGATCGCACCTTCGACTTACGGCGTGATCGGTGGGGACCAAACTACGTTTCAGGATTTATGTAATCACGCGGGGGCAGAGAATCTCGCCTCGACCTTAGGCGGTTTAGTCGGACATGAGGCTCCACCGATTGAGCAGATGCTGACCTGGCCAATTGAAAAAGTCGTGCTCGCTTCGGAGAGCGTGGAGAAGGCGCTTCGGCCTTACGAAAAACTCCCCCCTTATTCATTTATTGAGGCGATCAGGCTGCGGAGAGTCGCACTCATTAAACCCTACATGTTGAGCAGTGTTTCTCATCATCGGGTCGATGGTTATGAAGCGCTGGCGCGAGCGTTGCACCCAGAGGCGTTTGTCGAATGAAAAATTGGTTGAGAGATCATGCGATGTGGATCGCCAGTGGGGGACTGGTGGTCGCGATGTTGGCTTCTTTGGGGATCGGGGATATGCCGCTATCGCTGGATCGGATTTGGGCGGGTTTGTGGAAAGAAGATGAAATGGCATCGATTGTTCTGTGGCAGATTCGCGTGCCACGGATGCTGGTGGCGATTGAGATCGGCGCAGCGTTGGCCGCTAGTGGAGTGGTGATGCAGGCGTATTTTCGCAACAGTCTCGCGAGTCCGGGATTGCTGGGTGTGAGCAGCGGCGGTGTGGCGGGCGCGGTAATCGCGATTGGCGCGGGCTGGGCTGTGGTATCGTTTTATATTCTGCCTCTCATGGCGATTGTCGGTGCGTTTAGCGCGACCTTGGCGGTGGTGGGATTGGCTCGTCAGGGCGCGAGCACGGAACGGCTGTTACTCGCGGGAGTGGCGCTGAATGCGCTGTTGGGAGCGGTGACGAGTTACGTGCTTTCTGATTTTACTCTGAGTTACGAACGCAACGCGCAGATCATTTTCTGGTTGCTGGGTGGATTGGAGGATCGCAATTGGGATCACGTGCTCATGGCAGCGCCGGTGATACTTTGCGCAGCTCTGCTGTGGCCTCTCGGACGGTCGATGGATTTGCTAAGTTTGGGCGCAACCGAGGCGCAAAGCCTCGGAGTGGATGTGCGGGTGTTGCGTCGCAAGATGTTGGCTTTGTCCACAGTGATGACGGCGCTCGCTACCGCGGTCGCGGGGACGGTGGGCTTTGTCGGATTGGTGGTGCCGCATATTTTACGTTTGATGATCGGACCGGAGCATAAGCGATTGGTGCCGATCTCGCTGATCGGAGGCGCGACCTTTGTTTTAGCGTGTGATCTGATCGGGCGGTCTATGGGTAATATCCGTTTGGGTATTGTGACCGCGGTCCTGGGCGGGCCTTTCTTTCTGTGGATGTTAAGGAGGCGCACATGATCGGCTTAAAACTTAAGGATGTATCGGTCGCGGGCCGCTTGAATCCACTCAACCTGGAGATCGAAGCGGGCAAGCTAGTCGGCTTGATCGGCCCGAATGGGAGCGGTAAATCTACGCTACTTTCGATCGCGGCCGGTTTATTGCCCGGAGGCGGAACCGTGGAATGGGGTGGTTGTGATTTGGACGAAATCGATCGGATGGAAAGAGGAAGGAAGGCGGCTTGGGTGCCGCAGGATGCGATGTTTAGTTTTAGTTTTACGGTGCGCACAGTCGTGGGGCATGGACGATTCGCTCATGGTGATGATGGCCGGGGAATCGACGAAGCTCTGGATCGCATGGATCTCACTTTGCTCGCTGATCGACCGGTCAACGAATTGTCGGGAGGTGAGCGCCAACGCGTGCTTTTGGCCCGCGCCATGGTCACTAATGCGCCGCTGCATCTATGGGATGAACCGCTGGGCCCTCTCGATCCACGTCATGCTTTGAAGGTGTTGGCGCTAGCGGACGAATTGAAACAGGCGGGGGACACGGTGATCATGTCGCTGCATGATCTGAGGGTGGCGTATTACCTCGATCAAGTGGTGGTGCTTTCGGAGGGTAACTTGCGGGCGGTGGGCAACCCGCACGATGTGCTGACACCTGAGCTGTTGTTTGACGTTTTCGGAGTGAAAGCAGATTTCGTATCTAGTCTGATTCTTAAATTACCATGAATACGCCCGATATAACTGACGACGAAACGAACCATCGTGAAAACATGGATGCCCTACAGGCGGAAATGAAGAAGAAGATGAATGCGGCCCAAGAAAAACGCGGCTTGCTCATCGTGAATACGGGTGACGGGAAGGGGAAGAGCACCGCAGCTTTTGGCGTGCTCACACGCACCTTGGCGTATGGCGGTAAAGCGGTCGTGATTCAGTTTATCAAGCAATCACCGGATGCGGTGGAGAAGGTGCTGCGAAGTGATAATCTTACCTGGCATGCAGTGGGAGGTGGCTTCACTTGGGACACGAAGGATAAGGCGGCCGACATCGCGCTATGCGAAAAAGGCTGGGCTTTGGCCGAAGCCGCCATGGGCGATCCCGACGTGCAGCTCGTGGTGCTCGATGAGTTGAACATCGTGCTGTGTTGCAAATATCTCGCGACAGATCGCGTGCTCTTAGGTCTAGCCAAGAAGCAAGCCGATCAACACGTGATCGTAACGGGACGTGATTCGCCTGCAGGACTGATCGAGATGGCGGATCTCGTTACCGAAATGAAAGAGGTGAAGCACCCGTTTACACAGGGAGTAAAAGCGCAGCGCGGAATCGAGTTTTAAGGCAGCTGACTCGTTTAAGCCCCTGCCGCCAGTGCATTAGCGGTATTAAGGTGTTCGACTCCAGTGTATTTCTGCGACTGTTCGTCGGCGTGGTAGCTGGAGCGGACCATGGCGCCGCTTTCGACGACGCCGAGACCAAGGCTCAGGCCGAACTCTTTCCAGTGCGCAAACTCATCGGGATGCACCCAGCGATCGACGGGCAAGTGTTGCTGCGTGGGCTGTAGATACTGGCCGATGGTCACGATGTCGGTTTGATCGGACACGATATCACGGAGGGTTTGTTCGATCTCGTGCTTTTCTTCGCCGAGGCCAAGCATGATGCCGGTCTTGGTGGTGAAGCCGCGTGATTTCGCATGTTGGAGAACGGAGCGGCTGCGCTCGTAACGGGCTTGCACGCGCACGGGCTTTTGGAGGCGCTCGACGGTTTCGAGATTGTGATTAAAAATGTCGGGCTTGGCGTCGAGCACGGTGTCGAGATCGTGGAGGCGACCTTTCCAGTCGGGGGTGAGCACTTCGATCGCGCAGTCGGGATTCTGATTGCGGATCGTTGTAATGGTCGCGGCCCAGACGGAAGCTCCGCCGTCTTTCAATTCGTCACGCGCGACGGAGGTGATCACGCAATGACGTAGGCTCATCTTCGCCACAGCATCGGCCACGCGTGCGGGTTCGCCGAGATCGAGTTCGGTGGGGCGGCCCGTTTGAATGGCACAAAAGTTGCAGGAGCGCGTGCAGATGTTGCCCAGGATCATCACCGTGGCGGTGCCGCGCGACCAGCATTCGCCGAGATTAGGGCATTGGGCACTTTGGCAAACGGTGTGAAGCTTGTGAGTGTTAACCAGCTCTTGCACGGCTTGGTAGCCGGGGCCCGAGGGGAGCTTGGCACGGAGCCAGGAAGGTTTGCGCGTGGTATCCATCAAAGGGCAAGGAAACACACAAAATGGCGAATTACACGTTAGAATGAGAGTATTTTGGGGAAATCAATGCTGATGATAGCGGATCGCTTCCGTGTTAATCGAATGGGTTGAAACAATTCTACTTCTGGTCAGTCGAACAGTTGGACGGAGTTCTCAATTCCTATTTCAATGATAACGTTTCTCTTTATTTACCTATGACCTTTCTCTCCTTGTTTCTTAGTTGTGTGCGCCGTTGGCAATTGTTGGCGCTTCTCTTTACGCTACCATTTGCGGCGAATGCTGGTGAGACCAGAGCTTGGGTATTGTTAATGCAAAATCCAGATGCTGCGCAGAGTATCATTTCGATTAGCGGCCAAGAGAAGAATCAGCTCATACAGGCCGGATGGAAATTGAGTGGAGTGGGGACTATATCGACTGAGGATGGTGCGAATAAGACCATGCTTCACCGGATGCTTTGCTTAGAGCCTGAGATTGGTCATCACGTGGCAACTTCCCCGAGGAACTCGCGACCAATATCACAGAGGGGTTTATTTCCGAAGGAGCATTGGGCTTTACGATGACGCAGGGAACTGAAGGAGATGTGCCCGTGCATTGCTTCAGTAAGGGCGATCGTCTCATCTGGTTGAGTGGCCACCACGAACAGTATTGGACCGACCACAATGGTTGGAACCGTGAGACAGAAATTTTCTGGCTCAGCCCGATTAAGTAAATCTCGCGAATTGACCCGCGGGTTAGATTAGTGTCCCGCCAGAAATTCCGGTAAAATATCCCAGAATTCGCGCGCGAGCACGGCTTTGACTTCGCTGAGGTCGAGTTCGTGGCCGAGCATTTCTTCGAGCGAAGTCACAGTGCCCTCATTAGAAGCGATTCCGCAGGGCACGATGCCTTTGTAGTGGTCGAGGTTGGCATTCACGTTGAGCGCAAATCCGTGGTAGGCGACCCAGCGTCGCACGGCTACACCGATCGCGGCCACTTTACTGGTGCCTAACCAAATCCCGGTCATTCCATCGCGTCGCGTCGCCGCGAGGCCGAGCGTGCCCACGCTTTTGATCATCACTTGCTCGAGGAAACGTAGATAGGCGTGCAGGTCGCGCCGACGATCCAATGAAATGATTGGGTATCCGACAATTTGTCCGGGACCGTGATAAGTGATGTCGCCGCCGCGATTTGTGGTGACGACTTCGACTCCTGCAGACGCGAGCTGTTTGTCGTTCCAAACGAGATGTTGCCCGGCATTGCTGCGCGTGCCGACGGTGAAGACTGGTTCGTGCTCGGTGAAAAATAGAGCATCACCAACTTCTCCGCTGATGCGTTTGGCGACTTGATCTTCCTGTTTGGCTCGCGCCTCTTCATACCGCGTGCGGCCCCAATCGAGGGTCGCGGGAGCAGAAATGGGATTGGCGTCGGGCATGGACATGAAGATTGGCCAAACGGGAAGAGGTGCAACTTTTGCGTGGGCATTTTTCGAGGCTGAAAATGCAGGCTCGCACGACGCGATGGATTAATTTGTGAATACCACCATGACCCCTAACCCCATGCAAAGTATGTTGGGTGCGCTGCCGTTTCAAAACGGTGTCGTCACACGCATGATTAACGCCGAGAACCCGACTGGTGAAAAGGGTGGTGGTGCCAAGGAGATTCCGAATCCGGACGATCCGAATCTACCGCATAGTTTTGCCGCTAAGGATCTCGGTAAGGGGTGGAAAGTGCGCCCATTTATCGACCTCGATACTGGCGAAACCAAGACATTGGCCGCGATCGAAGGGCCGGGTTGTATCAATCATTTCTGGATTACGACGAGTGCGAAACAGTGGCGCACCTTGGTGATCCGAATCTATTGGGATGGTGAAGAATCGCCTTCGGTCGAAGCGCCATTGGGAGACTTCTTTGCGATGGGATTTGATTCGCACCCGCACACGGTAAATTCGATGCCGGTGGTGGTCGCTCCGCAGAAAGGCTGCAATAGCTACTGGCAAATGCCGTTTCGGAAACACGCAAGAATCACGTTGAGTAATGATGGGACCGAGAAGGTCGGAATCATTGCTTACAAGCTGCTCTACAAATTGCATGAGGTGCCAGCCGACGCAGCCTACTTTCACGCGCAGTGGCGGCGGAGTTTGTCCACTCGCGACCATCCCGAACACACGATTCTCGACGGCGTGAAAGGTGGAGGTGCTTACGTGGGCACTTACCTGGCGTGGACCGCGCATTCGCAAGGATGGTGGGGTGAAGGCGAAGTGAAGTTCTTCTTCGATGGCGATGACGAGTATCCGACGATTTGCGACAACGGCACTGAGGATTATTTCGGCGGCGCTTGGGGCTTTCATAAGAGTGAGAAGGAACCTGTTGAACAGGTATTTAATACACCGTTTGTCGGTATGCCACTTGCGCATACTGGCGGCACGGATGGTCCACGCTACTTTGGGCTCTATCGTTGGCATGTGCTCGATAGTATCGGCTTTGCTGAGAATCTAAAAGTAACGGTGCAAACTCTGGGCTGGTGGCCAGATCGCACTTATCAACCACTCACAGATGATGTGGCTTCGACGGCCTTTTGGTATCAGAGCGAACCGCATACGCCGTTTCCTGAATTGCCGCCACTGGTTGAGCGTTGGCAGCGCTGAGATTGGCGGGATGCGGCGATCCCGCCCTACATAAATAGAATCAGACCTTCGATGAGTTTTGAAAACATGGACTTCAAATGCTACCGCGATGCGGTGGAGCAGCAGCGCAATCATCAAGCAGATTGGCTGAAGACGGGGTATGCTCCGTTGGGGTTTTACCTGAAAGATTTTTGTCTGCACGAAGTGGATGGTGTGTGGCATCTCTATCATATTGCAGGCACGCCGGGAGTGAGCTGCGGTCTGCCGGGCAATGAGGTGTTTTTCGGTCACGCGACGACTCGTGATTTTCAATCATGGGAAACGCACGAAGCATGCTTCTTTATTGATGTGCGTGGCTGGGATCACGGGCATGTGTTTGCGCCCTATGTGATCTCACATGACGGTAAGCACTGGATGTTTTACACCGGAGTCGCTTCGGATAATACCCAGCGAATCGGCGTGGCGACTTCGACTGATCTGTTTCACTGGGAACGCGCGAGCGATCAGCCGGTGATTCGACCCGAGGAATACGATTGGGCGTTCTGTCCGACGACGGGTGGGGCGGCGTGTCGCGATGCACATGTGATTGAGCACGACGGAATCTTTCAGATGTTTTACACGGCGGTGAAAGCCGATGGAAACGGTTGCGTAGCGCGAGCTTCCTCGACCGATCTCATGACGTGGCGCGACGAAGGTGTCGCATATGGATTCGATGCGTGGAACCAGTGCGAATCGAGTAACGTGCAGCAGATGAATGATGGTCGCTGGCGGCTGTTCTTCGGTGGGCATCATGCGTGGAGTTATGTCGATTCGGATACTCCGTATCGCTGGCCTGATGTTAAACCGACTACTCTACGTGATGACATCACCGGCATGGAGGTTATCCGTCGAAAAGGTGGTCGATGGCTCGTCGCCTATTTCGGATTAGCAGATTACCATATGCTGGTTGGTTTGCTTGATTGGTCGTTACCGAAACCGATGATTGGGCAGATATCGGAACCGGCCGGCCTTAAAGAGTTTGGGTTTTGATGTCTGGCTTCTGCGGCTGGGCAACTTTCAATAACTAAACACATGTGCCGAGAATGGCAGTTGGTCAGCATATCCTAAAACTTGCTGGAGGGAGGCAGTGAGCTTGCGAGTTTTGCAAATCGAAGGAGTGATCTTCGCATGCAGCGCTATCCGATTCTATTTCTCAATGGAACTTCCAGTTCTGGTAAGACGACCACATGTGAGGCTTTCCAAAAGCTCTGGGCTGAGACGACTTATTACGCGTCGAACGATAAGTTCATCTTCATGCTGCCGCCGCACGTTTTGCAGAGCGATGAGCTGAGGCCGGATGCACTGCGGCCGATTCTGTCGGCGTTTCATCAATCATTGCCGCATATCGCGGCCTGCGGATTGCCCGTGATCGTGGATCACGTTTTAGAATCGGAACATTGGCTGATCGAGTGCGCTATGAGTCTCGGGGATTACGATGTGCGTGAAATGCCCGCTCGAAGAATTGGAACGCCGCGAGCTCGCGCGAGGTGATCGGCAGGTTGGTTTCGCACGGATGCAATCCGAGCGGGTGCACCGTTACGGTGAATACGATTTCGAAATCGATACCCACCGCAACACATCCGAGGAGTGTGCGCAGCAGCTCAAGGAGTTGCTCTTATCCGGTCAGAAGGGATCTGCCTTCGACCGGATTCGTCAGAATAACGTTTAGCTTTTCTCGGCGATTTCTTTGCCGAAGAAGCGCTCCATCCAGAGGGAGATGACTCCATCGCCGGTGACGTTGGTTGCGGTGCCGAAGCTGTCTTGGGCGAGGTAGAGGGCGATCATCAGGGCGACTTGAGTTTCGTTGAAACCGAGCATCGAGGTGAGCAGGCCAATCGCAGACATGACGGCGCCACCGGGAGCGCCGGGAGCAGCGATCATGATCACGCCGAGCATCAGAATGAAGGGGATGATCTCACCGAGTGAGGGCAGGCCGACGCCGGGCGACATCAACATCACTGCAGTGGTGCAAGTGACGATAGTAATGGTCGATCCGGAGAGATGGATGTTGGCGCAAAGTGGCACCACGAAGTTGGCAATCGGATTACTGACCTTAGCTGCCTTAACAGAGCGTAATGTGACTGGAATGGTCGCGGCGCTCGACATCGTTCCGAGGGCGGTGAAATACGCCGGCATCATCGTGCGAAGCAGGCCAATTGGCGAACGGCCATTCATGACCCCCGTGACGATGAAGAGCACGCTGAGCCAGACCCAATGCATGATGAGCACGAGCACGAGCACAGTGCCAAAAGCAAGCAGGGTTGAGAAGGCGCTGCCTTCAGCGGCCATATCGGCAAACACCCCGGAGATGTAGATCGGGAGGAGAGGGATGATCACCTTGGTCAATAATCCTTCGATAATATCACATCCCTGTGCGAAAACTTTCTGCAACGTCTCGCTGCGATTCGCGCTGATGCCGATGCCTAAAATGAAGGCGGCTATCAGTGCGCTGATCACTCCAAAGAGTGGTGTGATCTGAATGCTGAGGAACGACCCCAGCTTGACTGAATCGTAGGCGACCTCTTGGACTTCAGGTGCGAGCATCGGCAGAGCGACGATGGCGACGAAATAGGCGAGCGTGCCTGCGATGATCGTTGATCCATAGGCGAAGCCGACCGTGCGGCCCAGGAGCCGGCCGGAGTTTTTCGGCAAGCTCGCGATACCGTTGGTGATATAAAATAGGATGATCAGCGGGATCGTGAATTTAATCAATTGTCCGATGACTTCGGTGATCGTGAGCAACGTGCGCACCGCCCATTCGGGAGAATACAGGCCAAGGACGATGCCGACGATCATGCCGACGATGAGTTTAAGGATCATTTTCATAATAAACAGGTAGGTGCCCGATGCGATTAGTTCAGGGGGAACGGGTGGCGGGCACAGAGGTTAGCGGGCGCCATTGATTCGATAGAATCGCTTGAGGGCAAGTTTCCGTTTGCCCCTAGAGGCGAGGAGTTGCTAATACCTCCACTTCCATGAGTGAAACACCAGCCGATATTTCCCACGACCAGCATGCTGTGCGGCTTGCCAAGCTGCGTGAGCTGCGCGAAGCGGGGCAGGATCCTTTCCGCGCCAACGTCGCGCCGACGCATTTCTCGGCCGAGGCGCTGAAAGCCCACGTGGAAGGGGAAGAGGTTCAGCCGAAACTTACCGTGGCCGGTCGGCTCACGGTGATTCGCAAGATGGGCAAGAGCCAGTTCGTGAAGATTCTCGACCAGCAGGGCATTATTCAACTCTACGTGCGCAAGGATGCGATCGGTGATGATGAGTTCGATGCGTTTAAGAAGCTCGATATCGGCGATATTATTGGTGTAACCGGAACTCTCTTCAAAACGAAGACCGGCGAGGTAACCGTGCGCGCCTTGAGCTACACGCTCGTTTCTAAAGCGCTGCATCCGCTCCCTGAAAAGTGGCACGGCCTGAGCGATGCCGAGCAAGTTTACCGTCAACGCTATCTCGATTTGATCGTGAATCAGGAATCGCGCACGCGACTGATGCAGCGCTCGAAGATCATTTCGCACATCCGTCGTTTTCTGGAAGATCGCCAATTCATCGAAGTCGAAACGCCTGTGCTCGAAAACACCGCGGGTGGCGCGGCGGCGCGTCCGTTTGTCACGCATCACAACGCACTCGATACCGATTTCTTTTTACGCATCGCTACAGAGCTTCGTCTCAAGCGGATGCTCGTCGGCGGATTTGATCGCGTGTTTGAGATTGGCCGCATCTTCCGCAACGAAGGTGTATCGCGTCGGCACAATCCCGAGTTTACGATGCTCGAAGTCTATCAAGCCTACAGCGATTACCGCGGTATGATGGTTCTGATTAAGGATCTGCTCACCACGATTTGCACGGATGTGCTCGGATCGAGTGTGATCAAGCATGCTGCCAGTGGCGAAGACATCGATTTCAACGGCGAATGGCGCGAAGCGAAATACAAGGATCTCGTTTGCGCCGAAGTGGAGAATCCCGATTGGTTTAGCCTTTCGAAAGAAGACAAGATGTCCGCGACCGAAAAGCTCGGCCTCAAGGTGATGCCGGATTGGGAAGACTATGAAGTGACCAATGAGATTTTCTCGAAGCGCATCGAGCCGACCCTGATTCAACCTACCTTTGTTACGCATCTGCCGAAGGAGCTTTGTCCGCTCGCGAAACTGACCGAAGGCGACGATTCGACCATCGATGTATTTGAACTCTGCATCGGCGGCATGGAAGTCGCGCCGGCTTATTCCGAGCAGAACGATCCGATCGCGCAGCGTGCAATGTTTGCCGCGCAAGCTGGTGAAGAAACGCAAAACATCGACGAAGACTTTCTCCTCGCACTAGAGCACGGCATGCCTCCGGCTGGTGGCATGGGTGTGGGCATTGATCGCTTGGTGATCTTGCTCACTGGTGCGGAAAGCATTCGCGATGTGATTCTCTTCCCGCAGTTGCGTGAGAACAAACACGCTTAAACTGTTGTTAGACCTTGTAAAACAAGGGGCTTTTTTGGGTATTAAGTATTATGCAGTCGCTCTACTTCGCCAGATGTTCTTTTGCTGCCTTGTTTTTGGTCTGCGCTAGCGGACTAATTGCGCAAACGCATATAATCTATTCTACTAGCGGCGATAGCTTAAGCGGTAACTTTAGTTTTAGTGGTTCTCTGGCTACCGATGGCACGTTTGATTTTGATTCGGGTGGTAATCCGCTGTCGGTCACTTCTATCGAAGTCACCTACGCGACGACTACCAGTTACACCTTGAGCAGTAGCGGTTCATTGTCTGGGTCTTTCACCATGGATGCCAATTTGTCGAACGGCACGAATGATTTCAATTCATCTGGAGCACCATTAAGCTCT
>ERZ887849.3213-NODE-3213-length-12510-cov-7.200000_pt1 | contig 12510 bp, 10 predicted proteins | sample MGYA00521267_ERZ887849 | MGnify/ENA primary metagenome ERZ887849 (study PRJEB32303, sample SAMEA104408601) | aquatic metagenome | biome: Brackish water; feature: Pelagic; material: water | place: Baltic Sea | collected 2014-06-06T16:11:00 | depth 2,863 m ... | reverse complement strand
GCTGATGACACGAACAGCATAGCGATGAGGAAAAGATGCCCCTGCTCATTTGCAGAAATGCTCTGCTTGGACTAGCCATAGATAGAATTCACGATTGGATAACTCAATTACTACATGAGTGTTAATAACATGCTGAAAGTCGAGCGACTCACGAAATCTTATTCCGCTACGTCGGGTGAACTCACGGTTCTCCGCGCAGTGAGCTTTTCTCTATCCGCTGGAGATAGCCTGGCGATTGTCGGTCCTAGTGGCAGCGGCAAGACCACCTTGCTCGGCCTCTGTGCCGGGCTGGATCTGCCCAGTTCCGGCAATGTGGAACTGGCTGGAGAGGCTCTCAGCGACCGTGGCGAAGATGCTCGTGCGAAGATTCGCAACGAACACGTGGGCTTCGTGTTTCAGTGCTTTCAACTCATCCCCACCTTGACCGCTCTGGAAAATGTGCTCGTGCCGCTCGAATTACGCGGCGAAAGCGGACGTGAGCCGGAAGCTCGCGCCTTGCTGGCTCGCGTGGGGTTGGGCGATCGCAAGGATCATTATCCGGTGCAGCTCTCCGGTGGTGAACAGCAGCGGGTGGCCTTGGCACGCGCGTTTATTAACGAACCCAAGATCCTCTTTTGTGATGAGCCGACTGGGAATCTCGATGGTGAGAACGCCGCTGCGATGATCGATCTCGTCTTCGAACTCAACCGCGAGCACGGCACCACCCTCGTGCTCGTGACGCATGACTTGGATTTGGCGAAACGCTGTCAGCGAATCATCCGCCTAAAAAACGGCTCCGTGGTGACCGACTGAGTTTTGCCCACGGAATACACAGAAAACACGGAAGGGAGAAACCATGACTAAACTGATGCTGGAAAAGGAAACCTACGCGATTCTTGGAGCTTGTTTTGAAGTTTATAAGGAAAAGGGCTGGGGGTTTTTGGAGGCGATCTATCAGGAATGCTTGGAGGTTGAATTCGAACTTCAGAACATTCCCGCCAGATCTCTGGTTAAGTTGCCGCTTACCTACAAGGGACGTGAGCTAAAGAAGGGTTATGAAGCTGATTTTATCTGTTTCGATTCAGTTTTAGTGGGGTTGAAGGCTGTTTTAAAGCTGACTGACGAATACCGTGCGCAAATCCAAAACTATCTCCACGCAACTGGATTTAGAGTAGGCCTATTAATCAACTTAGGCCACTACCCTAAAGTAGAACATGAACGCTTCGCTGTCTGATTCTTCTGTGTATTCCGTGTGTTCCGTGGGCAACTCCTCATGAATTTTATTTTTAAAATGGCCTGGCGGGATTCCCGCGCTTCACGGCGCCGGCTGGGGTTGTATTCGCTTTCGATCGTGCTCGGTATTGCTGCGTTGGTGGCGGTGGGATCGTTTAGCGAGAATCTGCGTCGCGCGATTCAGGAGCAGACGAAGAGCTTACTCGGGGCTGATTTGATTGTGACTTCGCGTCAGACCTTTACACCCGAAGTCGTCGCTTATCTAGACGGTCTCGGTGGCGAACAAGCGGAAGAGATTAGCTTCTCATCCATGATGGTTTTCCCGACTGCGAATAATTCCACTCGCTTGGTGCAAGTGCGAGCGGTGGAGGGGAGCTTTCCGTTTTACGGCGAGTTTGAGACAGCGCCGACCAACGCTCGTGAACAGCTCGCGCGGGGAGGTGCGGTAGTGGTGCTCGAGGAAACTTTACTCAGCCAGTTTAACGTGAGAACAGGCGACACGGTTCGTCTGGGGAAATCCGATGTCACGGTCCTGGGTGCGGTTCGCAAGGTGGCGGGTGAGTCGATGTCTCTTACGCAGCTCGCGCCTCGTGCTTACATTCCACTGAGCTTGTTGCCCGAAACCGGATTGGCGGGAAAGGGAAGTTTGCTGCGTTACCGCACGTCTCTGAAATTGCCGACTGAAAGTAATTCGGATGCGATTGGCGCGAAGTTGACGGAGACTTTTCCGCAAGAGCGTCTGGGTTTCGATACGATTGAAAAACGGAAGCGTAACCTTGGTCGGGCGCTTGATAATGTTTATGCGTTTTTGAGTCTGGTTGGATTCGTAGCGCTGTTTCTCGGCGCGATTGGGGTGGCGAGTGCGATCCATGTTTATGTGCGTCAGAAGATTGAAACCGTGGCGGTGCTGCGGTGTTTAGGCGCATCAGCGCGACAGGGATTTGGGGTGTATTTAGTGCAAGGCGCCGGCATCGGTTTGTTTGGCGCGGGGGTAGGGGCGCTGTTAGGTATCCTTGTGCAGGTCGCTCTGCCGCAGGCGTTGAGCGGCATGCTGCCATTTCCGGTGGATTTTTCGATTTCATGGATGGCGGTGGCGCAAGGAGTCAGTGCAGGTTGGGTGATATGTCTGCTATTTACGTTGCTGCCCTTGATGGCGATTCGGCGGGTCTCGCCATTGGTGGCGCTGCGCTCGGCCGTTGCGGAAAGAAGCAATCTACGTGATCCGTGGCGCTGGGTATTGTATCTGCTGATCGGAGTGGCCGTCGCAGGGTTTGCGGTTTGGCAAACGGGAAGCGAACGTCTCGGGTTGGGCTTTGCGGTCGCCCTATTCGTGGGGTTTGCGATATTGGCGCTTCTCGCGAAGGTCGTGGCGTGGGCCGCGCGTCGATTTGCGCCGCGAAGTTTGCCTTATGTGGCGCGGCAGGGAATCGCGAATCTGCACCGTCCGAACAATCGCACAGTTACGTTGTTGCTGGCGTTGGGATTGGGCACGTTTTTGTTGCTCACGCTTTATCTGACCCGCGTGACGTTACTCTCGCAGATTGAAGGAACGGCCGAGGAGGGCAGACCCAATCTGATGTTCTTCGATATACAGGATGATCAATTCACACCGTTAGTTACGCTGGCTGAAAACGAAGGATTCGAGGTTCAGAGCAGCGCTCCCATCGTCACGATGAAAATTGCCACGGTGAAGGGACGCGGTGTTGATGAAATTCTCGCGGACAAGGAGGGCACAGTGCCGGGTTGGACATTGCTGCGTGAGTATCGTTCGACGTTTCGGGGCGAGCTTGCTGATACGGAAACGTTGAGTGAGGGTGAGTTCATTGGCGCGATGCCGGCGGATACTAAAATCGTGCCTATATCAATCGAACAGGATTTGGCGAACGATCTGCGCGTAGCTTTGGGTGACGAGATCGAATTCGATGTGCAGGGAGTGCGGATGCTCACGCGAATCGCAAGCACGCGCACAGTCGATTGGAAACGCATGCAGCCCAATTTCTTTGTCGTGTTTCCGACGGGTGCGCTCGAACCCGCGCCAAAGTTTTACGTGGTCGCCACGCGCGCGGATACGCCGGCTGATTCTGCGCGTTTGCAGCAAGCGATCGTGCAGGCGTTTCCCAATGTTTCCGCAATTGATCTGACGATGCTCCTCGAGACTATCAACGGTATTTTCTCCAAGGTGTCTTACGTCGTTCGCTTCATGGCATTTTTCACGGTAGCCACGGGATTGATCGTGTTGATTGGTGCGGTCGCGACGGGTCGTTATCAACGGATTCGCGAAGTGGTTTTGTTGCGAACCCTAGGCGCGACCCGACGGCAACTCTGGCAAATGCAACTGACCGAATATGCGATCCTGGGCTTGCTGGGAGCTTGGGTCGGCGGCGGGCTGGCAATCGGCGGCAACGCGCTGTTGGCGCACTTCGTCTTTGAGATCGATCCGGTGGTGCCTTGGGGCGGGATGGCGATCGCCACGCTCTCGGTAGTTGCGGTTACCTTGCTCGCGGGCTTGCTTTCCAACCGTGGGGTGACCGACCATCCCCCTCTCGAAATTTTACGCCAAGAAACATGAAACCATCCGTCGTTACCTTCCACTATACTTTACGCGATTCCGCCGGCGAGCTGATCGACACATCGGCCGGTGGCGAACCGATCACCTATCTCGAAGGGGCCGGTCAGGTAATCGATGGGCTGGATCAACAACTACGCGGGGTTGCCGCGGGCACGAAACAACGTGTGCAGGTGGCGGCGTCTCAAGCCTATGGCGAACGCGATGAATCGCAGATTCGCACTCTCAAGCGCAGCGAAATGCCCGTGGAAGGCGACCTCAATCCGGGCGATCAATTTAAGACCGATACTGATCGCTACGCGCCAATTGTTACGGTGATCGATGCCGATGGCGATAGCGTCACGCTCGATGCGAATCATCCGCTCGCGGGGATGGATCTGACCTTCGATGTTGAAGTCGTCTCATCTCGCGAAGCCACGGCCGACGAAATCAAACACGGCCATTCGCACGGCGCGGGTGGCGACGAATCCTGCAATTAATACGCCATGAAAGTTCTCGGGATTGATATCGGAGGATCTGGCGTCAAGGGAGCGCTGGTGGATACGGAATCTGGTGAGTTGCTCACCGAACGGCATCGCATCGATTCGGAGCATAAACCATCGCCGAAAGAGATGGCAAAAATAGTCAAAACCATCGCCAAGCATTTTGACTGGTTAGGACCGATTGGCGTGGGATTTCCTGGAGTGATTTACGGCTCGGTGATCAAGACCTCGGCCAATTTGCATGAGGATTTTTGCGATTGCGACGCAGTGAAGCTGTTTAGCGAAGCGACGGGATGTCCGGTGTCGTTGGTTAACGATGCTGATGCGGCGGGACTGGCCGAAATACGTTTCGGTGCGGGCCGTGATGTGCCCGGCAAGGTGCTGCTACTCACGCTCGGCACAGGAGTGGGTTCGGCCCTTTTTCACAATGGCCGCCTCTGTCCCAATATGGAATTAGGCCACCTGCCGATTGACGGAAAATCAGCCGAGTATTTTGTGTCATCCACTGCTCGTAAACGTCGCGATCTCTCGTGGAAAAAATGGGGGAAGGAACTGAATGGCTATCTCCAGATTCTGGAGGAAATTCTCTGGCCGGAGCTCATCATCATCGGTGGCGGTGTGAGTGCCAAGTATGAGAAGTATTTCAAGCGCCTCGATACCCGCGCAAAGCTCGTGCCGGCAGCATCGTTGAATACCGCCGGTATCGTCGGTGCTGCGCTTTGGGCTGCAGAGCAGAAATCTTCTTAATCGAGAAATGAGTGCTCCCTCGATCCTCATTGTTGGTCAGGGTTTGGCGGGAACAGTTTTGGGTTGGAGCTTGGATCGTGCGGGGATCGATTGGCGAATGATCGACGCGGGCCATGAACACGCGGCATCATGTGTCGCGGCGGGCGTGATAAATCCCGTGACGGGCCAGCGCTGGGTGAAGACGTGGCGGGTCGATGAACTCTGGCCGGAAGCGAAACAGTTTTATCAAGACATCGGTGCCAATCTCGACGTGCCGTTGTGGCGTGAGATGAAGGTGCGACGTTATTGGCGCACCGATAAACAAGAGCGCGTGCTTCGTTCCAAAATGGAGCGTGGCGTACTCGTGCCCTACATCGAATCAATCGACGAAGAAAGCTGTGTGATCGCTCCAGTAGGTCGCGTGGATGTGGACGCGATGCTCACGACGGCCCGACAACGCTGGTTGGCCGAGGGCCGATTAAAGGAGGGACGCGTCGATTGGAATGCACTCGATGATTGCGACAATCAGCTCGTGATCGATTGCACCGGAGCCGCTGCCAGAGTCGGTCCATTTCACGATTGGGAATTCGCGGTTTCCAAAGGTGAGGTGCTACGGGTCTCAGCGCCGGATCTCAATCCCGATCAGATCCTCCATCGTGGACACTGGGTGCTTCCGGTAGCCAACGAAGACGCTTGGCTCGGCGCGACCCACGAACCAGGGATCGACGACGTCGAACCCACGAGTGCCGCGCGCGAGGAGTTGCTCGCAACTGCTGAAAAACTCACCAGAGAACACTTCACCCCCACCGCCCATCTGGTCGGTCAGCGCTTGGCTTCATGTGACATGCATCCTGTGGTTGGCCGTCATCCGACATATCCTAATCGAGGTATCCTCAGCGCCCTCGGCAGCAAAGGCGTGCTCTACGCTCCGTGGCTGGCTCGGCAGTGGGTGGAGCACCTCAAGAATGGTAACGACTTTGATCTGGCTGCGGTGGTCTCTCGTGCGAGTGCTCGGACCGCGCGAGGTGGCTTGTGCGGATCAGACCGGCAGCGGCATCGAGACGGTGTCGCACCTGCGTGAGAACGGTCGAATCGTGGTGATGTTCTGCGCGTTTGAAGGCGGCCCGCAAATCGTTCGCCTGCATGACCAGGGCGAGGTGATCACACCGGACCACGCGGACTTCGAAACTCTAAGAAAAGAGTTTCCCACAATACTGGGACTACGGGTTATTATACGAATCAAGGTATCGCGAATCGGAGATTCCTGCGGCTACAGCGTGCCGTTCTTCTACTATGTGGGGCCGCGCGACACACTTAATCGCTGGTGCGAAAAGAAGGGGCCGGATGGCTTGGTCGAATACCGCGAGCAGAATAACCGCCAGAGCATCGACGGCTTGCCCGGGCTGGATTAACCGCGGCGGATTTCCGAGCCTTGGAAGCGGATGTGAATCCGGAACACTTTTTTGATGCGGCACGAAATTTCGCCGGAAGTGAGGTCTACTTTTTGCGGCACTTCGATTTTGTGCAGATCGACGAGCGCGTGATACCCGCGTTCCGAAAAGACGTCGATGAGCATCGCCAGTGCGAGGGGATCTTGAAGCGTAGATTCTTCGGTATTGATGTAGGCGCTACCTGAGATGGCGTGGTGTAGAACGATTGGGACGATCTTGTTCTCGATGAACTGGACCACTTTGGCGAACAGCTCGGTGTGTTCGAGTGCGTAGCTGTCGAGCCGCTTCACCAGTTCCTGACGCGCATGAACGATGATTTCGCTGGCGACTGGCACGTGGCGCAGACGGTCGACGGTGATCGGGTCCAACTCGAGGGTGCTCTGATAATCGAGCTCCTTGGTGATGTTCTGTTCAACTTCCTCGATGCTGCCTTGGGCGTTGATGAAGTGATAGTGGAAGATCTCCTTCAGCGATTGGAGAGCTTCCCAAGTCTGCTCCTTGAAAACACGGTAGCGGCGTTGCGCGAGCGCTTCATCGTGATCAGTGGCACGGTCCTCCCAGAGTGAGCCTACGCCGGTGCGGAGCACTTCTTCGTTATGCACCCGAGTTTCGCGCCCGCGCTTGAGTTGTCGCGCAATGGATTCCTTCTCATCGACGAAGAGCACCATGATGTGAACCGTGGTCTGGCGGAAATGGATGCTGAGCGGAGTGGCGTAAAATTCTTGGCGGAGCTGCTGCATCTTATCCACGAGCATCTTCAAGCATTCCACTTGAACACGGGTGCGCGGAAATCCATCGAGGATGACGCCATCGCGATACGCGGGCTTCATGAGTTCACGCAGGAGCAGGCCGACCACTTCGCGATCGCCGACCATGGCACCGGCATCTTTGAGACGTTTCGCTTCGGGTGAATCGAGGAGCGAACTAATCACGATAGGCGGGCAGGTAAGCCCACGCTCTTTGGTGATGAATTCTGTGTTGGTGCCTTTACCAGAACCGGGAGCACCGCCGAGTAGAATGATCTCCTTAGGGAACCGTAGGTTTTCCCGTCCCACATCGGGTTCGATTTGGCCCCACGCAGATTCAAAGATCAGATGGGTATCTTTGATTTCCAAATCGGTGAGCTTGTTCTTGGGGACACCGGGGGTGGAGCGAGATGGGAGATTATCGGCAGCAGGCATGGTTACGAGAACTCACTAAGAAGGACTGAGAAAATGAGTCCACACCAGAAAACTAAGGAATGTCCCTATTACCGCCACGGGTTCGCGATGGGCGCTTTACTGCTTGCGGTGAATGACCTGCGGGGTCGCGTCCATTTGGCCGCGAGTCACGCCGAGTTGATTGAGAAGCTTGAGCTCGCGCCATAGATCGGTGCCGGTGATCTCGCCTGCGAGGAGGCGTTGGTAGCTTTTTAGAGTGCGGGTGACCTCGGCTGGGGATTCGTTGATGAACTCAACCCTGAAGGTGCGCGCACCGAGATCGAGCAGGCGTTGCACGTATTCGGCGCCGGTTTGGGCGCGGTTGTTGAAGACTGTATTGCGGCAACCCGCATCAGCTCGCAGCGGGAGTTTGGCTCCCACGCGATCTTGGAGGGCCACTTCGTGTTTGTCGCAGGGCCGACCACAATCGTGATAGTCTTTGCCGTCGGAAAGAAAGGCGCAGAACACGCAGTGCTCCATGTGAAACATCGGCATGTGCTGGTGAATCGTGATGTCGAACCATGAGCCGGGCGCATCGCGCAGGAGGGCTTCGAGCTGGCCAATGTTGAGATCGTAACTAGCGGTGACGCGTTCGAGCCCATAGTGATCCAGGAAGTAATCGGCCGTTAAGGGATTCGCGACGTTAAGCGAGAAGTCACCCCGGGTGCGATCATCGGCAAAGAACTTGAGGTGTTCGTGGTGACGCACGAGATAGCCATCCGCATCGCTGGAACGCACTTGCGTGAGAATCCATTCTTCGCCGGGTTTGAAGATACGCGGAGGCGCGACCCAGATGGTGGAATTTTCGATTTTCGATTTCGGATTTTGGATTTCCGGAGATGGTGTTTCGGAGGACTGGAGTTCCCGGAAGGTGGTGACGGCTTCACGGTAGTGTTTGGGGTTCTCGAATTCGCAATAGAGGGTGCGGGCTCCGGCGTGCCAGGCAGGCGCGAGCTGTTCGAGGTCACGAATGACGGCGATGATTTCGGGAGCGACTTCGATTTCTGAATCAGAAGAGATCCGCGAACGGCTCAGTGGTGCCTCCGTGTCGGCGTTTAATGTCCAGCGTTTGGGGGCGGCGCGGAGGGCGTCGAGCTGGGTGACAAATTCCCTGCGCAGGCGATTGAGTTCACTGACGGGAATGATGACTTCGCCTTCGAGTTGGTTGTCGAATTGATCGAGTTTGAAGGGCGTGCCGCCGAGGCGACCGAGTTGATCGTGCAAGCGCTCGGTGGTGAGCGGGCGGTTCTGCGCGGCTTCTAAAGGCAGCTTGGAATCGATTCGCGCGACGTGGCCTTCGCGATCGTTGGCGATGAGGGTGAGTGGGGTGTCGACGCGACCATGAACTTCGAGGCTGATGCCGCGTTGAAAACGGATCTGGTCACCGGCGAAAGTTTTGCGCACTTCGCGGTCGAGTGCGGGATCGTTGGTTTTCCAGATGCGTTGGCCTGCGCGCACTCGATTGAAGTTAATGTCGCCGCGACCGAAGCGCATCACGGATTCGCCGGCTTTGGTATCGATTTGATAGATGCGGCCACCTTCTTCGCCCGCGGCGGGTTTCCCGTCGTCGAAGACGAGTCCATCGCCGGGTTTGGCCGGTGCGAGCAGTTTGGCATGGACAGCTTCGCTTTGCACGCGGGTGATCTTACCGAGGTAGACGCCGCGTTTGGTGCCAAAGCGACCGTGGGCGAGTTTTTGATTATCGATGCCGTTGAACCAACCGGTGTAGAGTCCGCGCGAGAAACTCATCTCGAGTTCGTAGCGTGCTTCTTTCGCTTCGAATTCTGGAACGGGTTCGCCGGTCAACTCCGCCATCACTTTATCAAGCGCACGTCGATAGGTGCGCGTGATGCTGGCGACGTATTCAGGGGCTTTCAGGCGCCCTTCAATCTTCAGCGATGCGACTCCAGCGCGCACGAGATCGGGCAGCACTTCCAAACCGGAAAGATCCTGTGGACTGAGCAGATACTGCCGGTCGCCGAGATCTACTTTTTGTCCATCGGAAATGAGATCATAGGGCAGGCGGCAGGCTTGAGCGCATTCGCCGCGATTCGCGGAGCGTCCGCCCAGAGCTTCACTGGTGAGGCATTGTCCGGAATAGGCGACGCAGAGGGCGCCGTGCACAAATACCTCGAGTGGTAGCGATACAGGCGCGTCTTTTTGAGCGTCCTGAATAGCGACGATTTCCTTGATCGAATTCTCGCGGGCGAGAACGACGAGTTGCGCTCCGATTTCGCGGGCGAATTCGACACCGGCCGGACTCGAGATCGTCATCTGGGTGGAAGTGTGAATCGGGAAGTCCGGCGAGAGCTTTCGAATGAGACGGCAGATGCCGATGTCTTGCACGATCGCGGCGTCGACGCCTGAGGCGATGATGCCTTTGAGGTAATCTTCGGCGGATTCGATTTCGTCGGAAAAGACGAGGACGTTAAACGTCACATAGCCGCGCACTCCGCGTCGGTGGAGATACTCCATGAGCGCGGGTAGATCGGCTTGCGTGAAATTCTTGGCGCGCATGCGGGCATTAAAACGTTCCAGGCCGAAGTAAACCGCATCGGCTCCATTCTCGACCGCTGCACACACACAGTCCCAATCGCCAGCAGGTGCGAGAATTTCGGGGCGCGACCACGCCTTGGCCTTCACAGCATCGGAAAGAGGTTTAGCAGTAGCGGTGCTTTCGACGGACATAGCGCAGGAGAATCTGCTCTGCTTGATGCCGCAACAGCATTAAGCGAGGGCTATCGGATACTTATTATAAGGCAGAGGCGGCGGCAGACTGCGTGGTATGATTCCGGGCGGCGTATGGAGCTGCTTTTCGAAGCCAGGCGGCAAATAGAATGGTGGCGGCGAAGGCACCACAAGAGATCCACCCCGCGGTGGGATAACCGTGTAATCGGCCATCATCTCCCATGACGATCAACATGCCCGCCACGATGTTGCCCAGGCTGCCGACGGTGAACTGCACGGAGGAGTTCACGCTCATGAAACCGCCTCGATACTTGGGTTCAACGGCGTTGGTGATTAAGGCCATGATCGGAGTGAAACGTCCCGACATGCAGATGAATATCAGAGTGGTGACGGTATAGGTGATAGTGAGCGGCCCCGGACCCAGTCGCGTCATGATTAGCAGAACGGGGATGCCGACGGCAGCGACACAGATGAGGACATTAACCTTATCGAAGCGATCCGAAAGACGCCCAATCCATGGGATGGTAAAAAATGTTAAGATGCCACCAAGCATATAGAGCATAGGAATCTGCGTATGTTCGTTTAAACCCACATTGTAGACCATGGAAGGGGCCATGAATGGCATGACGCAGCTGCCGGAAAACACGAGGCTGGCGCGCAGGAGAAAGGCTCTCAGATGAATACGATGGGCGACAATATTCCACATTTGTCGCATGGGGTGGGCGCCGGTCTGATGGCTCGGAACGAGGGGTAAAATTTTAAGCGCACCCACTAGCATGACCAGGCACAATGCACTCAGGAAAAAGAAGGTGGAGTGCCAACCCCACCAACTGGCCATCACTAAACCGGCGGGTAATCCGATGACCGAGCAGAGCGGGACAGCCACCATGACCGTGCCGGTGGCGCTGCCTCTTCTTTCGGGTGGCACCGCGTCGCCAATCATCGCGGTTAGCACGGATCCACAGATACCGCCAAATGCTCCAGCCGCGATCCGTGCGATCAGCAGGAATTGATAGGTAGGGGCGAATGCGCACGCGAGGGACGAGAGGGTGAACCCTGCATAAAGCACGAGCAGGGCATTGCGGCGATTGAAGCGATCAATGAAAAAGCCACCCAGAAAACCGATGACGCCTGCGGCGATCCCATAGGCGGCGATCAGAAAACCGAATCCAGCCGGGGTGATCGCGAAGGCGCGGATGAGATGCGATCCCAGTGGCATTATGATCATAAAATCCATGATCAAGGTGAACTGGAGGGCGGCTAGGGTGTAGAGCAGGAGGCGCTCTTGAGAAGATGGCTTATGAAGGGCAGGCAAAATTATTGAATCCGAAGAGTGGCTATAAGGACTGACGGATGAGTGAGCGTTATCGGTTAGTTTGTTGTCGGAAACAGAACACCTTCTTTGAGCATCTTGATGAATTGGGTCGCGCCGCGGCTTTGGAACCGCTGCAGATGGCGAATGATGACCAGCTCTCTTTCCGGCTGAGATCCAGCCAAAGGCAGATAGACGAGATTATCGATGTCTTTGGAAGATTGGGCACTTCGCGGCAGGATTGAGATCCCTGCACCGAGTGCGACCAGCGATTTAACCGTGGCGATCTGTGAGCAGTGGAATGCGATCCTGGGTGTGAACTGATGATCGCCGCAAAAATCGCGCACCTTTTCAGAAAGCGAGCTGGAGGTGCCCAGCATGACAAAAGTTTCCTTCGCAAGATCCCTGGCTTGCACGGTTTTCGCTTTGGTCAATGGGTGCTGTTTGCCGACGACCAGAAGCAAGGGTTCTCGGGTCAAGGTTTCGATCGCAATTGACGTCGCCTTTACGGGCATGGAGACAATTGCCAAATCGAGTCCTCCATCCATCACACCTTGCACGAGCTCGGCGCGAAAGTCCTCGCGGGCGTGGATTTGGAGGTGAGGGTAGTCGATTCGAGCTTGGGCGATCAGGGGCGGCAGGATGTAGGGCGCAATCGATGGGATCGCGCCAACCGTGATGAGCCGGTCCAATCCGGGATGGTCGCGAAGCTCTTTGGTGGCATTGTCTGCCTCGAGAAGGATGCGGCGGGCGCGGACTAGAAATACCTGCCCAGGCTCAGTGAGCACCGAGCGTCGGCCAAGACGATGAAAGAGCTTCTGCCCTATGTCTTTCTCGAGATTTATAATCTGCTGACTTAAAGTGGGTTGAGTGA
>ERZ887849.3206-NODE-3206-length-12525-cov-8.427586_pt1 | contig 12525 bp, 10 predicted proteins | sample MGYA00521267_ERZ887849 | MGnify/ENA primary metagenome ERZ887849 (study PRJEB32303, sample SAMEA104408601) | aquatic metagenome | biome: Brackish water; feature: Pelagic; material: water | place: Baltic Sea | collected 2014-06-06T16:11:00 | depth 2,863 m ... | reverse complement strand
ACATGGAGCGTTGTCGCGTCAAGCGCAGGGTCGCTGAGTGCTTCTAGGACTGGTTTGCGCCCATAGATAGTGAGAGTTTTTGCGCGTTGTTCCATAGAGGGCGCTACATGCATTGGGGATTCCTAAATTATGACTAATCAACACGCCGAGTTCGTTCTGTATACGACACCTGGGTGTCACTTGTGTGAGCAGGCCGAAGCGATTCTAGATGCGACAGAAACGGCCTTTCGTCCCATTGATATCGCTGAGGATATCGACTTAATAGAGCGTTACGGTGTCCGTATACCCGTGGTAGCGGACACACTTGGTCGCGAGCTGGGGTGGCCATTTGACCAAACTCAGTTACGCAGTTGGCTGTTAGCGTCGTAAGTCGGGTCTCATTCGTTGGCTTTGCACTCTGGTTTTTTAATCTGGCTTTTAGTCAGGCTTTTTAATCAGGCGTTTTAATCAGGTTCTGCAACGCGCACTGCGAGCACATCGCATTTGGCGTGATGCAGGACGCCATCCGCGGTCGACCCTAAAAGCAGCGCTAAGCCAAACCGCGCATGGCTGCCCACAACAATGAGATCGGCGTTTAGGTCGGACGCAGTCGCGGCTATTTCATTTTCTGGTCGACCGACGACGAGGTGGCGCTGACTTTCAGGAATGGCTTTGGCCGCGCATAATCGGCTCAGCTGATCTCGAGCTTGTTCATAAATTTCGTCTTGTATTGACGAAAAGTCCATTGGGATGTCACCGCCGTAAGTGATGCTAAGAGGCTCGACAGCATGCAGGACATGGATCTGAGCACCTTGGCCAAGTGCGAGTTTATGGGCTTTGTCTATTACGCCCGCGGACGTTTCACCCAGGTCGACAGCGACTAATATTTTTTTATAGGCCATTCGCGCTTTCCCTCTGTCTGTTTCTATCGCAAGCTTAGGGCTCGCTTTTAACCCAAGCTTACCTCATCGGAATTCAATTTGGCTTATATCATTATATTTTTTGCGATCGCAGCTGTATTGGGCCCGCTTATCGCGGTCCTGCCGAGCAAGCGACAGCGCAGACTCGCGGATTTTAGAGAGCGGGCTCGCAAGGCGGGTGTGCACGTCAGCTTAAACCCGCTCAAGGGCATACCTCCGCGCTTACAGCGAGCTACCGATGATCCTCTCGTAGGCTACGGCATACGGTTAATGACACGCCAAGTGAGCCTGGTGGAGCACGATTTATTTGTTCGGTCACGGAGCGGCTGGGAGTCAAAGAGCGGCAAATCGACACCCCCAGAGTTGCAAGAATTACCGGAAAGTGCAGAAATTGTCGTGGTTGATGAGAGTGAAATAGCCGTTTATTGGAGTGAGCTTGGTGGGGAAGAAGCGCTCGCAAAAGTGCTTTTATTATTGGATCTATGGCACCCCAAAGGGCTCAACGCATCAAGATTGTCGTAATCAATTGCACCGAATCGCTTGACCCAACCGTGACCAAACCCGTATACATGCCAACCTGCGGGTCTCGGCTTCGAGGCGTATTTCGGTAAAAATTCGACACATAAATAGGATTGGCAGCGCCAGTATGGGTAAATCTCTTGTCATCGTTGAGTCGCCGGCAAAGGCAAAAACGATTAATAAATACCTCGGAAATGACTTTATCGTAAAGTCTAGCGTTGGGCATATTCGTGATCTTCCAATGTCTGGGGGAGGCGCTAGTTCCGATCCCAAGCAGCGTGCAGCTCAGGCGGCGATTACGCGTAAGATGGCGCCCGACGAGAAGCAAAAATATCAAGCACGCAAAAAGCGAGAGCAGCTAATCCGGCGCATGGGTATTGATCCCGACCATAACTGGTCCGCGCGCTACGAGATTCTGCCGGGCAAAGAAAAGGTCGTCAGTGAATTGCGCAAGCTTGCGCAAACATCCGACGCCATCTACCTCGCAACCGATTTAGACAGAGAGGGAGAGGCCATTGCTTGGCACTTGAAAGAGGCCATTGGTGGCGATGAGAGCCGTTACCAACGTGTTGTGTTTAACGAAATAACCAAGAAAGCCATTCAAGCTGCGTTCGAGAAGCCCGCCTATCTCGACACCAACCGCGTTAATGCTCAGCAAGCTCGTCGTTTTTTAGATAGAGTCGTGGGCTTTGAGGTTTCGCCTCTTTTGTGGTCGAAGATTGCTCGAGGCTTATCGGCTGGACGTGTTCAATCAGTGGCTGTTCGCTTGATTGTTGAGCGAGAGCGGGAGATTCGAGCGTTCGTACCCGAAGAGTATTGGGAGGTGCATGCAGCCCTGCGCCCAGAAGGGCATGATCCGGTTTGGTTTGAAGTTAAGCGCTACCAAGGCAATAAATTTGCGCCTAAAAGTAAAGCTGAAGCTCATGCCGCAGTTGAAGCGCTCAACTCTGCCACTTTTGACGTTGCGAATCTCGAGTCACGTAAAACGTCCTCTAAACCGTCGGCACCGTTTATTACTTCGACGCTACAGCAGGCCGCCAGTACTCGCTTGGGCTTCAGTGTTAAAAAGACCATGACCATGGCTCAGCGCTTATACGAGGCGGGCTATATTACTTACATGCGAACAGACTCGACAAACTTGAGTACCGACGCTATCGCCGCATGTCGTGATTATATAGGTAAGCAGTTTCCCGCAGCTTATCTCCCCGATACAGCTAATATTTATTCGTCCAAAGATGGCGCGCAAGAAGCGCACGAGGCGATTAGACCTTCAGATGTCCGTGTCAGCCAGTCGCAGCTCACGGGTATGGAGCGAGACGCGGAACGCCTCTATGAGCTAATTTGGCGGCAGTTTGTAGCCTGTCAGATGACGCCAGCGCGCTACCTGTCGACCACGGTAACTGTGGACGCAGCAGACTATGAAATGACGGCCCGGGGTCGCATTGTGGAGTTTGATGGCTACACGCGCGTGCTCAGCCCTGTTGCGCGAAAAGGCGATGATGCGGTGTTACCGCCGTTTTCCGAGGGAGATCGGCTTGCCAGTGAGAAAATTGACCCCAGACAACACTTCACTAAACCACCTGCGCGGTTTGGAGAAGCAAGTTTAGTCAAAGAGTTGGAGAAGCGCGGTATAGGTCGCCCCTCTACTTACGCTGCGATTATTTCCACGATCCAAGAGCGAGGTTATGTCCGGCTAGAGAATCGTCGTTTTTACGCAGAAAAAATGGGTGATATCGTGACGCAGCGTTTGCAGGACGCTTTTAGCGATTTACTGGATTATGGGTTTACTGCATCAATGGAGGAGCGCCTCGATCAGGTCGCTGAAGGCACTCTCGATTGGAAAGAATTGCTCAATAGTTTTTATGCCGAGTTTCGAGAGCGTATCGAGGCCGCTGAGCTACCCGAGCCCAATGGGATGCAAGCGAACGAACCGACACCTACGGGAATACCTTGCAAGCTGTGTGAGCGGCCTATGCAGATCCGCACGGCGAGCACCGGTGTTTTCTTGGGCTGTTCAGGTTATGGCCTGCCGCCGAAGGAGCGTTGCAAGAGTACGGTCAACCTGATCCCCGGTGACGAGGTTATTAGCGCAGACGCGGATGAAGAAGCCGAGTCACGCCTACTGCTTCAAAAACATCGCTGTAAAAAATGTAACGCTGCGATGGATAGTTACCTGATCGATGAAGGCCATAAACTGCATGTCTGTGGTAACAACCCTGATTGCGACGGCTATGAAGTCGAGGAGGGGCGTTTTCGAATTAAAGGCTACGAAGGCCCAATTATCGAGTGCGATAAGTGTGGCACCGATATGCAGCTCAAAACGGGGCGCTTTGGTAAGTACTTTGGCTGCTCCAACACAGAATGTAAAAATACTCGCAAACTGCTGCGCAATGGCGAAGCGGCTCCTCCCAAGATGGACCCGGTACCAATGCCTGAAATTCAATGCGTCAAAGTGGATGACCACTATGTGTTGAGAGATGGGGCTTCCGGTCTCTTCTTAGCCGCCAGCCAGTTCCCGAAAAATCGAGAAACTCGTCCCCCTTTCGTCGATGAATTGCTGCCGCATCAGGCCGAGATTGACCCTAAGTATCACTTTATTTTTGATGCACCGGTCACAGACGATAGCGGAAATCGGAGCCAGATTCGCTACAGTCGAAAGACCAAAGAACAGTATGTTATGACTGAGCTGGATGGCAAGGCGACGGGTTGGAAGGCCTTTTTTGATAATGGAGCCTGGCTTGAGCAGGGCAGCGCTAAGCCCGCGCCTAAAAAGAAGCCGGCCGCTAAAAGCAAAGCAAACAAGAAAAAAGCACCGGCCAAGAAAAAGCCCGTGAAAAAGGTTTAATGAAGCAAGCGAGCGTTTGCGCTAACCGGCTGCTGAGTTCGCGCACCACGGATCCGACGACGTGAGTAGTGCCCGCGGTTTGGCTAATCATTCGCTTTATATGGCGCGATTAGTGCTGGCCGGATGGTCCCGCGAGCTTGGGCAAGCAGGCGCTTCACGGCAAGCCATGCAGGCTGCATTTGCTCCGGCGGTGAGGCTGCATCTACTTGATGCCTACGGATGGTTTTTACTTGCGACTATCAGACAAAATAAGTTGCCTGATCACGCACCACACCACAGCCAAGAATTACCTCCGCTGGGACCAGGGATAGCAGAGCCGGGTGAGCTTGATGAATATCGCTTATTGGAGCGCGAGGGATGGATAGGGCGGCTGCAAGCGACACTTCCCAGGGGATTGCCGCCAAAAACTCGGCCAGGGCTACTTGCAATCAGCGCGAACTACCCCCAAATAGAGGATTATGAGGAGTGGGCCGCGTCATTTAGTGCGTTATTTGCTCGAATGGCGGACTCCCTCGACGAAAACTAAGAAGTACTGGCGGGTTGTTTTCCCGCTCGGGGCTGTTAGAGTAATAGGACACCCACATGAGGATGCGAGGAGAACGCATGTCCACAGCTTTGTTGGAAATTGTAGATCTGGGTGATGGTGAGATCGTACTCCAGCGTGCAGATGCCGGAGAAGGCGAAGCCTTAGTGAGTATTCAGTTCTCCGAGGAGACCAGCGCCTATTTAATGGATAACAACCTGGAAGTCGCTAAAGCGATGATTCAGGCGGGCATTCAGGCCGCAGCCAAACTTGCGGAAATGACGAATATGGAAGTTGAGTCCGCAGAAGAGAGCAAGACCGCTGGACGAACCGTGCACTGACGCCATTTGCGCCGAGTTTCTTCGGCTCGAATCGCAAATGTCGCGGCGGCGGCTAATCTCTACCCATCTCGCTTTCGGCAGCAAAGTTTTCGAGGCAGCTGCCAACGATTATCGGCGAATGACCCCGACACTGATCCCCTCAATAGCAAATTCTTGTTCGGCAAGATTTACCACTATTGGCGCATACTCAGGGTTCTCGGCAATCAACTCTACGTGAAACGCGTCGGGTCGGTGCAGTCGTTTAACGGTCACCTCGTCGTCGATACGAGCCACGACAATTTGGTTTTCTTTTGCCTCAACGCAGCTATGAACAGCCAGCAGATCGCCATCGAAAATACCCACGTTGATCATGCTGTCGCCTGTCACTTGCAATAAATAATCGGCTGCAGGGGAGAAGAAGTTAGCGGCGAGATTAACGTATTCCTCTATGTGCTCCTGCGCCAATACAGGCGAGCCAGCTGCGACGCGTCCGACCACGGGCAAGCCACGCTCCTCTGTTAACCGAATGCCTCGTGAGGCGCCGGGGATGATTTCGATTGCGCCCTTGCGTGCCAAAGCCTTTAAGTGCTCCTCGGCGGCATTAGCACTACGGAAATTTAACTCGCGCGCGATATCTGCTCGAGTGGGGGGGTAGCCGGTATCATCTAAGTGGCTACGAATAATATCGAGTACCTGCTGCTGTCGTTGGGTCAACTTAATCATAGCGACGCTCATTAGTGTGTTTATATACAGCTGTTATTTTATACAGCTATTGTGGCTCGCGCCAATCCTTTTTAAGCGGTAGGATTCGTGGCTTTTGTGCTACGGGAATTCTTCGGAACATGAACGACGCTGATCAAACTACCCAATTAATAGCTGGCTGGCTCGAACCTCTCGCCCGCGTAAGCGCACTGCCCATTCACGTAGTGACGATTCTCGTCTTATTTTCAATAGGGCTCTTTGGTCACTTTCTCATTCAATGGGTAATGAGTCGTTTGAACCATGCCGCCGATAAAACGCAAACCCCCTGGGATAACGTTCTCACCCGCGCTGCCGCTAAGCCCATTGAGTGGGCACTATGGGTTCTTTTGGCGTATTTATCGCTAGGCGTTTTGGACAATATAGACGCGTTGCGCAGCACCTTGCGGCACGCCGCAGATACGGGCGTCATTGTGTTGCTTGGTTGGTTTTTGCACGGTGTCGTTGTCAATATCGAAAACGAGCTTCTCAGTGAACAGCGTGGACCTATCGAATCCGATGACCGCGCTGCTATTAGTGCTGCCGCTCGCTTGGGGCGCATAATATTATGGGCGGTCGTGACGCTGATGTTGCTGCAGTCAATGGGCATCTCAATTTCTGGACTGCTGGCGTTTGGCGGTATTGGAGGTATTGCTGTAGGTTTTGCTGCGCGCGACTTGCTCGCTAACTTCTTAGGCGGACTGAGTGTGTATCTTGATCGCCCATTTACGGTAGGAGACTGGATACGTTCACCTGACCGCGAGATCGAAGGAACCGTTGAACACATCGGTTGGCGAATGACTCGGATCCGTACGTTTGACCAACGCCCGCTGTATATTCCCAATGCAGTTTTCTCTAACGTCGCCATCGAAAACCCCTCTCGGATGCGCAACCGGCGCATTTACGAAACTATCGGCATTCGTTATTCAGACGTGTCTTGCATGGATGGCATCGTGTCAGACGTGAAGGCAATGTTGAGTGCTGATGAGGCAATCGACACCGAGCGTACTCTGATGGTCAATTTTGTGACATGCGGGGCCTCGTCACTCGATTTCTTCATTTATACCTTTACAAAAACAACGAATTGGGTCGAGTTTCATGCTATCAAGCAAGACGTTCTCTTGCGCATCTTGTCTATTATCGAAGCTCATGGCGCTGAAGTAGCATTCCCAACGCAAACGTTACACGTCGGGGATGATGATCGACCTTTGCTCGCGCCCGAGCCCGAGCTGTAACAAGACGATACTTAACAAAGCTGTGAGCATACGTGTCGCGTTGTTACTCCCAAGGCTGTTGGTCCGGTGGTATAACGCTGGCCGCTGGACCTGTGGTTTCATTATTTGCCTGTTCTGCGTCAAGGTCTGTTTGGCCAGCATCCTCAATGCCGAGGGTGTAGACCTCACCCCAGGTTAGCTCCCTATAGGTACTGAAAACCTTGATAACTGGGTGATCAAAATAGCGAACCGCGCCCTCTGCAAGGGCCTTGGTATCGGTGATGTGAATAAAGTGGCGCCACGGCCAGCTCGTATCAATCAGCTCAGCTTGGGGCTCTTGTGAGTCCTCTGGTTCGTTGTTATGCACATTAGGGAATCCCTCTTTTGCCTCGACTGAACGCGCAAGCAGTTTTTCTTGCTCATAGGCTGCCAGTTGTTCTTGTCGGGCTTTTATTTCTGCTGCGTCAATTTGCATGCCCGTTTGCGCGTCAACACGGGTGAGCTGAGTCGGTCCTCGGGGAGGGGAAGGCATCGTGAACCCATCGGGCAAGTAATCTCCTGAAGTGTTCCACCAGAGATTGACGCCCAAACGGATTTCTTGGCCGCGCCTAAGTTCGACAAAACCTTGGAGCTGCGGCCAATCGGCGCTGTCACCGGAAGAGTCAATCACGATAGGCACGTTAGCTGCATCAGGCGCTTGCACCCACGCAACATCAACCTCCAACGCATCACCTGTTTCCCGCAATAGCGATTGAATGCCTAACGATAGATCCTCGAGAGGACGTCTCTGAAAAGCTGCTGGGAGTGCGGGTGGAGGGATGATTTCTTGCTCCATATTATCGATGTCTGTGCCATCAGCGCCTGTTTTCAACCCGACAAGCTCATTCGGGGCCACAGTTTCCTCGCCCAATGCCGTTAACGCGTCGGTGTCTGTATCGAGATCAGTGGGTTTTGTATCGAGTAGCTCAAGCGCTAACTGGTCCGTCTCGATGCCGGCATCAATATTGTCGTCGATGATCGATTCAGTTGCTGCCATGAGGGAGGCAGTTTCTAAGAGCTCGGCGGCCCGACGCGCTTCTCGATCGGCGGCGATGAGAGTTTCAGTGTCTGGAAATGCAAGCCGAATGTTACCCATCGTATCCGAGGAAATGTCGGCCTCGGGATAGGTGTCGCCCAACAAGGCGACATGCTCAGGATTCTCCAGCCAGCGGTAAGTTAAAGGGTAGCGTGCTTCAGGAAATGGGTTCCAGCGCTCACTTTCGAGCGTTGAGGCTTGAGCGTCGATGACAATGGCTAGTTCGATTTTCAACCAGCCTGATGGTTCGTCGTCAGGCAGCCGTTCATTGGCAAACTCTGTGGGTTGTGCACCGGCTGCAGCGCAGAAGCACGCCAGTATCGGCAAAGCCAAATAGTGGTTTATTCGCTTTGGTGTCATGCGACGGTCTCTCCTTTCGCTTCTTCATTGAAGCGTTGCAACAAACCTTCAATAAAGGTTTGCCTCTCATTGAGTTCGGGTAGCTCTGCATGAAAACGTAACCTATTCGCTCCGGCTAGTTTATAGCCTTTAGGGTCGGTCTGAATCAACTTCACCAGACTCATAGGGTTAACGCCGGTATTGTCAGTAAATTCGATGCTCCCACCGGAGGCAGTCACCTCAATTTCACTGATTCCCAAGCGTTTTGCTTGTACTCGAACGCTCGCTTGAATGAATAGGTTTTTAATGGCGTCGGGTAAGAGTCCGAAGCGATCAATCATCTCAACCTGTATTTCACGCAGTGCCTCTCGGGTATTGGCAGCTGCTATCCTTTTATAGAGCACCAAACGCGTCGTGATGTCGGGTAGATAGTCTTCAGGTATCAATGCAGGCACGTGTAACTTGACTTCGGTCCCCTTATCGAGAGGCGCATCGATATCTGGAATTTCGCCTCTTCTAAGTGCCGCTACAGCGGTATGAAGCATGTCTAAGTACAGTGAAAATCCAACGTTGTGGATTTGACCTGACTGTTCATCACCGAGTAACTCTCCCGCTCCTCGGATCTCGAGATCGTGGGTTGCTAGCATATAGCCGGATCCCAGTTCGCCTGCTGCTTCAATAGCCTCAAGGCGTTTCTCCGCGTCAGGCGTCAGAACTGAGCGAGGTGGACACAATAAATAGGCATAGGCTTGGTGGTGTGATCGTCCTACTCGTCCACGTAGCTGATGGAGCTGGGCTAAACCAAATTTATCAGCGCGATCGATGATAATCGTATTGGCGTTAGGTATATCGATGCCCGTTTCAATAATGGTGCTGCAGACGAGAATATGGTGCCGCTGATGATAAAAATCCGACATGATGCGCTCGAGTTCCATTTCCCGTAGCTGACCGTGGGCAATCCCTATGGAAAGATCGGGCAACAGTTCGCGTAACTTCCGGGCCGTTTCTTCAATCGTCTTCACTTCATTATGAAGGTAATAGACTTGCCCTCCGCGCAGGGTCTCACGTAAAACCGCCTCTTTAATCAGAGCGATAGAGTGCTCACGAATAAAGGTTTTTATCGACAACCGTTTCGCCGGCGGCGTCGCAATAATGGATAGATCCCGTAGGCCGCCGAGCGCCATATTGAGCGTCCGTGGTATAGGCGTGGCGGTCATGGTCAATATGTCGACTTCAGCGCGCAGTGCTTTGATTGCCTCTTTTTGCTTAACCCCAAAACGGTGCTCTTCGTCGATGACAAGAAGTCCTAAATCATCGAATTTGAAGCTGCTCTGCAGTAGCCTGTGAGTGCCAATTAGGATATCAACGTCGCCTTGTTCCACCCTTTCAGAAACGGCTTCGAGATCTTTTGCCGTTTTAAACCGTGACACCACATCGACCGTAACGGGCCAGCCTGCGAATCGATCTCGGAAACTGTTGTAGTGCTGCTGTGCGAGAAGGGTAGTGGGTACCAATATGGCGACTTGCTTCTTGTTTTGTATGGCAATGAAGGCGGCGCGCATGGCGACTTCGGTTTTACCAAAACCAACATCACCACAAACGAGCCTATCCATTACTTTAGGAGCGCACATGTCCGCGCGTACAGCCTCGATAGCAGCGGCTTGATCGGGGGTTTCTTCAAACGGGAAGCCTTCAGCGAATCGTTGCCAAGGTTCTAGATCTAAGTTGAATTGAAAACCTTTGCGCGCCTCTCGTCGAGCGTAAACCTCAAGGAGTTGAGCCGCGACATCAGAAGCACGTTGGCTTGCTCGCTTTCGCGCTTTTTCCCATTGCTCGCTACCTAGTCTGTGCAGCGGAGCTGTATCGGGATCGGCGCCCGTATACCGAGAGATGAGGTGTAGTGATCCAACCGGTACATAGAGCTTATCATCAGACGCATATTCGAGAAGAAGGAACTCGGCAGGGTCACCATCGATTTCCAATATTTGTAAGCCTAGGTAACGACCCACGCCGTGGGTTAGATGCACAACTGGCACGCCCACACGTAGCTCGGTTAAATCGCGAATAACAGCTTCTGAATTCGTTTCCTCAACGTGTTTCCGTCGCCGTCTTTGCGCGACGCGCTCGCCAAATAGTTGGCTCTCGACTACTAGAGCAGGCGCTTTCGTGCCGCTGTAAATGCCTCGGTCAATCGGTGCTATGCAAATTCCAAACGCTACCTCATCGGCGATGAACTGTTGCCAGCCAGAGCATGACTCGGGGATTAAATTGTGTTGAGCCAAGCTTTCAAGGAGTATTTCGCGTCGTCCAGCACTCTCGGCGCATAGCAGCAGTGGGCCCTCGTGGTCATTGAGAAAAGACTGAAAGCGCTCCATTGCGGTACCGCCTCTTGCCGCCGTGGTCAGATCGGGAGCAGTTTCAAAGTCTGTTCGGGCGTGTACCGGTGCGTCTGAGGCCTCGCGCAGTTCGAGTACTGCGTACTGGCCAAGATCTCCGTAAAGTTCCTCCACGGGCACAAATCCAATAGAGGGCGGCAATAGCGGCCGGCGTGGATCGATACCATATTCTTCATGGCGTAGATTGATTTCTGACCAAAAGCGCTGGCAAGCGCCATAGTGATCGCCGATCGTAATGATTGCGCTATCAACGGGTAAATAATCGAACACTTTCCCGCATTGATCAAAAAACAACGGCAGATAATATTCCGCTCCGCCCGGCACTCGTCCGCTGCTGATCTCGTTGAAAGTAGGGCAGCTCGCGGCATCCACATCGAAACTGCGATACCAGTTCAATTGAAAGCGATGAATAGCGTCTTCGTGAAGAGGGAACTCTCGGGCGGGAAGGAGCCGAATTGAATCGACCTTCGCGATGGTTCGTTGGCTCTCGGGATCAAAGGTTCGCAGCGTCTCCACTTCGTTATCGAATAAGTCAATCCGATAGGGAAGAGGGCTCCCCATTGGAAAGATGTCGAGCAGCGAACCGCGAATGGCATATTCACCGTGCTCATAAACAGTATCCACGGAGCGGTATCCGTTCAAAACGAGGTTGCGGACAAATGTCTTGGTATCGAGGGATTCACCGCATGTAAGCACTAGGCTATTGCCTGCAATATAGTGCGTAGGCGCGGTACGGTGCATCAGAGTAGTGACCGGTACGATGAGCACTCCCGACGTCATGGATGGTAGCCGATGCAGAGCATTTAGGCGCTCAGAGACAATGTCTTGATGGGGGGAGAAATTATCGTAGGGAAGTGTCTCCCAGTCAGGAAGCGTCAATATTTCTAGGGGTTTTTTGAAAAAAAGCGGCAATTCACGTTCGAGTGTTAGAGCGGCCGCAGTGGTGGGAGTGACGACGACAAGCAGTCCCGTCTGAGAAGCTAATTCCGCGACGGCAAGCGCTGTGCTCGCTCCGGGACAGGGTCCGATAGCTGAGCGTGTGCCGACTTTATCGGGCCACGGCAGATTATTGATTAGCGACTGAAACATGGGCTACCCCAATTGGATGAGGCCGGTAGTTTACGGGGTACGGCTTTTGCTCTCCAGCGTTGTCCATAACTTGCCTTGGCCTATCACTAGACCTGATAATGCTCGCGCCCAAGAATTTACGCGTAGAACCAACTACAGCAACGGTCTAACAGGAGCACACTGTGACAGAGCAACGCAAACGAGAACGTCCCCAGGATTACTTCGCCGATTGGAAGGAGCGTGAAGCGCTCTCTGAGTCGATGATTCCACAGGTGGGCCAACTGGCTCGTGAGCGCAACGTGAAGTGCTACATTTATGGACGCTCACTGGTGAATAAGTCCGTGACCGATATAATGAAGATTCATCGCTATGTACGCCAGCTCGAAAACAATGAGGTGTCTGAATTTGAAACATCGCCCGTTCTCTCGGCGATTCGTGCACTGCCTCTGGGGCCCAGTCATATTGATATCGGTCGCTTAGCCGTAGAGTATTTCGATAAGCGCCTAGGGGAGGGGAAGTCCCTCGAGGATTATGTCAGTCAGCAGTTAGACTTCTTGATTAATTCAACACAGAAGCCGGTCGATAAGCC
>ERZ887849.3205-NODE-3205-length-12526-cov-7.372945_pt1 | contig 12526 bp, 13 predicted proteins | sample MGYA00521267_ERZ887849 | MGnify/ENA primary metagenome ERZ887849 (study PRJEB32303, sample SAMEA104408601) | aquatic metagenome | biome: Brackish water; feature: Pelagic; material: water | place: Baltic Sea | collected 2014-06-06T16:11:00 | depth 2,863 m ... | reverse complement strand
TGTATCAGACCTATCAAAAAGCTACAAAAGTGTACTTGAAAGCTTCGCTAGCGCAGCTCTTCATTTAACTACTGCTGATATCAGTCGTCAAATTATGAATTCTGCATTTGACGCAGATAAAACTATGGGCCTAGCCTCAGAAGATGATTTAAAACCGCCAAAGGATTATGCTCCAAAGGCTCCAGAGGGTATTTTAAGCGAAGAATATGGCCTAAAAGAAGATAGGTCCTTAACAAATTTTCAGCACATACCATCAAATAATGAGACAGACTGCACCTTAGAAGAAGGCAATGATGATCCAACTTTAAATATCAGCTAACTAATTTCGATCGCATCTACATGCAGGATAATTCAAAAAGCTTAGTTTTTTGGCGCCAAAATTACTATCAGAAAGAAAGGATCTCTCGGTGAAAAAAATTTATCGCCTACTTAACTATTTTTTCTGGCCAGCTATCGCTGGGCTTTTCTTTGCTATTCTTATTTTTACATTTTTTCCTCAATGGATTGATGGCCAACAGCAACCTATACCTACGCTTACCCCAAAGCAAATTGAGGCCGAATCTTATCGCGTAGCGGTGAAGAAAGCTTCTCCGTCTGTAGTGAACATTTACACGCAGAAAAAACTACTCCCTGATAGCCATTTATCTACTGATCCGCTTTTTCAACGATTTTATAATGGGAGCAACCTACCAAAGCAACAAAGAATGAAATCCTCATTAGGCTCAGGTGTCCTGATGACTACTGATGGTTATGTTTTAACAAATCATCATGTTGTGGACGGTGCAGATCAGATCGTTCTTCAGCTGCAAGATGGAAGAGAAGCAACTGTTACAGTGATAGGAAAAGATCCAGAAATTGATCTTGCAGTACTAAAAATCAATCTAAACAATCTTACCCCAATCGAGCTAGCTGATACCGATAATGTACAAGTCGGGGATATAGTGCTTGCCATTGGCAATCCTTTTGGTGTGGGCCAATCTGTATCTCAGGGAATTATCAGCGCAACTCACAGAAAAGGGCTGGGCTTAAATACCTTTGAAAGCTTTATCCAAACAGATGCTGCGATCAACCCAGGTAACTCAGGTGGCGCTTTGATTGACACTAAGGGCAATCTTATCGGCATTACCTCTGCGATACTAGATCGTACCGGATATGCAACGGGTATAAGTTTTGCTATACCTGCCAACACCGCCCTTGAAATATTAGAAGATATCATCAAAAACGGAAGAGTCATCAGGGGGTGGTTGGGGGTAGAAGCCATCCAACTAAGGCCAGAGGCAGCCAAGCAGCTTGATCTTGAGCCGCCATCAGGTTTAGTTATTACAGACGTCTACCAAAATAGTCCGGCATTTCTTTCTGGATTACTGCCTGGCGATGTAATTGTCCGTATAAATGATATTTGGGCAACTGACAATGATAGAAGTATGAACATAATTGCCAGCCTGTCCCCAGGGGACTCGGTAAAACTTGATGTACTGAGAGATGGAACGAGAAAAATTATAAATGCAGCAGCGGGCACTCGACCAAAGGCTGACTAGCTATCTGCTGCCCTTTAGTAAACATTTATCGATTTTATTTGTTGAGCAATGTCTTGATTACGCTTAAAAGATATTCATTTTGCTCAGGCAAGCCAATTGAAATTCTGAGGTACTGTTTCAACCTAGGCTGATCAAAGTGGCGAACCAGCACTCCTTTGTCTCTGAGATGCTTCAGCAACTCAACAGCATTTTTCTTATTGTGGGTCACAAGCAAGAAATTAGCTGTAGATGGCAAAATAAAAAATCCTAAGTCAGCCAAAGATGTCGTCAAGATTTCTCTAGATTCAATAACTTTCTGGCAAGTTTTTTCAAAATACGTCTTATCATAAAATGCAGCCACGCCCCCCACAATCGCTAAACGATCTACAGGGTAAGAATTAAAACTATTTTTTATTCGATTCAAAGCAGTTATTAAAGATGAGTTTCCTACCGCAAACCCCACCCTCAATCCTGCCAAGGAACGTGACTTAGATAAAGACTGCGTGACTAGCAAATTCCGATACTCATCAACCAAAGTGGTAGCACTTTCTCCACCAAAATCTATATAAGCCTCATCTACGACTACAACTGAATCTTTATTACTCTTCAGTAAAGTCTCGATAGCTGGTAACGATAATAATCGGCCTGTAGGTGCATTAGGGTTAGGAAAAATTATACCCCCATTAGGCTTCTGGTAGTCGCTGATACTAATAGATAGATCTTCCGTTAATGGAACTAACTCGTAAGGCACTTGATATAAACCACAATAAACCCGATAAAAGCTATAAGTAACATCAGGGAACAAAATTGGAGTCTGTTGCTTAAAGAATGCATGAAAAATATGTGCCAAAACTTCATCTGAACCGTTACCCACAAATACCTGTTCAGTCTCAACATTTAGCGTATCGGCGACTGCTTTCTTTAAAATTTCTGCATTGGGATCAGGGTACAAACGAAGCTGGCCATCTAGTTCAGAAATAATGGCATCTCGCACTTTTGGTGATGGAGGATAAGGATTTTCATTCGTATTTAACTTAATTAAATTTAGGTTTTTTGGCTGCTCGCCCGGAACATAGGGCTTCAGTCTACCTACAATGTCGCTCCAATACTTATTATTTTCCATCTTGCAGTTGTCGCTCTTGATTTTTAGCCTTTTATTAGTCAAAACTCTAATCTATCTATTTTTTAATGCGGTACTCAGCAGACCGGGCATGAGCTGTCAGTGACTCACCCCTTGCTATAACAGAGGCTCTTTTGCCAAGACTTGAAGCGCTATCTTCATTGCACATGATCACTGAAGAACGTTTCTGAAAATCGTACACCCCTAAGGGTGAAGAAAATCTTGCAGTAGAGGATGTTGGCAGCACATGATTAGGTCCCGCACAATAATCGCCCAAAGCTTCTGATGTAAAACGGCCCATAAAAATAGCCCCTGCATTTCGAATTCTAGGAAGTAATCTCTCTGGGTCAGCAACCGACAGCTCCAAATGCTCAGGAGCAATCCGGTTAACCAGTATCACAGCCTCATCAAGACTCTCAACCAAAATAAAAGCGCCACGGCTTTCTAAAGAAGCTTGAATAATTGCAGCACGATCCATAGTAGGTAGCAGTTTTTCTATGCTAACTTTTACGCGGGCCAAAAAATCAGCATCATTGCTAACTAGAATTGCTTGCGCATTCTCATCATGTTCAGCCTGAGAAAAAAGATCCATAGCGATCCAATCTGGATCGGTTGCACCGTCACATATCACTAAAATTTCTGATGGTCCGGCCACCATATCTAGTCCGACATGCCCAAAAACCATGCGTTTGGCTGTGGCCACATAAATATTCCCCGGTCCAACAATTTTATCAACTTTATGGATTGTTTTTGTGCCATAAGCCAAGGCACCGATCGCCTGAGCCCCGCCCAAGGTAAAAATTTGGTCAACTCCAGCAATGGCGGCGGCGGCAAGCACTAGCGGGCTCAGCTCACCTCTTGGGGCAGGAACCGTCATAACGATTTCACCCACACCGGCTACTTTTGCAGGTAATGCATTCATTAAGACCGAAGAAGGGTAGCTTGCTTTACCTCCTGGAACGTAAATTCCCACCCTGCCAAGAGGGGTAATTTGCTGACCCAGCAGAGTTCCATCTGCATCGCTATAACTCCAGGATTCTAATTTTTGATGCTGGTGATAATCGAGAATTCTCTTAGAGGCAAACGCTAGCGCCTCCCTTTCAATATCCTTAATGCCATCAAGCGCTTCTCTCATCTCTTCGCGAGAAACAACCAACTCTTCAATATCAGAAATATCCCTACCATCGAACTTCCTGGTATATTTTATGAGGGCATCGTCCCCTTTTCGCCGAATATCTATCAATATGCTGCTAACTAGTTGGTCGATTTTCAGGGTGGAGTCGCTTTCCCACTTCAGCAACTGATCGAGCTGTAAATCAAAATTTTCACTATCTGATGATAATTGTTTTATATGTATCAACTCTGGCAGCATATCTTAACCTACCGCCTGCTCAAGACTGTCTACTATTTTTTGAATACCTAAATATTTCATTTTCATTGCAGCTTTGTTTACAACAAGCCTAGAGCTAATATCAAAAATTTTATCCTTGGGCTCCAATCCATTTGCTTTAAGCGTGCCTCCGGTATCTACAACATCTACAATCTCATCAGACAACGCCATAATTGGTGCCAATTCCATTGCACCATAGAGCTTTATTATATCTACTTGACGCCCGCGCTCAGCGTAAAATTGGCGGGCAATATTGACATATTTGGTAGCAACTCTAATACGTCCCTTTTTGGACGAAACACCAATAACCCCTGCCGTCATTAATCGACATCGTGCGATATTCAAATCTAATGGCTCATATAAACCTTCAGATCCATGCTCAAGAAGGATATCTTTTCCTACCACACCGATATCAGCCGCTCCAAACCTGACATAAGTGGGGACATCAGAGCTACGTAATATCAATAAACGTACGCCTTTGATATTTGTATCAAATACTAATTTTCGGCTCTTGTTAATTTCCTCAGCGGGTTTAATTCCTGCTTTGGCCAACAAGGGTAAGGTTTCCTTCAGTATGCGCCCCTTGGTGAGGGCAATTGTTATTTCCATACCTTCTGATCTCTAATGTAGTCCTGTGAATACTTTTAGTAAATCTAACCAGGGATTCGACGAATTTTAGCTCCCAGCTGCTGAAATTTTTCTTCGATACACTCATAGCCACGATCAATATGATAAATCCTGTCAACTACAGTGTCTCCGTCTGCAACCAAACCTGCAATAACCAAGCTTGCTGAAGCACGAAGGTCTGATGCCATCACCGGCGCAGCTTTCAAGCGCTCCACGCCTGTCACGCTAGCGGTATTCTTATCTACACTAATAACTGCACCCATACGATTTAATTCATTTGCTTGCACTAGGCGATTTTCAAAAACAGTCTCGACAATAACTGCGGAGCCTTCGGCAACAGCATTAACAGCTGTTAGCTGTGCCTGCATATCCGTTGGGAACCCTGGATAAGGCGCTGTTGCAAAACTAACTGCTTTGGGTCTTTTTTCCTCCATGTCTAGCTGAATCCAATCAATTCCTGTAGTTATTTTAGCGCCCGCTTCTTGCAGTTTTTTTAATACAGCGCCTAGGGTCTTTGGATTTGCGTCTTTAAGCTTAATCTTACCCCTAGTGGCTACAGCTGCGGCGAGATAGGTCGCCGCTTCAATTCTATCCGGCATTACCCTATAGCTACCCTTATGAAGAGAAAGAACCCCATCGATGACTATTGTTGATGTCCCTGCTCCAGAAACTCTTCCTCCGAGGGTATTAATACATTGTGCCAAATCAACCACTTCCGGCTCACGCGCAGCATTCTCAATTATGGTTTGACCCTCAGCAAGCGCTGCAGCCATCATTAGGTTTTCGGTGGCCCCAACTGAAACGATATCCATTGTGATATGAGCCCCTTGCAGACGCCCATCAACACTCGCATTAATATAACCTCCATCTATCTCAATTGAAGCACCCATTAGTTTAAGGCCCTCAAGATGCAAGTCAACAGGGCGACTACCGATAGCGCAACCTCCAGGAAAAGATACTTTGGCAACACCGTATTTTGCCAACATAGGGCCTAGAACCAAAATAGAAGCGCGCATCGTCTTTACTAGATCGTAGGGTGCAATATGATTATTAAGTGTAGTGGCATCAACATCAACTTGCATTTTTTCGTTCATGGTGACTGTTACGCCGAGACAACCAAGCAGCTCAAACATAGTAGTAATATCATGGAGATGAGGAATATTGGATACCATTACAGGGCCATCTGCGAGCAAAGTAGCTGCCAAAATAGGTAGAGCTGAATTTTTTGCCCCAGAAATACGAATTTCGCCAGACAGCGGACCGCCTCCAGAGATCAACAGCTTATCCATTCAAAATCCTTTCTTGCTCAAGAGAAGCACTTAGGGGCGACCCGATAAAATATAGTGCTTGGCAAAATTACTGTAATTGCCATTCTTCTGGGGTAAATGTTTTCATATTTACAGCATGAATAGACCCGTCAGAAATACAGTCATGCAGTACCGTATAAACCAACTGCTGTCGTTGGACAGGTCTAAGGCCAGAGAAAATCTGTCCAACTACAACAATATCAAAGTGCCTGCCATCGCCTTCAACTGTTATTTCGCAATCAGGCAGATCTGAAAGTAACAGAGTTTTTATCTCAGCAGGGCTCATATATATTTTCCTAGTTCCTAACCAGCAGAAGATGGCCAGCTATCAATAACTTTATCGATATCTCCGCCAAACTGACTTGCTTTCTGAATAAACTGATTTCGAAAAATCTTACCTAAATTTATGCCATTAATAACTAAGTTAGTTACTCTCCAAGAACCCTCACGAGTTAAATTCATTGAATAAACTAAAGGGAAGACCCCATCTGAGCCACGAATTTCCTGTACAACACTTATTGATTTAAGGCCGTTAATATCTTTTTTTGGCGGAATAACAACAATAGATTGCTCACCATAAGATAGCAAACCTCGACCATAGGTTTCGATAAGCTCTCGCCTAAACGTAACAGCAAAACGATTCCGCTGATCAACACTGGCAACTTTAGCATACTGCCCCATCACCCTAAATGCGATCCAGTCAAAATCAATAACATTCTTTAGCAATACATCGAGTTCTCCAAAAAAGCTCTCTGGGTCTTTAGTAAAACTTTCCCTATGAATCGAAATAGTTTTCAGTAATTCCTGTGTGACCTGCTCTACCAAATCATGCGGTTGTTGTATCTGCGTTAAGTCGGCAGGGTCAGTTTTTGTATTTGCAATAGAGGGTGCAACTACAGACGCTAAGCCAAAAAAAAGCATGCCTGCTGTTAAACTTAAGTACCTGCGGAGCATTTTTAGATTCCTTATAAACCTTTGCTTGATCGACAATACCACCAACTTGATCCAATCATGAAAACAGATTGAGTTGATAGTACCAAAAATAGCTGACTTCGGGACGCCCGCACTATAACATTGCGAGTCTAATTTACGAAATACCCACAAGCCAAAATTAAGGAATTAAAGCTAAAATGGAAACGCTGAGTCTTGCAATTTTAGCAATGCTGTTTGGACTAATAGGCTTAGTTTGGGGGGCTGACCGTTTTGTTACAGGCAGCGCTGCGGTTGCGCGCAATTTTGGCATCTCGCCCATGATGATTGGCCTTACAATTGTATCCATAGGTACATCTGCGCCAGAAATTATTGTTTCTGTTAACGCATCCTTAAATAATGCTGGTGCTATAGGCATAGGCAATGCTATCGGCTCGAATCTGGCAAATATCGGGCTAGTTTTGGGTCTCACTGTTCTTATTTGCCCCATTCCTCTCTATCATGATTTACTTAAAATAGAAACGCCTGCACTTCTGGTTGCAACTTTGCTTGCTGGCATGTTTTTATATGATGGGAACCTAACTCGCGCCGAAGGGATGATCCTTTGTGCTGCTATTTTTCCACTTTTCGCTTTGATTTTTTATTGCAAAAAAAACACCTCTCGCATAGAAAATTTAGACTCAAATAACAGTGCACCTTCCGTTCCAACTAAAAAAGCTTTAATCTTTTTTTTAACAGGTATCGGAGTACTGCTCATGTGCTCAGATTTGCTAGTCTGGGGCGCCAAAGAGTTTGCTCAATTTTTTGGTGTAAGTCAGCTTGTTGTTGGTCTAACTGTTGTCGCTATCGGAACTAGCCTTCCAGAGCTAGCTGCCTCAGTACTTAGCGCCATTCGTGGCCACCACGACATCGCCATAGGGACTATATTTGGTTCTAACTTATTGAACTTATTGGCTGTTATGGCCGCACCAGGAATAATCGCCCCATTGGTGCTAGGCAAAGAGGTTTTTCTTCGCGACTATTTGTCTATGAGTATATTAACGCTAATACTCACTGTCATGATCGCATCATCGCTATGGTTGGAGAAAAAGTATCGTCGCCAAGCAACAATGTCAAAAAAAATAGGGTTTACTCTATTATCGCTATATGCGCTTTATTATGCTGTTCTTGTATCTGGAAGTTAAAGCATGTATTTCTTCTTAATTTTAAAGATTGTTAACCATAACTTACTGCCGTTATACTAACAAAAATAGAGCTAAACATGACCAAAAACGACTATTTAGAGGCAGCTAAGCGAACCATACGTATGGAAGCCCAAGCTATTGGGCTGCTGGAGCATCGTATTGACAACGATTTCATCCAAGCCTGCGAGTTAATGCTCGAATGCTCAGGTCGTGTTGTGGTGACTGGTATGGGAAAATCAGGCCATATTGGCCGAAAGATTGCTGCAACTTTAGCTAGTACAGGCACTCCAGCATTTTTTCTTCATCCGGGCGAAGCAAGCCACGGCGACATCGGCATGATAACCAGCAAAGATGTAGTTTTAGCCCTGTCAAATTCAGGAACTACATCTGAGGTGGTCACATTGTTACCTCTAATTAAGCGTATAGGTGTTCCTTTGATCAGCATGACTGGAGATCACCTCTCGACCCTGGCTGTAAGCGCAGAAGCCCATTTAGATGTCAGCGTATCTTGCGAAGCATGCCCTCTTGGTTTGGCCCCTACAACTAGCACGACTGCGACTCTTGTCATGGGGGATGCTTTAGCTATAGCGTTGCTGGAGGCAAGAGGATTTACTGCTGAAGATTTTGCTTTTTCTCACCCAGGAGGAGCACTAGGTCACAAATTACTGCTGAAGGTGCAAGACCTGATGCATAGTGGCGAGAAACTTCCGAAGGTGAACGCCAATGATTTCCTGAGCCAAACACTACTCGAGATGTCGAAAAAAGGATTTGGTATGACCACTGTAATCGATGATCTCGGTATGCTTTTAGGTGTATTCACCGACGGTGATCTGCGCAGAGCTGTAGATGCTAACATCGACATAAAAGTAACCCCTGTGGGTCAACTTATTCAAACTGACTGCAAAACAGTCCGCCAAGATGCCCTGGCTGCTGAAGCCCTTAAAATTATTGAAGATTGTCAGATTACAGCCCTAGTAGTAGAAGACTCAAATCATCATCCTGTTGGTATACTGCATTTGCATGACGTACTTCGGGCGGGAATTATCTAACTATGGCGACAAACAACCAGAAAATTCTGAGTCGGGCAAAATCAATTCGGCTGTTGCTGTTAGATGTTGATGGAGTGCTAACCGATGGGCAGCTATATTTTGGTAACAACGGCGAGGAACTCAAAACATTTAATATTCAAGATGGTCTTGGCATTAAACTATTACAAAAAAATGGTGTCGAAGTAGGGATCATAACTGGTCGATCATCTGCGCTGTTAACAAGAAGGGCGGAAGAGCTTGGTATAAAATTAGTGATCCAGGGCAGAGAAGATAAACTGGCTGCTCTGGAAGAAGTCTTGCGGAATGATAAAGAAAAATACAGCTACAAAATGCAAGAAATCGCATTCCTTGGTGATGATTTGCCAGATCTTGCTGTAATTAGCCGAGTGGGGCTAGGGGTTGCAGTAGCTGACGCCCATAATTTTGTAGCCAAACATGCTCATTGGCAAACCTCAAAAAAAGGCGGGTGTGGGGCGGCAAGAGAACTAGCCGAATTGATCTTGCAAGCAAAAGACACTCTGGATTCAATTTTATTGAACTATCTCTAGAAAAATAAATCACTAATTAATTTTTTTGAAAAATATACTTAACTATGCGCAATCTACTTCTAACAATCATGCTTTTGGGTACAGCTGGAATTTTTTTATTGTTCTGGTTTGCACAGCCTGAGGTCTTTACGAAAAAGCCCAGCTATAGCTCAAGCGCTATCGACAGAAAATTTGATAGCTACATGCTAAATATCTCAATGCTTGAGTTCAACAAAAAAGGAAATCTAGCATCCAAGATAGAGGCTGCTAACACTAGTTATTTTAAAGAAAGCAATCGCATTAAGTTCAACAAACCAAAGCTCACATACTATCAAACAGAAGATTCTGCCAGACCCTGGTATCTTAAGGCAGTCAAAGGCGAAACAACCAATGATGGCAAGAATGTAATATTCAGAGAAGATGTGTATGCATGGAAATATCTGGCTAATGGAGACAAAAGTGAAATTAAGACCGAAAAGTTGATCCTGCATCCTAGCAAACATACTATTGAAACTGACCGTAAGGTTAGAATGATTAGCCCAAATGGAGAATCTATGGGCGTCGGAATGGAAGGAAATCTAGATACAGAAGTATTCAAGCTCCTCTCTGACGTCCAAGGAATTATACATGGTCGCTAAGCTTATTATTTTGCTAACTGCGCTCAGCTGGTGTGCATTTTCAAGTGCACTCTCTGGTGATAAAGAGGCACCCATTAAAATCGTATCAGATCGTGCAGAGCAGAATGAACAGGAAGGCACTGCCACCTATGAAGGCTCTGTAATTGTTCAGCAGGGGAGTATAAAAATTAATGCAGATAAGGTAATTGTAACGACTGATGCCAAGAGAGGCGATAAAATTGTGGCTACAGGAAACCCGGCCCACTACCAGCAAATCCAAAACACTAAAGAGGGGCTTGTTTTAGCAAGTGCAAATATTATTAATTACTCTATTAAAAATGAAAAAATTGGACTAATCAAAGATGCTAGTCTCGAGCAAAATGGTATCACTATAACTGGGAATCAAATTGACTACGACGTCCAAGCAGCAACCGCAACAGCCTCTTCTGAGCAAAACAAAAAGAACCGTATAGAAATGATTATCCCACCCACCAAATAAAAAGGCCACATTTATGGCGGTACTCAGGGCTCTCAACCTCTCTAAAAGCTATAAAAAAAGACCCATCATTCGGGATGTTTCACTTTCCGTAGAAAGCGGAGCCATAGTTGGCTTGCTGGGGCCAAATGGTGCCGGGAAAACGACATGCTTTTATATGATAGTTGGCTTAATCACACAAGATGGCGGAGAAGTCTTCATTGGAGAGGAAAATATCACCAACCTGCCAATGCATGGACGCGCAAAAAAAGGCATCGGCTATCTACCTCAAGAGGCATCTATATTCAGAAAGATGAGCGTAGAAAATAATATTTTAGCTATCTTGGAAACACGAGATGATCTCGATGACGTTCAACGTAAAAATAAAACTAACGAATTGTTAGAAGAGTTTCATCTTACTCATATTCGAAATTCTGTGGGTCTCAGTCTCTCAGGAGGCGAACGTCGAAGAGTGGAAATTGCTAGAGCCCTAGCTACGGAGCCTAACTTCATTCTCCTTGATGAGCCTTTTGCAGGAGTCGATCCCATCTCCGTAAATGACATTAAGCAAATTATTCGGCATCTGAAAAGTAAGGGGATTGGTGTTCTGATCACTGATCATAACGTACGTGAGACTCTCGATATCTGTGAGCATGCTTATATTGTCGGCGAAGGAAAAGTTATTGCAGAGGGACAGGCCTCTGAAATAGTGGCCAATCAGCAAGTTCGAGAAATATATCTAGGCGAAGACTTTGTACTTTAATGGCAATTACCCCACTTGGTCTATTTCATTCATTCTGTTTCAAAAATTTCAACTATATTTAGCATTTTATCAACTTAGGCATAAAAATTGCTTGTGCGATATCTCATACTCAGACTAAACTTTCATTAGAGCTTTTTTGTACCTAAACTAGAGCTACCATAAAATCGTATGAAGACAGGCCTGCAGTTAAATTTTACTCAAAACCTAACAATGACCCCGCAGCTACAGCAGGCCATAAGGTTTCTTCAGTTGTCCTCACTGGATCTCCTTCAAGAAATTCAACAAAGCCTATACAGCAATCCACTTCTAGAGCTTGAAGAAGATATAGAAGATATAGGCGCCCTTGAGGAACAATTAACAGATGAATCTATAGGCAGGTCTGCCGAGGATCTAACTATAAGTGACTGGGAAGAAAAAATACCGGAAGAGCTACCCCTCGATACTAAATGGGACGATGTTTACGAACCAACTAGCAATAAGGCGGCCGAAAATAGTGATTTTAGGAGAGATGAAGAGATCGATCGAACCACTGGCTCCCTTAAGGATCATTTAATATGGCAACTCCATCTAGCGCCTCTCTCTAAGATGGAATTCTTAATTGGAGAATACATTATTGACTCGATTGACGAGAATGGAATGCTTGCTGTGGCAGCCGAGGATATCCAAATATTGCTAGGTGGTACAACAAAAATTGAAGATGTGTATGCGGTACTATATCAAATACAACAGTTTGATCCCCCGGGAGTCGGAGCAAGCACCCTCTCTGAATCACTGCTAATACAACTAAATCAACTCTCAGAGAACACAGAATATCTAAATGAAGCCCGGCTATTGGTGTCTGATTATATTGACCTGTTGGGCAAAAATAACTATCAGCGAATCCAAAAAATTACCGGATACACCGCGGCAGTTATCAATGCGGCTATATTTTTAATAAAAACTTTATCGCCTCATCCAGGGGACAAATGGAATAACGAACTCATAGGGTATATTACACCTGATGCGCATATATATAAATCA
>ERZ887849.3202-NODE-3202-length-12532-cov-20.729102_pt1 | contig 12532 bp, 10 predicted proteins | sample MGYA00521267_ERZ887849 | MGnify/ENA primary metagenome ERZ887849 (study PRJEB32303, sample SAMEA104408601) | aquatic metagenome | biome: Brackish water; feature: Pelagic; material: water | place: Baltic Sea | collected 2014-06-06T16:11:00 | depth 2,863 m ... | reverse complement strand
ATTGATGCCGCTGCTCCCGTTAGGGACTCAAGCAATGTGGTTATCGCTGCTATCAGCGTTGGTGCATCGGTTGATCGAATCGGCGACCAGACCGATCAGCTGGGTCAATTCGTATCGGGTGCTGCAATTCGGCTCTCGATGGACCTAGGCGCTCCTATTGTTGGTCCCGCCTAAGCGTGAAATGATTCAACTATGACCAGCGTTGCTTTCATAACCGGAGGAGCCTCCGGGTTTGGCCTAGAGCTTACGAAGAAGCTCAGGGCGCTCGGCTGGACCGTTTACGCCGCCGATAAGGATTCCAAGGCAGTAGCTCTAACAAAGGAGTTTGGTGCGGTTCCGGTCACCTTAGATGTCACCGATGCCAAGAAAACCAAGTCTGCAATTGATGCCCTCATCAAAAAGGAGGGCCGGCTAGACCTCTTGGTCGCAAACGCCGGATTTGGCAACTTCTCCACCGTTGAGGAAATGACCAGCGAGCAGGTGCAGCAGATATTTGCTGTGAACGTCTTTGGCGCTGAGGCTTGCATCCGGGCGGCGCTGCCACAAATGCGCAAGCAGCGCTCGGGCAGGATTCTCATCACCACCTCAGTAGTTGCCCACGTCTCCCTAGCGGGACTTGGTTGGTATGCAGCAACCAAGCACGCGATGAAGGCGGTAGCTAACGCTCTCAGGCAAGAGGTGCGGGAGCTGGGGATCTTCGTTTCAACCATCGAGCCTGGGACTTCAAAGACCGGGTTTGGTGCGGTTGCCTTCGGGCTTCTGAAAGATGGCAGGTCTGTTAGCGAATACGACACCGTCATGAAAGGCGTAAACAAGTGGCTGGGTGGAATGTATCGAATCTCTCCTGGACCCCAGAAGGTCGTCAACAAAATGCTGAAGGCTGCAACTAGCGCTAGGCCAAGGGCACACTACCCAGCGAGCTGGGACGTCACGGCCCTAAAGGTGGTCTTCTATTTAGTTCCAAGGCGTTGGCTAGACGGCTTTATTCTTTGGCTCGCTAAGCACTAGAGCGAGTGACGGGAATCGAACCCGCGCCACCAGCTTGGGAAGCTGGAGTTCTGCCATTGAACTACACTCGCAGTTTTCTAGATTCTAGCCATCGCCGAGCTTTGGCTAAATAGACTCAAACGATGCGCATCCCAGAGCCGGAGGTCATTGACCCCACAAGTGTTCCCAGCCTCAAATGGGGCATTATCGGTCCCGGTGGTATCGCCGAGGTGTTTGTGGCGGCCTGCCAAAAGCACACGGCTCAAAAGTTTCATGCTGTGGCGTCTCGAACCCCCGGTAGAGCTGAGGAGTTCGCAAAGAAGTTTGAGATTCCAAAGACTCACGACAGCTATGAGGCACTGGTAGCCGACAGCGAGATAGATGCCATCTACATCGCCAGCTGGCAGGTCGAGCACTACGAGCACGCGATGCTCGCGCTAAATGCGGGTAAGCACGTTCTGGTTGAAAAACCCATCACCGTGCTCCCCGAACATGCAAAAGAGATCTTTGCTCTCGCTAGGGAAAAGGGTCTGCTTGCGATGGAGGCGATGTGGACAAGATATCTGCCTCAGAGCACGATCATCCGAAAGCTTTTAGCCTCTGGCGAGCTTGGTAAGCCGCAACTTTTTACTGCCAACTTCTCAGCCGACAACCGCCACATCGCAAGACTTTGGCAAAAAGGTGGTGGAAGCATCATCTACGACATGGGCATCTACCCAATTGCTATGTCGCAGCAGTTCTTGGGTAGCCCCTCGAAGATCACGGCTACGGGCACTCTCCACGAAAACGGTTTGGATGCCGAAAGCCACTCGGTGTTTGAATACGCCTCTGGTGCCAGGGCCCAGGTGACAGCATCCGGCATCGCAACTTTGCCCACAACAGCAAGCTGCTCCTTTGAGAACGCTGTATTGGTGGTCGCAGAGCCGTTTTTTGTGCCATCCGGTATCAAGCTCAGGGATAAGGAGCTCTACTTCACCGAAGAGGTATGGAGGGACGAAACCGAGGTTCGTGGCCACGATGGCCTCAGTTACCAGGCAACCTGGTTTGCAAAGTACGTCTCAGAGGGCCGAGTTGAGTCTGAAGTTCACACTGCCAATGAAGTTATTGCTGGCATCGAGATAGCCGCGGAGATCTGCAAGCAGATGGGCGCTGAGCCTCTTTAGGCTCTTACTCCAATAATCATCGGGTCATGGAAGGTTCCCTTGAAGGCCTTTTCGCTTGCTCCGCTTCTGTCTAGGTATGGCGTGATGCCCCCTAGGTGGAAAGGCCATGCAGCGCCCATGATCATGCATAGATCTATGTCTTGAGGAGTCTGGACAACCTTCTCCTCCAGCATTAGCTTTACCTCTTTGGCGAGACCTACCTGCACCGACTCGAAGATCTCGGCAGCTGTTCTGGCATTTTTTCCGCCAGCGACAATCTCCACCGCCTTTTTGTCATAGCCCTTTATCTTGCCCTTTGCATCGCGCTCCAGCAGCTTGCCGTGCTCGGCTAGCTTGTGAAGGTTCTCGCTCGCATAGAAGCGCTCCTGGTTGAACGCGTGCATCGAGTCGAGCACGTGTGCGCCGACTTTTAGGCCCACCAGCTCAAGAAGATCAAATGGGTTCATTGGCAAACCAAGAGGTGCAATGGCGGAGGCAACCTCTTCAAAGCTGGCTCCCTCGTCGACAGCTCGCATAGCCTCACCGAGCAGGTAGCCGAGCAGTCGGTTTACGACAAAGCCAGCGGAGTCGGAGGTAATTACAGCGGTCTTCTTGAGGTTCTTAGCAACCTCCATGGCCGTGGCGACTGCCTCGTCAGAGCTCTTCTTGGCCCTAACCACCTCAACAAGTGGCATCACGGCTACCGGGTTGAAGAAGTGAAAGCCCACCAAACGCTCTGGGTGCTTGAGGGTTTTCGCCATCGCGTCAACCGATAGTGACGAGGTGTTGGTGGCGAGAATGCACTCCTCACTGACAACCTCTTCGATTTTTGCGAATACCTCTTGCTTGATCTTTAGCTCTTCAAACACTGCTTCGATTACCCAGTCGCAATCAGCGAAGGCTGCGTAATCCAGTGAGCCAGAGAGGTTACCGACATAGCGATTGCGGTTATCTAGGCTGAGCCTGCCTTTTTCTACGAGCTTGTCTAGCTCTGAGGTGATGTACTCAATGCCCTTATCGATGCGCTCCTGGGAGACGTCGGTAATAACTACCGGCACCTCTAGCCTGCGCAAAAACAGCAGGGCGAACTGCGAGGCCATCAGGCCTGCACCTAGGACTCCAACCTTGCCCACCTTGCGAGCTAAAGCCTTGTCGGGAGCTCCGCTGGGTTTCTTAGCGTGCTTCTGCACCAGGTTGAATGCGTAGATGGAAGCTCGGAACTGATCCGATGCGATTAGCTCCTCGATTGCATCGTCTTCACGCTTGAAGGCTGCTTCTTTGCTGCCGCTCTTGGCAGCCGCAATTAGGTCGAGTGCTAGATATGGCGACAGTGGCACCTTGCCAAGTTTTTCCTCAACGGTGGAGCGGGCTATAGAAACCGCCGGCCCCCACATCGTTGCCTTCTCGACGGCCCCAGGCTCTTGCTTGCGCTTGACCTTCTTGCCCCCGATTACCTCATCAGCCCAGGCGAGGGACTCCTCAAGGAATCTCGCAGAGCCAAACATCTTGTCCGCGATGCCCAGCTCCAAAACCTCTTCGGGCTTGAGCATGCGATTTTGCTTAAGTGGGTTTTCCAGAATTACCTTCAGGGAGTTGCGAATACCAATCAGGTTTGGAAGCAGGTAGGCGCCACCCCAGCCTGGAATCAGGCCAATGAAGACCTCTGGGAGTGCGACGGCAGGAGCGGTCTCGTTAATGGTTCGGTAGTTTGCATTGAGAGCTATCTCGAGGCCACCGCCTAAGGCAAGGCCGTTAATGAACACGAAGCTTGGGACTCCCAGCCCGTCTAGCTTTTCTAGCGAGTAGTGCCCGAGCTCTGCAATGAGCCTTCCGATCTTGCGATCTTTGATGTCCTGGACGTGCGAGAGGTCCGCACCTGCTGCGAGATAGTAGGGCTTGCCTGTTACGGCGACGCCGTGAATCTCCTTCTTCTTTGCCCGCTCCCTAAGCTCATCTAGCTTCTCGGCGAACTGCAGGAGGGTGTGGGGACCTAAGGTGTTTGGCCGGGTGTGGTCCTTGCCGTTGTCTAGGGTGATCAGAGCAATTGTCCTGCCCGATGGCATCTTGACGTCCGAGACGTAGGAGTGCGTTACTACCTCGTCATCGGCCTCTAGAAGTGGCGCGTACTTTTCCATTATTAGCCTTTGTAGTTTGAGTTTTCCCAGATGACCGTGCCGCCCATACCCAGGCCGATGCACATCGTGGTCATTCCGTAGCGGACCTTTGGATTGTCCTCGAAGTGTCGCGCTAGCTGGTTCATGAGCCTGACACCTGAAGATGCGAGCGGGTGCCCCATGGCAATCGCTCCACCCCAGGGGTTGATCTTTGGGTCGTCGTCGGCAAGACCGAAGTGGTCGAGGAAGCTAAGAACCTGAATTGCAAAGGCCTCGTTTATCTCGATGAGACCGATGTCGTCCATCTTGAGACCTGCCTTCGCAAGGGCCTTCTCTGTCGCGGGAATTGGACCAATTCCCATGATCTCTGGCTCCACGCCAGCAAATGCAAAGCTGACCATCTTCATCTTTGGCTTCAGACCATATTTCTTGACAGCTCCCTCGCCCGCTATGAGGGACATGGTTGCTCCATCGGTGAGTGGTGAGGCATTTCCTGCGGTTACCTTGCCGTGAGGCCTAAAGGGGGTCTTCAGATCCTTCATACCCTCAAGGTTTGACTCTGGCCTCAACAGTTCGTCTGTGGTTACCAGGTTCCAACCCGCATCACTGGCTGCCGAAACGGGGATGAGGTCTTTCTGAATCTTGCCATCTGCATAGGCCTTTGCGGCCTTTTGCTGGCTTGCAACGGCAAATGCGTCGCTTCTTTCCTTGGTGAGGTGGGGGAAGCGGTCGTGAATCTTCTCAGCGGTGTTGCCCATGTTCATCGCACTTGGGTCAACTAGCTTTTCGGCGAGGAACCTTGGGTTTGGGTCTGCTCCCTCACCCATTGGGTGGTGACCCATGTGCTCGACACCACCGGCAAGGGCAATGTCGTAGGCGCCGATACCGATTGCGCTTCCTGTCGTGGTGACGGAGGTCATTGCTCCCGCGCACCAGCGATCGATTGAGTAGCCGGGAACCGAAAGTGGCAATCCGGCAAGAATGCTTGCGGATCTACCAATCTGCAAGCCCTGGTCGCCGTATTGGGTGGCGGCGGCAATAGCAACGTCGTCGATGGCCTCTTTGGGCAAATCCGGGTGGCGCTCAAGCAGGCCAATCATGGTCTTCACCACTAGGTCGTCGGCCCTGGTCTTCCAGTAGACGCCCTTTTCACCCGCCTTGCCAAATGGGGTTCTAACACCGTCAATGAAAAAGACGTCTTGGGTCTGCATTTAGTTCCTCACTAGGTTCTTGCGGCTAGCCTGCCTCGCGGCCTCGTCCTGGGCAAGCGTAGTTCTAACAAGCCCTGGCGAGAGCTCAAAGGCATCGACCAAACTTTCGGCGTGGGGCTTGAGTCTTGGTAGCAGCCTGGTGTCGATGTATTCGGTGATCGCCTCGGCCCTTGCGGCAGAGAGGCGGCCGTTTATCAAATACCAATCGAGGTTGTCCTCCAGCAATGTAAACCCGTAGAGGTCCCTGAGCCAGGTCAGAATCTTGAGTGAGTCTGCGTCCTTGATTGTCTTAAGGGCTGAGGTGAAGGCCTCCCACATAATCAACTCGGCATGAGCCTTTGCGGCCTTGATCAGGTCATTCTGGTGCCGGTTGAAGAGCTCGGCCTGCTTGGCCTTGTCACTACCTGCTGCCTTTAGCTTGTTTGCGATGTTGGCAACCATGGTGTGAACGCGATCGGTGAGGAGTTGGTGCTGGTGCTCCTCGTCTTTCACGTAGCCAACCGACCGCGCGGTTGAGCCGAAGTCAACAATGTTCTGGGCTAGCCCCCTTAGGCCGCCGCGATTTATGGTTGCTTCGCCAAACTGGCCAGCGACATATTGCGCAAGTGTTCCAAAGTCTGGCGACTTGAAGGCCTTGGCATAGTCACCCAAGAGGCGCTTCGCGACCAGCTGCAACATGACGTTGTTGTCACCCTCGAAGGTGACATAAACATCAAGGTCGGCCCTGAGGCCGGTGAGCCTGTGCTCCGCCATGAAGCCCTGCCCGCCACATGCCTCGCGGCACTCCTGCACGGTATTTAGCGAATACCAGGAGCTAAGGGCCTTGGCAGCTGCCGAAACGGTTTCTAGGTCCGAGCGCGCCTCATCCGTATCGTTTTCACCCGAGAAGACAGCGTGGTACTGGTTCAACATCTCCTGGTGAGTGAAGATCTGAGCGTAGGTGAGGGCAATCAGCGGGATCAGCCTGCGCTGGTGCCTGCCGTAATCGAGCAGTGTGGTCTCCTCGCCATCGCTGCCATGGAACTGCTTACGAGCAAGGGAGTACCTGACAGCAATGTCTAAAGCGAGCTTCTGGGCATTTGTAACAGCACCGGTCAAAGACACTCGACCCTGCACCAATGCTCCCAGCTGAGTGAAGAAACGGCGTCCCTTGTTCTCGATGCTGGAGGTGTAGGTGCCGTCAGGCTCAACATCTGCATAGCGATTGAGCAGGTTGGCCCTGGGAATGCGAACCTGGTTGAAGTAAAGACGACCATTGTCGATTCCATTAAGCCCACCCTTTAGACCATCGTCCTCGGCTCCGACTCCAGGTAGGAGCTTTCCGCGCTTACGCAGCGGAACATAGAACGCGTGCACACCCTGGTTCTCTCCCTCTGTGTAGAGCTGGGCAAAGACGACCGCCGCCTCGCCGTGCAGGGCGGCATTGCCGATGTAGTCCTTATAGCTGTGGCGGTCTGGGGTGTTGACCACGAACTCCTGGGTTGCTGGGTCGTAGGTGGCGGTGGTGCCAATCGACGCAACGTCAGAGCCGTGACCGGTCTCCGTCATTGCAAAACAGCCCGGTGTGTCCAGTCTGGTAACCCCTGGCAGGAAGGTTTTGTGATGGTAGTCGGTGCCCAGGTTGAGAATTGCCGATCCAAACAGTCCCCACTGGACACCGAACTTTATCTGCAGCGAAGCGTCCCCCAGGATCAGCTCCTCAAAGCTTGAGAGCGATCCGCCCGGGTTGCGCTGTCCGCCGAGTTCCACTGGAAAGCCGTATTGCGTCGCGTTTTCTTTAACCAGGGTCCTTAGCGACTTCAGCGCCCACTCTCGATGCTTCTCCATCGAGGCGCCCGCTGGCGTAAAAAGTTCTTTTTCTTCGATGACGCTTCGGGTGTGGCGTCTGATTTCTGCCCACCGGCCGAGGATTTTCTCCCCTACTTCGGCAACGTCTAATTGAATGTCTTCTTCGAGATTCATGGTTGACCTCCGACACTAGTCAACTCCGCATTTGAGAAAAGAAAAAGCAGTGTCTTCTTATTTCGTGACGGGCAACAAAAGCGTTTGGCTTGCCGCGTCGTTGTATGTAGGAAACCTACAAAGCAGGCAACAAAAATTGGATGGTTTGACTAACTAGTCGCCCTTGAACTTTGCCTGCTTCTTGGTGACAAAGGCCTTCATGCCGCGTGCAACGTCCTTGGTTCCCATGAGTTTTGCGAGCCTGGGGAAGAGGTTTGCCTTTTCTGCCTCTTTGTCAGGCGCTCTCGCAGATTCCAGGGTTGCCTGAACGGCCAAGGGGGCCTGGTCTGCAATTCTCTGAGCCAGTTCGATTGCCCTTTCCAGCTCCTGTCCCGGCTCGACGATCTCATTGATCATGTTCATCTCAAGAGCCTCTTGGGCTCCCCAGCGATCTCCAGTGAGCAAATACCGCATTGCTCTGGCGTGGCCGGCAACCTGAGGCAGTCTTATAGTTCCTCCACCAAAGGGGAGGATTGCTCTGGAGACCTCTAGCTGACCAAACTTGGAATCATTTGCCGCAATAACAACATCGCTCGCAAGTGCGAGTTCGACCCCGAGGGTGTAGCAGGTGCCGCGAGTTGCCATCACTACCGGCTTACTCACCTGCTTTGTGGAGATGCCCCATGGGTCTAGTCCGCCCTGAGGAACCATTTGAAGCTTTCCCTTTTGCATCTTTGGTCCAACGTCAAAAAGATCAAGTCCTGCGGTGAAGTGCTCGCCGTGTGCAAAAACGACGCCGACTCTCAGTTCCTTGTTTCTGTCGAGCTCACCATAGGCAAGCGATAGCTCATGCAGCAGCTGCTCGTCTGCTGCATTCATCTTTTCGGGGCGATTGAGGCCAATTAGAAATAGATGGCCGCGCTGTTCGGTGGTTATCTTCTGAGACACAACCAAGAGGCTAAACGCTCTCGGTTAGCTGCGCCACCCGCTGCGGAGAGATTTGTAGCAAAACTCCAATGTCTCGCATGCTTAGACCCTGGGATCTGAGCCTTGCGACAATGTCCCTGATTTCTCTAGAGGCCTGCTCCTGCAGCCGCCTGGACTCGAGCATCTTCTCCTGAGCAGCCTCAAGGTCACAGACGATTCCGGGCAGGCTGGTCTCAATTTTCACGATTATGTCGCAGCGCTCAATTCCATGGTTCTCATGAACCAAGTCTTTGATTTGCTCCGTGGCACTATCTAGACGACGCGAGGAAAACACCAGATCGCCAAGCTGAGGAACCTTGACCTCCCAAAGCCCAGCCTTGCGCTCGCACTCAGCAGAAATCTCCATGGAGATAGGTTACTGGATTTGTCTAGGGGCTATTTACTTGATTTTGGCCAGGTAAGGGTAATTGAAGCGACCGCGAGGGATGCCAGAGGAAACATGGCAAGTGGCCAGGCTATGGAAATGCACCAAATCGCGATTAGGCCAACAATCGTGTTGGAAACATGTCCCACCCAAAGCCTGATTTTCTGCCTTCGAGCCAGGATCGCTAGCCCGATGTTGAGAAGTGAAATCACGCCCAGGGCAATAAACAAATAGGCGACAAAAGTAGCGAGGTCCTCCAACTAGTCGCCCTTTAGCTGTTTCACGATTCGATTTGCTGCCATCTTCAGCGGCCTAATTGTGGTTACCCGGTCCTCTTTGGCAAACATCTCGGCAGTCTGATTGTCTAGGGCCGTTAGGTAGAGCTCGCCCCCGTAGTCCAGAGACTTGAGGCTCTCCAGCAGCAAGGTGTTTGTGGACCTGTCGGGGGCTGTGCAGATAAGGGTGCCGGTCTGGTGGATCGGGAGCATCTTGGCAAAATCAGGGTCGCCAACATCTCCAAACAGAGTCTCCGCCCCGAGCTCCCTGGCTCTTGCCAGAGCATCAGGATCAAGATCTACTGCCAGCACAGAAGAACCGGACGAAATTAGCCCGGAAATCACTTCGGTGCCAAACCTGCCAGAGCCGATGACAATTGCGTCGTAGCTCAATGACTGGCTCTCTTCGTCAACAGCACTCGCCTTACCTCGTTCAAACAGATGCATGAAACCCTGCATTAGCGGAAACAGTTTGTCCGTATAGAGGATTAGGTAGCTCGAAACGGTGATAGTGAACACCGCAACAAGCGTCACAAGGCTCAGAACCGCAGAGTCCACCTGGCCCAGCGAGTAGCCCAGGGCAATCAAAATCAGAGAGAACTCGGAAATCTGAGCCAGAGCGACTCCGGTTCGGAAAGAGGTGATCGATCGATAACCCATCCAGCCCATGATGGCAAAGACAATCAGCGGCTTGCCGACCAGCACAAACACCGAAAGCACGATTGCTGGCCACAACTGACCCAACGCATCAGCGAAGGTTAGCGATGCGCCCAATTCAATAAAGAAGAACAGCAGCATCACATCGCGAAGTGAGACCATGCGAGCGCCAAGGCTCTCTCGGTATGCGGTGGAGGCGAGCGAGACTCCGGCAACAAAGGCGCCGATTTCCATGCTCAAGCCAATGAGAATGCTGATTGCTGCCAGCACGATTGCCCACGCCACCCCAAACAGCAAAGTGAGCTCCGGGCTCTTTGAGATCCAGTCCAGAACCTTCTCAAGCACAAACTTCGATGCAAACGCGATAACGCCCAAGAACACCGCGCTCGAGGCAAGGGTCACAACCAGGTCTGTCACGACCGAGCCCTCGCCCGGGTTTCCGATGGTGACAATTACCACCATTGCTGCCACCACCAGGATGTCCTGAACGATCAGGATTCCAACGGCAATCCGGCCATAGAGGGTATCGAGCTCTCGCTTGTCGCCAATGAGTTTGATGATGATGATCGTCGAAGAAAACGTCAGTGCCACGGCGATGTAGAAAGCGGTGGTGGCCTCAAAACCAAATAGCATCGCAATTCCAAAGCCCACGGCCGCCGTGAAGGCAACCTGTGAAAGCCCCGCCACAAGCGCCACCTTGCCTGTCGAGCGAATCATGTGGAAATCAAGCTTTAGCCCAACCAAAAACAGCAATATCGCTATGCCAAATTTGGCGAAGAGTCTGATTTCCTCCGCTCCCTCAACCAGGTTGAAAGCCGTCGGACCAGCAAGAATGCCGACGATGATGAATGAGACAACTACGGGCTGGCGAAGTAGCTTGGCAATAGCCCCTGCTGCTACCGCGAGCGCCAAGATGAGCGCGACTGAAACAAAGGAGCCTTCGACCATGGCCAAAGTCTACTTTTGATTGATTTCTAGATTGTTTCCGCCGGGCTGACGCCTTTGTGCTTTGCAGGTTCTCGCTCAGCTAGCATTCACAGATGCTCAACAAAGATGACTTCTCCGCCCTCGCCCACTCCAGACGTTCAACCAGAGACTTCCTGCCTGATTTAGTCTCCGATGCAGACCTCACTGCCGTTCTTGAAGACGGCATGAGCGCCCCAAGCTGGTCGAACACCAGGCCTTTCATGTTTGCCATCGCCACAGGCGATCAAAGAGACCGCATAAGCGCTGCTCTGGTTGCAAGGCTGCAAGAAAATGCGGAAGTCCCAGGCATGGGGATGAACCCTGACTACACCCACGAGACCCCCTACCCCCCAGGCCTAATTGAGCGCAGCCAGCGAGTTGGCAAAGGCATATACGACACCCTCGGAATCGACAGGGCGGACAAGGAGTCCAGGTTTCGGTTCATGCAGCGAAACTACGAGTTCTTTGGCGCTCCGGTGGCGCTCTTTTTCTTCGCTCACCGCGGTCTTGGTCACTTCGGAACTCTTGACCTAGGTCTCTTTATGGAAGCGGCGATGCTTTCGGCCGAAGCTAGGGGCCTGGGCACGTGCGCGCAAGGGTATCTCGGTAACTATCCGGACATCATCAAGGCAGAGTTTGAGGTTCCCGATGAATACGCGCTGGTTTGCGGTATGAGCCTCGGCTACCCCTCCGATCACCCAATCAATTCCTGGGAGGCGGAGCGTCTTCCGCTATCTGAAATGACGGCTAACCTCAGGGTCAATTAGCTTTTAAGCGGGTGCCGTTTTCCGTTCAGCAGGGTCGAGATGAAGGTGTGCCTGACGAAAACCTTGTAGGTGACTAGTCCAACAACAATCGTCAGCACGCTGGTTAGCAAGATGGTTGCAATGGCACCAAATCCATTTATTCCAAGGCTAAATAGGAAGAAAAAGACAAGCGGCAGGTGGACAAGATAGAGCCAGTAGCTGGCGTCCGATATGAACTTGAAAGCCTTGTTCTGTTTGGTGGCAAACCTTAGAAACAACCCCAGAACGCCGTAAGTTCCGGAAATCACTGAAGCTGCATAGATCCAGCGGGTTCCCACCAAGCCCCAGTCTTGGATGACAAAGAAGATGGTAAAGCTCAGCAGCAAGACTGCAAAGAGCCAGAGTGCCCTCTTTCTGAGAAAAGTCAGCCAAAGTTCCTGCTGGTTGTAGGCAAGTGCGCCCGAAAGGAATATTAGAAAGTACAGAAGCAGCAATCCTGGATCAGGCGAGATCCGAGTACTCGTAGCTAGCGTCCCCTCCTGGTCAAATACTCCGGGGATTAAGGGAAAGGCTGCTGCCAAAAACAACAGGAACAGGTGTGGAGAGACGCGTTTAATCAAAAGTTTTTGGAGCGACGAAGAAAAAGCCCACAAAACCAAACAGAACAAGATCAGAAAATAAAGAAACCATAGGTGTCCAAAATCAATTGGTAGAACATCAAAAGTGCTTCTTCCTGTTAACCAGGCACCCTGACTAGTCCAACTATTGGCAAAAACGAGGGGTATCCAAAACAGCAACAGCGGTAAGGCGATTCTCTGAAGCCTGTTTCGGAGAAACTTATTGGGTCCCCGCGTTTGCAGAAGATAAGAGGCAAAAAAGCCAGCGATTACAAAGAATGCGGGCATTCTAAAAACGTGCAGGAATTGGTGTAAGTAAACAACCAGCAGGAATTCGCCCAGGCTCTCTGGCTTTTGGTACAGGTAAACAAACACAGAAGCGTGAAAAAGCACCCCAAGAAGAAGCAAGGTGGCTCTTGCGTTGTCAAGAGATGCGAGTCTCTCCATTTATCCAGAGTACCGTGCCTCATTCAGTGGAAAGAAAAACCCCTCCCGAAGGAGGGGTTTTCACTTTGTGGAGACTAG
>ERZ887849.3192-NODE-3192-length-12568-cov-11.182211_pt1 | contig 12568 bp, 7 predicted proteins | sample MGYA00521267_ERZ887849 | MGnify/ENA primary metagenome ERZ887849 (study PRJEB32303, sample SAMEA104408601) | aquatic metagenome | biome: Brackish water; feature: Pelagic; material: water | place: Baltic Sea | collected 2014-06-06T16:11:00 | depth 2,863 m ... | reverse complement strand
GCAAAAATACTAAATTTTTCCGCGAGGGGATGGAGAGCTTAGGGTTCCGCTTGCTGCCCGGTGAACATCCGATTGTTCCAGTGATGCTGGACGATGCGGCACTGGCGGCCAAGTTCGCTGAAAGAATGCTCGCCCATGGGGTCTATGTGGTGGCCTTTTCCTATCCGGTGGTGGCTCATGGCAAGGCGCGGATTCGCACCCAGATGTCTGCGGCCCATAGCAGAGATGATCTTGAGTTGGCCCTGGAGGCTTTTGCGGCAGTGAAGACCGAGCTGGGGATTTAAACTTTTTCCCAGGCAAAAAAAGGACGGGCTTGCCCGTCCTTTTTAATCGCTACACAGCCCTGTTCTGGGCTGTGCATAAGACAACTTCTAAAAACTAGAAGCTTTTTCGTGCAGTTATACCAAACGTGCGAGGCTGGTTTGGATAAATATTAAAGCTTCCTGCCTGCGCTGGGGTTGGAAAGCCACTAGTCATATATTCGTCATTAGTGACATTACGTGCCCAGATAGACAGGTTTAAGCCATTTTGAGTGTTCATACCCGCACTCAAGTTAAGAGAGCCGATTTTACGCGTCGCTATAGCTTCAAGAGCTGGCGGGAGATTGTCGACGATAATAACTTCATCTGCATATTGGTAATCAGCACGAGCGTAGGCGTCATTGTTGCCTAGGCGGAAGTTATAGAGAGCCGACAAGGATAAGCTCACTTCATGAATTCCCGCAGGCTTAGTACCTGACAAATCTGCGCCCTCAAAGCCGCCACCGACGAACTCATCATAGAGTGGATCCAACAATGTGCCTGCAAGACCTAACCTAAGTGACTCGACTGGGTAGTAGACTAGATCGAATTCAACACCCTTGGTAGATTGCATTCCTGCATTGCGAAGCTCAAAACCGGTGCCGTTAAATATCGACGACTGGAAGCCCTTAATCGTTTGATCAAACAGTGCCATATTGAAAGAACCGCGTTCAAACGCTGCCTTTAGACCCAACTCATAGACTTCTGATTCTTCAGGGTTAGCAAAGCGCGAACCTGCTGTCAGATTAGGTGCATTGGTAGTCAACCCTGCTGCTTGTAATGCTGCTAAGTCAGCGGCATTAGGACCTGAGTCCCGTGACAAATTCCAAGAACTCGCCTTGAAACCCGTGGCGTAGCTTGCATAGACATTGACGTTATCGCTTAAGTCATAGGCTAGACGGAGGGTGTAGGTCGTCTCACTGTCATCACTGGTATTATCTTCGATTGAGTTTGGAAGATTGACCACTGGTGGCAGCGAAGACTGGAGGGCCGACAAGGCGCCTACGAAGGCTGCAGGTAGAGAGGCAAAGACGTTAGTGTTAACTTGATTGACCGTAACTTCTTTTTCAGCTTGGGTATAGTTAAAGCCCGCGGTTACGGTTAGTTGCTCATTTAACATCAAATCAAACTGACCAAATATCGACGTTGATTGGTCGTCTTGGCTAAAGCTATCTTGCGCTCCAGTACCATTGGCAAAGAAGGTCCCTGCAGGGAATGCAAACCCAGCTTCAAGGGCACCAAGAGCACCTGGAGCACCCAAACCAGCAACTAACAGATCGAAATAGTTTCGTGCCTGTGGTCCCCAGATAACCTCAGAGTCATATGTCACATCTTCATCGAAGTAAAAGGCGCCGACCATCCAGTTTAAATCGCCATCACCGGTTGAGGTCAGTCGAAATTCCTGACTGAATGTGTCGACATTTAAGTCATTTGGACTGGTTTGAGTTAAAGGGGCACTAGTAAAGTCAATATCAAGCGCCTCGAAGGTGTCACTGCGACGTTGAGAAGTGATCGAAGTTAGGACAAAACTGCCATAATCGATATCAACTTGAGCCGAGATACCACTGTTTGTAACCTCATTAAATGGGTCAATGTCTGCAGCTATGCGATATGCAAAGGGTTGCTCGGGCACTAATTCACCGCCAAGAGCAGCAATTGCTCCACCAGTAGGGCCGTTAACCAAGTTTGATACACCACAGCAGACTTCATCTATGCTGTCGTAATCGGCAATTATACGCACCTCGGTTCTGTCGGTTGGTGTCCATGACACCTGACCACGAACTCCCCAGCGCTCTCTTTCATTCATGGCAGCGCCGCCAGCTACGTTGGTAAAGTAACCATCGCGCTGGGTCATGTTAGCAGATACATCGAAGCTGAGATCTTCAGAAATTGCGCTTTCAAATAACGCTTTAGTATTTTTATACCCCATGTTGCCGATACTGGCTTCAATATAGCCACCAGTCTCACCAGAGGGCTTAGGTGTAACAATACTGATAACACCAGCGGAGGCGTTCTTACCAAACAGAATGCTCTGCGGGCCGCTAAGTACCTCGACGCGCTCTAAACGCGGCAGATCAGAAATTGAAGAGCCGGCGCGTGAACGATAGACACCATCGATAAACACACCAACAGAAGGCTCTATACCTTCGTTATTTGACCCGTTACCAAAACCACGAATTGCGAACGAAGTATTAGTTGATGACTGCAACTGAGATACTCGCAAGGTAGGCACAACGCTCTGCAGATCAATAATGTCTTGGATCGCAGCTTTTGAAATAGTATCGCCAGTAGTTACTGTGACCGATACTGGAATGTCTTGGAGTGTTTGCTCGCGTTTGTTGGCTGTTACAATTATTTCATCGATTGCTGCTTGCGCCATGCTGCCAGCAAAAATACTCGCCACCGCAAGAGCCAAACAGGATTTCTGTGCACGTATAAGTTTCATGATTTCCCCTTTGATTTATTATTAGTCACATAGTCATGTGATCTTATTTCTTGTAATTTTTAATCTCTGATTACAGCCCTAGTTTTCAGATCTAGGACTACTAAACACTTAATACTCTAAAAGCAATAGGCTTCGATAGCAACTTGTTTTGCCGGTAAATGCTTCTTGGGCTGCAAAACTGCCAGAGGCTTGATGCTGTCCGTTACTTACGCAGATACCAGTTTAGCTGTTAATTGATTTTCGACGGTTTTTTTGTTCCATGACTACACTCATTGAGTCTATAGTTACGGGGCTTTTATCTGTACTGAGAACTCAGGCAGAGATACAAAAGGACATTAGTCACCATGGCAATTAGCACCTTTGATTTATTTACCGTTGGTATAGGGCCATCCAGCTCTCACACCGTAGGTCCCATGAGCGCGGCGCTGCAATTTGTTGAAGCTCTTGCGGAAACTGGTCGCATGATCGAGGTCACCCGAGTGCAGGCGGAGATGTACGGTTCCCTGGGTGCCACAGGCAAGGGCCATGGTACGGCAAAGGCAGTGTTGCTGGGTCTCGAGGGTGATCAGCCTGAAACTGTGGATGTGCCAACAATCGCCGAGCGCGTGGCAGCGATTCGAGAGGGGGGCTCGATTACTCTGTTAGCTAACCGGTCCGATAGTCATCGCATCGGTTTCAATGACCAGACCGATGTGCTGTTACATCGCAAGAAAACCCTATCATTTCACTCCAACGGTATGATTTTTACCGCCTTTAATAGCAGTGCCGAGGTGGTTGCCAGCAAGACCTACTTTTCCGTGGGCGGTGGTTTTGTAGTAGATGAGAGTGCCGCCGAGCAGGATTTTTTAGTAGAAGATAGCAGCACCATTCCCTATCCCTTTGATTCTGGCAAGCAGTTGCTGGCGCTGTGCGAAGAGCACAGCATGAGTATCTCTCAGCTAATGATGGAGAATGAAAAGACTTGGCGCAGTGAACAGCAGGTGCGGGAAGGGCTGTTAGGTCTCTGGTCGGTGATGCAGTCCTGTGTTGCCAATGGCATCAGCAATGGGGGTATTTTACCCGGTGGGCTCAAGGTGCGACGTCGTGCCAAGGAATTACACGAGCAGTTACTCAGTCGTCCTGAGGCTGCCATGTCAGATCCACTCTCGGTATTGGATTGGGTCACCCTCTATGCCTTAGCAGTGAATGAAGAAAACGCCGCTGGTGGTCGAGTGGTCACTGCGCCAACTAATGGCGCGGCGGGTATTATTCCCGCGGTGCTGCACTACTATATGCGCTTTGTACCCACAGCTACTGCAGAAGGAGTGATGCGGTTTTTACTTACGGCCGCGGCCATTGGCATGCTGTATAAATTGAATGCGTCGATTAGTGGCGCCGAAGTAGGCTGTCAGGGAGAGGTGGGTTCAGCCATGTTCCATGGCCGCCGGTGCCCTGGCAGAAGTGATGGGTGGTACCCCAGCTCAGGTGGAAAATGCTGCGGAAATTGGTATGGAACACAATCTGGGTCTGACCTGCGATCCCATTGGTGGACTGGTGCAGGTGCCCTGTATTGAGCGCAATGCCATGGGTTCGGTAAAGGCGATTCACGCCGCACGCATAGCTCTGCGCGGCGATGGTGCTCACTTCGTGTCTCTGGATAAGGTGATTGAAACCATGCGCAAGACCGGCCAAGACATGCATGTGCGCTATAAGGAGACTTCAAGAGGTGGATTGGCAACCCATGTGTTGGAAGTGCCGGTCAATATTGTTGAATGTTAAACCTGATCTAACTTTACTAACCTGAGGTGGCCCTCAGGTTAGTGCAACAAGCTTTGAAATTTGATGCCTAGTCGATCAAATCATACTGCTCGGCAAGAATGGCAATAATCTCTGCCTTGGGATCTTCCGGTAGGGTGATTTTCTCGCCGGTGATTTTTTCCGCAATACCGGTGTAGGTATCAGACACAGACATCAATACGGACTGCGGCAGCAGGTTATCTTCCGCAAGCGCCGTGCGCTCAGGCATACGGTTCTTATTCAGAAGAATATCAGGGTCAGGGAAGTGATTGAGCAGCAGCTGACGGAATCCCTCTTTGGAGTTTTCCACAATCTTGCCATCGGCATAGCTGGCACTATCCCAGATACGCGATGAATCGGGAGTGCCCACTTCATCCATATAGATCAATTTTTCATTATTCTGCTTGTCGCGCACATAGCCAAACTCAAATTTGGTATCGACAAAAGTTTGGCCAATCTCCGCCAGTGAATCGCTGATCAGATTAAAACCTTCACTGAGCAGCTTTTCATAGACATTGATATCTTCAAGGTTGCGGAACTTAAAGCTGGAATAATTATTTTCTATATCGGCCCTGGATACATTTACGTCATCCGCTTCCGGAACACCGGGAATACCAGTCAAAATACCCTTAGTAGAAGGGGTAATCAGTAACTCAGGGAGACGCTGATCTTTGTGCAAACCATCTGGCAGTTCGATACCGCAGAAGTTGCGCTCGCCCTTGCTGTAGGCGCGCCACATGGAGCCAGTAATATACTGTCGACAGATAGCTTCAATCATTACCGGCTTAGCTTTTTGCACGATCCACACCAGCGGGTGGGGCACATCGAGAATATGACTGTCAGCCAGACCCTGCTCGCGGAACAGTTTAAACCAGTGATTAGAGATGGCATTTAGCGCCGCGCCTTTACCGGGCACGCCATTCATACCGCCTTCACCTTTCCAGATACATTCGAAGGCAGAGATGCGATCGCTGATTACCATAATCGCCAAGGGCGCATCCGCGGCAACATCGTAGCCTTTGTCGGCAATCAGGCGGCGGCTATCAGCTTCAGTGAGCCAGTAAACTGAGCGCACTTTGCCGCTGTGTACCGGCTCATTGCTGCGAATGGGAAGATCGTTGTTAGAGGCTAATACTTTATTAGCAAGACTCATAGTTATGCCTTGGGGGTGGTTAAAATTGACTGGTTATTTAGACCTAGCTGGGTTTAGCCAGATCAACAAGGAGACGGATTTTAGCAACTCAACGCGCTCTGGGCAAAGGAAAGATTGCGGCTGCCAGTGGGATTTTGTAGGCTGACCCCAATAGCTGTGCGTATTGCTTGGTTACCCGCATACACAAGCATCAATGACAATGGTCTTTTATCTATGAGTTCAATTTTAATCACCGGTGGCAGTGGCTTTATTGGTCGACACTTTTGCCGTCAGGCGCAACAGCTGGGTCATCAACTCTCTGTGCTAACACGCAATCCCGAGGCTGCTGCAGCGCGACTGCCGGCGTCGGTGCGATTGATTCAGGGGCTCAGCGAACTGGAAGCGGACTATGTGCCAGAGGTGATCGTTAACCTGGCCGGTGAGCCTCTGGCAGCAGGGCGCTGGACTCAGCGTCGCAAGCAGCGTTTTTATGACAGTCGGATCAATCTTACCGACAGGCTCTGTGATTTTTTTGCCGAACGAAATCAAAAGCACAGGCGCAAACCCAGCGTGGTGATCAGCGGATCGGCCATTGGCTATTATGGTCCTGGCCAGCAGCCGGTGGATGAACAGTCCAGCGCTGTGGACGGCTTTTCCCACCAGCTGTGCAAAACCTGGGAGCAGAGTGCGGAACGTTTTGAAACTCTCGGCAGTCGCGTGTGCTATCTGCGAACCGGCATTGTCTTGGGTGAAGAGGGTGCTCTGGCGCGCATGCTTGCGCCCTTTAAAATGGCCCTGGGTGGTCCAATCGGCAGTGGCGAGCAGGGTATGTCTTGGATTCATATTGAGGATATAGTCGGGGCGATTTTGCACTGCATTAACAACTCGCAGATTTCCGGACCGATTAATGCAACCGCGCCCAATCCAGTCTCCAACGCGCAGTTTAGCGCCAGCCTGGGTGCAGCCCTAAATCGACCCGCAGTGTTGCCGATGCCCGGATTTATGGTGAAACTATTATTCGGCGAGATGGGTGAGGAGCTTCTATTGCAGGGGCAATATGTACTGCCCAACAAGCTGCTGGCCAGCGACTACAGATTCCAATACAGCGAACTTGAAAACGCCTTGCAGCAGATTGTTACTGCTTAAAGTGGATAGCCGGTAATTTTCCGGATCGCCTCATAGCTGGGCTTGAGGCTCTTGTACATTTTGCGATAGACCTGAGTATAGAGCTGGTTGTAGATTTTCTGGTTGGCGGCTATAGGCTCAAAACGCTCTCCGGGGTGAGTCATTTTGCTCGCTGCGCTGGCAAAATCCGGGTAGATCCCAGAGCCCACTGCGGCTGCCATAGCGGCACCCAATGCTGAAGTCTCGTAGGTGTGGGGTCGCTGCACCGGCATACCAAATATATCCGCGGTAATCTGCATAATCTGGTCGCTCTGGGAGCCGCCACCGGAGACCAAAAGCTTGGTGATGGGTTGACCGCTGCGCTGCTCCACGCGCTCTTTGCCGGCACGCAGGGCATAGGTCAGCCCCTCGATAATCGCACGATAGAGGTGTGCTCTAGTGTGGACATCGCCAAAGCCAATAATGGCACCTTTGGCTTCTGGACCTTCATTGTCTGCGCCTGCGCCCCAGTAGGGCTGAAGCGTCAGTCCCGCAGAACCAGCGGGGACCTGCTGCAATAAATCATCGAACAGAGATTCTATGGTTACCCCCTGTTGCTCAGCGGCGGACTGTTCCTCAAGGCCAAACTGCTGTTTAAACCAGCTCACCATCCAATAGCCTCGGGGCACCATCATCTCAATATTAAAACTGCCGGGAATCACTCCGGGATAGGCGGGGTGAAAGGGTATCGCTTCAAAATATTTGTCGCTGGTGATATTAAACGTAGCAGTGGTGCCATAGCTAAGGCTGCCAGTGTTGCTATCGAGGCAGCCGGTACCCAATACTTCGCAGGCTTTATCTGAACCACAGGCGATAAGTGGCAGTCCCTGAGGAATGCCGGTCTCCGCTGCGGCTGCACTGCTGATATGGCCGAGAATAGCGCCGGCTTCAACCAGCTCTGGAAGCATTTCCCGCTTGATGGCGGGAATCGCCCGCCATTTCCAGTCTTTGGCCTCAGCCCACTGCAGCTGTTTAAAATCGAAGGGTACGAAACCCACCTGGCTGGCAACAGAGTCCCGGTAATCACCGGTGAGTTTGTAGTTGTGATAGCCCGAGAGCAGCAGCAGTTTATCTACTTGCTGCCAAAGTTCTGGTTCATGCTCGGCAATCCAATTGGCCTCGGCCTGAGTGTGAAAGGTATCCACCGCCGTTTTGGCACCTACGGCGCGCATTAACAGGGACTCCAGTGCCCCCAGATCGGGCTGGCTGTGAATCTGCCGTTGATCGAGCCAACTAATAGCGGCGCGCAGTGGTTGCCCATCGGCGCCCATGGGTACAACTGTAGCCCGCTGGGTGGTGACGGATAGGGCCTTGATCGATTCTCGGGGAATCTCCAGCTGATCCCAGAGTTGATGGCAGGCCTGGCAGAGAGCTTGCCAAAAATAGTCTGCATGCTGTTCAGCCCAGCCTGGCTCGGTGGAAAAATAGGGCTCGATGTCGATTTTGCTTTTGGCCACCAGTCGGCCATCTCGGTCAAAGACCATGGCGCGAACACTCTGAGTGCCATTATCTATAGAGAGCAAATACTCTTGTTTGTGCGTCACTGGTTCCATGGCAATCGGGCTCTATTGTTATTGTTTTTAGGGGCGATCGTTGTCTTCAGGGAGACTGTAAAAACGCTTCCAGATACTCATGTAGCGTTTAACTTCGAGATGCCAGTGGTCCTGGTCCCAGCCCAGTTCAGCGGTGCAGATGGCTTTCAGCGCAGGGAGTAATTCCATGGCCCCCTGAGCCATGACCATGCCCAATCTTGTGCGTCGCAATAGCAGATCATCGAGATGAACAACGCCCTCATGGCGGGCCGCCCAGCGACATTCGGCCAGACAAAAGTCGGTGCCGGCAATGCGCTGTCGCTCTTCAACTGGTGCGCTGTGGAGCATTGCTTTGGCTTGAATTCCGTAGCGCCCCAACAGGCGCTGGGCCCATTGCGGATCCTCGGCAACTAGCTCACTAGGGGTTAGATCGGGGGTGGTAAACACTCGCTCATTGGTGAAGGGCTGTGCGTCAGGCAACTGGGGCAAGGCTGCGCTCAAGGCATCCAGAGCAATTAGTCTAAAGGTAGTGAGCTTGCCGCCACTCACGGTGATTAAGCCATTGTCAGACCAGACTGCGTGATCCCTGCGCTCCTTTGAGGGATCCTTGGCGCTCTCCGAGCCAATAACCGGCCGCACTCCAGCCCAGCTGGAAATAATATCGGCGCGGCTAATGGCTTGCTTGGGAAACTGCACATTAAAAGCCTGCAGTAAATAGTCCACTTCGGCGTTGTTAATACTGGCTTCAATATCTAGGTCTTCACTGTGGTCCAGATCCGTAGTGCCGATTACCGTGGTGCCTTCCCAGGGGTAGATATAGACCCCGCGCTTATCTTCAGGATGCAGTGATGTCAGAACATCGGTAACCGGCATCAGGTTGCTGTGGATAATAAGATGGCTGCCGCGCAGTGGGCGGATGCGTTGTTCTAGATTGACTTGATTGCGCAGACGGTCAGCCCAGGCACCTGTAGCATTAATTACCGCAGCGGCGCGCAGGCGAATAGCATCGCTGCTATCGGAGTCATCTAGCACTACACCTTGGACTTGGCCATCTGCCAATAACAATTTGCTGACTTTGCTGTAGTTGATGGCCTTGCCACCGGCGGCAATACTCTCCTGTAATACCCGCAGCACCAACCTTGAGTCATCGACCATGGCGTCGCTGTAGGCTGTGGCACCATTGAGATGACCCTGTTGCAGACCGGGAAATCGCTCTCCGAGGCGGCGATTGTTGTAATAGCGGTGGTCGCGGATACCGGCAATAAAATCATACAGGGTTAAAATAACCGCCATCGCCCAGCGGCCCGGAAACAGGCCTTTGCTAAGGGTAAAATAAAAACTAATTCTGTCCACCAGCCCCGGTGCTTCTGCAAGCAGACGTTCGCGCTCGCTAAGGCTCTCTTTGGTCAGCTTAAGGTCGCCGGCGGCCAGATAGCGCAAGCCCCCGTGGATCATTTTGGATGAGCGGCTCGAGGTGCCTGAGGAAAAGTCTCCCTGCTCAAGTAAGAGTGCGCGATAACCGCGGCGTACCGCCTCACGCAAAATCCCGGCGCCGGTAATACCGCCGCCAATAATTATAATATCCCAGTCGAGAGATCCGCCGCTGCGCATCTCGGCGACAAGCTTATCCCGTTGGGTGAACAGGGGAGTGACATCAGAAGACATATTAGTTCAGCTCATCCGGTAGGAGTTTACCCGGGTTCATCTGACTCTCTGGATCAAACAGTTGGCACAGGGAATTGATTGCCGCCAAACCCAGGTCGCCTTTCTCTGCTACCAAATAGTCGCGATGATCTCGACCCACACCATGCTGGTGACTAATAGTGCCGCCACTGGCAACAATTTGATTGGCACCGGCAGCCTTGAGTTTGTGCCAGCGTTCCATGGCCTGCTGGTAGCTGTCACCAAGGCGAAATAGATAGGTGGTATAGATGCTCGAACCCTGACCATAGACATGGCTGAGGTGAGTGTAGGCATGGACCTGCTCCCCTTCATCGGCCAAACCATTGCGGATCGCCGATTCCATATTCTCCACCGCCTGAGGTAACTTCGACCAATCGACCGCGGTCTCCATGGTGTCCACCGCATAGCCAGCACTGCCCAGTGGATCCCGTAGGTAGGGGGCGCGAAAGCGACCGTGGGCCCAGTTATCACCCAAGCCCGCTTGATCGGCCAAACCACCAAGGCTGGTGCAGTGATCCAGAGCCATCTGTTTGGCTATCTCACAGTGGCGGGCAGAGCCGGTGACACCAAAGGTCATCATGACTTTGCCAGCACCAATGCCTTTTTCGGCCAGAGCAGTTTCCAGGGCGACCACGCCGCTGCTGTTATCACCGGCGCCCATATAGAGCAGGCTCGTGGTTTCCAGTGGATTGCTCAGGCGCACCATAGACAGGGCAATGCGCTGTTGGATCAATTCTCTCGCAGCCTGCAGACCAACGTCCCAAGAGGGAAAGAACACCACCTGAAAAGATTCTTCTTCAGGCAATTTGGTTACTCTGACTACTACCTCGGTAATAATGCCCATGCGCCCTTCAGAGCCGAGAATCATTTCGCGAATATCTGGGCCAGCGGAAGAGGCGGGAATAGTGGGTATCTCAAGAGTGCCTGCAAGGGTTTCGATAGAGCCGCCAGCAAACATATTTTCAATCCGACCATAGTGCAGAGACTGCTGCCCGCTAGAGCGACTGGCCACCCAACCACCTACGGTTGAGAGCTCCCAAGACTGCGGGAAATGGCCCAGGGTGTAGCCCTTTTTTTGCAGCTGGGCTTCCAACTCAGGGCCCGCTGTGCCGGCACCAAAGGTGGCCAATTGACTCTCTTGATCGAAATGAATCAGCTTGTTCATAGCACCCATATCAATGGTCAGTATCGGGCGCGGGCTGGCTGCTGGATTGATATGGCCAACCACGGAAGTGCCGCCGCCATAGGGAATCACATCTAGACCATTGTCTCTGGCATAGCAGAGTAATTCTCGCACCTGCTGGCTATTCTCAGGAAGCGCCACCGCGTCGGGAAAACAGTCCACATCACCACTGTGCATAGCCAGCCAATCCGGCAGGCTCTGACCGCGGGCATGGCGCACGCGGGTCTCTGGATCTGTACTGATCAGGGGGTGGGCTGGGGCTCTGGAGGTTGGCACCTTAGCCATAACCTGTTCCAATGTTGCTTCGGTTAAGGGAGTGGCGGGTCCCACTAGTGCCTGCAGCAAATTGCGCAGTCCACTATTGAGTTCCATCAGCAAGTCGCTGTTTTCATTTCCCCAGCCATTCCATAGACGCATAGTAAATACCTTATTTTTAGAGTTTTTTTATTCAGACGAATCACTGTTGCATATGATAGTCTGGCGTTAAAATTGGTCACTGTCAGGTGACGACAGCGGTGTGACGATTTCGGTCAGCTGCGTATCTAGGGGGCAAAAAATGAATCAAGCCGTCAGTAATGGATTGGCATCGGCACCTGCGATTAAGCAGTATTTAAACGCTGCCGAAGCCTGCCGTATTGATGTCCAGCCGCTGCTAGTCCAGGCTGGAATAGATCCCAAGATGCTCGAAGACAACAATCGTCATCTACCCAATGCTTGTATGGAGCGGCTACTGGCGCTGTTGATTCCGGCGAGTAAAGATCCCTGTTTTGGTTTGCATGCAGCGCGCTTTGTTGAGCCTGCATCTTTCAGCGTGCTCGGTTATATCTCCATGAACTGTTCCACCCTGCGGATGGTTCAGGCGAAAATTCCGATCTATGAAAAAATCGTTGGCGATATGGGTGTGACCTCGTTTGAGACCACCAACGGTGTTGTTCTGCAGCGCTGGCAATGTCTGTTTGCCGATCCCCTGGTAAAGCGTCACGAGGTGGAAAATGTGATAGGTTCCTGGGTCTGTTATGCACGCCAGTTTCTCAACTTTGATCATTGGGACAGCATCTGGTTTGAGCATTCGGCACCTGAAGATCCAGCTCTGTTAGCAGAGTATCAGGCAATTTTTAACTGTGAGGTGCTCTTCGATCAGCCCTCCAGTGGTGTGCGTGTTCGCGAGAACTTACTTGATGAGGTATTGCCCCAGGCCAACGCAGAGCTACTGGAAATGCTCTTGGCCCATGCCACCAAATTACTGGCTGGGTTAGATCAAAGTCAACGTACCACTGATCAGGTGAAAAATATTCTGCGCCTGATGATTAATCAGCAACCGCCTTCCAGTGAGATGATCGCCGAAAAGCTCGG
>ERZ887849.3189-NODE-3189-length-12579-cov-7.294954_pt1 | contig 12579 bp, 7 predicted proteins | sample MGYA00521267_ERZ887849 | MGnify/ENA primary metagenome ERZ887849 (study PRJEB32303, sample SAMEA104408601) | aquatic metagenome | biome: Brackish water; feature: Pelagic; material: water | place: Baltic Sea | collected 2014-06-06T16:11:00 | depth 2,863 m ... | reverse complement strand
GGTTGGATATAATCTGATGTATATGGATGTAGGTAGCTACATGGGATCTTTTGCGCTATGGGGTGCATCAGAAACATCAGTTGATGACGGTTATTCATCTACATCTGACTGGTTTTTCCAAATGGTTTTCGTTGCCACCGCAGCTTCAATCGTTTCTGGCGCCGTCGCTGAGCGTGTAAAATTAATAGCGTTTTTGGTATTTGTTGTTGTTCTAACAGCCCTTATCTATCCGATTCAAGGCAGTTGGTCTTGGGGTGGCGGATTCCTCTCTGAAGCAGGTTTCCTTGATTTTGCTGGGTCAACAATTGTTCACTCCGTAGGTGGCTGGGCGGCATTAACAGGTGCGATTATCATTGGTGCTCGGTCTGGAAAATATTCTAGTGACGGGTCAGTTAAACCAATGCTTGGATCTAACCTCCCATTGGCAACAATTGGTACATTCTTATTGTGGTTTGGATGGTTCGGATTTAATGGTGGTTCGCAATTAGCAATGGGTTCTGCTGCGGATATTGATGCAATTGGACAAATCTATATTAATACTAATCTAGCAGCAGCAGCAGGCGTAGTAGTGGCGATTATCGGAACCAGCATCCTTTATGGTAAAGTTGATTTAACAATGACTTTAAATGGCGCTCTGGGCGGATTGGTTGCAATTACAGCAGAGCCATTAGCACCAACTCCTTTACTTGCAATATGCATCGGAGGTATCGGAAGTGTACTTGTGATTTTAACAGTACCATTATTAGATAAGTTGAAGATTGATGATGTTGTGGGTGCTATCCCAGTTCACTTGGTAGCAGGTATTTGGGGTACTTTAGCAGTCGTTTTATCAAATCCTGATGCAACACTTGGCGCGCAAATCTTGGGTATCGTAAGTGTGGGCGCATTTGTAATCGTAACCTCAGCTATTGCTTGGTATGCAATTAAGTTAATAATGGGTGTACGTGCAGATGAACAAGCTGAATTGGATGGCTTGGATATTTCTGAATGCGGTCTTGAAGCTTATCCTGAATTTACAAAGTAAGCGCTAGCCCTTTCATATCACTTAACCATAAAAAAGGTCCCTCTTGAATTGAGGGACCTTTTTTAATATCCTCAATTACTCACTTTTGCCTAATTTCAATCTGACAGTGATAATCAGAAAATGTTATTTTCACTCATTATTTTCTCGAAAATATATAAAAAATTGTTGTAACATTATCTATAGAAACAAAAAATTAAACAGCTATTGAAACAGGGAGATTTACCTTCATGCAAAAATATTTTTCGGATTTTCGCAGTGATACGGTAAGTAAACCCTCATTAGCCATGCGAGAGGCCATGAGAATGGCAGATGTTGGCGATGATGATTATGGAGATGATCCAACTGTTAAAGAATTAGAAGAAAAAATGGCTGCTCTTTTGGGTAAGCCTTCAGCACTTTTTTTGCCCTCAGGCACACAATCAAATTTGATTGCTATTTTAACCCATTGTCAACGTGGTGAGGAGCTAATTACAGGTAAGGGGTATCATGTTTATGCGTGGGAAGGCGGTGGTGCCAGTGCGCTTGGAGGCGTTGTTGTAAATCCGTTAATGACAGATGAGAGAGGCAGCATAAATTTAGACGAGCTAAAAATTTCAATCAAGACAGGCAGTGGGCATGAACCGCCCAGCAAATTGCTATCTCTTGAAAACACTTATTGCGGAATGGTGCAGCCAATTGAAGCGTTAAAGATGCTTACTCAGATTGCGCGTGAGCATAATCTGTCAACCCATCTTGATGGTGCAAGATTGGCAAATGCAGTTGCTAAAACCAATAATAGCTTTGCAGAATATGGAAGTATGTTTGATTCAATTTCAATTTGCTTATCAAAAGGACTAGGGGCGCCAGTTGGCTCTGTTCTAGTAGGAGGACCAAATTTCATTGATAGAGCGCGCCGCCAACGCAAACAATTAGGTGGCGGCATGCGCCAGTCTGGCATTTTAGCAGCAGCTGCGTTATATGCTATTGAGAATAACGTAAGCAGATTATCTGAAGATCACCAAAATGCCATTTATCTTGCGCAAGAATTAGAAAAAAATTCTTTGTTTCAGGTGCGAAATAATTTAATTGATACCAATATTGTTTATGCAGATATTCAACCTGATATTGCAGATGCTATGCATTTGCATATAAGTAGTAATCAGTTGAAAGTTAATTTTCCTGAACCTGTTATTATTAACGATAAAATTTGGTTTCGGTTTAGATTTGTAATGCATTTAGATATCAATAAAGAAGATATTGAAAAACTGACAGCCAGCATCAACAGTTTTGAGTGTTAGCTATCAGAACACTATTTTTGATTGAAAAGAGAAAAATTTATGCCAGATGAATCTCAACAACTGATTTCTGACTTTGGATTAACACCAAAAGTTGAAGCAGCTATTCTAGCGGCATTGAAAGAACAAAATACACCAAAAATTAATTCTCTTATATTGCCGATGCACCCGTCAGACCAGGCAGCAATCCTTAATAGAACATCGCATTTAGAATGTGGCTCGCTACTTCGTTTAATAGGAGAGAAGCTAGACCCAGAAGCATTTACTTTTCTAGAAGAAGAAGTTCGCAAACAAGCATTTGAAGTGCTTGGACCTGATATTTATGGGCGTTTATTGCCATCGCTTGATTCTGACGATATGGCAAATATAGCAGCAGAATTAAAGCCAGATGATTTGGCAAATGTGCTTGAGGCTATGCCACTGGAAAATAGGGTGGAGGTTAAGCAAGCTCTTTCCTATCCAGATGCCACTGCTGGTAGAATGATGCAAAGGGAGAAGATTGTTGTTCCTCCTTTTTGGGATGTAAATCAGACAATTGATTATGTTCGTTCGCTTTCATTTGATAGGGAAGATTTTTATAGCGTTATAATTACAGATTATAATCACCATCCAATAGGTGAGGTGCGATTTGATAAGTTAATTCGAGCTAGTTCAACTAAAAAAATATCAGAAATTATGCAGACAGATTTGCATCTTATTCCAACCATGGCAGGTCAGGAAGATGTAGCTAGGCTATTTAGAAGATATGCGATGGTTTCTGGCTGTGTGGTAGATGAAGATGGTATGCTACTTGGTATTATAACAATTGATGATGTTGTGCAGATTATTGATGAAGAGGCGGATGCAGATTTAAGAGCACTCGCTGGTGTTTCTGATTTAAGCCTTCGGCTGTCAATTTTTAAGATGTTTAAAGGACGCTCACGCTGGCTTCTTGCGAATCTTGGCACTGCTATTTTAGCTTCTATGGTAATTGGTATTTTTGATACTACCCTTAATCAGTTAATTGCACTGGCTATATTAATGCCGATTGTAGCTTCTATGGGAGGTAACGCAGGAACACAAACTGTAACAGTTGCTGTTCGTGCGCTTGCGCTTGATGGATTAACGCCAAAACTTTTCAGGCGTTTTTTATTAAAAGAAGTGGTGGTAGGATTTTTAAACGGGATAATTTTTGCGTTATTATCTGCAATTATGGTCATGTTCTGGTTTGCAGATATTTATTTAGCTGCTGTGATTGCTGTTGCTATGATAGTCAACCTATCGGTTGCTTCCCTGTCTGGTGTTTTAATCCCATTTGGATTGAATAAAATGGGCGTTGATCCAGCTATATCCTCTACCGTTTTCTTAACCACGCTTACAGATATTACGGGGTTTTTTGTATTTTTAGGGCTTGCAGCTTTGTTTTTAATCTAGCAAAATATTTTTTTATTATAGTAAAATTGACAGTTAAGAATGACAGTACATCTCAAAAAACTATCGGTTGGATCTGACTCATTAGATTCGTTGCGGTCTCGCCAGAAAGAAATTATTGCAGCTGGCAGACCATTGCTTCACCCTACTAGAAATTGGCCTAGGAGAAGGGATGAGGTGTTAAATGGTGGCAGTCTTTATTGGATTATAAAAGGTCAGATTTCGGCACGTCAGCCAATCTTGGAATTAGTGGAAATAAAGCAAATAGACGGTAAACCTAAATGTGGTATTATTTTATCACCAGAGTTAATCCCTGTATGGCCTAGGAAGGTTCGTATTTTTCAAGGATGGCGATATTTAGAAAATGAAGATGTGCCAGCTGATATGCCAAGAGATGAAACCGACGAGAAACCCATGCCTTTGGCGCTTGCAAAAGAACTTCGCGAACTTGGTTTAATTTAAATTTTAGACCTATTTCAACATCAGACTATTTAGCGAAGTTCTGATGGAAAATATGGATTATCCTCTAGGGGGTCTAATTCTGCTTTTGCCTCTGGACTATTATCAATCCATTCTGTTTCTGGATTAAGAGATGCTGCAGTAGCTGTTGAAGTATCTGGTAATACAATGAAGGGCCCTTGCGCTTGCGCTGGAATAGCTGGTCTCACAGACATCCGGTATCCGACAAATAGTGCTAATGCTAATTGGATGAGACCTATCACACTAAAAAATGCCCAATTACCAAACAAGTCCATGGCAGCTGCAATGAGAGGTGCGCCAATAACGGCGCCAATTCCATTAACCATCAATAACGATGAGGATGTGCTTACCATTTGAGATGGCGTTAGATAGTCATTAGCGTGCGCTATGAATAATGAATAAAGGGTAAGCGAGGTGCCACCATAAAATGCCATAAATAATAACAATATGAAAAATTCATTTTTACCTAACATATTAAGACAAAAAGCAAACACAGCAGCACTAATGCATATCGCAAGAATTATAAGACGACGATCAAAGCGGTCCGATAAACGACCCAAAGGATATTGAAGACATAAGGTTCCAGCCGTAATACTAGCCATAAATACCGATGTTTGAACAGTTGTCAGACCAATATTTTTGGCATAGATAGCGCCAATGCCGAATATCATTGCGGTAACCATTCCATGGGTAAATAACCCGATTAAAGCTAGAGGTGATATTTGCACAAGTCTTCTAAAAGAGACCAGCTCCGGTGCTTCAAAATCTGGTGCTTTTGCAACGGAAATTAAAACTGGAACAACGGCTAAAGATACCAATACAGAGGCCAATAGAAAAAAATTTATGGATACACCATTATCAAAGCCACTGATTAATTGCCCGGCGCCTAATCCCCCCATAGTAATTATCATGTAAATTGATAATATCTGACCTCTAGTTTCATTAGTTGCTTTTTCATTCAACCAACTTTCGACAATAATATACATTCCTGCATAACAAAAACCAGTCACTGTTCGCAAAATAGTCCATGCTACTGGATTGGTGAAAATAACGTGCAATAACACACTTGAAGATGCAATGGCTGCAAGGGCACCAAAGGTTCTTATATGACCAACTTGAGATAGTGTTTTTGGCACGATAATAGAGCCAATAAAAATCCCCAGAAAATATCCACCCATCATAATGCCCGTAAGCAAATTACTGTATCCTGCAGCAGATGAGCGCAAGCCAATAAGGATTAGCTGTATACCATTACCAATCATAATGAGCATAAGACCAAAAAACAAAGGCCAGGTTGATAAAAGAGAGCGTATCATAAGATTTTTTATCTCAGCTTTTGGGTGTTAAATGGCGTAAAAATTGTTTGCTGAACATAGATAGCGCATTGAATTGATGATAAGGAGTACAATTGTTTTAATGTAATTGTTCTCTTGTTTACGCCATTTTTTTGTCGTTTATTAGATATCTATAAAAACGGATATTACTAACGGTGTGAATAGTGATTAAGGCGCATTTTTTTAAGAGGTAAGGCACCATTTTTATCTCTGTTATGGTAAGAGAATTGAATGAATTTTTTTGACCATATTATAATCCTTCCCAATCTGTACTTTTAACGCCTCTGTTGTTTTATAGCCTGATTGAATTGCAATAAAATAGATTACATTTTCTGGTAATTCATCCTTTTTATAAGAGATTAGTCTTGTTGCGAGTTGTTGAATTAAAGTATCAAAGCGTGCATTAATTTTGTTTAATTTATTGTTTATTCTTGGATAATTCTTATCTAAATTATTGAGAATAAATTGGGCAATAAAGCAATCAAGTAACCCGCCATGATGTTGTTTTATATTCCAAAAGAAAAAGGTTTCTAATTTTCGTTTGTTAATCATATCAGAAAATGCATGCACCAATTCAGTGTGATCTATTTGTCTGGATTGAATGGATTGAAGTATTTTTAAAATTTTATTCGAGAAGAAGGAGGTCTCTATTGGCGCCTGATTATTATGCGTAAAAGGCGTGCTGGTCATAAAATGCGCATCCCTCAGGGCAAATAACTCCCATATCCATGCCTCATTTTGATAATAAGAAGCAAGGCGCTCACTACTCACAGCAACGGGTCCAGCATTGCCATCTGGGCGTAAACGTAAATCAATATCATATAATTTACCATGCGCTGTTTTAAGGCTCATCCAGTTTGTAATAAGCTGTGTTAATCGAATAAAGTAACTACTTATCCCAAGCGGTTTTGCACCATCAGAAACTAAGTCTAAATTACCTTCATATACAAAAATCAAATCTAGATCAGATTGAGCTGTTAATGTGCTGTTTGCTAATCTGCCAAGCAATATAATACCAAAGCTGGCATGGATTGAACCATAGCGTTTAGTAAAGTCTTTATGTGCAAGAAGCGATATTTGATGGAGACATTGATACGCAATAACGCTTCTGAAAATAGCAATTTCGGAGGCATCTGTTACGTCTTCTAACAAGTGAATGTCCGCTTGAAATTGCCAGCTTTTATTGCGTTTTCGAATAACATCAAGTGCCTGTTCAATTGACAGGTCAGATAGTTCAGAAGTGAGTGTTTCTTCAATAGATTTTGCATCTGGCAGTGTGCTGAAAAATTGATTTTCCAGAAGGTCATCAAACAAGTATGTGTTATAGCGAAGAATATCTGTTAATCTAGGGGCTTTAACAAGAATATTGGATAATAAGCGTACAAGAGATGGATTATTTTCAAGTAGAGCAAAAATTTGCACGCCTGCAGGTAGGCTTGAAATAATATCTTGAAAAGCAGAGAAGGCTGCATCTGGATAATCAGCATTGGCGATTTCAGTTAACATTTTCGGGAGTAATCGTGTTAGATAAGCTCTTGCCCTTTCACTAGATGTTGCAGCAATGCCGCCATTTAACCAAAGTTGTATAATGGTTTGTATTGCTTTTGGGTTTTTAAAACCAAGATTGGATAACCATTCTTCGATTAATTCTGCATCCTGAGGTAAAGCTGCATCTGAGGTATGCTTATTATTATGACGAGACATCATTTGCTCTAATATTGGATGAGAAGCAGCCTCTTTTGTATAATTTTGCAAATCTCTAAGCGCATTTCTAAATTCGCTTGATGTGTTATAACCCATTAGATTAGCAAAAATTGCAAAATCTTCCTCATTTTGCGGAAGTTTGTGTGTATGAGAATCTCTTTGATATTGCAGACGATGTTCAACTCTTCGCCAGGCAAAATAGCTTTTATTTAACTTATTTGCCGTGCCAGCGTCAATCCACCCAGACTCCTCCAATGCACGCAAGGCAATCTGTGTATTATGCGTTCGAAGCGTATATGTGCGTCCACCTCCAAGTAACTGAAGAATATGGGTAATTAATTCAATATGACGAATGCCATAGGCACCTAGTTTTACATCATAACCAAAGAAATCATCTGGAATAGGTAAATGCCGAAGCCAATTCTGTAAATCTTCGATAACGCTATAATCAAGAGTGTTTCTCCAAATAAAGGGAGAAATTTTATGCAAAAATTCGTTAGCAAGTTGTATGTTTCCAGCAATCGGTCTAGCACGTATAAATGCTGCTCGCTCCCAAGAGCGGGCAATACTTTCATAATAAATAATGGCAGTATTCATATCTAAGCTAATAGCAGTAGCGCTTGGGTTTGGTCTTAGACGCATATCAATTCGCCAGCCACTTCCATCTTTTGTAGGAGTGGATAGCAAATAGATTAATCGTTGGCTCAGGTCGATAAATTGCTTGTTGGTATGATTTGGACCAGCGTTATGAAGAATTATCAAATCAAGGTCAGAAGAATAATTTAGCTCTCCTGCACCTAACTTTCCCATTGCAAGTATTGTCCAACCATTATCTTGGGACAGTTCAAGAGATTGCAGGCGTGATAAATATATTACGGTTTGATAAACAGCATTTTCAGCAACACAAGAGAGTAATGTGCAACTCTCATCGATGGAAATAGAGCCAAGCAGCTCGCCCATCGCAATTACATAATAAGATTGATGTTTGAAGTGTCTTAATGCTTTAAGCACATCATCTTCTGCTTTTAGGCAAGACATGTTCGCATCAAAAGTTTCTTTTATAAGATTAAGGCATGATGCCCAATTGCCGTTTAAAATATGATGCAGATATTCTGATGCATAAAATTGACTTAATTGTAGAAGATGGGGACAGGATGAAAAAATAGCTAAAACCGATTGATTATTTGCACAAAAGCTAAAATTTTCTATGTGGTGCTGTGCAGCCAATGATGAGCTGTTGCTAGTAAAGACAATTTCCTGTCTTTTTAGAAGTGATCTATAAGGTGCTTTTTGAGCTTGCTGCGACATTACATGGATCTCTTATTTTAGTTTTATATTTTCACTATTATCCTAGTTCTACTTTATTACTATCCTTCATTTTTTTTAAAAACTTAATATATCTGGTTGTTAGAACTATACTAGCAAGTGTTAAACCAGTGGCAATGCCAAACCAAATTCCATTTGGTCCTACACCAAATTTAAAGGCAAGAAGATATCCTGTAAATAATCCACCTCCCCAAAAGCAAATAAAGCCAATAAGGGCTGGAATAGCTGTGTCATTAATGCCTCTTAATATTGCAGATGCAATTGCCTGTGTGCCGTCAGCAATTTGAAAAAGGGCTGTAATTAGAAGGAATGGAATGGCAAAATTAGTTACTGATTGCAAAAGCGGGTCATCAGGTCGAAGAAACAGCTTTATCAAAGGTAAATGATATATGTAAATGAGAATGGTTACTGTGACCGTAACACAAACACCTAATATCATGGAGATTATACTTATCCTTGATACGGTTTGTATGTCCTGACTACCAGCTGCTCTGCCAATCAGAATAGAGCTTGCTTGTGCGATAGAAAGTGGGATCATAAAACAAATACCAGCAAATTGTGTTGCAATCGCTGTTGCAGCAAGTGCGGCGGTCCCAAAAACGCCCATCATAATCGAAGCCACGGCAAACATGCCCGTTTCTGACATGACCATCACCCCAGTCGGCATGCCTATTTTTAGAATTTTTTTGGTGATTTGCCAATCCATTACCCACAGACGCCGAAAAGGGTGAATTTGTTTAAATGGTTCGCTGAAACCAATGATTAGAGCCATAGACAAAGCACCAATAAAAAAGCTGATTGCAGTTGAAATTGCGATACCAGCAAGTCCAAGTGCTGGAATGTTAAAAATGCCAAATGTCAGTAATTCATTTCCTATAACATTGCATATTAAGGCAATGATAGCGCCAAGCATTTGTACATATGGTTTTCCATAAGCAGCTGAAAAAAAGCGCATAACAAGAAATAAAAACATCAAGGGCAGGGTAAATGCAGAAATTATCAAAAAGGGTGTTGCATGATTAACCAAAATGGGATCTTGCCCTAATATGGGTAGCAGCCAAATGCCAGCAATAATCGGGATAGCCATTATAAATCCAAATATAATTGCAACTGCCATTCCTTGTCTAAATACACGTCTCACTGTGGTTAAATCTTTGGCACCTAGTGCTTGTGATGTAAGAGAGGATATAACCACCAGCATGCCTAAGGCGAAGAAATAAAATGGCTGATAATAGCGAATCGCAAGCCCACCTGCCGCTAAATCAAAACTGCTTAGACGCCCCATAATCCATATGTCTGAAGTCATGATGCCAATTGAAATGAGCTGTGCTATTCCAAGGGGAAGTGCAAGCCGTACCACTCTGTTAAAGTCGTTTTTCCAATTAGCATCAATTTTGCTAATATACCTTAATTTCTTTGAGAACACTAAATAAGGACTTCCAAAAATATAAGCATTATGCTTAAACTGCCTCTATTTTTTTATAAATCATGCACTATATTTTAAAGATGAATTACTAAATAAAATAATGGATGTAATTCTAAATTTAATGCCAGTATATGATATAATCGTCAATTAATAAAAATTAATTGTGTTTACTCTGTATGTTGCACCCCCATCAGACATGAATGAGATTGTAAATGGTTCGTTTTCTAAAATTTTTAATAACTAGGATAATTCCAGCATTTATGGTTCTTGGTTTATTCGTTGCTGGATTTATCTACCTTCAACGCACAAAACCTATTGTTGAACCAGTAGCGTTAGCAGAAAAAATCTGGAAGGTAGAAGTTAGTAAAGTCTTTATTGCGAATGCACAACCAGAATTCAGCTCATATAGCACGGTAAAGGCAATGCGACACGCAAACCTTCAGATGGCGGCTTTTGGCGAATTAGAGTATATTGCACCCAATTTTAAGGATGGTGCAATCCTCAAAAAGGGAGATGTTCTGGCAAGGTTAGATACCACACGGCAGAGACTTGCATTGGCATCTACAGATGCAAAAATAAAAGCTGAAGAAGTAAATATCACCTCTTTGCAAAAGCAGTCAGACCTTCGTTCGAGGCTTGTAAGTAGAGTACGTAAGATGAAAGCGCAAAATGCGGCAACAGATGCCAGTTTGGATGAAGCAGAGCTTGCGCTTGTAATATCTGAAAATCAGTTTGAACAAGCTAAGGCGCGATTGCAAGATTTAGAAATCCAGCGCAGAAACCAAATCAAAGATATTGAAGATGCAGAACTGGTTGCTCCTTTTACGGGTAGTCTTAGTGAGGTAAATATTGCGCTTGGGCAACAGGTAACAAACGCAACTTCTTTTGCTGTGTTGACTGAAATTAATGCAGCAGAGGTACCATTTGTGGTGCCAGCAGAACTATTTGTTAACGTATCATCACTGTTAAATACACAAGTCCAAGTTATTTGGAAAAGCGGAGAAGATGATGTCGCATCAGTGCCAGCCACTATAAAACGATATCAATCCCAAATAGATAAAACAGATGGGGGAGGTGTTTTATATGCAGAGCTCAATAATCAAGGTGATGTTTCTATACCTATGGGCGCATTTGTTGAGGTGATTTATAAAGGGCTAAATTTAGCTAACGTCGCGCTTATTCCTGAAACAGCACTGCATGCGGATAATCAAGTTTATACGGTGGTGGATGGGCGTTCTGTTGCAAAAAATATTGACATTAAATACAGAAGCAATGGGCTAATTTGGGCAAAGGGCGAGTTGCAGGAGAATGATCTTGTGATAGCTACCAGATTGCCAGGATTAGCAGCTGGTATGAAAGTGGAAATTTCTGAAATTATAGATTTGGATTAATGTAGATGTTTTCAGGTCTCATTAAGTTTTTTGTAACACATCGCACCGCAGCAAATATCTTGATGATTTTGATGTTGTTGATTGGTGTTTTATCTACAACACGCATTAACAAGCAATTTTTTCCAGATATTTCCATCGATGCCATTGGCATAACTGTTGCCTGGTCAGGGGCAACTGCTGAAGATGTAGACTCAAATATCGTTCAATCGTTGGAGCCTGAATTACGCTCGATAGATGGGGTTAAGTCTGTTAAGTCAACCTCTTTTGAGGGAAGAGCAACAGCCGTCCTTGAATTTGATTTTGGGACTGATATGCAAAAAGCATTATCTGATGTTGAAAATGCAATAGGGGCAGTTGATTTTCCAGATGAATCTGAAACCCCTGTCATTATTCAGGCTGCATTTGCAAGTGGTGTTTCCACTCTGACTTTGTATGGTGACGTATCCCTAGACGTTCTTCGCTTCCACTCTAAGCAAATTAAGGAAGAATTATTACGAGTTGGCGTAGATAAAATAAATATTATTGGTCTGCCAGAAGAAGAAATCATAATTGAAGTAAGAGAAAGCGAATTAGCGCGTCTTGGGCTGAATTTAACAGATCTATCGCAAGTGATTTCTGCGTCATCTATTGATATTCCAGCTGGAAGCTTCGCGGATGGTGCGTTGCGGGTTCGCTCTCTTGGAAAAAAATACAAAGCAGCAGATTTTGCGAATATCGAGGTTTTGGCAAGAAGTGACGGAAGCTCTGTATTGCTTGGTGATGTTGCCAATCTAAGAGATGATGTAAAAGATTCTTCTGTGCTTATTTTTCATGACTCACTGCCAGCTGTTAATCTGTCTGTTCAACGTAGCAAAACAAATGACTCACTTGAAATTAATAAAGTAGTTCAAACGTATCTTGCCAGTAAGACAAAGACGCTTCCTGCCTCATTAACTTTGGCACAACATGGTGTGCAAGCTGACCTTATATCAGAGCGTATAGATTTAATGGTAACTAACGGAATTAGCGGACTGATTATTGTTTTGCTCGTGTTATTTTTGTTTTTGCCAGCACGAATTGCTTTTTGGGTTGCATGGGGAATTCCTGTCGCATTCATGGCCACATTTGGGGTAATGCTGCTTAGTGGACAGACGATAAATATGATATCTCTATTTGGACTTATTATGGCACTTGGGATTGTGGTAGATGATGCAATTGTTGTAGGAGAACA
>ERZ887849.3188-NODE-3188-length-12580-cov-7.765908_pt1 | contig 12580 bp, 11 predicted proteins | sample MGYA00521267_ERZ887849 | MGnify/ENA primary metagenome ERZ887849 (study PRJEB32303, sample SAMEA104408601) | aquatic metagenome | biome: Brackish water; feature: Pelagic; material: water | place: Baltic Sea | collected 2014-06-06T16:11:00 | depth 2,863 m ... | reverse complement strand
GCGATCGATATTCAGCGGGTATTCCTTCATCACCGGACGCTTCCCCGTATTTTCCGCCACGAGTAGCCGATCAAAACGCACTTCGAGCTTCTTAATCAAAAATTCCTTACCCGCCCGCTTTGGCTGACGCGACTTCGGTATCGAGACGCTCCCTTTTTCTTTCGAAGCCAGATATCCACGAAACACCTCCGTGTTAGTCTTCCCATCAAGCCGTTTCACGAGCGCGACCAACCCGATATCCATCTTTACCAGATTGAGCACTGGCTTGTCTGAAAAGAGCGACCACATTTCAGCGTCCACGGCAAATTCCCGCACTTGCAGAAACTCCAGTTGCGGAAATGTCGGCGGATTGTTGATCACCAGTCCCTGCGCTCGAAGGTTTCCCGTGAATGGATTGACCATCAGCGATCGAACGGCCAGATCGAATCCGGTGCGGTTCCGCACCCACGACGAAAAGATCGAAGGCAACGCGACCATCCACGCTAGAGCTAGCGCGGCACACAGCGCAGCCAGCACAAATAGAAACTTGAGCATGATCCCCCCGCGCTCTGCTTCGGGCTGTCTCCTCATGAGCTTACGCAAAATTTTCCGTCACGAGCATAATGCCCGGTTCATCGGCCACGGCCGTGAATTCACTCGCATAAGGCAGCAGCGCATTTTCGCCCTTACCGAGCGTCACGCCACCGATGCTTAACTTTCCCCCCACCACACTAAGGAGGCGCGGCTTCTGATTGGCGGCGAAAGAAATTTCCTCACCCGGTGCCAAGACCACGCGACGAATTCTAAACTCTTCACATTCAGCGATCACCGCTGAAGTCGGGTCTCCCCGCACGGGCGCAGGCTCGATATCATCCCATTGGATGCACTTCAGGGAATCGCTCACGTGCAGTTTACGCCGTTTGCCGTCGAGCCCAACGCGAGCCCAGTCGTAAACGCGATAGGTCGTATCGGAATTTTGCTGGATCTCGAGAATCAGATTACCCGCATCGATCGCATGAACTTGGCCACTGTGCACGAGAATCGAATCCCCCTTCACCACCTCGAATTTGTGCACGCAGTCTTGGACGCTTTGCTCGATGATCGCCTTCTCAAATGAAGCACGCGTCGTGCCCTCCTTCAGTCCTACGATGAGATGAGCTCCGGGAGCCGAATCGGCGATATACCAATTTTCCGTTTTCGGTTCTCCACCGAGCTCAGCCGCGATCTCTGCCGGTGGGTGCACCTGCAGGCTGAGGCGTTCGCGACAATCGAGCCATTTCACGAGCACGGGGAAAGGTTTATCCGCGGGCCAATTGGGGCCCATGATCTCAGCTCCGTGATTTTTGATCAGGTCGCGCAAGGATTTGCCCGCATGCAGACCATCTGTGACGACGGATTGGGCTTCGGGGCGGTCGACGACCTCCCAGCTTTCGCCAATCGCTTGTTCAGAAGGAAGTTCACGCTCGAAAGAGGCCTCAAAAGCACGGCCGCCCCAAACTCGTTCTTGGTAAAGTGGTTGAAAGCGAAGGATTTCTCGCATGGTGATAAGTATAAGTTAATTCAAAAGCCAGCCGAGGGGTTTACATTTGACCACCTCGTTGTTTAACGTGGAATTCGGGCTTTTGATTAGCCCACACAAATGCCCAAGCGTAAGACTTCAAACCCAAATAACGGAGCCGGATTTTCGGCCCCCCGTTACCGACCTAACTGGATATCAGCGGTAATCTGCTTTGTCTTGGGTTCATGGCTTACGGTAGCCTTGATCGATTACAACCCGATCCAGAGCACGTTTTCGACTACGCAGACGGTTGGAGCCAATCTGGCCGGTCCCTGGGGCGCGAATACCTCTTGGATACTCTTCTATGCCATCGGCTTCAGCACCTGGCTGTTACCTTTCTTTTTCGGATGGCTCCTCTACATCTCGATCCGTAATTCCCGTCGATTGGCCGCCACACGCGTAGGCGCGATGTTGGTGTGCATCATCACTTTGTCCGGCATCGTTGCGATGCTGGAGAGCTTCCAGCCCAGCGACTATTATCCCCAAGCACCCGGTGGCTGGCTGGGCTCACTCATTTATCAAGGCGCACTCCGTGATACTCTGGGAGCATTCGGTGCAGCGCTGCTCCTCGGCACGGTCTACCTTTGCGGACTGCTCTTCATCTTCACCAAAGATATTGGCGCAGAAATCGAGCGCTACATCATTGCGTTTCATGCTTGGCGCGAAGAGCGAGCCAAATTGAAAGCCGAACGCGTCGAAGCTAAACGCATCGCCAAGGAAGCACGCATTGTAGAAAAAGCCGAGCTCAAGGCTGCGGCCAAAGAAGCGAAAATCGCCGCCAAGGAAGAAGCAAAAGCACTAAAAGTGAATCCCAAATCCATGGTCGTCCCTGAGACTAAGGAAGACCCGCTGGCTAAAGCACCGGCACGATCCGCCGCTCCTGCACCCGTCAAAGAAGAAGCTCCTCCCGCCCCTCCAGCCGTAGTCAAATTTGGAGGACGCAAGAAAGCCGCTCCCGAACCAGCTCCTGTGGCAGAAGAGGGCAAGCCGCTCGCGCTCAACATCGTTAAGCCCGAGGAAACCAAGAAAGCCCGCGTTTCCATTCCGCAAAGCGACGACGCCAATTACATTTTCCCCGACATCAAGATCCTCGTTGAAGAGGTGACCAACACTGAGGGCAACAGCGAGGAAGAGCACCGCCAGAACGCGGAAAATCTCCTGCGCATTCTCGAAGAGTTCGGCGTAAAAGTCAGCCTTGGCGAAATTCATGTCGGCCCCGTGATCACTCGATACGAAGTCGTGCCTGCTCCTGGTGTGCGGGTGGAAAAAATTTCCGGTCTCGATAAGAACATCGCTTTGGGCATGCGTGCCCAGTCCGTCCGTATTCTCGCGCCGATTCCCGGCAAGGCTGCCGTCGGGGTCGAAGTTCCGAATAAGCACCCCATCCCCGTGGGTATGCGCGAGATTCTCGAGAGCGAAGACTGGGTAAAATCCAAAGCCGAGCTCCCTATCGCGCTCGGTAAAGATGTTTCCGGTAAACCGCTCATTTCCGATCTCACCAAGATGCCCCACTTGCTGATCGCCGGTGCGACCGGTTCCGGTAAATCCGTCTGCATCAATTCCATTGTCGCCTCGATCCTCTATTCGAAGAGCCCGCGTGATGTGCGCTTGATCATGGTCGATCCCAAGGTCGTGGAGTTGAAGATCTTCAACACGCTGCCGCAAATGCTCATCCCCGTGGTCACCGAGCCGAAGAAAGTGCCCAGCGCACTCAAGTGGCTTCTCGGCGAGATGGAGCAGCGCTACCAGATTTTCGCGAAGTGCAACGTGCGTAACATTCTCGGCTTCAACACCCGTAAAAAAGACGCCAAGCCCGACGAATTTGAAATCGCTCAAGCCGAACTTGCAGGGATCGATCCCACCGCCGATGATGGCATCGAGCTCCCGGATCGTCTGCCTTACATCGTCGCGATCATTGATGAGCTCGCCGATTTGATGATGGTCGCGCCGGCCGAAATCGAAAGCTCCATCGCGCGTCTCGCTCAGCTGGCACGAGCGGCTGGCATCCATCTGATCATCGCGACCCAACGTCCGTCGGTAAATGTCATCACCGGTGTGATTAAAGCCAATCTCCCTTCGCGAATCGCCTTCCAAGTCGCCTCGCAAGTGGACTCCCGCACCATTCTCGATGGCAAGGGTGCCGACACCCTCATCGGTCGCGGTGATATGCTCTTTTCCCCTCCCGGCAGCTCGCGCCTCATCCGTGCCCAAGGCGCATTCGTTTCCGACGAGGAAGTCATCGCTCTGGTCGAAGCCCTCAAGGTCAACGGTCCTCCCCTCTATGCGGCCTCCGTCCAGCAGCAAATCGACAAAGCCGCCAGCGATGGCGACGACAAATCCGGTGGTGGCGATGACGACGATCTTGGTGAAGACGCTGAACTATTCGAAAAAGCACTCGATGTGCTTCGCTCGACCAAGCGCGCCTCTACATCGATGATTCAACGTCGACTTCGTATCGGCTACAATCGAGCTGCCCGCATCATGGACATGCTCGAAGATCGCAATATCGTGGGCCCTGAAAACGGTCCTTCTCCACGCGAAATTTTGGTCGATCTCAATAATTACGAGACCGATTAGAAACACTTCCGTAAATCTCTTTACCGGCGAGACTATTTCGATCTTCCCCTCAACGACCAAAACCCCTATCCCATAAGATCATGCAGACAATAGGCGAACGACTTGAAGAAGCCCGCAAACGCAAAGGCAATTCTATCCGAGAAGCCGCGGAAGCGACCAAGATTCGCAGTGACTATCTGCATAAGTTCGAAAGCAACCAATTCGACATCAATCTGGCCGAGATCTATGTGCGCGGGTTTCTGCGGGCCTACGCCCAATATCTAGGCATGTCAGCAGACAAAATCCTCAACGATTACGCCGCCCTCGGCATCAACGAAAGTAAACAGCGCCCGCCCAGCCGCGAAGTTTATGGACGCATGGATCTTACCGTGGCGTCGTCGGATGATAAGAGCACTGGCACTGTTGAAAGCAGCGATGAAGAGGATTCAGCTCCCAGCCGTCCTTCGACCTTGAATCGTAGCGGCACCAGCCTGCCCAAAGGGCCGACGATCCCCCCTACCCTAATCTTCCGCGGCGGCATCGGTCTTGTTGTTGTCATCGTGCTACTCCTCATCTATTGGGGCGTCTCTGCGATCATCGGAGGAGGTTCTGATACTACTACCGGAGCCAGCGGATCAGGCGCAGTCACTTCCGTCCAAGAACCCACTATTTCTCTGATCGCACTCAGCAGCGTGCGCGTAAAAGTCACCCTGAAGAATGAAGACGGTTCCCCCGGCGAAGTGCTCTTCCCCGAGACCACCTTGGTCAGCGGCGAAGTCCGCACCATCCCCAAGCCAGGACCAATCCTCATCTGGGCCACCGAAGGCAAGAGCCTGCAGATCGAAATCAAAGGCAAACGCTACCCCATGCCCTTCGAAGGCTACAACCGAGCGCAGATCAACTGACCAGAGTTACTTCCTTTCACACAAAAGGCGCGGCGATATGCTGCGGCTTTTTTATGCCTGAATACTATCTGGAGCGCAGATCATCGCATACTCACTGGCCGGCCGAGCACTTCACGAAGGACAATCGCGCGACGCAGGCTACCAGTCTCGCGTAGATCATCACGCAGGCTTCGCATGCCTTTCGATGCTTTGCGAGCGGGACGCTTTTGAGAAACCGTGGCGGCGCGTTGCTTCGTCTTAGCGCGCTTCTGCTCCAATTCATTCATGCGCTCCTGCAGCACGCGTTGACGTTCCAGCACCGCTTGCTCGGCGGCGCTGGGGCCGACAACGGGTGGCTCTTCACGCCACTCGGCATGCGCATAAGGATCAGCGACGGGCGGTGTTTCCTGAAAAGGCCGTTCAAACAACGGCGGAGGCGACTCCACCGGTTCGTTGACTATCACGGGACCCGATCCACCGCTGCGCTCGGCAATCTTGCGGCGGATCTCTTCGCGGATTTTACGCGCGCGAGCTTCATCTTCCGACGCATCGTATTCGTCGGAAGTAAACTCCTCTTCGCGGTTTTGCTGCTTCGTCACCTTCGCCTCATTGCGTTGGTTTAGCCAGTAGGCTACGCCAGCGCCGGCGGCGATCAGAATTTGGAGGTTATCGAAAATCCAGTCCATGGATTATTTCTCGTCTTCAGGATCGGAGATCGATTTGCGCATGCTCGTATCAGCCTGCACATTTTCCATCTTGAAGTAGTCCATTACACCAAGGTTTCCCGCGCGGAATGCTTCGGCCATCGCGAGAGGCACTTCGGCCTGAGCTGCGACCACCTTGGCCTGCATCTCTTCCACTCGAGCCTTCATTTCCTGCTCGAGCGCTACCGCAGCTGCCCGCCGAATTTCGGCTTCGGCCTGAGCGATGCTCTTATTAGCTTCGGCCTGAGCCGTTTGCAGCTGGGCTCCAACATTTTCACCGACATCCACATCCGCGATATCGATGGAGAGAATTTCAAACGCAGTGCCCACATCAAGACCGCGTTTTAGCACGGTCTTGGAAATGGTATCCGGAGATTCCAGAACCACTTTGTAAGTGGCGGATGAACCAATCGTCGTCACGATACCCTCACCCACGCGGGCCACAATTGTCTCTTCCTTCGCACCACCCACGAAGCGATCAAGGTTCGTGCGCACGGTCACGCGGGCTCGCACCTTCACCTGAATACCATCTTTGGAAACACCATCGATCGTGTTGCGACCCGATTCAGGGTTAGGGCAATCGATCACCTTTGGATCCACCGAAGTGCGCACCGCTTCTTCAACGCTCTTACCCGAGCCCTTGGTCGCGAGATCAATCGCACAGGCTCGTTGCCAGTTAAGTTCGATCATCGCTTTCTGCGCTGCAATCAAGGCCTGCACACAAGCGATCACATTACCACCAGCAAGATACTGTGCTTCGATCTCGTTCACATCGACATCGATGCCCGCCTTACTTGCGCGGATCTTTGCATCGACGATCAAGCCGTAAGGCACGCCGCGAAGGCGCATCGCAACCAAGTTGAGCATGCCCACATAGGCACCGGACAACCAGGCTTTCAGCCAAACGTTAAAGAATGAGATGATGATGCCGAGCAGCACCAAACCGGCGACGCCACCGGCAATGATGAGTATCAATGTAAGGTCCATAGTGTTTTATTTTTCCAAGGTTACGATTAGTCTAAAATTATCCATGCCGACGACTTTAACTTTCGCGCCGACGTCCAAAAATCCTGAACGAGAAAACGCTTCATGGCGTTTACCCTCGATCATCACATAGCCCGTGGGGCCCAAATCGGTGACCGCTTCGCCACTCTTACCACCGAGATCCACTTCGCGCGCGACATGCGAAGTGCCCGTGACCTTTGCTTTCAAAAACAGCCGTCGGCCCATCGCGGTTTTCGGCAGAATTCGAAACTCAACATAGAGCAAGAGCCCCACCAGGAGCACCGCTGCCAATACCGCCAGCCCACCGCCGGTGATGCCCATTTTGCCAAACGCGATCACACAACCACCCAACATCGCCAGACCACCGATCACGCCTAAAATGCCGCCGGGCACGATAACCTCGAACCCGAGCAACAGTAGCCCCACGACAAATAACAGCAGGATCGATGTCATGCCTTATCCTCCTCGTTAACCGGACGGACTAGCAAATCGAAATCTTCCTTCTCCACCACGACGATTTCCTGTCCTTCATCGATCGAGCCTACCGCGACTTTCGCTTCGTAGCGCTGCCCATCGATCTCCACTTGACCACTCGGAAAAAGATCCGTCGACGCAATTCCGCGCTGACCAATCAATGATGACGCTAGCACCTCTTCAGTTCTCGCTGCTGGAGCATTTGGCGCGATGGCCGTCTGCAAAATCATCTTATCCCAGAACAATCCCTTCGGCAGAAACCGCATGATTAGCACCGCACCCACGACCGCCACCACGAGCCCTAGTGACAAATTGAGCATCGGCGTGAAAAACAAATCTCCCGAAATCGTAATCGGCTCATTCGGCCAGATATCCGCCATCGCCCACAACAGTGAGCCCAACATCATCACGATTCCGCTCAGTGCGAAGACCACCATGCCCGGCAGGAAGAATAATTCCACCGCGACCAACAGCACGCCTAGAACGAAAATCAGCATCGGCTCGTGTCCGGAAAATCCCGCCACGTAGTGACTCAAGAAAACGATCCCCAGCAACAATCCACCGCCAACTCCAAAGATCCCAAACCCCGGGGTCTTAAATTCGATAAACAATCCCAACAATCCCAACCCCATCAAAATCGGAGCCAAGCCATTGAGCACCACCGCTAGATCCTCCGACCACGTGACTTCCAATTTCTGCACAGTGTAAGTTCTCTCGCCGTAGATTTTGCCCAAGAGCTCATCGACATTTTCGACAATACCCGACGCGAGCAACGTTTCCGGTGGATCACCATATTGTTGAATCGCTTCCTTGGCCGAAAGCGTCAGTAGCTCGCCCTTTTCTTTCAAAATCTCTTCGCCGATTTTCAATTCGAAATCCGAGTTCATCATGGCCTTGAGCACATCAGCCCGCAGATCCGGCCCACTCGACATCGCACGGGTTTTCGCACGGATGTAGCTTTCCATCTTCCGCTTCATCGCTTCCGGCACATCCTGCCCACCACCGGAAACCAATTCCGCCGCCCCCATCACGCCAGCCGGCGCGAAGTAAATATCATCAGTGATCGAAGCGATGATCGCTCCGGCCGAACCCGCTTCCTCATTCACAAAAGTAGCCGTGCGACCGGGAAATTTATTAATCGCCTCCATGATCTCAATCGTGGTGCCAGCCGATCCGCCGGGCGTGTCCATATCGAGCACCACCAGATCGGCCTTCGCATCAATCGCCTCTTTGAGCCCTCGCCGAATGATATAAAGCACCGGATCCGCGATCACGCCTTGGACCGGAATCACCACCACGAGACCCTTTTTGGCCGAAATCTCTGGCTCGATCTTTGGCGCGGACGTTTCCTCGGCCACCAACTGAGGCGCCAACAGGAGAGCCAGACAGGTCAAAAGAAAGCGAAGCATGGCTACACTACTAAGCACGGCCCCGCTCTCGTGCAAGCGCCACCGCCATAGAAATTAACCCCCTCTTTCCAAAAACCCATTGCCGCTTTTCGCCGATAGTGATTTCTCTTTCTGAATGGAAAAAGTCTCTTATGCGGGGGAAATTCTTTTACGCTGGCGCGTAGGCCACTCGACGTTTCTCGCCCTGCCCGAAAAAGGCGCCCGCCTCATGAATTGGAACGTCACTCACGGCGACGGCTCAGTGCGAGACGTGATCTACTGGCCCGAAGGCGCCGATCTTGCCAAAATCTCCGAAGTCCGCGGCGGCAATCCCATCCTCTTCCCGTTCAACGCGCGCACATTCGATCAGGGAGATATTCATTTCTGGCGCGACGACGAAGGCGTCCGACGTCCCATGCCCATGCACGGTCTCGCGCGACAGGGCGATTTCAAGATCACCCAAGCAGACGACACCGGATTCACCGCGCTCTATCTACCTGACGACGAAGCCCGTGAAGTCTACCCCTACGATTACGAGTTTACCGTGAGGTATCGTTTCGAGCCTCTACGCGTGATCTGCGAACTCTCCCTCCACAATCTCGGCGACAAACCCATCCCTTGGAGCGCCGGTCATCATTTCTATTTCACTGTGCCGTGGACCGAAGGCCTGAGCAACGCCGACTACGCCATTCGCATCCCCGCCACCGAGCGCTACCGCCACGCCAAAGACGGTTCACTCGTCCCCGGTCCCGATCTCAAAGAAATCGAAAGCATGGATCATCCCGATCTATCCGACTGCGTGCACATGGGATTGAAGGAAAACTCCGTGATCTTCGGCGAACGCGGCCACGCCGATGATGTCGTCGTCTCCCTCGGCACCGACGACGTGCCACCCAAAGACGCCGCCATGGTCACCTGGACCGAAAGCGCCGATGCCCCCTTCTATTGTGTCGAACCCTGGATGGGACCACCCAACTCCCCCGAACACAAACGCGGCCTCCACCACGTCGCACCTGGCCAAACCCAAACCTTCACTGTCGCAGTGAAGGTGAAGTAAGGTCCCGCTAGCCCCACCCCCTCCGGTAAATCACAGCCTTAAACCGCAATGCATGGATCCGTGATTAGAGCGCTGAGCCAAATTATAGTTAGTCAACTATTAGTTGACATATAATGACAACAAAACTACGCCCTTCCGATTCCATATAGCGGTAGGCGACGAGCTCGCTCGCGCATGGAGTCACCGCAGCGCTCGCAAGCGAGCGCCTACCCTTTCGTATTTCGTGGTGAGAAATCCTCAGCTCAGTGCGCGGCGCCATTCCAGCCTTCGCCACAAGGACCGCCGCCATTCTGAGGTTCGACTTCGTATTCGCTGCCATCCATGCGCACGAGCGGACGATAGCCGGCGGAAATCTTTTCGAGATTACCCGAAGCGTAGTGGCAAATAAACGCCCGACGAAAACGATCCGCCGAACGGTTAGGGCCTGAACCGTGGATCACGTTGCCATTAAAAAACAGTGTGTCGCCCGCCTTCATCTTCACGAGTTCAGCCTTATGGCCCTTCGGCAGCTTTACCAAATGGTTGGTGTAGCTCTGATCGGAGTCGGCCGTTTCAGGGCACGCGACCGGTAACTTGTTTGAATTCGGCACGACCATCATCCCACCATTGTCGGCGTCACAATCATCGATCGCCGTCCACGCCGCGATGCAAGTGCCCGGCTCGATCAGCAGATAGAACTGGTCCTGATGCAGAGCCTGCCCTCGCGCACCCGGCGGTTTGAAATAAAACATGCTCTGCGTCGCGACCGGATCGTTCTGGAAAAGTGCCTTCAAAATTCCTGCGACCTTGGGGTGCAGCATGTAGCCCCGCGCCGTATCATCGAAACGATGCGGCATCATGATTCGTGGATACTTGTAGAGCGGATCATCGGGGTTTTCGACGCCATCACGCACCGTCTCCTTTTCATAAAAACCCGGCACACCATCATGGTGGATCTTCGCAAATAGCTCGCGAATCTCAGCGACTTCCTCCGGCGAAAAAACACCGCGAGCCATCACGTAGCCATCACGTTGAAATTGTTCAGCCAAGGAGGCCACACCATCATCGGGGAGAGGGGAACTATCGATAACCATCCGAATACACTAGCATTTCACGGCGATTCGCACCATAGAAACCATCATTATTTAACTATAATATTCTGCTATCGTGTCCAGACCCCAAGAAACTCCCTCCCCCCCGTTCGGGCCGCTCGTCACCGGCTCCTACCGACAAGGCCCACGATTCTCCACCTATCGTGAACACGGAACTCACGACTGGGTGCTCATCTACAACCTCAGCGGACACGGGCGCTACACCCACAATAAAGGCACTCTGATCACTCGAAAAGGTGACATGATACTGCTAAAATCGCATACCCGCCACGACTATGGCACCGCCCCACGCCACGCTCACTGGGAACCTCTCTGGGCTCACTTCATCCCCCGGCCCGATTGGCGCGAAACACTCGATTGGCCCGAAATCGCTCCGGGCATTCTCCACCTGCAACTTAAAGGCCGCGAACAGCAGTCTCGAATTGAGCGGCGCTATCTAGAGATGCTCCAAATCAACGCCAGCCCATCGCCGCAACGCGAGGCGCTCGCCATGAATGCGCTCGAGGAAATCCTCTTACGCTGCGCACTCGCCAACCCCAGACACGCCACGGCGCGGATCGATCCACGCATCCGTCGCACCCTCGATTACATCGGCACCCATTTCGCCTCTCCCCTCACCATCGCAGATATCGCGCGCGAATGCGGACTCTCCCTGTCACGCTTCGCCCACCTCTTTCGCGCCGAAACGGGCCAGCCCCCGCAACGCTACCTCGAACACCAACGCCTTCTCCGCGCTCGTCAACTCCTCGAGTTCACCCAAGAGCCTATCCGCCACATCGCCGAGCAAGTCGGTTTTGAAAACCCATTCTATTTCACGCTCCGCTTCAAACGACACAACGGTATGAGCCCCCGCCAATGGCGGGCCCAAGCGCTCAATCCCGATCAGAACAATCCACCAAGCTAATCAACTCACCGCACGATTTGGCGCTGACTCGCCAAACCCTCAATTTCCTCACCTAATTCTTTATCTAGCATGATCACACCTAACACCCACACCCTCGCATTTATCGAAGGCATCGGCGGCCCCGAACTCCTTATGGTCATGGTGATCGTGTTGGTCCTTTTCGGCGGCAAAAAACTCCCCGAGTTTGCCCGCAGTCTCGGCAAGTCCATGCGAGAAATCAAAAAAGCGACCAGCGGGGTCGAAGAAGAATTTAAGCGCGCGTTGGACGACGAGCCTGCGCAGCCCAAGACAACACTGCCAACCGCAACCGTCCCCGCAGTGACTTCGTCCGATCAACCGGTGATCGATAAGCAGGCCGACAAGCCCGCGCCCAAACCTGCCGACGATCAACCTCGCAGTTAAACAGTCATGGCCGCGAAGGATGATCCGCCCAATCCCGGCGATGATCCTGTCGAAATCCCCATCACCGGCGAACTCGACTTGCACACTTTCCACCCGCGCGATCTGCCAGAGCTGATCCCTGCCTAACTCGAAGCTTGCCGCGATCGTAATATACTCGAAGTGCGCATCATCCACGGTAAAGGCACTGGCACCCTGCGCACAACAGTGCACGCCATCCTCCAACGCTCGCCCCTCGTCAAATCATACCACCTCGGCAACGAAACCACCGGCTCCTGGGGCGCGACCATGGCCACGCTGCATGGTCGCTAATACCACATCCCAAAATTGTGGTGGGATTCGAAACATCAGCGGATTTTGCAATTCAAGTTAATCTGCTGAATCCAGCTCATTATCTGGTCGCGAAGGTTGCCCGCCGTTACGGCGAATACATTTAGCTTGGCCGGCAATATCCTTGCGTGATTCGGACGATTTTCGCTCTAGATTTTTGAGTTGAAACTGCATCCGACGATTTAGCCGCAAGTCATCTGCGTGACGCTCGAGAAAATCCCAATACAACGTGGTGAAGGGGCAAGCCTGAT
>ERZ887849.3187-NODE-3187-length-12582-cov-6.213938_pt1 | contig 12582 bp, 10 predicted proteins | sample MGYA00521267_ERZ887849 | MGnify/ENA primary metagenome ERZ887849 (study PRJEB32303, sample SAMEA104408601) | aquatic metagenome | biome: Brackish water; feature: Pelagic; material: water | place: Baltic Sea | collected 2014-06-06T16:11:00 | depth 2,863 m ... | reverse complement strand
GCCCCGGCCGATGATCCTGAGTTGCTCGGCCTGTACGAGGGAATAGCCCTTACCGAGCGCGACTCGAATTATTTAGCCACACTGCCCGACCGCGTCACCGTGTATCGCCAACCCATCCTGCGCATGTGCACCACCCGCGACGAGGTGGTGCGCGAGGTCAGGATCACCGTGGTACACGAGATTGCCCACCACTTCGGTATCGATGACGACCGGCTACACGATCTTGGGTACGGCTAACGAGGCGAGGCCGCGCGACGCAGCCGATCTGCCACCGCTGCACCCACACCATCCACTTCGGATGGAAGCACCGCCACAACGAGCAATAGGTCAGCATCATCAGCCGCACGAAGAGCTGAATAAAGCATCCGTGCGTACTCAACGCTAGTTTTCGGTGCCGCCAGGCGATGCATACCCGCCGGCGTCTCGATTTCCGCCAGGGCCAAAAACCCCTGACGATCCGCGGGGACGTCATCTGCCGGCAGTGCGCCAAACTCATGCAGCACCACCTGCGCTCGCGGTGCGTAATGCGATGCGAGCGAGCCCGGCACTCGGGTGGTTGGTTGTGAGATCGTCACTGGATCTAAACCCAGTGCGGCAATATCCTCTGTCGTAACACCACCGGGACGCAAAATCATCGGGTGTTCCCCCATGCAATCCACGATCGTCGACTCAACACCCCAGGAGCACGCACCACCGTCGAGGGCGAGGTCACCGGGCTGAAGATAGGGAGAGAGTTCGGTGATCGCGTGCTGGACCGTCGTCGGGCTCACCTTCCCGAACCGGTTTGCACTCGGTGCCGCAATTCCATGTGGTGCACCCTGTGGGTCTTGCTCGTCCATGGATCGCAATACCGCTTGGGCAATCGGGTGTGCAGGTACGCGCAGCGCCACTGTTCCTTGCCCACCGGTCACGTTGAGGCCAGATCGTGGGCCGCGAGGCAGAACTAGCGTGAGCGGTCCCGGCCAAAATGCATGTGCCAACTCTTGCGCCAGTGTCGGAAATCCCGAAGCCCACGAGTCGTGAACAGCCCCTTGATAGTCGGCCACGTGAACGATCACCGGGTGATCACTTGGTCGCCCTTTCGTGTGATAAATCCTCGCAACCGCATCTACCCGATCCGCCCTGCCGGCCAGCCCATATACCGTTTCCGTCGGCAAAATCACCAGCCGTGAGTCTAGGAGCGCGGCAGCGGCTGAATCAATTGTTCCAATTGGTATCTCGGTGGTACTCATTGCGGCGCAGCGAAATGCATGCGGTGACCACCTGAGCCGAAAGCATCGGCCGGCACCTCAGTAATCAGCCCCTCGTTCAATTGCTGGAGCAGAACCAAATTTCTTTGCGCATCACCTAGTGAGTCGACCAGACCGCCTGCACCATCGGTACCCTCCGCTGTTGGTAGGCCTTGCAACACCAGGTAGTCCTGGATCGCAGCCTGATATCGAGTTGTGGCGGCTGTCACTGACTTCATGCGAGCCAGCAGTGCCCCCGCCTCGTGATTGCAGCCAGCCACTCGACTGCTGAGTTGAGCAGTTCCGTAGGCGCTGCGGGCGGAATCCAAAAGCGACAGCGCCTCGATGGAGTCGTCGGTGCCACCTATACGAATGCGCACGATAGCCTCACCATGCCGCGCGTCTGCACCGCGAATCACATCGTGTGATTCATCGGCTAATGCGATAGCGCGAGCGAACGTGTCGATTGCAGCAGCAGTTTCATCCGCTCCGTCAAAGGCGGTCGCCAGGCTGGTTAGTAGGTCAATCTCGACCGCGGGAGTCACCTGTGTGTCGCCAGCCCTGCGAAGGGATTTTGCTCCGGCTAGTCCGTGGGTTAGCACATCAATCGCTGCTGAATCATTGCCAGTTTCAGACAGTCGGGATGCAAGACCCGGTGCTGCGGCAACGATCGCCACTTCATCATGCGTGACAACGAATCCTTCGAATGCTTCCTGCAGGGTGGTGGTGGCATCGGCTTCCTGGCCAAGGCCGGCCAGAGCTGCACCCAGCACTTGGCGCACATGAGCACAGAATGCGCGATCGGTGTCGTATTCCTGCAGCAGTTGGAGTGCCGCACGAACGGCGTCGACATTTTCGCCAGATTCGGCGAGCAGGTGCAGGCGTTCATACTGAGCTTTTTTACGTTGATCAGGCGCAAGGTTGGTATCGACCGCAGCACGGGTCGCCGCACCGAGCGCGTCCTTGATCGTTCCCGATTCGCGTGCCACATGATCGCTCACCATGTCCAGCGCTTTACGCAGATGACGCCGACGCCAGCCCCGAACCCACGGGCGCGCTTCCGCTATTGCCCCCAGTGCCGCAACGGGATCGCCAAGGGCTGCGATCGCTCCGGCTCGCCCCACACGGGCCCAGGCCTCCAGCGTGTCGAGGTCGCCGAGTTGCTGATCAGGCGGTGCCAGGGAAAGCGACGCGACGCTCAGTAGCCGCATCTGTTCGTGTTGTCCATCGGCGCGAAGGAGGTCGATGAAGCGAAGGGACTCGTTGAAGTCAGCCAGACCCTCTGTTGGCTGGCCGAGGGTGAGGAGTGCGTGGCCGGCCTGGGTAAGGGCGAGGGCGATGCCATAGGAAGATCCGCTAACTCGGGCCGCCTCCGCATCGATGCGGGCTTGTGCCAGCGCTGCTTGGGCTGCATCTTCGAAATTACCGGGCTCTTCACTCACCGCACCAGCATGCCGGACGCGGGTCAATGCATCTGCAAGGCAGGGACACCCCACACATCTTTCCTATCTAAAATGACTGGGGGACAACAGTATTTTGTGAAATTGATCTTGCCGTTGTCAGCCCCCGTTGATATACTCGAACACATGTTCGATAACATCGTTCCGACCGATTCTCCGGTAGCCAGCGGAGTGGATCTATCGGCACTGCATGCTTTCATCGACGAATTAGCACAGAGTGATCAGCGAGCAGGAACCCTCGACGGTGATATCGCCGTGGCTCTTGAAGTGGCAATTAGACGTCTGCAATCTGTCCAGGCTCAGGCTGCTGATCGCTTCAACACGTCAGGAGCCTTCGCTGCTGATGGTGCCCGCCGAGCCCATTCTTGGTTGACGCACCGTTCGAATACCACTCGTGGTCAGGTAGGCGTCATGCTCCGCGCCGGAGTGTGGCAGCGAAGGCACCCCCTCATGGGCGCCGCATTCGCAGCCGGTCACATATCCATCGCCCATCTGCGTGCTCTCGATCGCACCCATGCCCGCTTCCCAAGGCTGCAACCGGTGTTGATTGAGGCGGAAGAGTCCATCGCTGAGTTGGCCCGCAGTACCGACGTCAGGCGGTTCGAACAGCTGCTGTTTGCGCTGTGCCATCGAGCAGATCCAGATGCGGTCGATGCCGACGAACGTAAGCGCAATAAGCATTGCTACCTCTTTGCCACCACGGTGCTCGACGGGCAGGTACGTCTCGATGCGCTGCTACCCGCAGATATCGGCCAACAATTCCTCGCCACATTAGAGTCTGCGCGCCGCGCCGTTGTCGCAGATGTCGCTGCTGATGGATGCCACGACCCCGGCCCGGTCGACGAGGAGGGCCAGCGGTTGTCACATCGCAACATCCAGGCCTTACACCGAATCCTCAACGCTGCCGCGGCCGCAACGGAAGAGTCCTATCTCCCCGCGATCAATGCCTCACGCCCGGTGATTCATGTTTCAATACCCATTGAGTCACTCCTCGACGACACGGCCGGCCACACAGCAGGGCTCCTTCGAAGGTTTGGCATGCCGGCAGAGGTCACCACCACCATCACCAGCTCCACTCACGTCAAACGCTTGGCATGTGACGGCATCATCAATCCGTTCATCATCGATTCCCGCGGGCGCCTTGTGGCGTCACTACCCAGCGTGCGTAGCGTTCCCATTCATCTGCGCAAGGCTGTTCACGTGCGTGACCTGCACTGCCGATTCCCCGGCTGCCCATCACGCATCGATGAGGCTCACCACATCATTTTCGCTCGAAATGATGGACCCACCTCGATGAACAACCTCATCGGCCTGTGCTGGTACCACCATCAGCACATCCACCATGGGCCTTGGGAGATAGCCGGTGATGCCAATTACACCGTCACCTTCTTAAATACTCACTCAGGAATTTCGTGGCGAGTTTCACCACCCCCACAACCCCGGAACCATGCACCGTTGATCAACTGATTCGCGGGGGTTTGTAAGGACTGCGTAAAGGTCGCCCGCCCGGGGAGCCATTTGCCCTCTTCGTGCATCACACTAGGAGCCAGACTTCAGTTACCCCAGACTTCAATTACCCCATGTCTGCTAGCGCCAAGGAGGCACCGTGAGCACGCAGTTTCCGCCCACACCGGATCAGCCGGATACGAACGCACCGGGAAACGACCCCTACGCTGCCGACCCCTACGCGGCCGACCCCTACGCGACAAATCCCTATGCCCGTGAGGCGTACAACGCAGATCCGTATGCAGCTGACCCCTACGCTGCCACCCCCTACGCGTCACCGCTGGCTACCGCCACGGTCGACCCGTACACAGCTAATCCCTACGCAACCAATCCCTACGCTGCCTATGCATACGCCTCCCCACAGCAGCCCACCCCTACGCAGGCACCTCGTACTGCTAAACAGCGATGGGGCCTGATCGGCGCCGGTCTGGCAGCAACCGCTCTGCTCGCGGGCACCATCGGTGGTGCCGCCGGATTCACCGCTGCACGCGTCACCGACTCCACCACCACAACGACTATTCCCGGCGCCAGCCTTGGCCCCGCCAATCCAGTAAGCCCGCCGGCCGATAATTCCATCGCCGCGGTCGCACAGGCAGTTCAACCCTCCGTTGTTCAACTCAACGTCACCAGCGGCAATTCTGGCGGCAGCGGTTCAGGGTTCGTCATCCGCGAAGACGGCTACATTCTCACCAACAACCACGTCACAGCCGCAGGCGACAACATTGACATCACTTTTTTTGATGGCTCAACTGCGCCAGCAACCCTCGTGGGGGCCAATGCCGGTTACGACCTCGCCGTGGTCAAGGTAGACCGCACCGACCTGCCTGCGGTCACCCTCGGCTCCTCCGCCGCACTCCTCGTCGGTGACAGCGCCATTGCCATTGGCTCACCACTTGGCCTTCAAGGCACCGTCACCTCTGGCATCGTCAGCGCCCTCAATCGACCGGTCACCGCCGGTGGCACCGGTGAAACCTCATTCATCAACGCCATCCAAACGGATGCCGCGATCAACCCCGGCAACTCCGGTGGCCCACTGGTTGATGGATCCGGTGCTGTTATCGGCGTCAATTCTGCCATTGCCACCCTCGGTGGATCCCTTGGTGGCACCACAGGTTCGATTGGCCTCGGGTTTGCTATCCCCATCGATGTGGCCGCCCGCATTGCCAGTGAAATCATCGCCACCGGCACCTCCACCACACCCATCCTTGGCGTTCGTGTTGACCTGGAATACCCAGGCCCCGGCGCGCTCATCAGCGATGTCACCGCCGGTGGTGCAGCTGAGGCTGCGGGTCTGCGCTCAGGCGATATCGTCACCGAAGTCAATGGTCGACCCATCGCAGACTCCATTGCGCTCATCGTGACAATTCGCGCATCAACACCTGGCGAACAGATCGTGCTCACTGTCGACCGCGATGGACAAATTGAAACAATTTCTGTTGTGCCAGATACGGAAACGAGCTAGGAAAACCGGACAACGGCGGCGGTTCCGCCTCGTCGCAGATCGCCAACAGCCTCAAGGGACCCATCCGGTGCTCGCGAAATTCCGTGAACTCCGCCGAAAAACAGGTCGCGCTGCGGCCAGTTTCGGATGCGGTGATGGGCGAAACCTGTTGCTGACGCGAGATTGACCCCTGGTTCCAGTTCAATACTCGTGTCGGTCACATGCAATCGATCAGCATTGATCGCATCCACCAGACTCACTTCCTGATCAAGTAGTTGCAGCGCAACGCACACGATGGCCGACCGGATTCGCTCACTGCCCCCGGTACCGAAGGCCACCCGCGTGCCATCCGTACGTTCAATCAGGGTCGGGGTCATCATGGAACCCATCCGAACACCGGGTGCGAACGCATGCATTCCTCCTGGATTGAGGTCTTCTTCACCGAGCATATTGTTCAGTTGAATGCCACCAACCTCTGTTCCGGACCCGGAACCATTGGAGGTGGTGCATGACACCATGAGGCCATCACGATCCACGACCGTGATGTGAGTTGTTCCGGTGGCCACTTCGGTGGCTTCTTCATGTGCGTCGCGTTCGCGTTGACGTACCGTGGCCATCAGTAGTGCTTCAGCCACCGCGTCCCAGGAAGTCCCGTCCCATCGAGGAATTTCCGATAACGCATCGAGCACGATCGCACCCCCGAATGATGGCGGTGGATTAACCCATAGGCGGTGGCCATTGCGACTCGCAGTCGAGGGCGCGCGCTGGACCACCTCGTAGGCGGCGAAGTCTTCGGCTGTGAGAATTCCGCCATTGGCCCGTACCTCTTGGGCCACGAGGTTCACCCAATCCTGATACGCCGCAGCGACGTTTCGCTGACACTGTTCCAGCGCGTCGGCGTACTGCGAATTAGCGAAACGTCCGGTGCGGAGAACTTCCTGATAGACCTGCGCACTGCCCGGTGTGAGGGTGAGTACATCGGCAACGAGACGTAAGAAGTCTCGCTGGATGGCATCGAGCACTAGTCCGTTGTGGGCCAGGTCAATAGCCGGCTGCGTCACCTGCGCCCAAGGTAGCCGGCCCCAACGCTGGTGGGCCTCGATGTATCCCGCCAGCGCCCCGGGTACCGCGACGGAAGACCAACCGGCGTGGAAGATCTGCTCGGCCTGCGGATCGTCGGTCGTTCCAAAAATAATGGGGACAGCAGTCATCGGAGCGGGTGAACCTGATGCGCCCAGCCCAGGAGTATTGACAAAGAAATCCAGGTACCTGGGTTCCTCGTTGAGCGGGGCATGCATGAGAAAGCCGCCACCACCGGGGCTGGTGAGCACAGGTTCAGCCATGGCCGCCGCCATCATGCCCGCCACTGCAGCATCAGTCGCATTTCCGCCCGCGGCGAGGATCTCAGCGGCCGCGTGCACCGTGTGATGACAGCCTCCTGCCACGGCTGCAGTGCCCGGTGGTGCCTGGCAAGCACTTCCCAGAACGATCTGATCTGACACGCCACGCACGCTATAGGGCTGCATCTACAGTGTGCAGATGGCACTGGAATTCAATGCTTCGCCGCGAGCGAGCCTAGGTGTAGAACTTGAGTTGGGGCTGGTCGATATCGACAAGGGCGGTCTTGTGTGCGTCGCCAGTGAGATCCTTGCTGAAATCGGCGCGGAACATCCGGATGGCGAACACCCGCGAATCAAACATGAATTGTTTGAGAGCACCGTTGAAGTCATTACCGGTGTGTGTTCCACCGTGGCCGAAGCGCGAGCCGACCTCGCTGCGAGCATCATCGAACTCAACGATGCGGCCGCTCAGCGAGGTGTAGGTCTGATCGGTTTGGGCCTGCATCCTTTTACTTCCTGGCATGAACTCACCCGCAGTCCAGGGGAGCGCTACCAACAACTCGTCGAGCGCATTGCCTGGCCCGCTCGACGCTTAATGACCCACGGTCTACACGTTCATGTGGGCGTGCGATCAGGCGAGAAAGCGATCGCCATTGTCAATGCACTGTCGGGCTATCTTCCACTCTTCCTCGCTCTTTCCGCATCAAGTCCGCATTGGCACGGGCAGGACACCGGTCTTGCCTCGGCGCGAACCAAGGTGTTTGAGGCCATGCCCACCACGGGTCTGCCACCGCACCTTTCCGGCTGGGATGAGTTCAACGACTTCCTCGATTCACTCATTACCGCTGGGTCGATCGAAACGGTTCGAGAGGTGTGGTGGGACGTTCGGCCCCATCCTGGTTTTGGCACCGTGGAATTGCGCATGTGCGATGCGACGCCAACGATTCGTGAAGCGTGCGCGCTGGCTGCTTTGGCCCAGTGCATCGTGCAGTGGTGCGACGATGAAATGGATGCTGGGCGTGCACTGCCTGAAACTCGAGAATGGATCAGGCGGGAAAATAAATGGCGGGCAGCGCGTTTCGGTACCGATGCTGATCTTGTCATCGACAATGTGGGTCACACGCGCCCGCTGCCGGAGGTGATCAATCAACTTGTTGCAGATCTCACGCCAGTTGCACAGCGCCTTGAATGCGTCAGCGAATTGCACGATGTGATCACGATCCTTAACCAGGGTGCCAGTTATGAGCGACAACGCAGGTGGTTGGCGCAGGGCGCTACCCTGGACGACATCGTTGCTTATGCGCGACGTGAACTGCTTGAAGATATCGCCACGGAAAGGGTAGGCAGCGACTCGTGATTGATGCGGTTAACGAACTCACGACCGCGTTTACCGATGAGTTAATTGCTTTTCGTCGTCGGCTACACACCTACCCGGAACTTTCTGGTCAGGAGTCAGCGACTACCGAAGCTATTGTTGATCGGTTGCGAGTGGCAGGGCTGGCACCTGTTGTTCTGCAACGTGGAACCGGCGTTATCTGCGACATACCCGGTACGTCCGGTCGACCCATGGTGGCCCTGCGCGCAGACATCGACGCCCTGGCGATGAACGATCTCACGACCGCGTCGTATCAGTCCCGAGTACCAGGGGTTTCTCACGCGTGCGGTCACGACGTGCACACCGCGGTGGTGCTCGGTGCCGGGCTCGTGTTGCAGGAGCTTTCCGAGCGTGGCGAACTTAGCCGTTCAGTCCGACTCATTTTTGAACCTGCCGAGGAAACAATGCCGGGCGGTGCCAAGGATGTGATCGAACAGGGTGGGCTCGATGGGGTGGAGCGAATCTTTGGCCTGCACTGTGATCCCAAAATTGATGTGGGCACCATCGGGATTCGTGATGGCGCCATTACGTCGGCGGCTGATGCGATCGAAATTCATGTGCTCGGCCCCGGTGGGCACACGGCCCGACCGCACCTCACCGTAGATCTGCTCAGCGTTGTCGGTCGGGTACTGACGCTACTTCCCGAAGCTGTGATCCATCGGGTGGGCACCACCGAGGCATTCAGTGTTGTTTTTGGCACAGTTCAAAGTGGTCATGCCGCCAACGTCATCCCAGCCCGGGCTGTCTTGCGGGGTTCAGTGCGCACCACCGACCTTGATGCCTGGGATCACGCGGAGAAAGCCGTGACTGAAGCTTTGGGTGATGTGCTGGCAGACACTGGAGCGCAATGGGAGTTGCACTACACCCGAGGAGTGCCACCGGTGGTCAATGAGGAAGTCACCACCGGCATGATGCGCAATGCGGCAGCCGCAGTGGTGGGTCCGGCTCATGTCGTTGAGACCCTTCGCTCCATGGGCGGAGATACGTTCGCCTGGTTCGCCCAGGAGGTGCCGGCCGCGTTCGCCCGCCTCGGTACCCACGGGCCAGATATGGCCCTCCTTGACCTACACGCATCAACCTTTGACGTGGATGAACGTGCAATCGGCATTGGTGTTCGCACGCTGGTGGGCGCGGTCGTGATGGATGCGCCAAACTAGAGCCATGGCATCCATGCTCAGCGTCCTATCCCCGGACCGGTTCGTTGATTCCGCCGCAAACATGGTGGCCACCGGTTTTCGGCGCATGGTCTCTGGCGACCCCGATGGTCAACCTGACTGGGTAACCCAACTTGAGCACGGTGACGATGCCGGTTACTTCGGCGCCGGTTCTGCTACCTGGGCGGTGCATGGCGCACTTCCTACCCTCGTGGGTGGAGTGCGGGCGCTGCTGATGCAGGCACTGCACCCGGCGGCCCTGGCCGGAGTTCAACAGCATTCTCGCTACGAAGATGACGCCCTCGGCCGTCTCTCCGGTACGACGCAGTGGCTCACGGTCGTTACCTTCGGCGATGAAGCTCAGGCAGACCGTGAATGCGCTCGTGTGCGCGGCCTGCATCGCAAGGTCAAGGGCACCTACCCGGGCATTGATGGGCAACCCCTGCCCTACAGCGCCAACGATTCTGACCTCCTTCGATGGGTTCACGTTGCATTCACCGACTCTTTTTTGGCGACCCACCTGGTGTGGGGCGGTGAGATTCCCGGCGGACCAGATGCCTACGTACGTGAATGGGCCAAGGCCGGTGAACTTGTTGGTGTCACCGACCCGCCGCGCAGCGTTGCACAATTGCGTGAACAACTGCGCGGTTTCGACCCGATCCTGCGCTCAGATGAGGCCAGCAAGCGCACGGTGAAGTTCATTCGCCAGCCGCCACTTCCGATTCCGGCGCGTTCGCCCTACGCCCTGCTTTTCGCGGGTGCGGCAGCCACGCTGCCGGCGGACTACCGCAAGATTCTCGGTCTAAATGGTGCGCCATTACCGGTCATGAAGCCCGTGGTGAGCGCAATGTTGGCTAGCCTCGGAGCGGTCCTGGGTCGCCAGTCGCCCTCTCAGCGCAATGCGCGGCGTCGCCTTTCTAGCTTGACGAACAGTTAACCAAAACGTCCGGAGACGTAATCCTCGGTTTGCTGATTCTGCGGCTTGGTAAAGATTTCAGAGGTAGGCCCGGTTTCGATCATGATTCCAGGTTGGCCGACGGCGGAGATGTTGAAAAACGCGGTGTTATCAGATACCCGACCAGCCTGCTGCATGTTGTGGGTCACGATGATGATGGTGTAGCGATCTTTGAGTTCACGAATCAGGTCTTCAATGGCCAGGGTGGAGATGGGATCGAGCGCAGAGCATGGCTCATCCATGAGGAGCACCTGTGGCTGCACCGCGATGGCGCGTGCAATGCATAGCCTTTGTTGTTGACCGCCAGATAAACTCGCACCTGGGCGCTTGAGGCGATCCTTAACCTCAGCCCATAGGTTCGCACCGCGTAAGGAAGATTCAACGATGTCGTCCATTGACTCCTTGCGGCTCTTGTCCTTCTCCAGCTTCAAGCCGGCGATGACGTTTTCATAAATGGACATGGTGGGGAAGGGATTTGGTCGTTGAAACACCATGCCGATGGTGCGACGAACAAGAACCGGATCCACGTTTGGGCCGTAGATGTCCTCACCATCTAGCAGGATCTGACCTTTGGTGATGGCCCCGGGAATTACCTCGTGCATCCGGTTGATGCTGCGCAGCAACGTTGACTTGCCACACCCGGACGGGCCGATGAAAGCCATCACGGAATTAGCTTTGATTGTGAGATTTACCCCTTCCACGGCCAGGAAGTCCCCGTAGTAAACGTTCAGGTCACGAATATCTATCTGCTTACTCACTGTTGACTCCTAGTTGCTGGCATTACGAGGTTTTGGGGGCGAAGTAGCGGGAAATGAGCCGAGCACCGGCATAGAGCACCAGGACGAAAAGAATGAGGGCAAGCGCGCCACCCCAGGCTCGGTCAACCGCAGCGTTGGTTCCGCGACTGATCTGATCCCAGATAAAGGTGGGCAGTGATGCCTGGGAGCCGCTAATCGGATTGAAGTTCGTGCTCTGGGCTAGGAACGTGGTGAGTAGTAGAGGTGCAGTTTCGCCGGCAACTCGCGCTACCGAGAGCATGACACCGGTGATGATGCCCGAGATTGCGGTGGGAATTACGATGCGTAGCACAACCTTCCACTTGGGAACGCCGAGAGCGAGCGCGCCTTCACGGAGTTCGTTGGGCACGATGCGTAGCATTTCTTCGGTAGCGCGAATAATCACCGGGAGCATCAAGATGGCCAGCGCGAAAGCGCCCGCCAAACCAGACTGCTCCAACACCCCGGTCAAAATCAGTGCGGTGAAAATGAACAGGCCGGCGACAATAGATGGAATGCCGGTCATCACGTCGACGAAGAAGCTGATGAAGTAGGCGAGTTTTCCCCGACCAAATTCCACCAGATAGATGGCTGCCAGCACACCGATGGGGACGGCGATCAGTGCTGCGATTCCGACCTGGATGAGCGTGCCGATGAATGCATGGAAGAGACCCCCGCCAGCATCACGCGGGTTGATGTTTCGCATTGTGCCGGTGAGGAACTCCGGGCTCATCACCGACAGGCCTTTGATGGTCACCGTAATCAAGATCCACAGCAGTGGCGCTAGAGCGAGAACGAAGGTGGTGTAAACGAGAGTGGTCGCAAGGCGATCCACCGCATGACGTCGCCCTTCGACGATGCCAGAAGCCGTTGTCTGGCCGATGAGAAACACTAGCGCTGCCACGATTCCAGGTGCTAGGCCCATGGCGGTGATGCCGCTGAACTGTACGAGCAATCCCACGCCAACGGAAGCGGCAGCCAGAGCCCAGGGCGCCCACCGCGGCAACCGTCGCCCGGTCAGGTGTACAGAACCAGTTGCGCGTTCCGCGCTAGCGATAGCCATCAGTTGGCTCCGGAGAAATCTTTGCGCCGTGAGATGACCCAGCGCGCGGTCATATTGACGATAAGGGTGATGAAGAACAGGACCAATCCAGAAGCGATCAGGGCTGAGCGTCCCACGTCGCCGGCCTCGCCCCATTTCAACGCGATATTGGCGGCAAAGGAGTTCCCACCCGGTGCGGTGATCTGCCAGTTAATTTCGAAGACGGCAGATAGCACGAGGGCCACGGCGATAGTTTCACCGAGAGCACGCCCTAGGCCGAGCATTGCGGCTGAGATCATGCCGG